>FMSI01044134.1_pt1 | contig 11951 bp, 8 predicted proteins | sample 1504471 | NCBI WGS metagenome assembly FMSI01 (sample SAMEA4475357, study PRJEB15587) | soil metagenome | biome: Soil; feature: Field | place: India | collected 2015-03-11 | depth 0 m
GCCGGCGGCGTCGCCACCGTCCACGGCCAGCCCTGCCGCGTTGGGGGCGGCAGCTCGATCACGACTGGCGGGGCATACGGCGTGACAACCATATCACCTCGTTTCACCTACCACGCGCATTGCTGCCGCCGGTTCGCGATTGGTGCGATACCACTCGATCGTCGCTCGCAAGCCATCGGTGAAGGTCGTTTCCGCCCGGAACCCAAACCGTTCCCATGCCCGCGACACGTCAAGCTTGCGCCGCGGCTGGCCGTTCGGCTTGGTCGTATCCCAGACGATGTTGCCGCGAAACCCGGTCAATTCCGCGATCAGCATGACGAGATCGCGGATGCTGATTTCATAACTGCTGCCGATATTGACCGGATCGGGGTCGTTGTACCGTTCAGCGGCTAACAGAATGCCTTCGGCAGCGTCAGCCGCATAGACAAACTCGCGCGTCGGCGAGCCATCGCCCCAAACCACAATCTCATTCGCGCCCTGTTCATCAGCCTCAATACATTTGCGGATGAGGGCCGGAATGACGTGTGAGGTGGCAAGGTCGAAGTTATCGCGCGGCCCGTACAGATTAACCGGCAAGAGGAAGATCGAGTTAAAGCCATACTGCTGGCGATAGGCTTCGCCCTGTACCAACAGCATCTTCTTGGCCAACCCATACGGCGCGTTCGTCTCTTCTGGATACCCATTCCAGAGATCGTCCTCGCGGAACGGCACCGGCGTATACTTCGGGTACGCGCAGACGGTGCCAATTGTGACAAACTTACCCACACCAAAGCGCCAGCTCTCGTGGAACAACTGCACGCCCATCATCAGGTTATCGTAGAAAAACTCGGCGGGATGGTCGCGATTAGCGCCAATGCCGCCGACCCGCGCCGCCATGTGAATCACAATATCGGGACGCGCATCGTGCAACAACTGCCGGATCGCCTCCACCTGCCGCAGATCATACTCGTGGGAACGCGGCACGAACACGCGATTGGCGCCGCGCTCGTGCAACTTCTCGACCACATACGACCCAAGAAAACCGGCGCCGCCGGTCACGACTACGCGCTTGTCTTGCCAAAACTGACGGCTATCGGGCCAGCGTTGTGTATCGAGCTGCATAGGCACCTCTGTTAGATGGATCATTGCTTGCCGGGATGGGCGCAGCACGCTGCGCCGTGACCGGGTGCAGCACACTGCGCCGCTACTGGACGATAAACTGCGCGTTGCGGTATTGGCTATCGAGCGCGTCTTTGATCACGCCGTTCAACAACACCTCTGCCACTTCGCGGATCCCCTCCTCGACGCTGATGCGGGGCCGAAACCCGATCTGTGCGCGGATCTTAGCGAATGAAACGCGAATATCTCGCATATCACCACCGAACGTGAGGTCTTTATACTCTACGACCGTCCCCGCCACATAGCGTTGCACGAGGGCCACGATCTCATCTTTGGTGTAATTCCCCTCGTCACTGCCGACGTTAAAAATCTGGCGATCGACCGTCGCCGGTGGCGCCGTCAAACCGAGCAAGATCGCATCGCAGGCATCGCGCACATGCACAAACGAGCGGGCATAGCCGCGCTGGTAGATGATCAGCTTCCGGCGCGTGATGGCTTCGAGCACAAACTGGTTGACGATCAGATCAAACCGGGTGCGCGGCGAGATTCCAAAGAGGGTCGCAAACCGGAAGAGAACCGGGATCGTTGTCGCGCCAGCAGTCTGGTCGCGCAGAAACTGCTCGGCGGCGACCTTGGTTTCGGCATAAAGCGATTGCGGATTGAGCGGCGACTCTTCCGTCACCGGCGCGCCATCCGGCGATAAACCGTAGTTGCTGTAAGTTGACGCAAAGATCAACCGCTCGACCCGCGCAGCGTCAGCCGCGGCAAAGACCCGTTTCGTACCCTCGAAGTTGTAGCGCCATGCCACCTGCGGCCCCACCATCTGGCAGGCCGGAAACCCGACAATCGCGGCAAGATGGACGACTGCATCAAAGTGGGCTGGCGGCAAATCACCTACAGCGATACCCGCAGCACTCGCTCGCAAAACAGCCGGATCGCAAACATCACCTTTAACAAAGCGGAACCGCGGATGATGCCAGTACCCAAGCAGAGACGCGCCGCCGAAAAGCAGATCGTCAACCACCGTTACCGACCAACCCTGCTGCAAACATACGCCGGTCAACAGGGAACCAATATACCCGGCCCCGCCAGTAATCAGCACATGCGGCGTTGTTTCAGTTGCCATGGTTCACCTTCCCTGTCGAAAACAACCGTTCAATCGCCAGCTTCACCGGCAATCTGGCCCGGCTGCGCCGGAGTGATCGGCGCCGCCGGCTGGGCAGAACGAACCTTCATCGCCGGCCAGCGCCAGCGTCGCTTCACCCCATTGAGCACAACCCCCAAACATGACACCTTGGTCTGGTGGAGCAGATCGAATGTCCGGCGCAACGCCTCCTCATTGGTGCGATTCGCCCGCACAACGAGCAATGTCGTATCAACAGCGCGCAGCAAAAGCGTGGTATCGGCGAAGGGGAACAGCGGCGCTGTGTCAATAATGACCACGTCAGCAGATTGGCGCAACGTCGCTAGCACCTTTTCCAATTGCGGGCTGCCCAACAGTTGGGCCGGCAACCTATTCACAATCCCTGCCGTCAGCACATGCAGGTTTGGTTGCGGCGTCACCTGTAAGAATGACTCCAAAGGCCGTGCGGTCATCCGCAGTAGATTGGTCAAGCCGCTCTGATGAGGGAGGTTAAAGAAGGTATGCAAGGTAGATTGGCGGAGATCCGCATCAACCAATACCACCCGGCGTCCCGTCTGCGCCAAAGCCACCGCCAGATTGGCCGCCGTCAGACTCCGGCCTTCACCCGGCGCTGCGCTAATCACGGCCATCACCTGCGGGCGTTTGGCAGCATCCAGCGTATCAAGATAGAGGCGAAACGTCCGGTAGCTTTCGGCTGCGAGCGCAGCCGGATTGCTTAAGGTAATCAACTGAGCCGCTGGTGTATCGCCTTTGATCGTGCCGATCGTCAAGAGTGGCCGCCCGCCGCCCCGCCGATCGAGATCGTCTTCATCGTTGATGCGAGTATTGAAATAGTCATACAGAAACCCGATCGCGATCGCGATCAAGATCCCAATGACCATACTTAGGATGATATTGCGGGTATAGTTGGGGCCAACCGGCTGCGGTTCGGCATACGCCGGATCAACCACGATGAGGATCGAATGCTCGGCAAACTCAGCATCAAGCAGCTCGCGCTCGAGGGCTTGAAACGAGGTGACAATGGCGTCTGCCAGCGCAATCGCTCGCTGCCGATCAGTATCTTGAATGGTCAGGAGAAACAACTCCGTCTTGCCCACGTCAACGATGCTGGCCCGCGCCAACAATTGCGAGGCGGTGATATTTCCGACCGTTGCCGCCGCGCGTTCGAGCACTGGTCGCACCAACAAAAGCTGGCGCACCGTGAGCGAATAGCGTTCGCGCCCTCGTAGCTCATCAAACGTGGGCGGACGGGTATTGCCCTGATTCTGATTGACCATCAGCATCGTTGAGGCAACGTATTGAGGGGATTGTCGTTGGGAAAAGACAAAGCCCGCACCGGCGCCAATCACGGCGAACAGGATGATGAGCCACGCCCAGCGCCAAACAAAAAGGAGATACTGTTTGAGTTCCAAGCGACCCTCCACGCAATGCGGGCATTGCTATTTGCACCGTGAGGCGCAATAACATACGGTAAGCTCCGGTCTGTAGGCGTGGGAAATTGCTGGCAGCAAGGGGGACAGACCGCTCAGGCTCGCATGTTTATGATACTTGTTTTCCGCACTCTAGTTGTAACGATCTCACGTGACAGGAAGATGTCATCACCCAGAGACGATTATGACAAAACCTTCACATCCTTGAGAGGGTATCTCAATTAAAAATTCTCAAAAACCTCATCAAACTTTGTCTTGTTTAGTTGAGCCGCTGATTATAGCGATTGTTCACGCTTGCTGCGCTTTCGTTCGCCGCTGCCATAATCTGGCGGTACAGCTCAAGATAGCGCTGGGCCTGCACCTCTTGCCGGTATTCGGCGAGCGCAAGGTCACGACCGGCGCGGCTCATCAGCAAACGCTCATCATCGTTACGCAACAGCCGGCAGATCGCTTCGCGCAATGCGGTGACGTCACCAACCGGCGCCAACCAACCCGTCTGGCCGGGACGCACCAATTCGCCGATCCCGCCGGCATCAAATCCGACGACTGGGGTCGCGCAGGCCAACGCCTCCAGTACGGTGCTAGGCATGTTATCTTGCAGGGAAGGGATGACGAATAGATCAGCGGCGCTATACGCTAACGCTAACCGAGCATCATCGGTGATCACACCCAGCGCGTGGTGCTTGATCGGCGCCGCAATCGGCGGCGGGTTTCGCCCAATCGAGACCAGCAGCAGATCGGGTTCATCAGCAAGACCGGCAAGGGCAGCGGCGAGTTCGGCAAACCCTTTCCGGCGATTATTGACCGAAACCGCGACAAACAGCACAATTCGCGCCTGTGGCGGCAAACCCAACGCCGCGCGCGCGCTGGCCCGGTCGATAGGCGCAAACACGGTGGTATCAAGCCCGTTGGGAATGATATGCACCGGAAACCGGCTGAAGAGCGAGCTACGCTGCACTTCAGCAGCCATCCAGCGGTTGAGCGCCACAATGTGCAGCCGTCCGGCAGGCACTGCCGCCAGCGCCGCCTGCTTCCGCTGCCAGATCTGGCGCGAGAGATCGTGTTCATCACGCGAACCGAGTTGCGGGCAGGCGCCACATGCGTCCGCATAGCGACCACAACCGTCATCGTAATGGCACCCTCCGCTAAATGGCTGCTGATCCGAAAGCCGCCACACCACCGGCGCGCGCCGCGGCACCAACCGGAAGAACGAGGTGTAGTCAATAAATCCAGCCACCCAATGCAGGTTGATCACGTCGCAAGGCGGCAGCGCGCGCACCACCTCACCGCCGTACCGGCTGCGATCATCGCTGAACTGCTCAAAACCATCAGGACGGGTTCGGCGATACGGTTGCAACGCGCGCCGGATCTGCCAACCCCGCCAGCGCCGCAGCCAATGGCTGAACCAATGCGCCGCCGGCGGGATGGCCTGCACCGTCGGATCGTCACTGCGCCGGTTGACGACCACCATGGTTGATTGGCAACCACTGGCCAGCAACGCCCGATGGAGCCGGTATGCTGCCCGCGCCGCGCCGCCACTGATGTCGTTCGTGCTGAGGTGAACAACCCGCATGCTCCTACCGCCTTGCTAGCGAATGAACTAACGCCTCACGCGCAGCGCCGGCGCGATGATGGCAAGCGCGCTTATGCATCGAGGAAGCCCTTCTCTTCGAGATAGCGAATGATCTTGCGCGCATTCTCTTCCGGCATCACATCCGTAGTCGTCAACACGAGCTCAGGATTGAGCGGCGGCTCATACGGATCATCAATGCCGGTAAACCCGCGCAATTCACCGCGGCGCGCCTTGGCATATAACCCCTTGACATCACGCTGTTCGCAGACTTCGATCGGCGTATCAACAAACACTTCGATAAATTGGTCGCTGCCGATCATAGCCCGGCACTCATTCCGCGCCGCCCGATAAGGGCTGACCGCAGCGCAAATCACTGCGCCGCCAGCCTTGACCACGGCACTGGCGACAAAGCCGATCCGCAAGATATTGGTATCGCGATCCTCGCGCGAAAAGCCTAATCCCTTTGACAGATGGGTACGCACCACATCGCCGTCAAGTACTGTCGGCGTCCGTCCCCGCTCGAGCAGCAGAATGTTGAGGATCGCGGCGATCGTTGACTTGCCGGCCCCGCTTAGACCAGTAAACCAGACACAGAAGCCCTGCCGGTGGCGCGGCGGGCACATTTGGCGCAAGATTTCGGCGGTCTCAGGGCGGGTGAACCACTCAGGCAGCAAGCGCCCTTTGGCTAAATATTCATCGCGCACTTGCGTGCCTGAAATGCTGGCAATCTCGGCTCCCGGCGGCGCTTCATCACGCGTGACGTAGCGGCCTTCGCGCTTGAGATAGACCAGCTCGGTGAACGGGATCATCGTCACCCCTACTTCAGCGGCATACCGCGCCAACAGCTCTTGCGCGTCGTAGGGGCCATAGAATGGCTTGCCGTAACTATCGTTGCCCGGCCCGGCATGGTCGCGGCCAACAATAAAATGGTTAGCGCCATAGTTCCGGCGAATGATCGCATGCCAGACCGCTTCGCGCGGGCCGGCCATGCGCATCGCTAACGGCAAGAGGCTTAGCAGCGTGCGCGACGGGTCGTAGTATTTGTCAACCAGCAGCCGGTAGCTGCGCACGCGGGTGAAGTGATCGATATCGCCGGGCTTGGTCATCCCGACCACCGGATGGATGAGCAGGCTGCCATCAACCTGCGCGGCTGCCCGTTTGGTCAGTTCTTCGTGGATCCGGTGCATTGGGTTGCGGGTCTGAAAGGCCACCACATTCGCCCGCCCCATCGCACTCAACAACCGGCGCACTTCGGCTGGAGTGCGGCGCAGATCGGTAAAGTCATAATAGCGCGGCAAACTCAACACGCGCAACCGTCCGGCAGCGTAAAACTTACCCCACCGCACCATCTCGGCCACCAACGGGTGGCACGGGTCGGTCGTTCCCAAAACGGCCAACGCTTCTCGCTCGGCATCCCAGCGGTAAATCTCGCTCAGCTCCATAATTGCGAGTGGATTGTTATGCACATCGCGCAGCAAGATCCGATCGCTGCCAAAATGGCTCTGCTCGACCGGCAACGTCACCGGGATCGGCCAGAGCGTGCCGTCAGCTAAGCGCATCTCTTCAAGCACCCGCTCGTAGTCGGCTTGGCCCATAAAGCCGGTCAGCGGCGAAAACCCGCCCGTCGCGAGCAATTCGAGATCGCAAAGACTGCGCATCGATATTTGGATGGAGGGCAAGCGTGACGCTTCTTCCATCAATGCCGGGCGCTCCTCGTCTGGGACGACCAGATCAATCAAGCGCCCGCCATAAGGTGGGATGAGGACTGGATCGTGGTTCATCATGTAAGTCTATCCTGATTAACGCTGAGCCAAAGGCACAACATTTCGACACATAAGTATGATAACGTTTCGCCTAACCGCAACCACAACGCACGCACCAGCTTGCCGGCACCGAGCAATTCAGACTTGGCTGGTTGCGCCAGCCAATCTTCGCTATGCGCTGTCCAACCGACGACATCATAGCCAGCCAACCGCGCATTAAGCCACGAGCAGTACGATTGGCCGCCGTAAGGCGGGCAAAAGAGTGGCACGCCGTATGACGCCACCGCTTGCTGGGTTAAGCGCAGCTCACGCCAACGTTGGGCACGGGAAACCTCGGGCGTACCCGGCAGATCGAGAATAAGCGGCGTATAGATTTCGGATATGGCCCATCATCAAACGTGAACGCTATCACCGGTGTAGTAATCTCGACCCGCGCCAGCGTGCTAAAGAGGCGCTGCGCCAACGGCGCTAGCAAGAAGTGCGCCCGCAAGGTGACTACCCAACCTTTTGGCCCACTCAACCACCCCTTCACCGCCGGTTATGCAACGCCACCGTCGCATTGTCAGCATTCGCCAGCACTACAACACAACTATCTTTTCCCGCAAGGGGCCTTGGATTGAGCGAGTCGCATTGCGCGTATCCACCACCACCGGCGCCAGCGTCACGATCCGCTCGTAATCAAATGCGCGATGATTCGTGATAATCACGGCGCAATCACATTGGCGCAAGAGGTCATCGGTTAACAGCGCCGTGCGCATCCGGCGGCCATCGTGCAGCTCAAATTCATCAATATGCGGATCGCACGGAATCACCGTCGCCCCATCAGCCGCCAAGAGATCGTAGACTTTGAATGCCGGCGACTCACGGTAATCATCCACATCGGGCTTATAGGCCACGCCAAGCAACACAATCGTGCTGCCATTGAGCGGCTTACGCGCGCGATTGAGCGCGCGCACCACCAGATCACGCACGTGGCGCGGCATCTGCGTATTAATCTCACCGGCGAGCTCAATAAAGCGCGTGGTGAGATCATACGCGCGCGCCTTCCACGTCAGATAGAAGGGATCGATCGGAATGCAATGGCCGCCAAGGCCCGGGCCGGGAGTGAACTTCATAAAGCCGTATGGCTTAGTTGCCGCCGCCTCGATCACCTCCCAGACATTGAGACCCATGCGATCGCACAGCAGCGCCAGCTCGTTGACCAGCGCAATATTGACTGCGCGAAAGACATTCTCAAACAACTTGGTGAGTTCGGCTACATCAGGCGAACTGACCGGCACCACCCGGTTGGTAATGTAGCCGTAAAAGGCGCCGGCCAGCTCGGTGCAATGCGCCGTCACCCCGCCGACCACTTTCGGCGTATTTTCCACGCTGAAGCCTTGGCTGCTGGTCTGGCCGGGGTCGATCCGTTCAGGCGAAAACGCGAGAAAAATCTGTTCGCCGACCCGCAACCCGTTGCGTTCAATCCGCGGCAAAATTAACTCGCGGGTTGTACCGGGGTAGGTAGTGCTCTCAAGGATAACCAATTGGCCGGGCCGAATACTGGCCGCCACATCCTCGCTCGCCGCTTCGACATAGCGCATATCAGGCTCGCGGGTTGGATTAAGCGGCGTTGGCACACAGATGACAAGAACGTCACATTCACGCATCCGGCGCGCATCAGTCGTTGCCTCGATCAGGTTTCGTTCGCGCAGCGCGGCCAATGCATCACTAGCGACATCGCCGATATAACTCTCACCGCGATTAATCTGCGCCACTCGCTCGGCGCTGACATCAAAACCCAAGACCACAAAGCCGGCCCGGCCAGCCCGTTCAGCCAGCGGCAAACCGACGTATCCAAGACCAATCACGCCAACTTTTGCGCTGCGACCATGGATACGATTCATTACTTCGTGAAACATGAGCGACAATCTCCATTTGACGGTGGCCTCATTCCACAGCCGCTCATTATAGACGAGATGGCCAATCTGCACGCAAGCCTAGCGCTGCGCATCAACCAAGCGGCGTGTAGGTCGTCTGCCACGGCAAGAGCGGGCGCACCACTCCGGCAATATTGCCGCCCCAATCACCACGCGCCGAATCACCTTCGAGACTGTCAATCACTTGGAACGCAACCGCGTCGCGTTCAGCAAATTGCCCCATCGGCGGGTCGAGCGTCGTCAAGGCGGCTTCGACGTACAACAACCCCTCGGCCAAAAAATTGCCGGGGATCGTCACCCGCGCCCAATAATGGCCGGGAGGGCGGGGCCGGCGACGCCACGCCGGATCAAGATCAAACGTGGTTAAGACTGCCACGCTATCTTCGTTATACAGGCGAAAATAGGGCTGCAACACGTACCCGCCGATCGTGACGACAAACTCCATCTCAAGCGTCACCGGCGCGCGAATGTCAATCGTATCGCTGATGTCGCCATCAACGTCGCGCACTCGCACGGCCCGTAAATGGGCGATATCGTGACCCGGCGCTTTGGCGCGGTGCGGCCAGACCCGCTCGGCAATCGAATGCTCGCCTTTGCCGAGATACACGCCCACGACCTGCTGCGCCGGCCCATCAGCCGCTACCTTCCCCTGATTGAGCAAGATCACGCGCTGGCACATACGCAAGATCGACTGCATGCTGTGCGAGACAAACAATACCGTCCGCCCCTGCTGGCCGACATCTTGCATCTTATTGAGGCACTTCTTTTGAAAGCGGGCATCGCCAACCGCCAGCACCTCGTCAACGATCAGAATTTCCGGTTCGAGATGCGCAGCAACCGCAAACGCCAAGCGCACGTACATCCCCGATGAGTAGAACTTGACCGGCGTGTCGATAAATTGCTCAACCTCGGCAAAATCAACGATGGCATCAAAATTGCGTTCGATCTCGCGCTTGCGCATACCGAGAATCGCGCCATTCAGATAGATATTCTCGCGTCCGGTCAATTCGGGGTGAAAGCCAGTACCCACTTCGAGCAGCGAAGCCACCCGCCCGTACAGTTCGGCTCGCCCGCGCGTCGGCTCGGTGATGCGCGAGAGCACCTTAAGCAGGGTACTCTTCCCGGCGCCGTTACGCCCAATGATCCCGACCAACTCACCCTGCTTGATCTCAAACGAAACATCATCCAGCGCCCACAGTTCCTTATATGCGCTAGCGGGGCCTTTGCGAAACCAATCCGTGAGGGTATCGCGCAGCGTGGTGTAGCCGGTAATCCGATGCTTGACAGCGCCGATCCGGTATTGCTTCGCTAGATGCCGAGCGCGAATTGCGTAACTCATATCGTTAGATCAGGTCTGCGAATGTGCGTTCTGCCGCTTGAAAATACAACCATCCGGTCATAAAGATGGTCAGAGCAACCGTCACCGAGATCAGCATCGCCAAACTCGGCGCTTGCGTCCCGAGCAACGCCCAGCGGAACCCTTCCACCACGCCAACCATCGGGTTCAGGGCATACACCAACTGCCATGGGCCTTGGATCAAGCTGGTCGGATAGACGACCGGCGTGGCAAAAAGCCAAAGCTGGATCATAAACGGCGTCGCGTGGCGCACGTCACGGTATTTGACGTGAATGGCTGATAGCCAGTAACCCACGCCGAGCGCCGTCAGCATCGCCAACGCCACAAACACCGGCAAGAGGAACATGACCGGTGTTGGCGGCCATTGAAACCAGAGCATTAGCGCCAGCAGAACGACGAAGGCTAACCCAAAGTCTACTAAGCCCGAACCGATGGTCGCAGTGGGAATAAGGATGCGCGGAAAGTACACTTTTCGCACAATCCCGGCATTGATAACCAGACTGTTCGCCGCCTGCGTGACGGTATTCGCAAAGAAGTGCCATGGCAACAAGCCGGCCAGATTAAAGAGCGGGTAGGGAATGCCGTTGGTACTGATCCCGGCCAACCGGCCAAAGATTACTGTAAACACGACTAGTTGCAAGACCGGCTGAATAATCGCCCAGCTTGCCCCCAGCAGCGTTTGCTTGTAACGCACCTTCACATCGCGCCAAACAAGGAAAAAGAGCAGTTCGCGGTAGAACCATAGTTCCCGCCAGGTAAACTGCCACCAACGCCGCTTTGGTTCGATAATCGTGGGGGTATGTGAACGATCCAATGGCAGAGCAGAGTTTGCTCCCCCAGTGATCGATGTGGTCGGCGGTTCCAGTGTTGCCATACGATGCTCATGTCCTTGCTACACGTGCATTCGAGCCGAAACCAATCGCGATGTGAGCAGAGGTCGTATGTTGGCAGGGCATGTCACATCGGCCAAACGATCTAATATAGACGTTGTATCTTTCTTCTTTGCCTAGCATAGCCGGTTCTGGACGATTATGCAATTACAATTTCGTCAACCATACCAGTACAGTCAATCGGAAAGCAAGGTTCAATCATGCTCAACAAGGTGCGCTGTAAATCTGGTATCATGCCCATAGCACCTTCATCGCACCGCTACTAACAAAAATGAAAGGTAGTGCATCCTATGGCCTATGCAGCCCTGATTGGCGCTGAAGTCAAGCGCCGTGAAGACCCGCGTTTTATTCAGGGACAGGGTGCGTATGTGAGCGATCTGCGCTTGCCGGGCATGCTGTACGTTGCCATCGCCCGCAGTCCATACGCCCATGCTCGGATTGTTGCAATTGATAAGGCAGCCGCACTGGCAATGCCCGATGTCGTCGCTGTCTACACTGGCGCCGACCTGCTCGATTGTTGCCAGCCGTTGCCGCTGGCCAGCTCAGGCGAAGGCGGCGGCGGGCCGCAGCGCTACACGGGGCGCACCCGCTATGTGCTGGCAGTCGAACGGGTGCGCCACGCCGGTGAGGCGGTCGCCGCCGTGATTGCGCGCACACCGGAAGCGGCGCTCGATGCTGCTCTCGCCTTGCCGATCGAGTGGGAACCGCTGCCAGCAGTAGTTGACCCGCTCGCCGCCATTGCCCCCGGCGCGCCAGTTATCTTCGATGGCTTGCCCG
>FMSI01058950.1_pt1 | contig 11934 bp, 12 predicted proteins | sample 1504471 | NCBI WGS metagenome assembly FMSI01 (sample SAMEA4475357, study PRJEB15587) | soil metagenome | biome: Soil; feature: Field | place: India | collected 2015-03-11 | depth 0 m
TGGCACTAAACAAATAATTGTGTCTAAGTAAAATAATCTTAAAACATTTCAACTATAACAATCTATAACAAAAAAAACAATATGTCAAGAAAAAATTATTATTGCATTACAATACTTTAAAAATTTAAGAAAAGCAAAATTAAGTTTAAAAATTTTTTAATTCAAGACTTATTCAACTTCTTTAATTTCTTCTCAAGAAATATTCCTATAGTGATAGTTATAGAACCAAGTATTATAAAAAAAAGAGACTTGTCGAATTTATCCCAAAAATATTCAAAATAACGAGTATAAAGATTAAGAATAACAAAAACTATAGCAAAACCTGTAAATATTTTATTTTTGTATTTTGCCCCTATAATAAAAATTATAATATTAAACATCAGCCATATAATACTATAAAATAATAATTCAAGGTGATAATTTTCTGAAGAAGATAAGATTCTATCTGAATTACCAATAATAGAAAGTATCCATAAGGATAGATTTGTATAAAGAGCACCCATTACATAATAAACCTTTGAGAAATTAAAATAAACTTCTGGGAGTATTTTCTTATGTAAATAACCAATTAAAATTAGTATAGGACTTACAACTGCAAATCTCATTGGATAACTCATTCCGAAAAAATAAAACCCCCAATCAGACACATAGCCTGTTTGAGCACCAAACCAGCTTGCAATAAAAATTAATGCTAAAACTAAAACCACTCTGTTTTTCCTTATGTAAGCAATAAAAAAGTAAATTATTGAATTAATAAGCAACAATATTGACCAATTTCCACCTTGCGGAAAGATTATTTTTGCTATGGTAAAAATATCAGCACATAGTATTAAGCAAGCAACAACAATAATGGCATTCCCAGTTTTTGGAAGATAAATTTTCCATTTCTTTTCTGTAAGCATTACACCAAAAACAAAGCTCAAAATAAATAGAATTGTTAAAATAAAGGCTAAAAAATATAGAGATTCAAGTATTAATGTCAAAAGAGAGATGATACCCACCCCTAAAACTATACTTCCAATAACAAGACACCCTCTTATTATTACAGCAAAGTCCCATTGACCCACATTATATTGACTTGAAAGTTTAGAATAAATTTCCTGATCAATAAGTTCATCATCAAGCCACTTTTTAAGTTCCTTAAGAATAATTTGTTTTTTTGACATAAATAACCCTCAATATATTAATCCAAAGCAAAAATTAAGTCAATATATTATCATCAATTAATTAATTCCAAATTCAAACTTTTAATCTAATTTTTAAAAATAAAAAAGGGATACAAAAATTGTATCCCTTTAATTAACTCAGAAAATAAAATATCTTTGAGTAAGAGGTAATTTATCAAGAGGATCACATTTTAATATTTTTCCATTAGCCCTAACTATATAAGTTTCTGGGTCAACTTCAATCTCTGGAGTTACATTATTCAAAGGTAAGTCTTTTTTTCTAAGAAATCTCGTGTTTTTAACAGGAACTGCTTTCTTCTTTAATTTTAATTTTTCATGAATTCCTTCTTTGAAAGCTCCTTCACTGAGAAAAATTAATGATGTATTTTGTGTGGCAAGACCATAGCTTCCATACATAGGTCTTCCCCAAGCAGGTTGCGGTGTAGGAATACTTGCATTAGCCTCACCCATTATGGAGTAAGCAATAAAACCACCTTTTATGACAATTTCTGGGCGAACACCAAAAAATTCAGGCTTCCAAATTGTAAGATCCGCCATTTTTCCTACTTCAACAGAACCTATTTCACTGTCAAATCCATGAACTATAGCAGGGCATATAGTATATTTTGCAATATACCTTTTTACCCTTGTATTATCATTTCGTGAACTATCACCCTCAAGTGAACCAAATTGGACTTTCATCTTATGAGCAAGTTGCCATGTTCTCATAATTACTTCACCTATTCTTCCCATTGCTTGGCTATCACTTGAAATAATACTTATAGCCCCCATATCATGTAAAATATCTTCTGCTGCAATAGTTTCAGCCCTTACTCTGCTATCAGCGAAGGCAATATCTTCAGGTAATTTTGAATCAAGGTGATGACAAACGATTATCATATCTCTATGTTCCGCAACAGTATTTATTGTAAATGGATTTGTAGGGGTTGTAGAACTAGGTAAAACATTCTCTTCTCCACAAATTTTTAAAAGATCTGGAGAATGTCCCCCACCAGCTCCTTCAGAATGATAAGTATGTATTGTTCTATTTTTTAAAGCTGCTATCGTATCCTCTACAAATCCCGCTTCATTTAATGTATCTGTATGAATTGCAATTTGAATCCCATATTTATCAGCAACTCGTAAGGCTGTATCAATAACGGCAGGTGTTGTTCCCCAATCTTCATGGATTTTTAATCCACAAGCTCCAGCTAATATCTGTTCCTCAAGAGGTTTTTCCAAAGAAGAATTACCTTTTCCTGATAAACCAATATTGATAGGAAAAACATCTGTGGCTTCAAGCATCCTCTGAATATTATAGACACCCGGTGTACAAGTTGTAGCAAAAGAACCAGTTGCAGGTCCTGTCCCACCACCAAACAAAGTCGTTATTCCACTGGCAAGAGCTGTTTCTATAATTTGTGGACATATAAAATGTACATGTGTATCAATACCTCCAGCTGTACAAATTAATCCCTCTCCAGATATAATTTCAGTTCCAGGTCCTATAACGAGACCTGGGGTTATATTATCTTGAATTGAAGGATTACCAGATGCACCAATGGCACTTATCCTACCATTTTTTACCCCTATATCTGCTTTATAAATTCCGTTGTAATTAATAATCACAATGTTTGTGATCACCAAGTCCGGTGCTCCTTCTAATCCTGTAATTTCTGGAGATTGTCCCATCCCATCTCTTATAACTTTTCCGCCACCAAAAATAGCCTCATCTCCTTTGTTTGTAAGATCTTCTTCAACCTCTATTATAAGATCTGTATCTCCAAGCCTTATTCTATCACCCTTCGTTGGCCCATACATAGAAATATATTTATCCCTACTTATTTTTATACTCATAAGCTTACCTCCTTAAATCCCTTTTTCTTTGCTCTTTTAAAAGCTAAATCTTTATTAATTTCATCATCAAGTTTTCCAGAAACAAGAGAATTGAATCCTAAAATAATCCTCTTTCCTGAAAAATCAACTAATGAAACATCCACGGTTTTTTGTGGCTCAAATCTTATCGCAGTTCCCGATGGAATTGCAAGCCTTTTCCCATATGCTAGTTTCCTATCAAAAGAAAGGGCTTTATTTACTTCAAAAAAGTGAAAATGACTTCCAACCTGAATTGGTCTTTTATCTGTATTCGTTACATTGATTTTAACAATATCTTTTTTATCAAAAAGTACTATCTCATCATCAGAAAAAAATACCTGTCCCGGATAATCTTTTTTTTCTTTTTTGTTTGACATATAAAATCCTCCTTATTATCTTAAATTACTCAATTGGTTCGTGAAGTGTAACTAGTTTTGACCCATCTGGAAATGTTGCTTCAATTTGAAGAGTTGAAATCATTTCTGCCACTCCGGGTATTACATCATCTTTTGATATAATTTTTTTCGCATCCTCTGAGATTTCAGCAACAGTTTTCCCTTCTCGTGCCCACTCCATAACCTGAGCAGCAATTATAGAAACCGCTTCTGGATAATTAAGCTTTAATCCTCTACTTTTCCTGTCTTTGGCAACAAGTGAAGCCAGATAAATTAATAATTTTTCCCTTTCGTAAGTTGTAAACATATAACCTCCTTTTATGTTTATTAATCATAGCTTCTATCTCCTGTTCTAATAGTTATGTTTTCCTCTACATTTAAAACAAAGATTTTACCATCTCCAATATTACCAGTTTTACCATTTTCAGAAATTATGGAAATTACCTTTTCTACATCTTCATTTTTAACAACCATAATAAGCATTTCTTTTGGAAGTTTATCATAAAGCATATCATGAATCCTTATTCCCTTCTGCTTACCTCTTCCACGAACACTTATTTCAGTCAGTGCATAAAAACCCTGTTTACTTAAAGCTTCTGTTACATCATTTAACTTATTAGGTCTCAAAATTGCCATTATCATCTTCATATAATTCCTCCTGAAATTTAAAATCAAAATCCAACTTTATTTTTTATTGTATCTTTATCAAGATTTTCAATCCTATCTCCCAAAATAAATTTACCTTTTTCCATAACAAAACAGCTGTCAGCAAGCCTTAGTGCAAATTCAACAAATTGTTCCACAAGTATTATAGAGATATTTTTTTGTTCTTTAATCATTCGTATAGAATTTTCAATTGAAAAAACAATTGATGGCTGTATCCCTTCTGTTGGTTCATCAAGCATTATCAACTTGGGTTTAGTTATAAGCATCCTTGCTATTGCCAATTGTTGTTGTTGACCACCGCTCAGGTCACCACCTTTTCTATTCTCAATTTTTTTGAGTTCTGGAAATAATTCATATATATCTTCAGGGACATCTTTCTCATTTTTTTGACGAGCTTCCATTCCAAGCATCAAATTTTCCTTTACAGTTAAAAAAGGAAATATTTCTCTGCCCTGAGGAACATACGCTATACCTAAAAGTGCTCTTTGTTCTGGCCTAAGCTTCTCTATGTTTATTCCGTCAAAATATACACTCCCTTCTCTATTTTCAATTAAACCCATAATCGTCTTTAATAAGGTAGTTTTTCCAACGCCATTTTTCCCAATTAATGCAACTACTTCACCCTGTTCAATTTTAATATTTATATTTTCTATCACATTTGTCTCACCATATCCAGCAGATAAATTTTCTATCTCAAGCATTGAATTTTCCTCCCCCTCTTCCTAGATAAACTTCTATTACATATGGATCATTTTTTATTTTTTCAAAAGTTCCTTCACATAAAATTTGTCCATCATGCATAACTGTCACTGCCTTTGAAAAAGTTTCCACAAAATTCATATCATGTTCTACTACAACAACTGAACATTTTTTGGAAATCTTTTCTAAAATCAAACCTGTTTTTTCTCTCTCTTTTCCAGTCATACCTGCAACTGGTTCATCCACAAGCAAAAGATACGGGTCCTGAACAAGGGTCATACCTATTTCAAGCCATTGTTTTTCTCCATGCGAAAGATTTTTTGCCAATTCATTTCGTCTATGGGTAAGATGGACCATTTCAAGTATTTCTTCAATTTTATCCTTTGCCTCTGGTTTTAATTTATTTAACAAAGAACTAAAAAATCCCCTATCCATGGGAAAAGCAAGCTCAAGATTTTCATAAACTGAAAGATTAGAAAATATGGAAGGATTTTGAAATTTTCTACTTATCCCAACTCTACATATCTTATGTGGTTCAAGCGACAAAAGATTAATATTCTTCCTAAATAACACTTTCCCCTTTATTGGCTTAACTTTCCCACAAATTACATCCAAAAGTGTCGTTTTACCTGCTCCATTCGGACCTATTAAAAAACGAAGTTCCCCTTTATAAACATACATATTTACATTTTTTAGGGCTTTAAAACCATTGAAATCAACCATCAAATCTTCTACGATTAAAATTAAATCATCATATAACATTATTTTCTCCTGAAAAATTTACTTTTCATTTTTAGTAAATTTCCTATAGAGTACAATCCTCCGGGAAATACAAAAACAACAATTATAAATAAAATCCCAAGAAAATATAACCAAGTCTCTGGGAAGTTCTCACTCAAAAACATTTTTGCCCCATTAACGACAAAAGTTCCAAAAATAGGTCCTACTATAGTGCCTTTACCACCTATAGCTACCCACATTGCCATTTCTACAGAAGGTAAAATACTTACTAAAGAAGGGCTTATTATTCCAACCTGCGTAACAAAAAGAGCTCCTGATATTCCTGCTAGAATAGCAGAAATAATATAAACCATCAATTTAAATCCCACAGGATTATATCCTAAATATTTAAGTCTATTCTCCCCATCCCTTATAGCAATCAAAATTTTCCCTGTTTTCGTTTTAACAAGCCAACTTGCAAAAATAAAAGTAACAATCAATATCAAAAAAGAAATATAATATAAGAATACTTTAGTAATTCTTGAATTTATTGGAAAACCAAGAATTTCTTGAAAATTTGTCAATCCATTTGTACCACCAGTATAGGGTTGTTGTCCTATAAGCAATATAGTAACTATCAAAGATAATGCTTGAGAAAGAATTGTAAAATAAACCTCTTTTATTCCAGATCTGAATACAGGGTAACCTATCAAAATAGCCAACAAAGCTGGCAAAATTATTATCATTGCAAAAGTAAAAGAAAAATCTACAAAAGGCATCCAAAAGAAAGGTAATTTTTCAAGCCCACTCCAGGACATAAAATCAGGTAAACTTTCACTTTGAAGCTTCAAATACATGCCCATACAATAAGCCCCTATACCAAAAAAAACACCATGCCCTAAACTCAATAATCCTGTATAACCCCATAATAAGTCAAGACCTATTGCTAAAATAGAATAACAAATAAATTTGCCAGCTATCGCAAGCCTAAAATCTGAAAGATAAAAAGGAAAAGAAAAAAGTATAATAAGAAAAATTAAAAAAGTTAGAGGAAATTTATTCAATATTTTCTTAAACAAGTTCATAATCACTCCTTCAATCCAAACTTCTACTTTTTACAGCAAAAAGTCCACTCGGTCTGAATTGTAAAAAAATTATCACTATCAAAAACACAATAACCTTACCCATACTCGAAGTTGTCAAAAATTCAAAGGAAGTATTAAAAACACCCATCATTATCGCACCCCCAACTGTTCCGATAAGATTTCCAACACCTCCGAGAACTACAACCATAAAGGAATCAATTATATAATTTTGTCCTGTAGATGGACCAATAGAACCAAGTAAGCTAACGATAGCACCAGCTACACCTGCAAGGCCACATCCAAGAGAAAAAGTAAGAGAATCCACTTTTTGAGTATTTATACCCATACAGGCAGCCATATTTCTATTTTGCATAACGGCGCGCATTTTTCTACCACTTGAAGTTTTATAAATATAAAAATAGACAAGAATAACACATATAATAGCAATAAAAATTATAAAAATTCTATTATAAGGCAGTTGAATATAAGAAGTTATTTTTATTCCACCAGATAAGATTCTAGGGCTTATTACATCAACATTTGAAGCTCCAAAAATATTTCTTGCAAGTTGCTGAAATATTAAACTCAAGCCCCACGTAACAAGAATTGCTTCATATGGTCTACCATAAAGATGCTTGATTAAAAATTTTTCTACAAGTAATCCAATTGAACCAGCTACTACAAAAGAAATTGGCAAAGCTATAAAAAAGGAATTTTCTCCAAAAAAATTAAAACATATTTTTTCTGTTAAATATACCGTATATGCACCAATCATTAAAAATTCACCATGAGCAAAATTTATCACCCCCATTATACCAAATGTTATACTCAATCCTATAGCTATTAACAACAAAATTGAACTTATACTTAAACCATTAAAGAATTGCATAAATAAGGTTTCAATATTCATAAATATACCCCTTTTTTATTATTTCCTGCAGGAAAAATCCTGCAGGAAATTTATTTTTATTAAATAATTATCTAGGTCCTAGTTTTCCTGGTTCAATAACTTTTTTATCTGGTGAAACTAATTCAGGAAATGGATCTGGCTGAACAGGAACTTTTGATGACCAAACTATATCAAATTGGCCATCTTTCCTTACTTTACCAATCTGTACGATTTTCCATGTATGATTATTTACTGGTTCAACTTTCACCATTCCTTGTGGAGCTTTAAATTCGACACCTCTTACAGCCTCTCTGACTTTTTTAACATCAGTAGTATTAGCCTTTTTCACAGCTTCAGCCCATAAGTAAACTCCAAAATAACCTGCTTCAATAGGATCATCCGTAACTCTATCTTTACCATATCTTTCTTTATAATTTTTAACAAACTCTCTATTCTCAGGTGTATCCATACTCATAAAATAATTCCAAGCAGCAAAATGCCCCTCAATATTTTCAGCTCCTATACCTTTTATTTCTTCTTCAGCAACACTTACAGACATTACAGGAATATCTTTTGCAGTTATTCCTGCCGCTTTTAACTGCTTAAAAAATGCCACATTTGAGTCACCATTCAATGTATTAAATATTACGCTCGGTCTTAATGATTTTATCTTATTAATAACAGTTGCATAGTCAGTATGCCCAAGTGGTGTATATTCTTCCCCAACAACAACTCCTCCTTCTTTTTCAAGTTGCTTCTTAATTATCTTATTTGCTGTCCTTGGGAATACATAATCTGAACCTAAAAGATAAAATTTTTTGTATCCTTTACTCAACAACCAGGAAACTGCTGGCATAATCTGCTGATTAGGTGCTGCTCCAGTATATACAATATTTTTACTTGCTTCCAGTCCTTCATACTGAACTGGATAAAAAAGCAAATGGTCAAGACTCTCAAACACAGGCAAAACAGCTTTTCTACTTGCACTTGTCCAACAACCAAAAACAACGGAAACCTTATCTTTTTGAATCAATTTTTTGGCTTTTTCAGCAAAAGTAGGCCAATCACTTGCTCCATCTTCTACAATGGGAACTATTTTCTTGCCTAAAAGCCCCCCTTTTGAATTGATCTCATCAATTGCCATTAGTGTAGCATCTTTAACCGCCACCTCACTTATTGACATTGTACCACTAAGAGAATGAAGAACTCCAACCTTAATTACGTCTTCTTTGGCACAACCAAGAAATACAAAAAAAATCGCACTAATAGCTACAAACCGAAAAAATTTCATATAAACCTCCTTAATCAAAAGTGAATTATATTCGCAAAATTTATACCAGAGAAAAATATTGTTTAATTATTTCATATTATTTAAAATAAAAAAACTTATAAGTTTTTAATTTTGATTAAAAAATAGGCAAAAAAATCTTTGTTTTTTCAAAAATTTTTCTAATTTTTTATTAAAAACAAATTTTTGCATAATAAATAAACAAAAAATAATTCTTTTTATTGCAATAAATAAAAAATTATAATTTCTAATTTTTTATAATTAATGAAAATAAGTGTGCCTAAAAAATATACAAAAGAAAAATCAAATAATATTTTTTAATCATTCAAAATTTAACTAATTCTCATTTTTCAATATTTATGTTTTAAACTTCATTAAAAAATAAATCCAACCTCTAATTATAGTTACTAATTCTATCAAACGATCTAACATAAAATTTCTCTTCAAATTTGACATTTCAAGCAAAAAAAATTAAGATAAAAAAGGAGTTAACGATGGAAAAGTTTTTATCACTTCCTGAGATATATCTTACTATCATTTCCACACTGTTTACTTGGGGAGTTACAGCTTTAGGAGCTTTAACAGTAATATTTTTTAAGAAAATAAATCAAAAATTCTTAGATACAATGCTTGGATTTGCGGCAGGTGTTATGATAGCCGCAAGTTTCTGGTCACTTCTTGAACCTGCTATAGAACTATCAAAAAACAATCCTTTGCCTGTATGGTTCCCGCCCGCCGCTGGGTTTTTACTCGGAGCAATAACACTGAGAATCATAGATTCCATACTTCCTCATTTGCATCTTGAAACTCCAATTGAAGAGAAAGAGGGTATAAAAACTCGACTTTCAAAATCAATTTTGCTTATTTTAGCTATAACAATACACAATATTCCAGAAGGTCTTGCTATTGGTGTTGCCTTTGGTGCCGTCTCACATGGTATAGAAGGAGCTTCAACATTTGGAGCTTTAGCTCTTGCGATTGGTATAGGACTTCAAAATTTTCCAGAAGGTATGGCAATTGCCTTTCCGATCAGAAGAGATGGAAATTCAAGGCTAAAAAGTTTTTTCTATGGGCAACTCTCTGGAATTGTTGAACCAATTGCGGCAATTATTGGCTATTATTCTGTTGCTTATTCAAGGTTTATTTTGCCATATGCTTTATCATTTGCCGCTGGAGCGATGATCTATGTTGTAGTAGAAGAAGTAATTCCAGAAGCAGAGAGAAATAAAAATACAGATATTGCAACAATAGGAGCTATACTCGGCTTTACAATAATGATGATTTTAGACGTGGGTCTCAAGTAAAATGTGTCATTGCAGAAATTTAAAGAAGTTGAAGTAATCTCGAAAAAAAGTATTTATGAAATCAGATAAAAGTATATTCGGACTTGAAAAAGGTGAGCTTGCATGGACAATGTATGACTTTGCCAACAGTGCTTTTGCAACCGTTGTAATGGCAGGTTTTTTCCCTATTTTTTTCAAATCTCTTTTTATAAATCAATCTTCAGAAGTTTCAACATTCTTTCTTGGGCTTGGCAATTCAATTTCTTCCATAATAATTGCAGTATTTTTCCCGCTACTTGGGGCTCTTTCAGATATAAAAAACAACAAAAAAAATTCAATGTTAGCTATGGCTTTTGTTGGAATTATTTTTACATCGCTAATTTTTATGGTAGAAAAAAACTGGTCTATTGCCCTTACTTTCTATGTAATTGCAACTATTGGCTTTGCAGGTGCGAATGTCTTTTATGATTCATTATTAAACAAAATTTCTACTCCAGAAAGAAGAGATTTTATTTCTTCACTCGGATATTCTCTCGGATATCTTGGAGGAGGTTTGCTTTTTTTAATTACAATAATTATTTATCAAAAGCCAGAATTATTTAAGTTAACAGACAAAAACATTGCTTTAAAATTATCTTTTCTCCTTGTAGGAATATGGTGGCTTATTTTTTCAATCCCATCTCTTTTTTTTATAAAAGAGAAAAAAGAAAAAATGACTGATAGCTTTATTGAATTTATAAAAAAACCATTGAATAAAAAAATAATTTTGTTTCTTATTGCATACTGGTGTTATATCGATGGAGTTGACACAATAATTAAAATGTCCATAGATTATGGGATGTCTATCGGACTATCTACAAGTATGCTCATTTTAGCTCTACTTATGGTGCAATTTTTGGGTTTTCCTTTTGCAATTTTATATTCATTACTTGCAAAATTAATAAAAACAAAAAATGCAATCATTTTAGCCATAACAGGCTATACATTAATAACAATTTTTGCGACTTTTATGAACAATATAATACATTTTTTTATACTCGCTTTTTTTGTTTCGATGTTTCAAGGAGGAATTCAGGCATTAAGCAGAAGCTATTTTTCAAATATAATCAATGAAAATGAAAGTGGGAAACTCTTTGGTCTTTACAACTTAGTGGGGAAATTTGCCACTATAGTTGGTCCATTTCTTGTCGGACAAACAACCTTATTAACCAGAAATCATAGAATTGGAATTTCATCAATAATTGTATTGTTTATAGCTGGCTTAATATTATTTATTCTTTCTTCAAAGGAGACAACAGATGCCAAAGGAGATAGTCCACTGGTCAATAGCTGAAATAGTAAGACAGAAACTCAAAGACGGCTTTTTAAAAAACGAAATTAATAATTTTTACAGTGAATATATAATTGGAAGTATAGCTTTTGACATACCTTACTATGATTTTTCAAAAAAAATGGGTGAACTTGGTTCTTCCCTTCATGGGAAAAACACAAAATTTGCAAACACAAATTACGAACAAATAGCAAACCATTACAAAAATCCCCCTGAAGGTTTATTTTCCTTTATTGCTGGAACAATCTGCCATGCTTTAACAGACATAAACTTTCATCCAGTTGTCTTTTATTATACAAATGACGAGATAGATGCTCACAGAAAATTTGAAACAGAGCTTGACCTTTTTTATCTTGATAAAGTAAATCTACCCACCTATAGCCTTGCAACTTTGGTGAAAACAGTAAAATCAAAAGAATTTTATAATTTTCTCTCCCTTTTTATATTTGGAAGGATAGGAGAAAAAAGAAAATTAAAAACTAATATGCTAAAATATTCTTTATTTCAATATTTAATAAGAAAAAAATGGTTTTCAAAT
>FMSI01140571.1_pt1 | contig 11909 bp, 13 predicted proteins | sample 1504471 | NCBI WGS metagenome assembly FMSI01 (sample SAMEA4475357, study PRJEB15587) | soil metagenome | biome: Soil; feature: Field | place: India | collected 2015-03-11 | depth 0 m
AGGGACAGCTCCATAAGTGAAAATTTTTAAAAACTCCCGACTCTTTGCCGAAAAGGGAAGCCGCCAGCGTAGAAATAAAATAGAAAAATAAAGGAGTATTGCATAGCCAGCATCACCAACGGCCAGACCAAAAAAGAAAAGAAAAGTAAAAGCCAAAAAGGGAGTGGGATCAATTTCCCAATAGTTAGGCAAACCATAAAGTTCAACCAGAATTTCAAAAGGCTTAAAAAAAGGTCTATTTTTTAATATAACAGGTGGGCTGTCTGTTGGAAGCGGATCAGTCAAAACCAGCTCATAAGCGGAAAGAGATGAGTTTAAAACTTTTGCCAGTTTCTTACTATCAGTTACTTTTATCCAGCCTTCAATAAAAACCACTCTCTCTGTTGATGCCAGTTTGTCCCGAGCCTGCACCAGAGCCAGACGGGCTTTTAAGTAAGCCTCCCTTAATCTAAGCAACTCTTGAAAAGAAAGATATTTCTTGGCCTTTTTTTCTATTTTTTGCTTCTCCCTCATTAGTTGTTTTTTCTCAGCTAAAAGTTTCTTGTTTAATTTAAAAGCGTTTAAATCGCTATCAAAAGATGTTTTTTCAAGTTCCAAATCAGAAAAAATTTTTTCTACTTTTCCTTCTAATTGACGATGAAAAAAAACTGCTGCTTGCGCTTTCCTTTCTTGTTCTGAAACAACTTCAAGCCAGACTAGATTTTCTTCATTTAACCTTTCTCTTAGGCGCTCAAAAGTAGGTTTTGGGAGGCTAACCAGGAAAAATCTTACGCTCTCACTTAACTTCCCATTTAAAGACAAAGGAAATGAAAGCCAGGGCTTCAGAGAAAAGACTAAGTGGTCAATTTCTTCTAATCTGCGGTTTATCTCCACTAACCTTCGATCCAATCGTTCGCAATCATCATAAATATAAGAAAATCCCTTGTTCTCCATTGACTCAATCTTTTGGCGAGTCGCCTGAATTCGAGGCTTAAAAAAACTCTGAACAAACCCCCGAGGCGGAAGAAAAGAACCCAAAAAGCGAAGGCAAAAGTGCACTTGGCCTAACTCTTCCCTTAAAGCGGTCTCGGTTTCTTCTCTGGGTACTTGTTCTTTTGCCTGCATGTCGCTTTCAAATTCAAAAGAAACGCGGTCAGGTTGAAAAAAACCTTCTCGCTGTAACCGCAAAAGCAGATCTCCGCTCTCATTTCTGGGAGCTATTAAGCTGACTTTCTTTATCCTCTCAATCGCCATAAGTCTTTAAGAAAAGTTTGACGACCTCCTCTACTGCCTTATCAAAATTCTGTTTTACTTTCTTTTCCAATTCTTTCTCCTCTTTTGCTTCTTCTTTCTCAAGTAAAGAAATCTCTTCAGTTAATTTTTCTTTTATTTTTCTCGAGTATTTCTCAACTTCCCTTTGAGCATCTTCTTTTGCTTGATTGAATAATTTCTCTTTTTCCCTTTTTAGCTGGCCGAAAAGTTCTTCTCGCCACCGATAAGCTTGTTCAATAACTTGGCGAGCTTTAGCTTCTGCTTTTTTTACTTCTTTAATCTTTTCGTTAAGCAGATTTCTCCCCTCAGTCTCCAATTCCGACATCGTCTGGATGAAAACTAGGAACAAGTGATTGCCCACCGGTGCAAACGGTAATAAACAATCGCGCAATTAAATCATGCATTATAATAGTTTTTTTGTTGCCAATCTCTTCAAAGTACCTTTTAATTCGCTTTTTCAAACTCTTGTCGCCACTAACCTCGATTAAAATCTCAATTTCTTCACCTTTTTTTACAAGCTCCATTGGATCTGAAGTTGTATAAACCCCTTTTTCCCTGGCTAATTTCACCCCTTCTGCTTTAGTATCCAAGTCAGCCACTCCTACCACCTCAACAAAGGGATACTTAAAAAGTTCCCTTAACAAAGGAGTACCCGTGCGCCCGGCACCGATTAAAGCAATTTTTACTTTTTCCATCTCAACACCTCCTAAAATTTAAAAGGTTATTTTACTATTTTTTCAATTACTAATCGACAAGCGGCTGGTTTTAAAAGTTAAACGATCTAAAGAGAAAACAAACGGTTAGAAAGGAAGAGACGGTATCTTTATACCCAAAAAGCCCATGGCCACAATGGCAATAACTACTAAAGTTAATATTCCGATCAAAATATCGAGGATTAAAGTGCCAATGTCTACTTTTTGCTTAGGAATAGCAGCTTGAGAAGGGACCGGTTGAGCAAAAAAGGAAGAAGTTGAAACCTGCGCCGAACGTCTTTGAATTACCTGTGGGTGAGCAGTTGGCGAAGGAGTAACTGGGACAGTGGGCCTAGAAGGGACCGGTGGGAACATACGTTTAGGCTGGGAAGAGCGATAAGCTGGAGTTGGGGGTATTTTCCGAGCAACATTTTGTGGATGTTCTTGCTTGGGTTTCTTCTTAAAAACTTTATTAAAGAAACCGGGTATTTTCCCAAATCCAGCTTTAACTTTTTGCATTGGTGCAGTTTTCTCTTCTAAAGTCTCTTCCTTTTTTTCTTCAGGCTCTTTAATATCAGAAGAAGTAGTTTTCGCCTCCTGTTCAGCCGCTGTTTCGGATTCCCCCGAAGCAGGCGCCAATTTTTCCAGCTTAGACGTTTCCGAGGAGACTGTTGGGGTTGCAGTTGGTTGAGAAGCAACTGGTGGTTCAGGAGCAGCTGGTTCAATAGGTTTTTCTGAAGAAGGTGTCGGTAAATTTATTAATTTAGATACTGCCGACTCAACCGAAGGTGAAGCCTCAGGCGTAGGCTCTTTTGATTTCTCAACTTGAAAAGCAGGTTTTTCAAGTGGCTCGGTTTGGGGAAAAACAAAAGCTGTGTCTCCTTCCACAGCTGGTTGAGAAATTGAAGGGACTCTTACCTCTGGTGAAACTTCAGCCGGGTAAACCGCACCAAACTCTTCATAAGTTTCTTCCTCGAAAGTCTCTATTGGTAAGCCAGCTGAAACAATAGTCAGGCTATCCAATGGCAAAAGCATTTCTGAAACAAAAATTGTTTCCTGTCCTTCGCTCACCCAAACATTTGTTAAAATCACAAACTCCCCGGTTGGATCGAACTGCTTGAAAACTCCTTCGTAACGACGACTGGCATCCCAGGCAACAACAGATTTGCCTTCAGACGCAGTTTTTCTGATAAATTGCTGATAGATTTTTTTTGAAGACACTTTTCACCTCAAAACATATAAATTAAATTAATTATAACACCTAAATGCAACTAAGAAAATTAAATAGAAGTGATATCCTGGTCAGTAAGAAGTTTAAAACCTTTCCCGCTCAAAATCCGGATAGCTTCTTCAATGTTTTCTGCCCGCATTACATCGATTGCCCGATTTGAGCTATGCCCGACAAAACAATAAAGATACTCAACATTAATCCCCGCGTCCTTTAAAACTTCAAGAACCCTAGCTAATCCTTTTGGCACATCTGTGCACCTTAACAGCGATAACCTCAGTTATGGCAACTGTAAATCCTGCTTCCTTAAGTGCCTGATAAGCGCGGTTGTAATCTTCAACAATCATTCTGACAATTCCAAAGTCGGCAGTGTCAGCAACCGAAAAAGCTCTAATATTCAAGTTATTTTTCTCCAAGAGGTTGTAAACTTCATAAAGTCTTCCTTCTTTATTTTCTAAAAAAACTGAGATTTGCTTCATTTTAACCTCCTTCTTAAATTTCCCGGCGATCAAAAACTCTTTTAGCTTTGCCTTCGCTTCTCTGAATACTTCGGAGTTCAACTAACTTTACTTTAGTTGCCACCCCTAACTGAGATCGAATTTCATCCTCCAGAGTTCTCTCTACTTTTTCCAAATTTTTAACTTTGTCTGAAAAAATATCTTCGTTTACCTCAACCCAGATTTCCAGCGAATCAAGAGCCCCCTTACGATCAATAATAATCATATAATGAGAAGCGGTTTCCTTTGGCTTACATCAAGATTTGCTTAATTTGAGAAGTAAAAACATTTACGCCACGGATTATTAACATGTCGTCAGGACGACCTCTGACTCTTTCCATTCAAGCTAAGGTTCGGCCACAAGGGCATGGCTCATAATTAAGAGAAGTAATATCGCGAGTGCGATAGCGAATTAAGGGAGTGGCTTCTTTAGTTATAGTGGTTATTACCAGCTCGCCAACTTCACCCGGACCTAAAACCTCACCTGTCTCCGGATTGATTATTTCAGGTAAAAAATGGTCTTCGTAAAGATGCAAACCGCTATAATACGAGCACTCAGTCAAGACACCCCGCCCAATAATTTCACTTAAACCATAAAAGTCAAAGGCTCCAAGTCCCAGCTTGGTCTCGATTTCGCTTCTCATCTGTTCCGACCAAGGCTCAGCTCCAAAAACTCCTGACTTTAGCCGAAAGTCGCTTTTGGGATCGTAACCTAATTCTTCAGCCGCCTCGGCTAAGTGAAGAGCATATGAAGGAGCGCAAGTTAAAACAGTAGTGCTGAAATCCTTCATTATCATTATTTGCCTTTTAGTGTTACCACCAGAAATTGAAATAACCGTCGCCCCTAATCTTTCAGTCCCATAATGAAATCCCAACCCACCGGTGAACAAACCATATCCATAGGCGTTTTGAACAATGTCATCAGGCATAGTGATGCAAGTAGTGTTGCAAGAAGCCAGAGTACGAGCCATTAACTCTTACCACAAATCAATGTCATTTTTAGTGTACCCGACTACGGTAATCTGGCCAGTTGTACCAGAAGAAGCATGAACTCTCACAACCTCGCTTAAGAAAACAGCAAAAAAATTAAAAGGATTGTGAGCTCTTAAGTCATCTTTCTTGGTAAAAGGAAAGTTCTTTAGCTCTTTGTGGCTTTTAATTTCCGGTTTTAAGCCAGCTTGATCAAACTTTTGCGATAAAAGCTCTGTCGCTCATAAGCTCTCCTCAAAAGAGAATTTAATCTTTCAAGCTGCAGTTATTCAAGTTCGGAACGAAACATTTTATCGGCTTTTTTGTCCCAAATCAACCTCTCCACCCCCCTCTTGTTTTTTCTAATAGCCTAATACAAAAGGTTTTTTTGTCTATAAGCACGACTGATAAAAGTGGTTCTTCCAGCAATTCAAACCTCAAGACTTGTTTTAAAGTTATTATTGAAAAAATTTATTATTAATATTAGAATATTTTATAGTTTAAAGGGGGAGGCGGCGCTGGTGCGCCCCGTGGGCTGCAAACCCATTGGCCTTGTCTAAAAAACAAGGAGGAGGTTCAATTCCCCCCTCCCCCTCCTGAAATCTTAACTTAGATGAGCAAGTATGAATAAAAGAAATTTAATTGTTGCAGTTGCCGGACATGTCGACCATGGCAAAACAAGCCTGGTAAAGGTTTTAACTGGCACTGATACTGATCGCTTGCCAGAAGAAAAAAAGCGCGGTCTCTCTATTGAACCAGGCTTTGCTTGCCTTGAGACCGCTAATTTTTTTTTTCGATTTTGTTGACATCCCCGGACATCAAAACTTCTTTCCCAATGCTCTTCGCTCACTTTTCGGGCTTGATCTCGCCATACTAACCATAGCTGCCGATGACGGAGTGATGCCCCAAACAATTGAGCACCTGGAAGTGTTGAAAGGGCTAAACCTTAAAGAAGGTTTTGTTGTGTTAACTAAATGCGACTTAGTTGATAAAGAGACCTTGAAGCTGAGAGAAGTAGAAATCGCCCAACATATAAAAAACTCGCCCTTTCAAAATAAACCAATTGTTCGATTTTCTTTAATTCAGAATTTAGGAAAAGAAGAAATTATCGCTCACCTTGAACAATTAGCTTTAAACCTGAATAAAAAACCTGATGGCAAGCTTTTTCGTTTCTTTATCGACCGAGCCTTTATCTTGAAAGGTAAGGGAAAAGTAGTTACTGGTCTGGCTACCTCTGGAAAGCTTGAAGAAGGCGAAAAGCTTCAAATTTACCCTCAGGAAAGTTTAGCGGTAGTTCGAGAAATTGAGCGTCATGGGAAAAAAATCGCCAAAATTCAAGAAGGGGAAAGAGCCGGACTTAACCTCTCAACTAAAGAAGATTTAAAAAGAGGTTTTGTTTTGGGTCGAATAAACGAACTCAAAACTTCCAAAATAGTTAATGTAAAGCTCACTGTTTTTCCCAGCTCTCCTCGCTCCCTCTTCAATCGAGAAAAAATTTTTGTCTATCACTATTCTGCTGAAACCACTGCCAAAATAATCCTCTGGAAAAAAGAGGAGCTAAAGCCTGGAGAATCAGCCATGGCTCAACTGAGATTAACCTCGCCAATTATCCCTTTCTTTGGCGACTCAATAACCATCAGATTTTTCGCTCCCAGAACCACAGCAGCAAGCGGAACAATCATTGACGCCCACTCTATTAAGCTTCGCCAAGGAAATTTCTTTTACTTTGAAAATATTCAAACCCTTCAAGCAGAAAAAGAAAAAGCTTTTTTGGCCCCACTCGCTCGCTCCTTTACTCTCTCGCCCATTGAACTTTCCCAACAAACTGGCTTTACCCTTGACGAAGTCAAAAAAAATCTTAGTTTCCTGGCTGAAAAGAAAAAAGTAATTCTCGTTGACAAAAATACAGTAATTGCCAGAGCTCGCTTTGATCAAGCAAAAGAGAATTTAATTAAAAGGCTCACGGAAATCCAGAAAAACCCCTCCACCCCCTCGTGTATGACCCTCCAGGAACTCTACACCCGAGTTTCACCACCTTTTACTCTCTTAATCTTTAAATTATTAATTAAAGAAACCCAGAACGAGCTTGGGCTGGAGTTTAAAGAAAACCAGTACTGGTTTAAAAACCGCCTTTTTGCTGAAAAACAAACTTACCTTCGAAACTTGATTTTAGAACGATTTACCACTGGCTCGCCTATACGGGAAGCTGAAATTCTCTCAATTGACGGTTATCAGGAAAAAGACCTATTTTTAACCTTAAAATCACTTTTAAAAGAAGGCAAGGTTATCAAGTTTAAAGACGGCGCCTATATGGAGAAAACAGGTTTTGAAAAGGCAAAAGATAAAATAGTAGATTATCTCATAGTAAACAACGAAATAAGTACGGTTGAAGCCAAAAATCTACTGGGTTGGGGGCGGAGAGCTACTATATCTTTTTTGGAGCACCTTGACCGATTAAAAGTTACCAGCAGAAAGGGAGATAAAAGAAAGCTTTATTGAAAGGTTGCCTAATTATCTAAGTTCTCAGCTTCTAAAAGTTGACTAAAGTTAACTTTTAGAATTATATAAATAACTATGGTTTACGGTTTATTAGCTTTTTTAGTTCTTCTCATTCACGCTTTCATTGTGTTAACAATCTTTCTTGGAGCGCCGCTTGCTCTAATAGGTAAGCTTAACCGAACGCCCTGGCTAGAAAAGATTTATCTGACTGCTGGTTTTTTTGTCGTTTTGTCTTATGTTTTTCTTGGAGCTTGTAACCTGACCCTGCTTGAGCAGAGTTTATGGGAAAAAGCTGGTTCAAAATTTGCATATAAAGGCGGCTGTATCTCCCATTATCTTAGCTTTTTAGGTTTAAAAGTCTCTGATGATGTAGTTTTCTGGTGTATAGTTACCAGCCTGGTTATTGGGTTTAGCTCCTCAATTTATTATCATTTCTTTCCGAAAAAGCTGAAAACAAATAGAGAAAAGTAAGGCAAGGTATAGATTTGGACCGATTCTGCCATCTAAATTTAACTAAAAAGTGGGCTCTTGAAGAAGGCTATTCTTTAACCCAATCAGAAGAGATTGCCAGGGCTTGCTGGCATTTTGACTGCCTCTGGTGGTCTAAACCCTGGGCTCACTTTTTTCTTTTTGGAGCAAATTTGTTTTCTTGGCTCTTTTTCTGGTTAGCTTTAATTTTTAAAACCGAAAACCTCCTGGGTTATTCAATTCACACTAAACAAGACGCTATTGCTCATGGTTTAAGAATGCCCTGGAACCACCGTAAATATTCATCGAAAATTGATAGCTGGGAAAGCGCAGATGAAGATAAAAGAGCTCGACTTGAAAAAGCAACTCGAAAACTATTAAAAAAAGCGCAACAACGTTTAGTCCAAAGAAATTAGTTTTCAGAAAGTCTTAGCTTTCTGTTAAGATAGCAAAGTGATGATGGATTCAAAAGTCTATCTTGAACTTGGCTTAAAAGAGGAAGAATACCACAAAATAGTTGAGTTTTTGGGGCGCGAGCCTAACTACCTTGAACTTTCGATGATCTCAGTTATGTGGTCAGAACACTGTGCTTATAAGCACTCCCGACCCCTACTAAAGCTTTTGCCCACCAAAGCTCCTTATGTTCTCCAAGGACCAGGAGAAAACGCTGGTGCAGTTGATATAGGCGACGGCTTAGCTGTTGTCTTTAAAATGGAAAGTCATAACCACCCTTCGGCTATTGAACCTTTTGAAGGAGCCGCCACCGGCGTTGGTGGAATAGTGAGAGATATTTTTGCTATGGGAGCAAGGCCAATTGCTCTACTTGACTCTTTACGCTTTGGCTCTCTAAAGTCAGGCCGGGTAAAGTATCTCTTTGAACAAGTAGTAGCTGGAATAGCTCACTATGGAAACTGCATTGGAGTGCCAACCGTTGGTGGTGATGTTTACTTTGAAGAAGCCTACGAGGGTAACCCCCTCGTTAATGTAATGTGTGTGGGTTTAATAAAAGCAAAAAACTTAATCAGTGGTAAAGCTCAGGGAGAAGGAAATTTGGTCGTCCTTTTAGGCTCAAAAACTGGCCGAGATGGGATTCATGGTTGCACCTTTGCTTCTGAAGAATTAACCGAAGCTTCTGAAGAAAGAAGGCCTTCAGTTCAAGTTGGCGACCCCTTCACTGAAAAACTTCTGATTGAAGCCTGTTTGGAATTAAAAGAAAAAGAGCTTTTGGTTGCTTTACAAGATTTAGGAGCAGCTGGCTTAACTTCCTCTTCTTCGGAAATGGCAAACCGTGGCGGCGTAGGTATTGATATTGATGTTTTAAAAGTTCCAAGGAGAGAAGAAAACATGGTGCCATATGAAGTAATGATTTCCGAGTCACAAGAGCGTATGCTGGCTATCGTTAAGCCGGAAAAACTTTCTTCAGTCGAAAAAGTTTGCCGGCGCTGGGGAATAGACGCCACCACTATTGGAAAGGTTACAAACTCCAAAAAAATCAGAATTTTCGAAGGAGAAAAACTTTGCGGAGAGCTTCCAGTTTCTTTATTAACTGAAGAGGCCCCTATTTATCAACCTGAGGCTTCTTTCCCTGCCTATCTTAAAGAGGCATCTTTAAAGAATTTTGTAATCAAAGAACCAACTGATTATAACAGGGTTTTGTTGCAACTTGTTTCCTCACCCAATCTTGCAAGCAAAGAATGGATTTACACTCAATACGACCATATGGTTCAAACCAACACAGCTTTACTTCCTGGAAGTGATGCCACTGTTTTAAGAATAAAAGACACCAACAAGGCTCTGGCAATAACTGCTGACGGAAATGGGCGCTACTGTCACTTAAATCCTTACCGTGGAGCTCAAATAGCAGTAGCTGAGGCTGCTCGTAACTTATCGGTAGTGGGAGCTAAACCTTTAGCTATCACTGACTGCTTGAACTTCGGCAATCCTGAAGACCCTGAGGTTTTTTGGCAATTTAAAGAAGCAATCAAAGGTATTGGTGAAGCCTGCCAGGCTCTTAATTTAGTAGTGGTATCAGGCAATGTCAGTTTTTATAATGAGTCCGAAGGGCAAGCCATCTATCCAACTCCGATAATCGGAGCAGTTGGTTTACTGGAAAACGCAAATAATCTTCTGGATTTTGGCTTTACTGAAGAAGGAGCGCTAATTGTATTAATTGGGGAGACCTTCTCTGAGCTTGGTGGCAGCGAGTACTTAAAAATAGTTCAGGAAGAAGTAAAAGGTGAGCCACCAAGGCTTGACCTTGAAAAGGAAAAAAGACTTCAGAATTTTATTCGAGAAGCTAACAATGAAGGTTTTCTGCTTTCAGCCCATGATTTATCTGAAGGAGGACTGGCGATAGCTTTAGTCGAGTCTGCTATAAAAGGAGGATGGGGATTCAAAGTCGAACTTGATGAAAATCTTTCACCCGTCGAATTTCTTTTTAGCGAAACTCAATCTCGCGTAGTCGTTTCCTTAAACGAAGAAGATTTGCCACGCTTAAGAATGCTTTCTTCTAAATACCAGATTGAATGCTTTGTTCTTGGGCACATAACTGGAAAAAACGCTATCTTTGGTGATATAATAAATTTACCCTTGGCCGAAGTTAAAGCAGCTTGGGAAAACAGCTTAGAAATCTATCTTTTGTGAAAGCAGGGAAGTTTTGAAAGACAAAAGTTTTAGGTGGCGTGAAGAATGCGGTGTATTTGGAGTTTTTGCTCCAGACGAAGATGTAGCCAGAATGGCTTACTTTGGCTTATTTGCTCTCCAACATCGGGGCCAGGAGTCAGCCGGTATTGGAGTCGCTGATGGGCGAAGCTTGATTGTTTATAAAGATTTAGGCTTGGTCAACCAGGTTTTTAATGCTCAAAATCTCTCTTCCTTGAAAGGCTACTTAGCTATTGGCCATGTTAGATATTCAACTACAGGTTCACCAGTTTGGGAAAACGCTCAACCTTTTTATGTGGCAAACTCAAGGGGTTCAATAGCCGTAGCTCACAACGGCAATCTTTTAAACACAGCTGATTTGCGAAACAAACTAATTGCTCAAGGCGTTGAATTTTCTTCCACCAGCGATACTGAAGTAATAGCAAACTTAATCGCTCAAAAGGACGGTCAAGAGCTTGCAGAGGCCATTAAAGAAACAATGAAAGTTATCAGAGGTGCTTACTCGCTGGTTATTGCCTCTGAAAACGAACTTTTTGGCGTGCGCGATTCTTACGGAATCAGACCTTTAGTCATCGGGAGACTGCCTTCCGGCGGCTATGTTTTAGCCTCAGAAAGTTGTGCTCTGGATATTGTTGGCGCCGACTATGTTCGGGATGTTGAGCCAGGAGAGATTGTTCAGATTAACGTTGATGGTTTGTTTTCTCATCAAGTAATGCCAATTATCAAGCCTTCCCTTTGTATTTTTGAATTTATTTACTTTGCTCGCCCTGATAGCCTTCTTTACAGCCGCAACCTTTATCAAGCTCGTAAAGAAATGGGAGCTAAATTAGCGGAAGAAGCGCCTATTTCCGCTGATGTAGTTTTGCCTGTCCCTGACTCAGGAACGCCAGCGGCCATTGGTTTTGCTGAACATTCCGGCATTCCTTTTGGCGAAGGATTGATTAAAAATCGTTATGTTGGAAGGACTTTTATTCAGCCTACTGACGGCTTGCGACAGTTGGGAGTAAAAATGAAACTCAATCCTATGAAAGATGTAATAAAAGGAAAGAGATTAGTAGTAGTCGATGACTCGATTGTGCGGGGCACTACCAGTCGGAAAATTGTCAAGATGCTGCGGGAGGCTGGGGCCAAAGAAGTGCACTTCCGAGTATCCTCGCCACCGGTTCGCTTCCCCTGCTTTTACGGCATAGACACTGCCACTCTCGCTGAACTAATTGCTTCAGACAAAGAAGTTGAAGAAGTAAGGAGATACATTGGTGCCGACACACTGGCTTACCTTTCTTTAGAAAGCTTAGTTGCTTCAACCGGCAAAAATGGTGAATTCTTCTGCTCAGCCTGTTTAGATGGTAAGTATCCCATTCCCATTCCGGAAAAAGTCAAACTGGGAAAGCTTTTGCTTGAACGCTGATTTTATCGAAATCCACTAAATATCTACTCTTAAATTAAACTTTTGCTTCCTTTTTTATTTTAAAAAAACGAAACCCAAAACAAAGTTGTAAGCTTATGTTCGTTTTTGCAGTGAACTACAAGTCTTGCCTAATGTGTCTTTTGGTGGCAAGGTGGGCAAATTAAGAACAATAAGTGGGCCTAATGAAGCAGGTAAAACTGCCACTTTAAAGTCAACCATCGGATTGGCGAAAAAAA
>FMSI01011878.1_pt1 | contig 11877 bp, 12 predicted proteins | sample 1504471 | NCBI WGS metagenome assembly FMSI01 (sample SAMEA4475357, study PRJEB15587) | soil metagenome | biome: Soil; feature: Field | place: India | collected 2015-03-11 | depth 0 m
AAAAAGAATACATGCGGGCGGCGTATACTGCCGGTATGCCGAAGAATCCGGAAAGGCTCTACAACTCCAGTACTGTAATCAAGCTTGGCAAAGGCTTTCGAGAGGATGTTTAGAAGACCCTCCTAGAACGAGTTTGAGATGACGAGGAAACCCGGTGACAGGGTTTAAGCATGCGTCGACAAGGGTTTAAACTACCTGGGGGAAACCATAAAAACGTGATATACTGGTATGTTGAGAACGAATACGGTTTGAAGAGGGAAGATATACCTGAAAAGCCTGAGGAGTTTTTGAATGGCCTTGAAAAATGTATGGCCCAAGAGCCAGGGTAATAGAGAGGAACATACTTAAGGAGATGAGTGAAGAGTTCGGAGTAACAAGTGAAAGCTTTATCGAAGCTGCTAAGAGCATCCAAGGGCTTAACGATAAGCCGGATTAGAGTAAGGCCTGAAAACCATTAGAAAAGATTTAAAAAAAGGTTTGAAAAGATTTTAGGGTTTTAGTCTAGTTCTCCAACACCGCCTTCCTCAGAGGGTGGCTTAGGAGGACCCTTCTCCTTAAGCTTGCCCGCAGCAATCACATCGTCAATCCTCAGGATCATGCTTGCAGCCTCGCTAGCAGATTTCACTATCTGCTCTTTCACGAGCAGCGGTTCAATAACGTTGTTATCCCAGCTGTCAGAGGTCTTCTTGGAGACGATGTCGATACCGTACCACTTGTTCCCAGACTCATGCTGCTTCCTAAGCTCGGCGATTATGTCTATCGGATCCATCCCAGCGTTTTCAGCAAGCGCTGAAGGAATTGACTCCAACGCGTCTGTGAACCTGAGTACCGCAAGCTGCTCTTTCCCAGCTATAGTCTCAGCCTTCTTCCTTATTCTCATCGCAACCTCTATCTCAGGAGCACCAGCGCCGGCGACTATGTACGGGTACGTGACCACATCTTTCACAACGCAGAGAGCATCGTGAAGAGCCCTATCAGCCTCATCCACCATCTTCTCCGTCCCACCCCTTATCAGAATCGTCACAGACCTCGGATCCTTGCACTGCTCGATGAAGACCCATTTGTCCTCGCCGACCTTCCTCTCTTCCACTAAGCCGGCGTACCCCAGGTCGTCCTTAGTAAGCTCGTTCACGCTAGTCACAATCCTAGCACCGGTTGCCTTAGAAGCCTTCTCAATATCAGACTCCTTAACCCTTCTGACAGCGATCACCCCTGCTTTAGCAAGATAGTGCTGAGCAATGTCGTCAATACCCTTCTGGCAGAGCACTAAGTTGGCGCCTGCTTCAACAATCTTGTCAACCATTTCCTTCAGGATCTTCTGCTCCTCCTCCAAGAAGGCCTTGATCTGCTCAGGCCTCTCGATGCTTATCTTAGCGTCGAACTCCGTCTTCTCAATCTCAAGCGGGCTGTTTAGAATAGCTATTTTAGCGTTAACGATTTTTCTAGGCATTCCGGAGTGGACGATCTCCTTATCCAGAACGATGCCGTTTATCAGCTTGGTCTCCATCACTGAGCCACCGGCCTTCTTCTCAACCTTAACGTCGTCGAGCCTAACGATGTACTTCCCGTTCTCCTCTCTCGCCACCTTCAGAATAGCGTCGACAGCAATCTCAGCAAGCTGGTCGCTGTACTCCCTCACAACCTTGCTCCTCAGAGCAGTCATAGCTATCAGCTTAAGGATCTCCCTGTCCGTCGGCTTAACCTCTTGAGCAATCTCCTTCAGGAACTGGAGCGCCATGCTGGTGGCCCTCCTGTAGCCGTCCACTATGATCGTCGGATGAACATCCATGTCTAAAAGCTCCTCAGCCTTCTTCAAAAGCTCCCCAGCGAGGACGACCGCCGAGGTTGTTCCATCCCCAGCCTCAACGTCAGTGCTCTTAGCGACTTCAACCATCATCTTCGCAGCCGGGTGCTCAATCTCCATCTCCTTCAGAATGGTTGCGCCGTCGTTAGTTATCGTAACGTCCCCGAGGGAGTCGACGAGCATCTTGTCCATTCCTCTTGGGCCAAGGGATGAACGGACTATTTCTGAGAGAGTTATTGCAGCGTTAAGATTGTTCCTCTGGGCTTCCTTGCCCCTCGTCCTAGTGCTTCCCTCTTTAAGGATTAGTACTGGTGTTCCACCCACTGTTGCAGGTATAGCAGTAGCCATTTCAACCTCACCTCAGAAACCCGATTAATAAAAAAGGGGTATAAAAACTTTATTTCAAGCGTTGAAAAGTGAAAAACTTAAGTCTATCCTTCCCCTCCAATAATAGAAATGAGCCCAGCTTTAATCTGCCCCTGCGGCAGGAGTATTGAAGACGCTTCAGAGTTTAAACTCCTATATCTTAAGAAGGAGCTTAACGAGATAGACATCCTATGCCCGAACGACAACTGCTACCTGAGGGAAGTAGGATACATAAAGTTTGAAACAGTCGACGGAAAACCCAAGTTCAAGGAGGCAAGCTTCTACCCTCCCTTCGTAACCTGGAACGCGAGCCAAATGGGGAAGGAGGCCGCGATCACGGAGTTGAAAGCCACCCTTAAAAAACTCGTTGAAAGAATAGACTGGACCATGATAAAGCCGGTTGAAACAAAAACTTAGAGAAACCCTTACTCTATCAGGTCGTCCACCTTAGGAACCTCAGCGGGAAGACCCTTCCTCCTCCTTATTTCAGCAACAACGTTACCCAGAAGCTGGCTTGGAACAGGCTCCCATCTTGCGAAGCTAGTGTCCCAGAAAACCCTGCCACCGGTAGCGCTCCTCAAAACCTCTGAAAGATCGAAGCTTTCAGCAGCGGGAAGCTCGCCGACAATATAGGTCATCAAGCCCTTCTGCTCAATGTTCAGAACCTTGCCCCTCGCACGGCTAATAACCCTAGTCACGTTTCCAACCTGATCCATACCGGTTCTAGCATCCAGCCTAAGAATAGGCTCGAGAATCACAGGGTCAGCCAAGAGTATTGAAGCATGCGTAGCCCTCCTAACCGCTGGAATAATCTGCGCTGGACCGTGGTGAGCAGGATCCTCGTGAACAGTCGCGTCGAGAAGCTTAACCTTCACACCCCTAACCGGCTCTCTAGCTAGAATCCCCTCGTTAACCGCCTCGATGAAGCCCATCCTAATGCTGCCGGAAACCTGTTCAAGCCTCTGAACACCCTTCGTAGCGTCAACCAGAAGGCTGAAGCTCTCGCTAACCGCCTCAACACCCCGAGCCTCGTCAGCAGGCCAACCGCACTCCCTCAGCATCCTGGCAACCTCCCTCCTGTCAGTAAACTCTCCAATCTTACCCGTGGCGACAAGCTCAACAACCCTCGGCTCAAGAGGCTCAACCTCAATCATAATCTTATTATGCCCGTTCGGAGACCTCACCATCACAGGCCCACCCTTCCTACGAATACTCTCACGGTAGATTACGATTGGGCGAGACGTAACGATCTGAATACCAGCCTCCTGAATAAACGTGGTAGCAACCTCAAGATGAAGCTGACCCATCCCCGATAAGAGATACTCCCCAGTCTGCTCGTTAATAGTCACCCTAAGATTCGGATCCTCAATACTAAGCTTATGCATCGCGCCAATAAGCTCGGGAAGCTGAGCAGGATTCCGGGGCTCAACAGCAATAGTCATAACAGGCTCAGAAACATACCTAATGCTCTCAAACGGAACAAGAGCAGACACAGTGGTAATAGTCTCACCAGCCCTCGAAGCCTCCAAACCCAACAAAGCAGGAATATTACCAGCAGACATCGCGCCGACAACCTCCCTGTGCGGACCCATATAGAGGCAAACCTGCTGAACCCGACCCTTACTCCTAGAGTTAACCAAGTAAACCTCCTGACCCTCGTAAACAGTACCCGAGAAAAGCCTGCCGGTGGCAACAACACCAGCCTGAGGATCAACCCTAATATGCGAAGCAGCCATCACAATAGGCCCGTTTGGATCACACTTCAACATCGCCCTCCCAACCTCACTATCCAAATCACCCTTCCAAATCCTAGGAATCCTATAGGCCTGCGCAACCGAAGGAGGAGGATGAAACCTCACAACCATGTTTAAAACCGCCTCGTGCAAAGGCAAAACCTTAGAAAGCTCAGCCTGCCCACCCTTCTCATAAGAGGAAACAATATCACTAAACTTCAAACCAGCCTTCTGCATCATAGGAATAGTGAAACCCCACCTATCCTTAGCACTCCCAAAAGCAACCATACCCTTCAACGCGTCAACACGCCACACAGACCTAAACTCCTCAGGACCATAAAGCTCAACAAGCCTGTTGAAATCAGCAATAATACGAAGCAAAGTCTTCTCAACCTCCTGTGGAGAAAGCCTAAGCTCACGAATCAAACGATCAACCTTATTAACAAAAAGCACAGGACGAACATACTCCTCCAAAGCCTGACGAGTAACAGTCTCGGTCTGAACCAAAACACCCTCAACACTATCAACCACAATAACAGCACCATCAATAGCACGCAAACTACGAGTAACATTCCCCGTAAAATCAATGTGACCAGGAGTGTCTATCAGGTTGACAATATATGATTTTCCATCGATTTCATGATATAGCGAAACGTTTGCAGCCTTATACGTGAACTGTCTCTCCTGCTCAATTTTAAGGTAGTCTAGTGCTAGCGCTTCGCCCGCAACCGTTGGCGACAACAATCCTGAGGCTGCGAGCAGAGAATCCGATAAAGTTGTCTTGCCGTGGTCAACATGGGCACAGATAGAAATATTTCTAATGTTCTCTAGGCTTTTCGAGAGCCGTAGCACTTCCTCTGTTGTTTTGTATCTGGGCAATTCTGGTTGACACCTTTAGCGTTGACAAGGGTTTCTCTTAAAAAGGGTTATTAAGCCTTTTCCTCTGCATATGGTTGTCTCCCGGAATATTGGGTTTAAAGCGCTTTTTATTAGGGTTATTCAGGGCTTGTCGGAATGTCTAGGGCTGAGGACGAGCCTTAAAAACGTGGAGTTGCTTAAATATCTCCATTCGGTATTTTAGTGTGATGAGAGAGGCTAAGCATAGTGTAAAAGTATTGAAGCATGACCCTGACAGAAGATACTTGGAGCTTGAGGTTAATGGAGAGAAAGTGAGGGTTGAGAAGTTCACCGATGAGGATTGGAAGGAGCTGTGTGAACGCGGGAAGAAGGAGAACCTCTCTATCCAATACATAGCTACGTGGACCCTTTTCTTTGAGAAAGAGGAAGAGAAGGAGGGCTTTGAGGCCATAGTCCAGCGAATGGCGTTAGCGGCTTACAGGTTGCTCTGGTATTTCGGCCCTCCTCTCTCCATTTTCCACACCCCACCCCGCTCCGTCTACACCTTCAGCCTGAGGTATAAAGGATACGTCTTCAATGTACACGATGACCTTCAGCGTCGATCGTTAAGAATTAATTCGGTTCACCTCGTACCTAAGGAGGAACATGATAAGTCCAAATATGCTCCGCCAAAGGAGATAAGGAGAGAAATAGCAAGCATCATTGAACACCTCATAATGACACCTGCTGAGATGTATGCTGGCGACTATTACGTCTCAGTCCAGGATTCTGCCAAAAGCTTCGCGTATTCTTCAAACTCTCCCTTTCCATTGCATATTTTCAGCCAGCTGAGGTCATCAAACCATTCGTTCAATTTGTCATTCAAATAAGCAGTCTCTTTTTCTCCAAGGGGTCCGCAGAAGAATAATGCAAGCTCCTTCGCGTTCCCCGCTTCCACAGCTCCCTCGTACTTTACGAGTTCGCCCTTCAGATCCTCCAGCCACTCAGTCTTGTAGACAGTATTAGGATCAATATTCTTCACTTCAACTAAATGCTCCCCTTTCACCTTTAAATCGGCAGTTATGCTTCCCTTCGTTCCCTCGATACCCACTTGGTAATCTTCGAATAAGCCGTAGTCCCATAGTATTCGGAAGCCCATCCAATGACCAAAATCTCCCTTCCACTGGCTATCTGTTAATGTCAAACCTTCTTCATCCGTTAGTAGCATTACCTTATGAAGGTCCTGTGCTAAATCTTTGATAGTAATTTCATTTTTAATCCCATACTGGCTTCGGAAGATACCTCAGCCGCATCCACACTCAGTATCTTCCCCTGCCACTGTTCTACTTCGAACTCGCAGATAACGATGTCTTTAGGGTTCGCTATCTCTTCGACTCTCGTCCTGACTATTTCCTGCTTGTGAGGTTTTAATAGAATTAGTTTTTCGCACTCCTGCCCGTCCTTCATGGCCGTTACCCTGAGAACCATAAGGGCCTAGTCAGGTGCAGGGGAACGCGCTTGCATTGAGAAGATTCCTCCCGAAGCGGCTTGGAATCAACACTTATGTTAACGGTATCGTCTGCTTCACAAACCTTGAAACCAGGCTGGAAACATGGAACCTCACGGTCACCGTGCTCCACATCTCTAACTTGAGAAGCTTCTTCCAGACGCTTAAGGAGCAAAACGTTATTTCAGAAGAAGATGTTAAACGAATCAAGACGGAGGTTGAAAAATACTCTTACAACGTATCCTAGCAGCGCGCGCTAGAATTGTCAGCAGTATGTTAAACTCCGAGAAGCCATTTCCATATAGGCATGTATTCTATTTCTTTATTTTTCACTCTGGTTTCGCCCTCCTGATTCCTAGTGATGCATAACAGTTTTTTACAGTCTAGTTCTTCGCTTGCTTTCACAACCTTCTTTACGTGTTCTTCGTCTACTTCATGGCATACTTCGATTATCTGTTCGATTCGACCGCCGGTTTTAACAATAAAATCTACTTCCTTCCCATCTTTTGTCGTATGGTAGAAAACTTGAGAAGCCCTGTTTTGAAGCCTTCTTAAAAGCTCGATGAATACTAGGTTCTCCATTTTTCTGCCTAAGTCTAAGGGTTTTTCGAAGAGATTTGAAAAAGCAAGGTCAATAACGTAGATTTTCTTCGGTGAAACTGCTTTCTCCCTTTCTGAATATGAAAACTTCTGGAGAGTGAATATTAGGAAAGCCTGACTCATGTAGTTTATGTAATTTATGAGTGTTTTAGTGTCGATTTTAACATCCAGTGTTTCCATGAATTTTTTTAAAGAGTTCCAGGTGAATGAGTTAGAGTAGTTTGAGAGAACAAAATAGAAGATGCTTTGAAACTCTGCCATGTTCCGTATTCTAAACCTCTCCACAAGGTCTCTGTAGAAGATTGTTTCGAGTAATGACACGATTTTCTCTCTAGACTTATAGATCCACACCTCAGGGAAGCCTCCCCATTTCACGTATTCCTCGAAAACATTTTGCACTCGACCCTTCTCCCTGAAGGTTTTCAGGGAAAAGTTACAGATCTCTCTGAATGAAAAGGGGGTTACTAGCTTCGAAGCATACCTTCCCCTTAATCTTGATGGTATTTTTGAGGATTGCAGTGACGAAGAAGAGCCGGAAATGAAGATAGTGAAATCTTTAACATCATGTAACCATCTTAAATTGAAATCCCAATCCTTCCATTCCTGTATTTCGTCGAGAAAAAGATTGACCTTGTCCTCCGGATACTCTTTCCGCACAAGCTCGGCAAACCTCCTAACAGGAATCTTTCTAAGCGAAGGTTCATCGAATGAAACGTAAACAGTCTGCCTATTGTTCTTTAACATATCGTTTGCTGTTTTAAGCATAAGAAAAGTTTTACCGGATCTTCTTGGTCCCACTATAGCTACTACGTCGGGACTTGCAGCAGGCAACATGATTTCTCTCCGAATCTCGTTAACATATTTTAACGAATCCAGATACTCGTAAGTGATCTCTAACAGTTGCCCCATTTATGGAATAATATTCCAAAGTTACTTATAAAATTTATGGAATACTATTCCATATTTAACGAGCGACTATACGTTTAGGGAGGTGAATCTCAACAGCCCAGGAGAGGCCCTTAAGCTTAACGAGGATTCGCCGCATAATCAGTCATATGATCTAGCTGAACGCCGAAACACTGCCTTAAAAAGTGCTTTTTAAGCTCGTTTCAGCCACGTTGAAGAAGATTATGGCGGTAGCTTCTTAACGTGCTCGATGATTTTCTTCTCGTTGTTAGGCGTGCTTATGAACACTGGCACGTTCCTCCTCTTCGTCGCCTTGTAGGAGACGAACATCCATTCCCCAGTGTCGAGTTCAGCAACCCTGTTAACAACCTCGTAGTCAAGCGAGTAAGCGTCTGCAATAACCATCCTGTCATAGGACCGTGGAAGCGTGCTGGTGAAATACGTGTGGAGCTGCTGCAGAGCGTTAACGTTAAGATGGGCTACTCTCTGAGTGCTCAGCCAGCACCCCGCCCTGTATTTTCTACCCTGTCTGAGAAGGGTTTCAACAGCCGTGTTAGACTGCTCCGTACCGTCCTCCTTCCTCGCCTTGTCTGGAACGAATTCCTGGGCCTCGTCAAGCACCGTCAGAACGTTTACCCGTGAGAAGCCTTTCTTCTTCAACTCAAGCAGGCGTTCAACATACCTGGAGACCACTTCCCTAGCGTCAACCAGGTTGGGCGTGTATACAACGGTTAGGCTCGGAGCCTCGTCGCTGAGCACCAGCTCGGCAAGCCGCTCAGGGTTCACCGCCGTCTCCCTCCCAAACCCTGTTATCTCTCGAGGGTTCTCCAAAACCCTTAGAATCGTGCCCACCGCCTTCACCTCGGACGACATTCCGTGAAGCTCTCTCGCGAACTCCCCGAGAATGTTTCGAAAAGCCTCGGCTTTCCCAGGGTCAGAAGCCACGTCCAGCAGCCTATCTGTCTCTCTGACGCTGTTCTCCTCAATAAATCTTATCAGCCTCCCAAGGGCTATTTTCGCCGCGATTGCTCCAGGTTTTTCAGAGCTTACAATCGAGTCTAGAAGGTTCAAAACATCCTCCACCCGTACCTCCATCCTGCTCTGCTTAGTTAAAACCAGCCGGCGAACCCTCTCGTTCCCGTGAAGCATTCTCAGGGCCTTCTCAATCCTTCCCTCGCCCAATGCTTCCTCAAGCGACTCAGGAATTGTCTGAGACCTTACGAACTCCTCCATGTTTTCAACAGCCCCCCTCTCCGTCGTGTAGACAACGCTGTTCTCCAGAAGGTCCAGCAGGTTCACAACATACTCTCCTGCGACGTCGAAAACCACCACCCTCAGGCCCTCAACTGTTTCAACCGCTTTCCTAACCAGCATCGAGGTCAGGTTCGACTTACCCGTTCCAGTGAACCCGAACACCCCGGTATGGTACCTTATCATAGCGTCTATCCTAGCGGTCACAGTCACATCAAGCCCCATCAGCCTCCCAACCTCAGCCCCGTTTTCAACGCATACGAATGCTTCCACAGCCTCTTTCGAAAGAAGGTGCGCCTGCTTGCCTGTGAGCGGCGTCATTGTTGTCTTCTTGAACTCCACAATGCTGTTGACAACCCTGGCCAAGTAGCCTGTGGGTGCTGCGACAACGTCTATCCAGTTCTCCCTGGCCGTGTCCCAATCCTTCTCAATGGTCTGTAGAAACTCCTCTCTAAGCACTCCGGGCATGGATACTCTGACGCCCAGCTCCTGGAGGTGCGTAGCCCTAACCCCGACAACCTCGTGCACCAGGTATGTCTTAGGGTTTGCCGCGGTAGGCCTCTCAATCCCCACGAAGGACGGTGAGTGAAGCTTGTCGAGAACCTGCATGTTGAACCTTGTTTCAAGCGTTGCCGTCGAGCTTCTAAGCGTAACCTCAGAGCCCCTTATGGAAGTCTTCAAGTAAGAGGCTCCGTGCGTCCTAACCCTGGCCTGGAACCTTCCTTCAAGGTCGTCGAAAAGCTGCTCCTCCCTCAGGCTCAAGCCTCTCCTCCCCCAGCCTCCCTCATACCCTCGTACTCCGCCCTTATATCTCTAAACCTCCTAGCTATGTTGAATATCCTGTCCGTCCTCGCCAATGGCCCTATCTCCAGCTCCACAACCCCTCTGAGCATCGGCCTAGCCTGCTTAGCCTCAGCCTTAACCGCCTTGTCAGCAAGGAATAGGAGCTGGTTGTGCCCAAAGGCCTCAGCCACATGCGGGTTATCCGAGAGGCTTAGGATCAGCAGGATAAGCTCGTCAAGCCTGTTTCCACGCTGCTCCTCGAAATACACGTTGGCGTCGCAAGCCCTGTCCATCTCACTTATCTTAAGCATCCTCCTATGCTCATTGTCGAAAACATCGTTCTGAAACCTGTCGTAGAGGAAGACTGAGGACTTGCTCCTGGAATCTGTCTCCAGGCTCCTAAGCTGGAAGTAGCCTCTGACGAAAAACCCCTCCAGCCCAGCTCTCTTCCTAGCAGCCACGAGACTAGGCGTCTCGCCTTCTCTGAAAACCAGCGTGGTGAAAACAGCGTCGTAGCCAAGCGTCCTCCAGGGCGTCGAAACATCAATCTCCTCGGAAGTGCTTAACAATCCCAGCAGAGCCCTGTCGCTCTTCACCCCTCGAGGAACCTTCCCCGCCTCCAGCATGTCCCTTGAACCTGCGAAAGGCATCACCACCCTACCAAGATCGGTGGAGCCAACATCCTTCGCCACCCCGATAACCAGCACCTTCTTCTCTACGGCGAGGCTCCTCAGCCTGTATATTAGAAGCGTGTTGAAAACGTTAAGATCCCTGGCGGTCAACCACCTATCCTCGCCGAAGGACAACGGGTGCTCCTTCCCCCTGAACACTTTCTCAAGAACCCAGTCTAGAGCAAACTCAACCCTTCTCCAGTAGTCTCTCGCGTAAGCTGTGATTTGAAAACGGTCCTCCCCCTTTCCACCCCCCTTCTCAAGCAGTAAACGACCAGAGTCTGAATCAATCATTCTCAGCCGTTTCACAGTCTTCTCAAAATCATTAATGCTGACACGCAGTCTCCCCCCTATTTCCGCGGCAGGATGAGGTTCACCGTCGAGCAGCATCCTCACAACAGCGTAGGGGAAGAGTCTTTCCCTAGGCGGCAAGTAGTTTCCCCCAGAACCCAAGTAGTACGCCAGCGTCATGTCAAGGAGGGAAAGAGGACCAGCTGGAGTACCCATGCCGACTAAAGAGAACCGTTTCATCCTCAACAGGTCCCTGTAGTCTCTTGCGAGAGGCGGGAACGTGCCGGATAGTGGCCTATCCAGAAACAGGATTTTCACCTCTCCCGAGCCTGCTGCTTCACAAGCCATCTTCAGCTCCGCCATCGTCATTATTGCGAAAGTGATCCTGCTGGAGGCCGCGTCCATCTGGTACTCAGTGTCTATGGGCGAGGAGTCAGCAGCCTCCGGCAGATCCTCCATCCAGAGCGGGACAGTGGCGGAAACAGACAGTTTATCGTTCCTCCCAGCCTGGTCAAGCTCGAACTCCACGCGACCCATGGAAACCCTGAAGGGGCAGGTGTAGGCTGTAGCGTTAATGTAGAATATGAGCATCTCAAGCAGCTCATCCGTCTGCATGGACCCGTCAACCCCAGCAGCCAAGTGCTCACCTACCCCAAAGTATTCGCAGGCTGTTTTGACGGCAGCCTCCCTGTCAAGCGGCTTAATCAGGGCCGTAAGCTCCCTAGCGCCACGGATCTGTCTCGCCCTCCTCCTGAAAGCATCCACGAGAATCGATGTCTCCACCTTAAGCCTCCGCGCGGTCTCACTGAACCCAAGCATCACATAGTGTAAGCGGTCTTAGATTAAAATGTTTTTTATAGCGCGCGCTCTACCTTCTTCTCACAATAGTACTGGGTTGCGATCTCGGAGACGGAAAGAGATTTAGCCTCGAAACGTAGACCACCCTTCTCCCTTTCACTAATCTCCCTAACCAGCTCGTCAAAGCGCTTCGCAATAAGGCTTGGTTCAAGCATTCCGGAAGCATCCCCAACCCATTCATAAATAGCTTTACTGGAAAATCCGTCTTTCCTCCACAGTCATGAATCCCTCGTCAATCAGGATCCGCCTGCAGTTTCCACATAGGGATTT
>FMSI01005066.1_pt1 | contig 11875 bp, 11 predicted proteins | sample 1504471 | NCBI WGS metagenome assembly FMSI01 (sample SAMEA4475357, study PRJEB15587) | soil metagenome | biome: Soil; feature: Field | place: India | collected 2015-03-11 | depth 0 m
CAGAGGGCGCGGCTAGCCGCGGGTCTACTCCCGGATTGGCCTTCTCCCATGCAATAAACTCGTCGGCCATCTGTGAAAACGTCGCCCAGCGGATCTTCCCAGCTTTGACGAGCGGGTCTACAGCGTTGGTGAGAAAATCTTCAATGACACCGAAGGGGCGGGTGGGATCGCCGCGAAATTCTCCCGGATGGACCGTGAAATGAAAGACGTTGACTCTGTCGGCGCGCGCAACTTCGAGCGAGCGATAGAGCTCCGTCTTGAGATACTCAAAGTACGCGGCATCGCCGCCGGCAGCGCGTCGCGCCGATGCGAAGTCCTCTCGCGAGTAGTTTCCCTCGGGTAGAAAGATAATCTTTCCGTTGGGATCGTGCGTGGCGAATCTCGACAGATCGGTCTCGCTGGGGCCGCCCGCCGGACGCCACGGATGCACGCCCACAAGCCTAAGATCAGTCTTTTGGGTCTTGGGGTTCTTCCAATCGCTCATCACATCCAGGCCGGCACACGATGCGGCCTCTAAGATCCCAGCGTAGAGATTGCCACCACTCCAGTAGCGAATCTTTTTCTGTGCGCCCGATTTCTGAATATATGAAATCTCTTCTTGCATGACGGCGCACCAATTCTGGGCGGGGAGTCCTTCGGAGTTCTTCCCTAGATGGGCGTCTTCGTGAAAGTGCAGAGCGATCTCGTGGCCGCGAGACTCTAAGTCCTTCAAGATCGCGTTGCCCCTCTCGATGGCGACTTGAGTGAAGGGGCTTTGGGCTTGAATAGTCATGCGCCCGCCGTGCGCTGCGACGATCTTCGCCACAGCAAGAATGTCCTGCACATGGCGCTCGAACAATGGCCCTTGGCGATAATCGAGCCCGCCACCACTAACATACCCTTGAGCAGTCCGACCTAGCGGCTCGATGTGCATCCCGATCCCAAAGAGCAAGACAGGCTCAGCGAGAGCGTCGTTCGTTGCTTCTAGCCCTTCTGCTCTCAGACTGCCCATAAGGGGGAGGCAACTCACTAAGCCTAGCAGCACACTAAGGCGGACGATATGAATCAGCATCGATACCTCCTATCGTTGGTATGCAGTGTAGCAAAAAAGTCTCGCCTTAGCGAACGTGCTGAAATACCGAGAAGCCGGTAAAATAAAGCCCAGCTATGAGTACGGCAATCTTTCGGTTCTACGGTGAGCTCAATGACTTTTTACCGCCCAAACACCGCCAGTGCGACATCGAGTACAGCTTTCAGAACACTCCAGCAGTCAAAGATGCTATAGAAGCCTTGGGCGTGCCCCATACCGAAGTTGATCTCATCGTCGTCAACGGGCAGTCTGTAGGGTTCTCCTATCGCTTGTGCGACGGCGACAGAGTCGCGGTCTACCCTGTCTTCGAGAGCTTAGATATCTTACCCATTGTGCAATTGCGGGAGAAGCCCCTCAGGCAGATCGCGTTTGTTGCTGATGTGCATCTGGGAAAGCTCGCGCGCCTGTTACGGCTGCTGGGGTTCGATACCCTGCACTCGAACGACTATGACGATCACGAAGTTGTGGCTCTTGCCGCTTCGGAAGGACGAATCGTGCTCACTCGTGACCGCGACCTGCTCAAACACAATGCTGTTACTCATGGCTATTGGCTGCGCTCGACAGATCCCGTTGAGCAAGCTCGCGAGGTCGTGCGCCGCTTCAATCTGGAAACCTTGATAGATCCATTCCGGCGCTGCTTGGTCTGCAATGGGCTGCTTGCACCTGTAGACAAAGCAGAGATTCTCGCGCGCATACCCCCGCGGATCGCCGTTGAGCACAATGAGTTCTTTTGCTGCACGAGCTGTCAGAAGCTCTACTGGCGCGGCACGCACTACCCCAAACTAGAGAGGCACATCGCGGCTATCGTGGGCGGGATGGACAAGAAGTCGCCGTGAGTGTATAGTGAACCCATGCGCGAGCGCGACGTCATAAAGTTTCTAAGCGCAAAGCTCCCCATCGGCGATGACTGCGCTGTCATCTCTTTGCAAAAGACACATCTCTTGCTCACGACCGATATGCTTCATCGTCAAACAGATTTCCCTGAGGGGATGACGCCGTATACGATGGGCTGGCGGGCTGTCGCGGTCTCGCTGAGCGACATCGCCGCGATGGGCGGCAAGCCCTTAGGAGTCGTGATCGCGCTGGGAGCACCAGAGTTCGATAGAAAATTCTTAGAAGACCTTTTAGATGGGGCGTTAGCATGCTGTGGCGCGTGCGAGACGAAACTCATCGGCGGCGACACGGATCGTCACAGTGAGCTGACGATAGTGACGACGGCGCTGGGCGAAGCCCAGAAGCCCGTCTTGCGCTCTGGGGCGCGCGTTGAAGATTTGGTCTGCGTGACGGGCGACTTGGGCCGCACAGCTGCTGCTCTGGAGTTGCTCAAAGCGAAAGAATACGAGCAGGCCAACGAGCTGCTTCGGTTTATGCCGAGGCTCAGAGAAGGCCAAGCGCTCGCTCCGTTAGCGAGTAGCATGATAGATATTTCTGATGGGCTAGCGCGCTCGCTCTATCAGCTTGGAGAAGCCAGTCAAGTCGGGTTCAAGATCGACGCGACGGCAGTTCCCTGTGCACTCGAGGTCGAAGAATTAGCCCGCACCCAAGACGAGATCTTCGAGATGGGACTCTTCTTTGGAGAAGACTTCGAGCTGCTCTTCACGCTTCCTCCAGAGAAGCTCTTTGAGGCGCGTCAGGTCTGCGAGTTCACCGTGATTGGGCGCGTGGTACCCAAGAGCGAGGGCATCACCATGCAGCTTGGCCCAGAGAGCATCGCTCTGCCGGATCGAGGGTATGAGCACTAATAAATAAAGGCCCTCACCCACGATCCCTCTCCCGTAGGCAGGGTGAGGGCCTCTCTAAGGAGGCCTCTATGAAGAATCTGATTTGTCTCTTAGGAGTTGTGTTGTGGGCGGGAGCAGTCTTTGCGCAGGAGCCGTCGGCTCCGATCTTTGAGCCGGTTTCCGGGATGTTTTATCTCAATCTCAGCGATCTCAACGAGCTTCTGCAAAAGAACGAGTTTCCCCCACTCTCGGCGCCCATCACCATGACAGGGAGCTGGACGCGGGTGCGCATAGTTGAATGGCTCCCGTTAGGGCTTTCGATTGCAGAAGGCTCTAGCAGTGCCGAGCGCGGTGCGCGCCGTGTGCGCTTGGCGCTCCTCTATTTCAGCGTGTTTCTCGATAGGCGCTGGCCGCTCTCGGAGCGAGTGCCCGCACTGAGGGGCTTTGTGAGCGGCGGTGTGGGGATTGGCACGGCGACGCTTTTACTGGGTCAACGCGCCCTCACTGAAGAGAATTTTGAAGCCGTCTTACAGACGGCGCACGACACGCTCCTGAGACGCATCTTTCTCTCGCTAGTGCCCCGCGTCGGGATCGAGTTCGTGTTGACAGACGTGATCACGCTGCGAGCTTCTTTGGGGTATATCTGGTCTCCTTGGTCTGGGGCGTGGGAGCATTTTTCTGAGAGAGTCGCTGGGCCGCCCAAAGATTTCAGCGGGGTCTTGGCAGAGTTTACAGTTTCATACACACTCAAGCCAGCACAAAAGCAAAAGTGACTACCGTCGCTCGATCAGTTGCATGAATTCAGCTCGTGTGCGTGGGTCTCTACGAAAGATCCCCTTCACAGCGCTGGTCACTAACCACGCGTCCTTTTGCAGTTCTCTCATGGCCATACACAAATGAAAGCCCTCGACGACGACGCCGACCCCCTTGGGAGTGAGCACTTCCATCAAGAAATCAGCGATCTCTTCGCTCATGCGCTCCTGGAGCTGCAGCTTCTTTGAAAAATGTTCGACGATCTGGGGGATCTTGCTCATGCCGATCACTCTTCCGTCGGGGATGTAGCCGACGTGCGCCCTGCCGAAGAAGGGCAGTATATGATGCTCACACAGACTATAAAACAGAATATCTTTGACGACGATCATCTGATCGTGCTTGACGGGGAAGATTGCCCTAGCAATCAGTTCTTTGGGGTCTTGACGGTACCCTTCCGTCAGCGATTCGAGCATTTCGACGAAGCGCCGAGGGGTCTCGATGAGGCCCTCACGGTCGGGATCTTCCCCGATATGAACAAGCAAGCGCCGCACGAGCTCCGCAATCTCATTTGATCTTCTCATAGGGTTCTTTCATAATAACACAGGGCGGATTTGACAAGCAAATGGCTGACCCTCTACGATTAAGACAAAAGGGGGAAGATCTATGCACTGCACGCGACGTCAGTTTTTACGAGGGATTGGAGCCGTAGCGGGTTTAAGTTGGCTGTTGGGGCTGACAGGGTGCGGGCCCTCGCAGCCCTCCGGGCCGATCAAGATCGGGACGTTGTTCGATTACACGGGCGCGTTAGCTGAGTTTGGCCCGCCTTTGCGCAACGCTGCAGACTTGGCAGCCCGACACATCAACGAAGCTGGCGGGCTGCTGGGAGGGCGCAGGCTTGGACTCGTTCACGAAGATGCAGGTACAACAGCTTCTATTGGGATAGATCGCGCAAAGAAGCTCGTCGGCGTTGATAAAGTCCCAGCGATCATTGGGGCGTTGGCCAGCGGCGTCACCGTGCCGGTCGCGCAGACGGTCACCATCCCCAATAAAGTTGTCCAGATCTCGCCGGCTTCTACCTCGCCGTTGATTACTTATCTACCGGCAGACGAAGGGCAAGATTTTCTCTACAGAACTGTCCCCTCAGACGCGCTCCAAGGGGTGGTTTTGGGCAAGCTCGCCAGTGAACTGGGATACACCACGGCAGCTGTCATCCACGTGAATAACCCCTATGGGCAGGGATTAACAGACGAGTTCAAGAAGTCATTTGAATCTCGGGGCGGGCGTGTCGTCAGCGAGGTTGCTCATCCAGAAGAACCTCAACCGACCTATCTGGCCCAGTTGCTCCAGATTGCAGAGGCAAAGCCCGATGTCTTAGTGGCCATCAGCTACCCAGGCCATGCCACAGTCTATCTCAAAGAAGCGATCAGCGGAGGATATATCACGAAATTCTTGTTCGTGGACGGAACGAAGTCGGAAGAGATCATCCGAGCCGTGGGAGCTGACTTCTTGGAGGGGATGTACGGCACGGCGCCGGGCTCGGAGAAGACCCCTTCGCTAGAGATCTTCAATCGAGACTACCAAGCAGCATATGGGCAATTGCCGCCTCAGCCGTATATGCCGAATGCGTACGACGCCGTTGTCTTGATCGCACTGGCCATTCAGAAAGCGGGGAAAGCCGAAGGGCCAGCAATCCGAGATGCTTTACGTTTTGTCGCGAACCCTCCTGGGGAAGTCGTGAGCGCTGGCGTTGATGGCCTAAAGAGAGCGTTGCAACTTCTTAAGGACGGCCAGGACATAGATTATGAAGGCGCGGCCGGCGCTATCAATTTTGATCACCATGGCGACGTGGTTACCCCCATCGAGATCTGGCAATACACCGGAGGAGGGATTCAGACAGTCCGACTGGAAGTGCCTACAGAGTAGAGACGTGTTTCTCTTCACCCCAGAGCCCTTGAGGGCGAAAGAGCAAGATCAGCTCCAAGAGCACGGCGATGAAGAGATAGCGAATATAGGGGCTACGCGCGGGCAGCTCTGGGGAGATCGCCTGGAGTACGGGCCGGAGCCAGTCTGTGATGAACGCGCTGCCCATCCATACCCCCCAGATGACGAAGGCCCCTAAGACAGCCCCTTTGTTGTTCCCGCTGCCCCCCAGCATTAACATTACCCAGATAATAAACGTCGCGTAAAGTGGCGTGAAGTCAGCATAGCTGATAGAGCCCAAGGCGTGCGCGTAGAGAGCTCCCCCAATCCCCATGACGCAAGCACCCACGATGAGCGCTTGCATCTTGAACGTGAAGATGTTCTTCCCACTCGTAGCTGCAGCAGCTTCTTCTTCGCGGGTGGCACGCAGAACTCGCCCCCACGGAGATCGCGCGATGCGCTCAATCGCAAAATACAGCACAACGAGAAAGAGCACGACTATCGCAAAATACAGATAATCATAATCTTGGGGAGCTAGAGCCGGAAGCCAGCTGAGCCCACACGGAGGCTCTTGGGTCAAGCAGCGCAGCGGCTGCGGAACGATGAGGGGCTGCGGGCCGTTCGCCAGCCAGCTCTCGTTCTGGAAGATCAATCGGATGATCTCAGCAATCCCGATGGTGGCAATAGCGAGGTAGTCTTCGCGCAGTCGCAGCGTCGGGAACCCAATGAGCCACGCTATGACGCCCGCAACTAATGCTGCCGCAGCCACACCAACTAAGAACGGCATCTCCAACCCAAACGCTTGTTGCGCCCCGTAGGCTCTCAGGGTCTCTGAGGGCATCGCCGTCGTAAAGAGCGCTGATGTGAAAGCCCCTATAGCGACGAATCCCGCAATTCCAATATTGAAAAGCCCCGTGTACCCCCACTGCACATTGAGCCCAAGGCTCAAGATTGCGAAGATCGAGGCCATGATAGCAAAGGAGACCAGATAGACCAAGATCCCCGGAGGCACTAGATACGTGAGCAAGAAGGCCAGCCCTCCCCCCACGGACACTCCGAGCAAGAGCCGCCCTGCCCGGCTCAGCGGGATGAGCAGATACGCTCCAAGTATCAAAGGGATCGCCATCAGTATGAGCTTCATCTCAGTCTCCCACCTTGCGGAAGATCCCTTGAGGACGCACAAGTAAGATAATTATCATCACCAAGAAAGCCACTCCTGGCCCGTACGTTGGATTGAGAAATGCTGAAGAGACTTCTCGGATAATCCCGATGGTCAAAGCCCCCACAAGCGCCCCGTAGGGATTGCCAATGCTCCCTAAGATAACCGCAGCAAACAACGGCAAGAGCACGAGCCATCCCATCTCTGGGCGCACTTGAGAGTTCAGTCCGAGCATCACTCCAGAAGCCCCAGCCAACGCGCCCCCGATCATCCATGTCCAGAAGATCACGCGATCGGTAGCGATCCCGCTGACGCGCGCTAGAGTAGGGTTATCTGCAGTGGCCCGCATGGCTTTGCCGATCTTGGTCTTCTGGAGCAAGAGATAGACGAGAACAACCAAGATCAAAGCCAACCCAAATGTAAACAATTGATCGGGACGGATTTGCACTCCATAGGGGAGCTGGATGGCCATTGGTATACGCCCTTGATAGTAGAATTTGAAATCGGACCCCCAGCCCAAATAGATAATGCTGCGCACGAAGAACGCTACTCCTAAAGAAGCCATAGCTACCATCACCGCGGAGCTGCGCCGGCGCCGCAAAGGCCTGTAGATAAGACGGTCTGCTGCGAGCGCGACAATCCCGGTGATCGGCATGGCGACCAGCAAAGCTATGAGAAATTCCCAGCCAAAAGAGAACGGTGCCAGCGGCGGCCCTGCGGGCAGAAATGCCATCACGACAAGAGCAGCATAAGCGCCTACGGTCATTAGATCTCCGTGGGCGAAGTTCCCAAATCGCAAGATTCCATAGACCAGAGTGAGCCCGACAGCTCCCAAGGCGAGGATGCCCCCTAGCATAACCCCTGAGGCTGCCAAAGACAGCAAGCGCTCGATCATTCACTTCACCCTTGGAGATAGAAGCGCGCAAGATCTGGACTCTCTAAGAGCTCCTGAGCGCTCCCTTCAAAGCGATTGCACCCATTGGCAATCACGTAGGCCCGATCAGCAAGCTGCAGCGCACGATGGATGTCTTGCTCAACTATGATGATCGCCACCCCGGATTCTTTGATCTTATAGATGCGTTCAAAGATCAGGTCAACGAGCTTGGGGGCGAGACCCGCCGAAGGCTCATCCAGCAGCAAGAGCTTGGGGTCGAGCATCAGTGCTCGGCCGATGGCGACCATCTGGCGTTCACCCCCGGACATCTTGCCGACTTGTTGGCGGCGGCGCTCGCGCAAAGCCGGGAAGAGCTCAAAGACTCGTTCCTTAGCGTGATTGAGATCTTCATTGAGAATAAAGGCCCCCATCTCGAGGTTCTCTTCCACAGTGAGTGTGGTGAAGACATTCTCTTCTTGGGGGACGTAGCTCATCCCTAGGCGCACAAGGTGCTCCGGCGCAAGCCCGGTGATCTCCCTCCCGGCAAAAGTGATGCGCCCACTCCGCGGGCGCAGAAGTCCGAAGAGCGTCTTCATCAGGGTAGACTTACCCGCTCCATTGGGCCCTAGCACGGCGACGATCTGGCCTGACTCAGCTCGTAGAGAGACCCCATGCAGGACTTCCATGCCATCATACCCAGAGATAATCCCTTCAGCTTCTAGGAGTGCCATGGTTTCCTCGCGGGAGCTTGATGTTGACTCCCCAAGTATGCTTCCAAGACACGTTCGTCTTGCTGAATCTCTTGAGGTGTGCCCTCAGCCAATTTCTCCCCGTTGCACATGACAATCACGGGATTGCACAAGTTCATGACTAAGTCCATATCGTGCGCAACGAGAAAGACGGTCACGCCCTTCTCGCGCACAAGTCTCTCAATATATTCGACTAGCCCATGCACCACTGTGGGATTAACCCCTGCGCTGGGCTCATCCAGCAAGATCATCTTAGGGTCACCCATCAGCGCTCGAGCGAGTTCCAAGAGCTTCTTCTGCGCGCCCGAGAGATTGCCTGCGTATTCATCGCGCAATTCGAGCAAGTTCACGAATTCTAAGATCTGTAGAGCTTTCTCACGGATCTCGGCCTCTTGACGACGGACGAGCCCTGGTCGCAACCAGGGATAGAAAAGATTCTCCCCAAGCTGTCCTGCTGGGACGACCATCAAGTTCTCTAGGACAGTCATCTGTTTGAACTCTCGCGGGATCTGAAAGGTGCGGCAGAGCCCTTTATGAAAGATGCGATGAGGCGGGAGCCCTGTAATCTCCTCCCCTTGAAAGATGACTTGACCGCTGTTGGGCTTGTAAAAGCCTGTGATTAAATTAAAGAGCGTTGTCTTGCCTGCGCCGTTGGGCCCAATCAGCCCTGTGATCGTGCCACGCTTGACGGAGAGCGAGCAGTTGTTGACAGCACGCAACCCACCAAAGTCTTTGACCAAGTTGCGCACCTCGAGCAAGACTTCGCTACTCACTACTCGTGAGCACCCCCGCGCAATTTGCCGAAATTATAACGGATTCTTTATGAGCTAGGCAAGTTTGCTAAAATCGCGGCCGTTCCTCTTCGCCCACGTAGTATTCTTCGAAGCTTGTGTAGGCACGATGGAAGAGTAACGGGAACGATCCCGTTGGGCCGTTGCGCTGCTTCCCAATGATAATCTCTGTTTCGTGGACCAACGGGGAAGGGCTTTCTGGTTCGTTGGGGCTCTCTTCGCTGCCCGCGTCCTCACGATATAAGAAGAGCACGACGTCAGCAGTCTGTTCGATCTCCCCGCTCTCTCGGAGATCAGATAACCGAGGGCGCCTTGGGGGGCGCTCCGGCGCACGCGACAGCTGTGAGACCGCTACCACTGGGATATTGAGCTCTCGCGCCAGCCCCTTCAGTGACCGTGCAATATACGCGACTTCTTGTTCCCGCACGTCTGTGTGGGCTCCTGCTTCGACCAACTGTAAATAATCGACAAAGAGTATGTCGAGATTGTGCTCAGTCTTCATGCGCCGCGCTTTGGCTTTCAGTTCGAGCACGGAGATACTGGGCGTGTCGTCAATAATGATTTTACTGTTCTGGAGCTTACTTGCTGCGTTAATGATGCGTCGCCAGGACTCGGAGTCTGTCTGCAGATACCCCCCGCGCAACCGATGTAAGTTAATCCGCGCCTCGGCGCAGAGCAAGCGCTCGAGCAGCTGTTCTTTGGTCATCTCTAAGCTAAAGAACCCGACGCACTTGCCGAAACGCAAGGCCATATTGCGCCCGATAGAAAGCGCTAGTGACGTCTTGCCCATGCTAGGGCGCGCAGCGATGACGATGAGGTCTGACGGTTGCAGCCCCGCGGTCATCTCGTCGAATCTCCTATAGCCGGTGGGCAAGCCTGTCACAGCGTGTTGGGATGGATCGCGTTGGAGCTTCTCTAAGCGCTCCAGATGCTCATGCAAGAAATCTCGGATGAGATGGAAGTCGTGTGTGAGCTGGAAGCGCGAGATCTGGAAGATCTTCTCTTCGGCAGCATCGAGCAAGGGCTCTAGTTCTTGCTCTTCGTTAAAGCCGAGCTCAGCGATTTCATGGCCGGCCTCGATGAGCGCCCGCAGCACTGCTTTTTTCTTGATAATTTCTGCATAGTAGGGAACGCTGGCAGTCGTGGTGACTTTGGTGAGCAGCTCGCTCAGATACGCGCGGCCACCGACTTCATCGAGCTTATTCAGCTCATCGAGACGGTTGCCCACAGTGATCAGATCGGCAGGTTTGCCGCCCCCAAAGAGCTCCAAGATAGCTCTATAGATAATCTGATGCGCCTTCCAATAGAAGTCTTCGGGCTGGAGAGCTTGCAAGAGCTGAGGGACGACGCTCTCTGGCTCGAGCATCGCAGCGCCGAGGACGACCTGTTCGGCTTCGCGGTTCTTCGGCAGCGGTCGCGCAAGCTCATCGGGCACGGTTATCACCCGTATGATTATAGCTCAGTTAGTGGGGACTTGCAGATTCGTGCTTCTTTTGTTACAGTAAAAGACCGTTAGCGCGTCCCTTTATCTGTTCTACTATTCACCAGATAGAAGAGACGCTCGGAACTTTGGAGAAAGGAGGAAGCGATGTGGAGCTTCTAACGATTAAAGAGTTACTCGAGACGGGGGTGCATTTCGGGCACCGGGTACGCAAGTGGAACCCCAAGATGAGAGAGTTTATATTCACGGAGCGCAAGGGGATTCATATTATAGACTTGGAGAAGACTATTCGTCTCTTTGAGGAAGCCTATCTCTTTGTGCGTGACACGGTCGCGTCGGGGAAGAACGCGCTCTTTGTGGGGACTAAGCGCCAAGTGCAGGAGACCATTGCTGAAGAGGCCAAGCGCTGCGGTGCACACTATGTGAATCAGCGATGGCTGGGCGGGACGCTGACAAACTTTGGCGTTATTCAGAAGCGTATTCAAAGACTCAAAGACCTTGAAGAGATGGAAGCCAACGGGGTCTTCGACGCTATGCCCCCCAAGGAAGCCCAGAACTGGCGCCGCGAACTGATGAAACTCCGGCGCAACCTTGAGGGCCTGCGCGAGATGACGGAGTTGCCTGGGGTGCTCTTTGTCGTGGATACGATCTTGGAGAAGAACGCCATTCACGAAGCGAAGTTACTCGGGATTCCCGTGGTAGCTATTGTCGATACAAATTGTGATCCCGATCCCATTGACTTTCCCATCCCTGGCAATGACGATGCGATCAAGGCGACGAAGTTAATCACGGCTCGCATCGCTGATGCAGTCTTAGAAGGGCGCGAAGGGCGCTCCGCTGAGAAGGCCCCTGCTGCCACAAAGAAGCCTGAAGAAACACCTATAGTTACACCACAAGCAGAGATCAGCGAGTCAGATATCACTGAGAACGAAGAGGGTGTCACCGCATGAGCATGACGTCCTTCAACGAATTGGTCAAGAAGCTTCGGGAGGAGACGGGCGTTGGGATCTTGGACTGCAAGAAGGCGCTCCAGCAAGCTAACGGCGATCTCGAGAAAGCGAAGCTTATCCTGCGTGAACAAGGAAAGGAGCTCTTTGCGTCGCGCACAGGAGAAGCTAACCAAGGGCGCGTCGAAGCGTATATCCATCACAACGGGCGTGTCGGGGTTTTGATTGAGATGGACTGCCAGACGGACTTCGTTGCCAACAGTGAGGCCTTTCGCGGGGTCTTGAAAGATTTAGCCATGCACATCGCGGCGGCCTATCCACCTCCACAGTATATCAAGCCCGAAGACGTGCCCCCTGAAGTCCTTGAGCGGGAGAAAGAAGTCTATCGCCACCAAGCTGAACAAGAGGGCAAACCCGCTCACGTCATTGACAAGATTGTCGAGGGCAAGAT
>FMSI01030997.1_pt1 | contig 11860 bp, 12 predicted proteins | sample 1504471 | NCBI WGS metagenome assembly FMSI01 (sample SAMEA4475357, study PRJEB15587) | soil metagenome | biome: Soil; feature: Field | place: India | collected 2015-03-11 | depth 0 m
TTCTTTGTAATTGATTCCTTTATTGTGAAGTTTTAAAGTTTCGATGAGTTGATTGCCGATGGTTATAACTGGATTTAATGACGATGTGGGGTTTTGGAAGATCATTGAAATCGATCTGCCCCTGAGTTTAACTTTTGCTGTTGGTGAACTAACATCTTCGTTGTAAAAGAGCATCTTTTCTGATGTTATTTCAAAGGGATGGTTCATCAGTCCCAACATATACTTAGCTAAAACTGTTTTACCTGAACCAGATTCACCCGCTATACCAAGTATTTCTCCCTCTCTTATTTGGAGGGAGAGATCTCTCAGAATGATATGACTTGCTATCTTTATTGTAAGATTATCGATCTTGAGCATACAAAATAATATTTGAAAAAATTTTTTTTGTCTATATTATATTTTGATATGAATGATGTAAGAGATGCAATTTTAGATAGGATAGATATTGTAGATTATATTTCCCAATATGTTGACTTAAAAAGAAATGGCAATCAATACAAGGGCTTATGCCCTTTTCATATAGAAAAAACACCATCTTTTGTTGTTACACCTTCAAAAAGATTGTTTCACTGTTTTGGTTGTGGTGCGGCTGGGAATGTCATCACCTTTGCAATGAAATACAACAATTTGAGTTTCATCGATGCCCTTAAAATGTTGGCCACAAAAGCTGGGATCGATTTTGAGGGAGTATCAAAGGTTGATAAATCGGTTGTCATACTCAAGCAGATCCATAAAGAGATCCATAATCTATCAAAAAATTATCTGTTTTCCGCTGAAGGTAAGAGATGTTTGGAATATATCAAAGATAGGGGATTTTCTGATTCTGATATCAAAGACTTTGGACTTGGGTATATACCAATAGAGGTGTCGTTGGAATTTATCGTAAGAAATTTTACTGTAGATATTATAAAAAAATCGGGTTTGTTCTACTACAGGGATGGTAAAAATATCTTTAAATTGGCTGGTAGGGTTCTTTTCCCTATTTGTGATCAGTTTGGTGAAGTAGTGGCGTTTTCAGGCAGAGACTTTTTGGGGGAACAACCGAAATATATAAACTCCCCTGAGACACCTATTTTTAAAAAGGGTAACATTCTGTATAACTTAGATAAGGCAAAAGAGCACAGTCTTGCTGCAAAGGTAATTTATGTCGTTGAGGGGTATTTTGATGTAATGAGGATGTGGTCAGAGGGGTATAAAAATGTGGTTTCTTCGATGGGAACCGCATTCACAACGGAACAGGCGATGCTGATAAAGAGGTATGCAGATAACCCTGTGGTGATCTATGATGGTGATCAGGCTGGAATTAATGCTGCATACAAGACCATAGACCCATTTGTATCCGTAAATATAGTTCCAGAAGTTGTTTTTCTCCCAAATGGCGAAGATCCCGATAGTTTATTACAAAAGGATCCTGAAATATTTGAAAAATGTTTGTCAGAGAAAAAGGATCTTTTGATATTGATGGCTGAGATTTATGCTAAACGAGCAGGTTCAATATCGAAAAAGGTATCAGACTTCCAGCAACTTGTAAAAAAGTTTGATAAATTTCCTGAGGCGGGTCTGAAGTCTGTTTATATTGAAAAAATCAAAAAGATATTCGATTTTGAAATGGCAGCAAACAATCTAAAAAATAATAAAAAGAAATTGAAAAATAATCCGAAGAGTATAAAATATATCTATGAGGATGATTTTTTGGCTGCACTCATTCAGATAAATGACGAGGAGATAATATCAGGCGTGATAGAAGGGGTTGAAAAAGAGTATTTTGTTCAATCAGACAGAAGGAGAATTTTTGAAAAAATCGTTGACAATCTTCACAGTTCTGGTAATATAGATGCCCTTTTCAACGATGAAGAGGTGGGTGAACTCGTGTCTTATCTTGTGTCAGAAAAGGATTTTGATGAACCTTACAAGGTAGCACTTATCAATAAAGACAAGTTAATTTACAATTTTAAATCTAACGAATTAAAGATGCTAAGAAGTGAGATCTCCAAGTATGCTGGAGATAAGTTGAAGTGGATGGATATTTTAAAAAAGATAGATCTACTTACCAAAGAATTAAGTAAATACAATACAAGTGGAGGCATGATTGATGTCGAAGAAAATTAAGCTGCCTGATTTGAAACCTCTTATTGCTTTAGGGAAGGAAAAAGGGTTTCTCACTTTTGATGAGATCAACGAGATCATCCCTGAAGATGTACTACTTCCAGAGATTTTAGAAGAGATTTTAGTCAGGTTAAAACAGCTTAAGATAGATGTGATCGATAATAGAAATTCTGCCGCCCCCGTGATCACTGCACCCATCATTGAGGATGAGGAGATAGAATTGGATGATGTGGAGGCTGAGGAACTTGCATTGGATGAAAACTTGGAAGAGGGGCTGTCTTTTGATGATCCTGTAAAACTCTATTTAAGAGAGATGGGGAATATTCCACTCCTCAGTAGAGATGAAGAGACAGAGGTGGCAAAGGAGATAGAAAATGGCCAGAGAAAAGTGATCGTTAATACGCTTTCATTTATTTACGCCGCTGAAAAGTTTTTATCCATTGTAGAGGATATAAAGAATGGCAACTTCAAACTAAAGGATCTTGTGGATTTTGAGGATATGAATGTTGAGGATGAGATCGATGTGGATGAGGTGGATGAGGAGGAGTTGAAGAGGTTGAAAGATGAAAGGGACCTCAAATTGAGAGATGAGTATCTTTCTATCTTGGATGAGACCTGTGTTAAGATCAACGAGGCTATCAAAATCTGCAAGAAACTCCGTACTATAAAGAAGCAGGATAGAATAGATGCTACAAAGTCTCAGATGAATGCCATATTGGATGAAGTAGCAAGGCAGCTCCTCAAGATAAAGGTAAACTATTCTCTGATATGCAATTTGGCTAAGGAGATTACAAACTCTTACGAAGAGTTGATCCAAATGGAGAAGGATCTCAAGAAGATCGTAGATATCTTTAAATACAAGGAAGACGATATAGATTACATACACTTAGATTCGAAAAAGTTGGAAAGTATTGAGATGAAACATCTCTCCCAGAAGGATGTACAGAATCTCATTGCAAAATTTAGATCTATCCAATTGAAAGCCCAAAAAAATTTGAAGCTTTTAGGATATAGTAGAGGAGAACTTGAAACTCTTCACAATAATTTGGTGAATAATCTTACAAAAACGGATGAATACAAAACGAAGTTGATCCAATCCAACTTGAGACTTGTGGTAAGTATAGCAAAGAAATATACTAACAGAGGCTTGCAGTTTTTAGACCTCATTCAGGAAGGGAATATTGGTCTGATGAAGGCTGTGGAGAAGTTTGAATATCAAAGGGGCTATAAGTTCTCTACCTATGCCACTTGGTGGATCAGGCAGGCTATTACAAGGGCAATAGCTGATCAAGCAAGAACGATCAGGATCCCTGTTCACATGATAGAAACCATCAATAAGATGATGAAGATATCAAGACAATTGCAGGTGGATTTGGGTAGGGAGCCGACACCAGAAGAGATTGCAGAAAAGATGGATGTGCCAGTGGAAAAGGTGAAAAAGGTATTGAGAATTGCCAAAGAGCCTGTTTCCCTTGAGACACCTATTGGGGAAGATGAGGACAGTTCTTTGGGTGATTTTATAGAGGATAAGAAATCTAAAAATCCTCTTGATGAAGTGGTATATTTAAAATTAAGTGAACATACAAAACAGATACTTGATACCCTTTCTCCCCGTGAGGCTTCGGTGCTTCGACTACGGTTTGGTATAGACTGTGCGTCCGATCATACGCTGGAAGAGGTGGGCAAAAAGTTTAATGTAACAAGGGAGAGGATTAGACAGATAGAGGCAAAGGCTTTGAGGAAACTGAGACACCCCACCAGAAGTAGAATCTTGAAAACCTTTGGAGACTTTTAATATGTTCGGTTTTGAAGAGAAGTTGGCAAAATTGGTGTGCGATTACAGTTTGAAGATAAAAGAGGGTGATATTGTTGAGATCAGAGGTGAAAGTTGTGCTGAGCCTTTTATAAAGGTTTTGTATAGGTATATCTTGACTAAAAAAGCGTATCCCCTTGTTAGAATGAGTTTTAATGAACAGTTGTACACCTTTTATAAATATGCCGACAATAAGATCTTAGAAATGCTGCCGGAGATACTGCTCACAACCTCTAAAACATTGAATGCCCTAATACACATAGATTCTGAGGTAAACACAAAACATTTGAGCAATGTAGACCCAGCAAAGGTTGCCCTCCATAAAAAGACCACGAAGGTTTTAAAGGATATTATGTTTGAGAGGGAAGCAAAGGGTGAATTTCGCTGGGTGATTGCACCGTATCCAACCTTTGCAATGGCTCAAGACGCTGAAATGAGTCTGGATGACTATTCGGAATTTATCAGAATGGCATGTAAGCTTGACGAAGATGATCCAGTGGAAGCGTGGCAAAAGGTAAACGAGTATCAGGAACAGGTAGTCAATATTTTGACAGGTACTTCTGAACTTAGGATAGTTGGTAAGAAAACAGACCTTGTTCTTAAAACTGAAGGTAGAAAATGGATAAATTGTAGTGGTAGACACAATCTGCCAGATGGAGAAGTATTTACAAGCCCCGTTGAGGACAGTGCAAATGGTGAAATCTATTTCGATATCCCCACATCCTTTATGGGGGTAGAGGTATGTGGAGTACATCTGAGATTTGAAAATGGAAAGGTTGTACAGGCAAGTGCGGAAAAGGGTGATGATTTTCTTCAAAAGATGCTTGATACCGATGAAGGTTCAAGATATGTGGGTGAGATAGCATTTGGACTAAATGAATCGATAATAAACCCCAGCAAGAATATCCTTTTTGATGAAAAGATCGGTAAATCGATACACCTTGCCATAGGTTCATCATACCCAGAGGCTGGGGGGAAGAATCAGTCTGGTTTACACTGGGACTTGATCAAGGATATGAAGGATGGTGGGGAAGTGTACAGGGATGGAAAACTTATTTATAAGGATGGGAAATTTATAGATGTCAGATAGTTTTCGTTTTTTTAGCCCTGTAAAGGTTTTTGTTGAAAGAGATCCTTTTGAGGTTATATTAGATTTTTTGTCTAATAGCACAAAAATAGGTGTTGTCTCTGGCAAAGTAGCCATTGTAAAGACAGGTTTTAGAGATTTTTTACAATCTAAGTTTTCAGATAAAGAGTTCTTTTTCTTCGATGAGATAGGGGAAAACCCCACTATTAATGAGGTGATTAAGGGGGGAAGATTTTTAAGGGATTACAAAGTGGAAAAGGTTATCGCATTCGGTGGTGGCAGTGCTTTAGATGCTGGTAAAGCATGTGCGATATTTGCCACGAATAACAAACCTTTTTATGAACTTATGGCAGATAATGAATACGAAAAACCACTGCCTCTTTTGGCGATACCCACCACTTGTGGGACTGGTTCTGAGGTGAACCATTACAGTATTATTACCGATGTCGAAAAGGTAGATAAGATAAATTTCAACAAAGTCGACACATTTCCCAAATATGCCTTACTATGGTCCGAATATCTGAAAACACTGGACAGATCGTTGCTTTTGTGGACGGTTTACGATGCTTTTAGTCATGCATTGGAAGGGTATCTGTCTAAGAGATCAAATCCTTTTTCTGACATAATTGCGGTAGAGACTATGAGATTGATCTTAAAAAATCTCAAAGAGTATTCGAATAGTGGAAAATTTAATCTAAAAGAACTCCAATTTGCTTCATCGCTCGCTGGTGTAGTGATTCTGCATACAGGGACAACATTACTCCATGCGTTGGGGTATTATCTTACAAATGTTCACAAGGTCCAGCATGGGCTTGCCAATACGGTATTGATGAATCAATACATTAAGATGTGTGAGGATGGCGGTGTAGAGAAAATAAGTAACTTAAAAATTATTGAAAAAGATGTTGGTTTTTCATTAAAAGATTCCATTAAAAATCTGTTTGGGAACGACATTGAAAAGATTATCTCGAGTGTAGATATATTTAAAATGGTGGATTATGCTCTTACAAAACCTAATACTACATCGACTCCTTTTGCTGTAACAAGAGATTATATTCTAAAGCATCTGGTCTGATCTTGGAGTATCTTTCCATAATTGTTTTTACATAGTATTCCGTCTCACCTATCTTTGGGATAGACATATTTTTAGAAACCTTTGTCGGACCAGCGTTGTAGGCGGATAGAGCCAAATCGAGTCTCTTAAACCGTTTGATCTGAAGTGCCAAATATTTTATTCCTGCTTCCAAGTTTTGATCTATATCGAATGGCTTTTGAAAACCCATCTCGAAAAAGGTATTGGGCATTACCTGCATAAGTCCCACTGCACCTGTTCTTGATATCGCATATTTTTTATATTTAGATTCCACTTCAATAACGATTTTGATAAGTTCACTATCCACTTTGTATTTTTGTGAATAGTTTTCTATTTTTTTATAGAGTTCTTCCCTCGAGGGTAATGGTATCAGTACTCCAGTTTCAAATATAATATAACTAAGAAGGTGATAAACACTAATAGTTCTTGATTTTATGAAAAAAGGATTTATAATGGATTTGGGATTTAGTGTAGTGAAAAATGTAACGGTATTTATCAGTAGGAGATGGGCTAAGAAAGTGTATAATATGAATTTGTATATTCTAAGTACCATTTTTGTAATATTTCATAAATTATTTTTGTAGTCAATAATATTTGTGGGAGAATTTGATGAAGATTTGTAGCAAGTTTGGTGTTAAGGATCGATTGCTATCTTTTGAGTTTTTTCCTCCGAAAAAGGTGGATAATGAGCATATACTCTTTGAAACGCTTGAAAATCTTGTAACATATAATCCAGATTTTGTATCAATTACTTATGGGGCAGGTGGGAGCACAAAAGATAAGACGCTGGAATGGACTTTGAGGATAAAAAATGATTACAAACTCGATGTGATGATGCACCTTACCTGTATCACTTCAGATAAAGATGAGATAGATGAACTTCTTAATACCCTTAAAAATCATGGTATTGAAAACATCTTGGCTCTAAGGGGTGATATACCTAAGGATGGACAGGTTTATCATATAAGTAGAGATTTTAAATACGCTTCAGATCTTGTTAAGTTTCTAAAACCTAAGGGGTTTTGTATAGGTGTGGCAGGATATCCCGAAGGGCATCTTGAGGCAAAAAGTATCAATGAGGATATATTACATCTCAAGGAGAAGATCGACTCCGGTGGAGATTTTATAATTACTCAGCTTTTTTTTGATAATACCTATTTTTTTAGATATTTGGAGATGTTGGGTAAAAAGGGTATAGATGTGCCTGTGCTTGCTGGTATCATGCCTATAACATCTTTAGGGCAGATCGAGAAATTTAGAGCTATGTGTGGGGTTTATATCCCAGAGGAGTTTGAAAAAAGTATAGTTGGTAAGAGTGAAGATTATGTTTTTAAGGCTGGTGTAGAATATGCTACTAAGCAGTGTGAAAATTTGATAAAAAATGGGGTAAAAGGGTTACATTTTTATACTTTGAATAAATCGGAAGCTACTAAACTAATTTTGGATAACTTGTCTTTATGACTTACAAAAGAGCATTGCTTTTTCCTACTCTCAAAGAGGCATCTTATGTGTTTAAAAAGCCTTTTGTGGAGAAAAATGGGGTTTTGATGTTGGAGGTGGGTAGTGTGGTTGCCATAGTTGTAGGAGTAGGGAAAACACTCTCTTCGATAAATAGTTTTAAAGTTTTTAGTGACAGATTAGCTGTAAACTACTTTCTGGTGGGAATTTGTGGTGCTTATAGAAATAGTGGATTAAATGTAGGTGATGTGGTGACGATCTTTGAGGATTTTTTTGTGGATGATGGGGTTTTTTTGGGGGATAAGATTATAGGTACAGATGAATTGGGGTTTTCGATCTGTGAAAGAAATAGGGTTTTTTTTGATATTTGGGATGAACTGAAGATCGTTAATGGTAATACCGTATCTCTCTGTAGTGGAACAGATTTTTTTGCAGATTTACTTCAGAGTAAGACAAATGCCGATGTAGAAACTATGGAGGGTGCTGCTGTGGGTTTGGCAGCCAAGAAATTAAATAGTAAAATCTATCATATAAGATCTGTATCAAACTTTACAGGTGAAAGAAAAAATCAGGAATGGAACTTCAAGTTGGCTATGGATAACTTAAGTAATTTTATCCTGAGGAATCTTTTATGAGGGGATTTTTTATATTCGTTATGATTTTTGTGCATGGTATTGCCTTTTCGTATTGTTTTGAAGAAGCAGAAAAAATTTATAGTGTAAACAAAGAGCTTCTAATCGCTATAGCAAAAGTGGAGAGTAATATGAAACCAGATGCGATTAATTACAACAAAAATGGTACTTTCGATTATGGGGTGATGCAGATAAATAGTGCTTGGTATTATGAGTTGGGAGAAGAAAGGTGGCATAAGTTGGCTGATCCTTGCGAAAATGTGAAAACTGGGGCGATGATCCTATCAAGATGTATAAAAAAGTATGGGTTTAATTGGAAGGCGGTGGATTGCTATAACAAAGGTTCTAAGGCGAGCGACTACAGCAGCTATGTAATGAAGGTTTACAAACAACTTGTGACTGTAAAGAATAAAAATCAGAGTTTATCGCAGTAGGTTTCTTGAATCTTCTGATATATCTTTAAGCATATCCAAGCGTCTGTGGCGGCATAGAGCATCTGTTTTGGTGTGAGGGGGTGTTTATCCCAGTTTGAAGTTTGAGATGATTTTATGATCCTTTTATTTAGGAAATATGCCGATAGAAATTTCAGGTTCGATTTTGGTAGGTGGAATTTTTTTACGATCTTTTGGATATCGATAAATGAGTCTTTTTCAATCTGAAATTTGAAAAGTTCTTCGATCTTTTTGAGATCGTCTGATATACCAGAACCGATCTTAGTGATATCGTTTCTGTTTAGGTATTCTAAAATTTTAGTTTTATCTTTTATTTTATTGAGTTGAAATAGGTATGCATCCTTTTCTGTGGCTATCTGAATTAGGGATAATGGATTTACGGTATTTTTTCTGAATGAAGGTCTTGTTTCAGTATCAAATCCGATGAATTTTGTAAGTGGCAGTTCAACTTCCAAAAGTTTTCTGTCTGAATCTATATAATGTATCGCACCATCGAAAGAGATTACATCTAACTTATTGATCTCTTCGTTGGAAGGGTAGGTGAGGTTATTTACTTGCTGTACTGATGATTGTATCATTTAAGTAGGTTTTGGCTCCTACATATCGTTTTTGATAGTAAGGTAGATCGAGGGATTCTATTCTCACCTTTTGGTTCACCCTTGGAGCGTGAATGAATTTGCCATCCCCTAAATATATCCCCACATGGGATATGGATCGACCATTTATCTTAAAAAACACTAGATCCCCTCTTTTGAGATTATCTTTTACAATTTCGCCTTTTTTGTACTGCTCTGCTGATGATCTTGGTAGTTCTATACCGTTCATTCTGAAAACAGTTTGTACAAAACCACTACAGTCAAAACCATCTTCGCTATTGCCACCTCTGATGTATGGTGTGCCTAAATAGTTTAGGGCAGTCTTGACAATCTGTTCTCTTAGGTCATCATCGTAAATTTTGTTATTTTTATAATTATCAGGAGTAACAATAATATATTCTTCGATGATACCTTCCTCTTTAAGTTTCTCAGCAGTGTATTTTGCTCCTTCTTGGGTATAGAAATTGCCAAATCTGACTTTATATATGTTGTTGTCATCTTTAAAATAGTAGGGATCGAGCCCTTTTGCTGCTAATTTATCTATGAATTTTTGGACATTGTCAAAGTTTGAAAATGCACCTGCTTGAATGGTATATTGAACTTTATCAACTTTCACGAAACCCTTTGTGGAACAACCATAGCTAAGTACAACGATCAGTAATAAAAACACCAGATATCTCAGTCTCAAAACATACCTCATCAATTTTTTTCAAAAAATCCCGGCCAGCTTCTTGGAGGGGAGGACGAAGCCATAGGATAGCCGGGCTACAGTACTAATATAACAATATTTTATTTTATTGCAACACTTTTTTTGTATATTGCTGATAAATTAAGATAATTTTTTTAATATAAGTTCTGGCAGGGGTACAGGTTTTTTCTTGTTGTTGTCGTAGGAAACAAGGGTGGTTGTTGCGGTTGCATATTCTAATCCATTACCGTTGTGTATGCTGTAAGATAGAACAAAGGAAGTTTTCCTTATCTCCTTGACCTGAAAATCAATTATGACTCTGTCTCCTAAATGAATAGGATGTTTGTAATCACAAGATGCATTTACAATGATCAAATATACTCCATTTTTAATAAGTTCATTGAACTCATTAAGAAAAATTCTTGTTCTAACAGTTTCAAGGTAGGTAAAATATGTGGCATGATTTACATGACCATAGGCGTCAAGATCTGCATATCTTACTTCTAATTCGCCAGAAAATATCGTATTGTTCATACTTTTAATTGATAGTTGGAAATAGGAATTATGTCAATCAATTTTTAAGTTAAAAAAATTAATTTATTCTTTACAAAAATGAAAATCGTATTATAATATGTTAATGGGGGTTTATTATGGACTGGTATGTAGTTGAAAATCCAAAAAAATTTGATACTCATTTTGCATCTCCAGAAAGGTCTTCCATGCCTGAGTTAATCTCCGAATTGGAGATAATTTCTAAGAGTAAAATAGTTGATGCAATGATAAGGGCAACGGGTAGTCTTCTTGCTATCCTTAATAAGAATAGGCAAGTTTTAATGATGAATGAGACATTTATGAAGTTTTTGGGAATCAATAATCCTGATGAAGCTTTTGGACTAAGACCGGGGGAGATAGTTAAATGTATTCATTCCGACGATATGGAAGCTGGATGTGGTACATCAGAGTACTGCCGTACTTGTGGTGCAGTGATATCGATTATTTCAGCAATTGAGAGCAACGAACCTGTAGAGGAGAAATGTGTAATCGAAACAGATAAAAATGCCCTTGTGCTAAAAGTTAAGACTGTTCCTTTGGTTATAGATGGAGTAAAGGTGTTGCTTTTATTTGCTGATGATATATCTGAGGTGGAATACTGTAAGGCAGCGGGGAACTATTTTTACCGTGAATTAAAAAGAACCCTTGAATCTATGAAATCTACTATAGATCTTCTCAAATTGCAAATGCCAGTAAGTTCACTACCCTCTGTTTCTAATTTAGATTCACTATCTTTTTTGATTTCAAAGACTTATAGAGATGTAGATTTTTTTAAAACTATTGCTACTGAAAATATTTACGATATGATGCCTCTTATGAAACGAAATAGCCTTACAGCTCTGCTCGATGAGATAAGGAGCTGTTATAACAGAAGGTATCATCATTTAAACAAAGAACTTATAATCGATTGGAATTTTAAAAGCATAGATTTTTTGACAGATGAAATCCTATTCCTCAAGGTTGTGAGCTTGCTACTTGAGAATGCTTTTGAACATACTGAAAATTCTGTAAAAATTTGGATTGATGTTAATGAAAAGTCGTTTATTTGCAACATTTGGAATGAAAAGAAAATGGAAGATGATGTAGCAAAAAGGGTATTTCAAAAGTTTTACACAACTAAAGATGAAAAGGGGCATGGATTTGGTACCTTTATGGCAAAATTTTTAGCGGAAAAGGTTTTAAAAGGTAAATTATCCTTCAAAACAGGAGATGAAGGAACCGTATTTTCTTTCGAACATCCTATAAGATAGTTTTTTGAGGGGACTTATATCCCCTCAAAGATATATTACATATATCTTCCTACTGCTAAGGCGATAGCTTTAAGTTCACCCATCAATCTCAAAAACATGTCTGGTTTTAATGATTGTGCACCATCACTTAGAG
>FMSI01053771.1_pt1 | contig 11854 bp, 8 predicted proteins | sample 1504471 | NCBI WGS metagenome assembly FMSI01 (sample SAMEA4475357, study PRJEB15587) | soil metagenome | biome: Soil; feature: Field | place: India | collected 2015-03-11 | depth 0 m
CGAAAGCATTTGCTACTTGAACGCTTAAGGATGTAGATATGAAAAGTGGAAGCCATCTGCGTAGTCGCTTTCACAAGGGAATTGACGAGAGTGCACAAAAATATGTTGCCTCCGTCAAATTTGATTCGCGGTTGTACCGGCAAGATATAGCCGGTAGCATTGCCCATGCACGGATGCTGGCCAAACAAAAGTTGATATCAGAAAATGAAGCCGAGACCATCTGTAAGGGACTTCTTTCTATTCGCGATGAAATAGAGCAAGGTAGACTAAAATTTAAGCCTCATTTAGAAGATATTCACATGACGATCGAGAAGCGACTATTTGAGAAAATAGGTGATGTGGCAGGCAAACTCCATACTGCCCGTTCCCGAAATGACCAAATAGCTTTAGACATGCGGCTATTTCTCAAGGAAGCAATTGCAGACACAATCAGTAAAATAAAGGAGATGCAGCGAGCCCTTTTAAACCTTGCTGAAACCAACAAGGATACAATTATGCCCGGATATACGCATCTCCAGCGGGCTCAGCCAGTCCTTTTCGCCCATCACATTCTAGCCTACTTTGAAATGTTGCAGCGGGATATAGCGAGGTTTCGAGATTGCTTAAAGCGCACTGATGTCATGCCGCTCGGTAGTGGAGCACTGGCCGGCGTAGCCCATCCCATTGACCGTGACTTTTTGGCTAAGCAGCTTGGTTTCAGTAGAGTCAGCACTAATAGCCTTGATGCCGTGTCTGACCGGGACTTCATTATTGAGTATCAAGCCGCAGCTGCCATAACCATGATGCACCTATCCAGGCTGGCAGAGGAAATTGTGCTGTGGTCATCAGCTGAGTTCAACTTTGTGGAGCTCGACGAGGCATACGCCACAAGCAGCAGCATCATGCCACAGAAAAAAAATCCGGACGTGGCAGAGCTGGTCCGGGGTAAAACAGGTAGAGTATACGGAAATCTAATCGGTCTCCTGACGGTGATGAAAGGGCTACCTCTCGCATACAATCGGGATATGCAAGAAGACAAAGAAGGGCTTTTCGATACCGTGGATACACTACTTTCCTCGCTAGAAGTGTTTACTGGGCTAATAAAAACATTAAAGACTAATACTGCTCGAATGCAGGATGCTGCCTCAGAAAGCTACATATTGGCGACTGACCTAGCCGACTATCTTGTAAGAAAAGGCGTGCCTTTTCGCCAAGCTCACAATATCGTCAGTAGGTTGGTAAAATATGCTATCGGCAAAAATAAGAGCTTTAGAGAGTTGAGTCTGGCTGAATACACCAAATTCTCACCTCTTTTTGCTGAAGATGTGTATGGACTTACCGTAGAAAAATCGGTCGAGTCCCGAAATTTGGTTGGTGGTACTGCACCGAACCAAGTAGCAGACGCCATATCACAGGCTAAGAAGATTATTGAGACCGATAATGAGTAAACACATTAAAATTGCACCATCAATCCTTTCGGCCGACTTCAGTAGCCTTGGAGAAGCAATTGCTGAAGTAACTAGGGCTGGTGCTGACTACATCCATGTTGATGTCATGGATGGGCACTTTGTGCCTAACATCACAATCGGCGCCCCAGTGGTAGCTTCAATCCGTCCTTGGACTAAACTCCCACTGGACGTGCACTTGATGGTTGAACGGCCTGAGCTGCACATTTTACAATTCGCCAATGCTGGAGCAGACATCATCACAGTACACGTTGAGGTATGCACACATCTGCACCGCACAATTGAAGCAATAAAGGGCTTAAGAGTCAAAGCCGGGGTAGCCCTGAATCCAGCCACTCCTTTAAGCTCACTGGATGAGATCCTTCCCATACTCGATTTGGTACTGATTATGACTGTCAATCCCGGTTTTGGCGGTCAAGCTTTCATAGAGAGCATGATGCCCAAAATAGCGCGTCTTAGGAAAATTCTAGATGACAGACGAGCCAAGGCGGAGCTAGAGGTCGACGGTGGCATCAATCTAACAATAGCCCCAAAAGTGGCTGAAGCAGGGGCTGATGTGCTGGTTGCTGGAGCAGCAATTTTCAATTCTAAAGAGGGAGCCGGCAAGGCATTGAGAGAAATGAAGCAGAGGCTGGGCTTAATGGGCTAGCTTATGTTGACTTCGCAAGCAGCGAGTGCACAGATTAAGTCGTTTTGGTTTCCCTTCTACCTTAATAGTGACCGGCTGAATATTGGGAAGCCATCGTCGCCTGGTATGTTGCTTAGAGTGACTTACCCTGTTACCAAAGTGTGCGGTTTTACCACAGACATCACATTTTGTAGCCAAATGTCAACTCCTCGGCTATTATTCAGACTGACTTGCCAGCTAAATTATGATTAAAGTAGCAATACAAACGAAAGGTCGTTTAAACCATCCGTGTGATAAAGATAAAGCAATCACTTTCCTCTTGACAACAGAAATGCAATTATACCACAATTTTCCAATTAAACAAAGGGGATGGAATGAGACAACTTAATTCCTGCGGTGGTCAGGAGCTCAGGGATATGTTTGGCGCCGGCACCAGCTGGCTGGAAAAAAGCGTCCCAGACATAAATGCCATAAATGTTTTCCCTGTACCTGACGGTGACACCGGAACAAACATGTTTCTAACCATGCTCGCCGTCATCGAAGAAGCTGACCGTACTTCTGAGCGCAGCATTTCCGCAATATCTAAAGCAATGGCTCAAGGCGCCCTAATGGGGGCTCGAGGTAATTCGGGTGTGATCTTGTCACAATTCTTCCGTGGTTTAGCCAAAGGGCTCAACGATAAAGAATTCATCAGCGGCAATGACTGGGCGATGGCATTAAGTGAGGGCTCGCGCACAGCTTACACAGGGCTATCACAGCCAGTGGAAGGCACTATGCTCACAGTGCTGCACGACGCAGCCAAAGCTGCTGAAGAGGCAGCTCGAGCCAGACCGGATGACATAACCTTCGTGACAGAAGCCGCAGTTGAGGCAGCCAAAATTTCAGTAGCAAAAACCCCCTACTTGCTACCTGTTCTCCGTGAAGCCGGGGTGGTTGACGCAGGAGGACAAGGTGTTTATGTACTACTTGAAGGAATTCTTCGCTATCTGCAGGGCAAGGTAGAGGAACTGAAATATCAAAAACCACAGTTGATTACCACTGACATACCTGCAACTGCTAAAACGGTTCCTGTATCAGCCGAGTCAGAAGAGGCATATGGCTACTGCACCAATTTCCTGCTCGAAGGTAACAAACTTAATCCAGACAAAATCAGAAAAAAACTGGAACGCAAAGGGGTATCCGTCGTCGTCGTTGGCGATGAGCACACAGTTAGGGTGCACATCCATACCTATGACCCCGGCAGCGTCATACGCTATGCCACCTCTCTTGGCACGCTGCATCAATTACAAATCCAGAATATGGATGACCAACATATTGACTTTCTTGAGATGCAAAAAAGAAGGGAGCCGCGACTTGAAATCGGTGTTGTAGCCGTAGCTGTTGGAAACGGGATGAGGGATGTTTTTAAAAGCCTAGGAGCGGCAGCCATAGTCCCTGGCGGACAGACAATGAACCCCAGTGTTCAAGAAATACTACAAACAGTCGAATCCGTACCGGCACAAAAAATAATTCTGTTACCAAACAACAAGAATATTATCCTCGCTGCTTCTCAAGTCCACTCCCTGACATCTAAAAAAATCACAGTCGTCCCGACAAAAACCATACCCCAGGGTATTGCTGCTCTTATAGCCTTCAACTACGAGAACGATTTGGAGGAAAATGTCCGGGCTATGCAAGAAGCCATAAAGAATGTAAAGACCGTTGAAATCACTACCGCAGAACGCACCACACAGATAAAAGGGTTGAAAATAAGGAAAGGCCAAGCAATAGCCATTATAGATGATGAGGACTTAGTAGCCGCTGGTGACGATATAACCGAGGTCTTATCACAAGCCATAGATAAGGCTGGTATTAAATCGGCAGAGGTAGTAACTCTATATTACGGTGGCGATATAGAAGCAACGCAGGCAGAGCAGGTGGCACAAGAGATTCGCAAAAAATACCCTGATAAACAGTTGGAGACGGTGTTTGGCGGACAACCGTATTACCACTATATAGTTTCGCTGGAATAGTTTTTGCATGGTAACCGGAAGTGCCACACCCATAAACTTTCCCCCAGCACTTATTTGCTATCGCATTAAGACCACAGAAGGTGAACAGTAGTGGCAGTTCCTGTTCTCATAGAAATTGAACCACTACGCACCATTCTTAAAATGGAATGTCAGAGAAACTATGCAAACACGGTGGTAATTGGTGGGCTCGACAGGTTCATCCATAAATGGGCTAGGGAGACAAAAAGTAAAATAAACTCGCCGAAACTCCTGTCCAGCTTTAACCAGCTTCAATTGCTTGACTCCAATTATACTGTCTGGGACATACACAGACGGAAAACCTGGGTAAAAGAAGTCCTTGATTGGCTAGCTCAAGCCGAAGAATTAACGGTAGACAAAAGTAAAAAGGGCAGTCAAATTCGTACTGAAAAAGCCGGCAGTCCAAAGTTTCATTCCAGAAATCCTATATTAACATCTGATGCAGGATTAGACTCACCTGTAACGGCCCTCAAAGGTATTGCGGCGAACTCAGCCACCAAACTAGCAAAGCTGGGCGTGCAGACAATCCGGGACTTACTTTATTTCTTCCCGAGACGCCATCTTGACTATAGCCAGAGAAGCCTTATCGCTAATCTGGAGGTCGGCAAAGAACAGACCGTATTGGCGACTGTGTGGGAGGCTAGAGTGACTAGGCTCGGAACCCAGAAGGGCACTGAAGTTATTGCTGGTGATGAAACTGGCAATATAAGGGCAGTTTGGTTCAACCAACCCTACTTGGCTAAAAATTTTCACACCAATGCTCAAATAGTGCTCAGTGGAAAGGTGAGTGAATTTAAAAATCAAAAAGTCTTCGAGTCACCTGAATGGGAACTGGTTGAAGATAAGGAGTTGATTCACACTGGACGCCTGGTTCCAAACTACCCCCTGACCCAGGGACTATATCCCCGCCAAACAAGAAACTTTGTCAAAACCGCTCTTGATAGCTGTGCATGGCAAATTGTGGATTTCCTACCTAAAGAAATCAAAAATCGGTGCCAGCTCCTAGACTTGCCTCAGGCAATAATCCAGGCTCATTACCCTGACAGCTATCTGATGAAAGATGAGGCGAGAAAACGCCTAGCTTTCGATGAGCTCTTCCTTCTTCAACTGGGCGTGCTTAGCAAGAAGCGGGAATGGCGAGAAAGTCAACCGGGAAACTCATTCAGGCTGAATAGGGAGAACATAGATAAGTTTTTGAAAGCTCTGCCCTTCACCCTGACACGGTCACAGCAACGAGTGCTTCAAGAAATCTTCGCTGACCTGCAACAATCAAAGCCTATGTCACGCCTTCTTCAAGGCGATGTAGGCAGTGGCAAAACAGTAGTCGCCATTGCAGCCCTGCTTGTAGCCGCCGATAACGGCTATCAGGGTGCTTTGATGGCACCTACCGAGATACTGGCTGAGCAACATTTCCGCAATATCTGCCAGCTCATGTCTAGGACAGGTGGCAAAAATGAAAAGGCGACTAATTTTTGCCGCTACCACGGCCTTCTGCCTCGCCCCGTTTCCTTCGCCTTGCTCACTGGAAGTTTGAGCGAAAAAGAAAAAGAAACCCTACATCAGCAAATTAAGGAAGGCAAGGTTCATATTGTTGTAGGGACACACGCTCTTATTCAAAAGGGGGTTAACTTTTCTAAACTGGGATTGGCAGTAATAGATGAGCAACACCGCTTTGGAGTGTTGCAGCGCTCCGCCCTCCGTCAGAAGGGCTTCAACCCACATATATTGGTAATGACGGCTACCCCCATCCCGCGCACCCTTGCGCTAACACTTTATGGTGACTTAGACCTCTCGATTATAGATGAAATGCCTCCGGGTAGACAGAAAATAAAGACGAAATGGCTTGCACCCGGTTATAGAGACAGAGCCTATGACTTCATACGGCGACAAGTTGCTGCCGGCCAGCAAGCATTCATAATCTGCCCTCTTATCGAAGAGTCTGAAAACACTGAGGCTAGGGCAGCGGTAGCTGAATATGAGCGCCTGTCAAAGGAAGTCTTCCCTGACCTTAGAGTCGGCTTGCTCCACGGACGGATGTCTGCCAGTGACAAGGAAAGGGTGATGCAAAGCTTCCGCAGTGGTGAACTTGATATCCTGGTATCCACACCGGTGGTCGAGGTAGGCATCGATGTTCCAAATGCAACCGTTATGCTTGTGGAGGCAGCCGACCGTTTTGGTTTATCACAGCTACATCAATTCCGGGGCAGGGTGGGCCGTGGCGAAAAACAGAGTTATTGCCTGCTTTTAGCAGAGAACCCTTCACCAGAGGGCATCCAAAGACTAAAAGCCATTGAGGAAACCCACGATGGCTTCGCTCTGGCTGAAAAGGATTTAGAGCTACGAGGACCAGGTGAGTTTTTTGGCATACGCCAGAGCGGTTTGCCTGACCTCCGCATGGCTAAGTTGTCTGATATAGCGCTCTTAGAGCTGGCCCGGAACGAGGCAATTTCTCTATTTCAACGTGACCCTGGCCTCCAGTTACCTGAACATCAGCTTTTAGCTCGGGAACTAGCCAGGGTATGGCAAATGGGTGGTGAATTGAGCTAATTTGAAAGTTAAGCGTGTTAGATTTTAATATTGAAGCATCATATGGACACCATTTTGTTCGCTAGCTTCCCAAAAGTTGGGCTTTTCGAAAAATTTTGAGACATTGTTAAATTACGGAGTAATTTATATATTTGTCCCCACGAGAAATAATGATTAAGCACAAACTGTTCAAAGCCTTACAGCAAGCGGTAACTGAGGCTTACCAATTACGCTTGCTCTCCACTACCGAATTGCCTGAAGTGGCCATAGAACGGCCGCAGAATCCTGAATATGGAGATTATGCTTCTAGTATTCCGCTAAAGCTGGCTAGAACAACGAAAATCTCCCCCGTAGCACTTGCTGAAAAACTCGTTGAGCTCATGCCAGCACTCCCCGAGGTCGCTCGCATAACCGTAGTCCCACCAGGTTTCATAAATTTCAGCCTCAGCAATGACTGGTTAACTAAGCAGGTAGCAGCTATTTTAGATGCCGGCGACCGTTACGGGGATATTGATATAGGCAATGGTAAACATGTTCAGATTGAGTTTGTCAGCGTCAATCCTACTGGGCCTCTTCACGTAGGCCATGGACGTGGTGGTGTAATAGGCAGCACTCTAGCTAATGTCCTAAGTGCCGCAGGTTACACAGTACAAAAAGAGTATTACATCAACGATGCCGGGAGTCAGTTGGACGCTTTCAAACTTACACTTTACGCACGTTATCTGCAATGTCTTGGCAAAACTGCTGAGGTGCCAAGCGATGGTTATTTGGGTAACTACATGATTGACTTAGCTAAAGAAATTATCAGTGAAAAAGGTGATTATTTCCTGACGATACCGAAGGACACTGCCATTCGAGAACTCGGGGACATCGGGGTTAGCAAGATCATGGAAAGGATTAGGCAAGACCTTGAGCTGCTTGGCGTTTCCTTCGATGTCTGGTTCAGCGAGAAAAGCCTGTATCAAAACAGCCAGTATAAAAAGGCAATGAAGGCTTTAAGAGACGGTGGTTACATCATAGAAAGGGAAAATGCCACCTGGTTTATATCCTCTGCTCTTGGTGAAGACAAAGATAACGTGTTAGTACGCAGCGATGGTTCGCCTACATATTTTGCCTCCGATGCCGCCTATCATTTTAACAAATTTTTGGAGCGAAAATTCGATACTGTGATAAACATTTGGGGAGCAGACCATCAGGGACATGTCCTTCGAATGCTAGCAGTGGTCAAGGCTTTGGGCATCGATCCAGAGCGGCTAAGGATCATAATATGTCAACTTGTTACATTGCGCCGCGGCCAAGAAATAGTCAGAGTCTCCAAGCGTAGCGGTGACATAATCACCTTGAGAGAAGTGATAGAGGAGGTTGGGCCAGACGCTTGCCGTTTTGTCTTCCTATCTCGTTCCGCTGATGCCCAGATGGATTTTGACCTCGAGCTGGCCAAAAAGCAATCCGCCGATAACCCGGTTTACTACGTTCAATACGCTCACGCCCGCATTGCGAGCATCCTCCGCCTGGCAGAAGAAAAAGGCATAGATTATACCTGCGGTGATGTCTCATTGCTTACTACCGAACCGGAATTGACGTTAATAAGACGAATGCTTTTGCTGCCAGAAATAATAGAACACATTGCTCGCACTCTGGAGCCCCACCATCTCCCCTATTATACTCAAGACCTTGCCACCGTATTTCACAGCTTTTACAAGCATTGCCGTGTTATCTCAAAAAATCAAGAGCTCACCTGTGCCAGGCTTAAGCTAGTCAAAGCGGCCCAAATCGTACTGGCTAAAACCTTGCGCCTTATGGGCATGACCGTTCCCGAGCGTATGTAAACATTGTTGCCTGATTTGTTCATCCTCGGTTTGTAGCTGGTCATTCTTTATGCTAAACTTTTCTGAATATGAAACAGCGCGTTTTTTCCGGCGCCAGGCCAACCGGAAAACAGCATATTGGCAACTATCTTGGTGCCATAAGCAATTACGTTGCCCTCCAAGAAGAAGGCATTTATGAGTGCATATATTGCATTGTGGACATACATGCCCTCACCACCCTGGAAGATACCGGCAGACTTCAACTCGATATTCATGAGATGACGCTCGACTGGTTAGCTGCCGGCCTTGATCCTCAAAAGAGTATCCTTTTCGTGCAATCACATGTGCCAGAAGTAATGGAACTCCATACCTTGCTCAGTATGATCACGCCCTTGGGATGGCTACTGCGTGTGCCCACTTTCAAGGAGAAAGCACGTATGCAGCCTCATAATATCAACTACGGACTTGTTGGTTATCCGGTTCTTATGACCGCAGATATAGTGCTCTATAAAGCAGAAGTTGTGCCGGTAGGGGAAGACCAGCTACCACATCTTGAGCTGGCACGTGAGATAGCTCGACGCTTTAACTCCCTCTTTGGCCCTACCTTTCCTGAGCCTCAAGCCAAACTCACCTCCTTCCCCATGGTACTTGGCTTAAATGGCTCGCAAAAGATGGGCAAAAGCTACAACAATTACATCGAACTGGCAGCCACACCAGAGGAGACATTAAGGCTAGTAATGACTGCAGTCACCGACCCAGCGCGAAAATATCGCTCCGATCCCGGTCACCCAGAGGTATGCAACGTCTTCCACCTCCATGGGTTCTTTAGCCGGGAGCGCGTGGAGGAAATCGCCATGCAATGTCGCACAGCAGGCATAGGCTGCGTTGATTGCAAAAAATTGCTTGCTCAAGGGATAAACTCAAACTTGGCAGACTTTCGGGAAAGAAGGGCTTCATTCGCTACGAAGTCAAGCTACGTAGCCGACGTGCTCGCTGAAGGCGCTCACCGAGCTCGGGCAATCGCTAGAGAGACCCTGAAAGAAGTCAAGGAGAAAATGGGGCTCATACCAGCTGCAGTCTAAGAACTTTGTTTATGGATAACTTTCCGGCAGCCAGAAGCGGTAGGAATGCACTTGAAATAGCTGTTACAGCAGCTACAGAAGCCGGCAATATTATACTTTCCCACTTCGGCTCCCGAAGACAGGTAGCATACAAGAGCAAGGGCAACCTAGTTACCGATGTGGATATTCTGTCTGAAAAATTTATAGTGGCACTTTTGAAAGACGAATATCCAGATTGGGACGTCATTTCCGAGGAATCAAATTCATCAGTCACGCCAACCGATTACACCTGGATAGTCGACCCATTGGATGGCACCAACAATTATACTTTCGGCATTCCATTTTTCTGTATAAATATTGCTCTGGCTAAAGGCGAGGATATACTACTTGGGATAACTTACGACCCCATAAGGAAAGAGCTGTTTAGAGCCGAAAGTGATAGAGGGGCTTACCTCAATGACTCAATGATTCAAGTCTCCACTAATGACTCGCTTCAAGACTCCCTGGCCGCATTCGACCTTGGTTATAGCTACGAGCGGGGCAAAGAGATGCTTGACATAGCCAACAAGTTATGGGGCCGAGTACATTGTGTCAGACTGCTCGGCTCTGCATCCCTTGGCCTGGCTTATGTCGCCTGTGGCCGGATCAATCTTTATTTTCACCGCTACCTTTTTCCCTGGGACATTGCCAGCGGGCTAATCCTGATTAGGGAAGCCGGCGGCGAAATTACTGACTGGGACGGCAAGCCAGCAAGTTTACGCACCTCAGAGATTATTGCCGCAAACCACCAACTCCACCAAGAATTCATGACATACTTCCCCCAAAAGTAATCCAATACAGACCAATCGGAGGTTTAAGCAGTGAAAATCACAGTCCTGAGCGGGAGCCCCAAGGGTGACCTGAGCATCACTCTCCAGTATGTGAAACTTATACAGAAAAAAACACCACAGCACGCGTTCAAAGTCCATCATGTATCACAGAACATCCAGAGGATAGAAAGGGACAGGCAAGTTTTTTTAAGTATCATAGATGACATTTTAACTTCCGATGGTATTCTGTGGTCTTTTCCTGTTTACGTGTTCTTGATCCCCTCGCAATACAAACGTTTCATCGAACTTATTTGGGAGAAGGGAGCACAGAGCGCTTTCAAAGACAAATACACAGCCTCTATAAGCACATCAATCCATTTCTACGATCATGCAGCCCACGATTACATAAGTGCAATTTGTGATGACCTAGATATGAGATTTATGGGCTCTTTTTCTGCCGATATGGATGATATTTTCATAGAGCAAATGAGAGCGAGGCTGCTGACATTTGCCCGAGGCTTTTTCGAAGCAATCGAAAATAGCCTGCCATCTGCAAAAAGCCATCCGTCCCTCATTCATAGCAAATTCAACTATCGCCCACGGAAAACCAAAGAAAAAATAGACACTTGTGGCAAAAAGGTCATAGTGGTGACAGATACGGAAAATGACCAGTCAAATCTGGCGAAAATGGTCCAGAAATTTAAAGACTCATTTCGCCAAGACATCGAGGTATTCAACCTGCACCATATAAATATGAGCGACGGCTGCCTGGGCTGCCTCCAGTGCGCATTCGATAACATCTGTATTTATCGGGACAAAGACGAGTTCATTGGCTTCTTCAATAAGCTGCGCAATGCTGATATAACTATTCATGCCGGCACCATTAAAGATAGGTTTCTATCCGCCAGGACAAAAACGTTTTGGGACAGGAGCTTTTTTAACGGACATATCCCAGCTCAGGCCGGTAAACAGATAGGATTCATAATCTCAGGTCCGTTAGCACAGATACCCAACCTCAGGCAGGTTCTCGAGGCAATGGCCGAACTACAGAGGGCAAACTTGGTCGGAATTGTTACCGACGAATGTGAAAATTCATCTCACTTAGACCTACTACTGCATAACCTTGCCAACAAATGCGTACAGTTCTCAGTCCAGAACTATATCAGACCACAAACATTTCTTGGTGTGGGCGGACATAAGCTTCTACGAGATTTCATCTGGGCACGTGGTCGTTTTCCGTTCATAGCAGATTACAAGTACTATCGAAACCATGGTATGTTTGATTTCCCACACAAAGACAAAAGAAATTTGAAACGGAGCAATCAGATGCTCGATCTAATCAAGACACCTGAAATGAAAGAAACAGTCCGCAAGATGATGAAATCTGAAATAGTCAAACCATACCAGAAAGCGATGGAGATCGCCTAACAAGGGTATATACCGTTAACGGTGCAGTACTACTGCCTCTGGCCATGGCCACAAGTATAGATGCTTTGGCAATCGGCCTAACTTTTGCCCTCATGAGACTAAATATGAAGGTGGCTTGC
>FMSI01108735.1_pt1 | contig 11833 bp, 11 predicted proteins | sample 1504471 | NCBI WGS metagenome assembly FMSI01 (sample SAMEA4475357, study PRJEB15587) | soil metagenome | biome: Soil; feature: Field | place: India | collected 2015-03-11 | depth 0 m
AACCCCATCCGTAGCAAGACCAAATAGGCTTTGCCCAATGAAGGGTTGCCCGCCCGATACTCCTTCTGGAGGGGCAAAGCGGGTAGGTCGCTCGAGCCTCGAAGTAATTCGAGGTCAAGATTAATGCTCCCTCCTGCACCCGAGATGGGTGCAAAAGAACAGAATTCGGCTTATGTCCTGCCCCACTGTAAAATTAAAAATTTAAAAGTCAAAGTTAAAAAAATTTGAATATTTAATATAAACTTTCTGTCTTTCGCGTCTTGCCTTCAATCGTTTTTCAATCTTTTATTTTCAATGTATTTTCTTTACAGAAAAGACTTTTCCATTTTATTCTTTGAAAAAATTTCCTTTTTCCCAGGTTTTTAAATTTTACTTTGTAAGAGAGGAAGTTTTCAATGTAAATCCCCTTTCTTCATCTTCTTCATAGATATTTTCAAGGAGTTTTTCCTCTCCTGTAAGGAGTTTTCCAAAGCCATATTTTCCCCTTACCCTGTCAATCGCTTGAAATAGTTTTTCCTTTTTCTTTTTTACATCTGCTCCAAATATAAGGATGTTTTTGCCGTAGCATAGCCCTGAAGCTTTAACACCCACCAACCTTATGGCAAGCTTATAACATGAGAAATTCTCCAGAAATAATCTCTTGGAAATATTATATATCTCAAACATATCATTGGTGGGAATTAATAGAGGTTCCCTTCTTGTATGGGTTGAAAAATCAGAAAATCTTACCTTTATTTCTATTACATGGGCTGAGAGATCTGATTTTCTTAGAGCCTCTGCAAGTCGGTCAGAAAGATACGCAAAATGGGCGAGTATTAGTTCAGTTTCCCATATATCCTTGAGAAAAGTTGTTTCCCTAGATAATGATTTTGGAAACCTTAAAGGAATGACTTCTCTACTGTCAATCCCCCTGCAAAGAAAGTAGATGTAATCGCCTGAGGAACCAAAAAGTTTTCTAAGCTCTTCTATAGAGAATTTCCAGAGATCTCCAATCTTTTTCAATCCTGCAATTTTGAGAATTTTGTAGGATTTTGGACCAATACCCGGGATATTTTCCACATTTATGTTCTCAAGGAACTCCATTTCTTTTTCATGCTCAACATAAAGGAATCCCCTGGGTTTTGTTTTTTCTGTTGCCAATTTTGCAATGAATTTACTGGAGCCCAGCCCTCCGGATATACTCAATCCAATTGCCTTCTCAGCCTCTTCTTTTATAAATTTAGCAATTTTCTCCATAGGTGAATAAATCAAAGAACAATTTGTAAGGTCTAAATAGGCTTCATCAATAGATGCCATCTCTAAATCAGGCGTAAATTTGATGAGAGTCTCAAAAAAAATTTTAGAGATTTCAGCATACCTGGAATAATTACCTCTTAAAAATATACAATCAGGACAGATTTGATAAGCTTTTATCAGGGACATTCCTGAGCAAACGCCGAATTCCCTCGCCTCATAAGATGCTGTTGCTACAACACCTCTTTCATTAGGCATTCCTCCCACAATGATTGGTTTTTCTTTCAAAGATGGATTAAAAAGAACCTCTGCAGACGCAAAAAAAGCATCTATATCAAGATGGAGGATCCAGCGGTTTTTCTCCTTCATTGCCAATCTACCTGTATTTTCTTATAACTCCAAGAAGCCTTCCCAGAACTTTTGCTCCCATAGCAGGGATGGGACTGAACTGCGGATTCTGTGGAACCAATAAAGCCTCTTCATTCTCAATTTTCAATTTTTTCAAGGTGACAGAACCATCCGGTAATTGTGCAACAATCATCTCTCCTGAATTGGCAACTGAAGTTTTTTCAATAATGACTATATCGCCGTGATCTACATAAGCGTCTATCATGCTCCTTCCTGAAACTTTGAGGGCAAAAACATCCACATCTTTGGGAATCATCCATGAAGGAACCTCAATTTGTTCATCACTATCAAAAACCTCGATAGGTTTTCCAGCAGGAATGATTCCTATAAGAGGTATTCCTTCTTCAAGAACCCTCCTTATCTTTCCATTTTCCCTCTTTATCACTCCTTCCTTTTCAAGTTTTATAAGATGTTTGAAAACCGAGGAAGGTGAAGAAAGCCCAACCTCCTTCCCAATCTCCCTTACACTCGGAGAATATCCTTTCTCCCTTACAAACTTTCTAATCATCTCTAAAATTTCTCTTTGTCTTCTTCTCACTATGTTCTCCTTTTGTTCTCCATCCTATAAATATATTCTTTTTTGAAATTTGTCAAGGGTCTTCCAAATTGACAATTGAATTTTTAATCTCGCCATCCCCTTTATCCAATCCGTAATTCTTTAATTCGTTTCAAATTATTGACTTGTTTTTTATTAAGTGTTAATTTATGATAGTGATAGGAGGAAAAATGGGAGAAAGAATACTATTAGCAGATGACAGTTTCACGATACAGAAAGTGGTCTTTCTTGCTTTAGCGGATGAACCTTTCGAGATAAGAACAGTATCGACTGGAGATGCTGTTATGGATACAATAAGAGAATTCAGACCAGATTTGATTCTTATTGATATTAACCTCTCCGGAAAAAGTGGCTATGAGCTGTGCGAGATGATAAAATCTTCACCCCTTTACTCTCACATTCCGATAATCCTTCTCAGAGGAACTTTTGAACCCTATGACTCTGAGAGACTGAAAGGTCTTAAATTTGAAGATATTATTACAAAACCTTTCGATTCTGCAATGTTTTCTTCAAAAGTGAAGGAGATCCTCCGTAAGAAAAAGGAAGAGACAGTTTCTCCAACTTCTATGCCTGAAGAAACAAAAGAAGAGATTCCACTCCCTCCTGATGAGGAACTTCTATTTTCCGAAGAAGTTGAGCCAAAAGCCGAAGAAGCTCAGAAGGTCGAAGAACCTATTTTTGCAGGGAAAACATGGGAAAGTATAGCACAGGAAACAATATTAGGTGAGGAGGGACAAGAAGTGAATCCATTTCTTGAAGAAGAAATTGTAGAGGGTCCAAAAGCGGAAGAAATTTCAGAAGCCCCTCCAGACGAGTTCATTCTTGAAATTACAGAGAAGCCAGCTGTGGAAATTCCATTGGAAATTGAAGCACCGCAAGAAGAGGTTTCGCAAAAGCCCGAGGAGGAAGGTTTCCAGCCACCCCTTTTTAAAATGGAAGAGGCACCCGTTTATCTTTCTGAAGAATCTATAGAGAAGATTGCTAAGAGAGTAGCGGAATTGCTTTCTCCTGAGATTATTAAGGAAGTAGCCTGGGAGGTCATACCTGATTTAGCTGAGATTATTATAAAAGAGGAACTTGAAAAGATAAAAAAAGAAATAGTTCCTTCCTGATTAAAAATTCAAGAACAGGAGAGTTTTATCCATGGAGAAGGAATATAATCCAAATCAAGTAGAAGAGAGAATTTATAATTTCTGGGAATCAGAGGGGCTCTTTATTGGAGACCCTTCATCCCCTGAAAGGTTCTCAATGGTTTTGCCTCCCCCAAACATAACAGGACCTCTTCACATGGGACACGCCCTTCCTTATACTCTTCCTGATATAGTGGCAAGAAGGATGAAAATGATGGGAAAAAGTGTAATGTGGCTTCCTGGAATCGATCATGCTGGAATTGCAACTCAGATGGTTGTTGAAAGGGAACTTCTTACAAAGGGAATAAGAAAGGAGGAAATTGGAAGGGAAAAATTTGTTGAGGAGGTATGGAAATGGAAAAAGCAATGCAGGGAAATTATATTGAAACAACTGAAAAGACTTGGCTGTTCCCTTGACTGGACAAGGGAAAGATTTACAATGGATGAAGGGTTGTCAAGGGCTGTTAGAAAAGTATTTGTGATACTTTTCAAAGAGGGTTTAATTTATAGAGGATTTTATTTGGTTAACTGGTGCCCGAGATGCGAGACAGCAATATCGGACCTTGAAGTTATCCACAAAGATATAAATGGTCATCTTTACTATATAAAATATCCTGTAAAGAATGAGAATTTATTCGTAATTGTTGCCACCACTAGACCTGAAACCATGCTTGGAGATACTGCGGTAGCTGTTAACCCTGAGGATAAGAGATACAAGGGCTTTGTTAGAAAATTTGCAATACTTCCCATAGTTAATCGTGAAATTCCAATTATTACGGATGAGGTTGTTGAAAGGGAGTTTGGAACAGGAGCAGTGAAGGTAACCCCTGCCCATGACCCCACTGATTTTAAGATTGCAGAGAGACATAACCTTCCTTATATAAACATATTTGACACAAAGGGGAGATTAAATTCAAATTCTGGCGATGAATTTGTAGGGCTTGAAAGGTTTGAGGCAAGGAAAAAAGTGGTTGAAAAATTAAAGGAGTTAGGACTCCTAGAAAAAATTGAAAATTACAATTATTCCCTTGGTCATTGTCAGAGATGTGGAACCGTAGTTGAACCATATCTTTCCTGGCAATGGTTTGTAAAGATGAAACCCCTTGCCGATGATGGGATAAAGGTTGTTAAGGAGAAAAGGATAGAGCTAATCCCTTCTTTCTGGGAAAAGACTTATATGGAATGGATGGAGAATATTCATGATTGGTGTATCTCAAGACAGATATGGTGGGGGCACAAAATTCCCGTCTGGTATTGTTCAAAATGTAGCGAGATAATTTCAGAAATGGAAGAGCCTGAAAAATGTCCCAAATGTGGGTCAACAGAACTTAAAGAGGAAGAGGATGTTCTTGATACATGGTTTTCTTCTGCTTTATGGCCATTTTCCACCCTTGGCTGGCCTGAGGAAACTGAGGATCTGAAAGCCTTTTATCCTACTGATCTCATGGTAACTGGTTTTGACATAATCTTTTTCTGGGTCGCAAGGATGATAATAATGGGAATGAAATTTATGGGAGATGTTCCTTTCAAGAGAGTTTTTATAAATGGTTTGATAAGGGATGAATATGGACAAAAGATGTCAAAGTCAAAGGGAAATGTAATAGACTTCATGGAAATGATAGAAAAATATGGAGCCGATGCTTTAAGATTCACACTTGCTTCCCTTGCTGTTCCTGGAATGGATGTTTCTCTGTCAGAGAAGAGAATCGCGGGATATAAAGCCTTTGCAAATAAAATCTGGAATGCCTCAAGATTTGTGCTGTTAAATTACAAAGGAGAGAATTTGTCAATAAAAGAGGAAGCGTTAAGCGTCACCGACCGATGGATAAGGAGCAGGCTTCAAAAGACGGTTAAAGAGGTTAATGATGCCCTTGATGAGTTCAAGTTTTATGAAGCATCTGAAAAGATTTACCATTTTATCTGGGATGAATTCTGTGATTGGTATATTGAATTTGTCAAGGAAGACTTGAGGAAAGGGAACGCATCTTCTCTTTCAAATCTTCTTTTCACGCTTGATACAATTTTGAGACTACTCCATCCTTTCATGCCTTTTATAACAGAGGAGATATGGCAGAAACTCCCCCATGTTTCAGGTTCAATAACAGTAGCTCCTTTTCCTCAACCAAAACATGAATTCATTGATGAGAATATAGAGAATAAGATTGAGAAATTAATGGAAATGATAAAGGCAGTTAGAAAGTTAAGAGCAGAAAGTTTATTTCCTCCATCTTCATTTGTTGATATTTCTGTAAAAATTTTAAACGAAGATGAAAATGTATTCTTTGAAAATGTTTCGTACATAAAGAATCTTTCAAGGATAAAAGAGCTGAGTTTTGTAGAGGAACTCCCTTCAGTTGCAGATAGTCTGAAGCTACTTTCCAGCGATTTTGAAATTGCAATAATTACTCCTCCCCCAAAGAAAGAGAGCATTGAAAAAAGGAAAAAAGAAATGGAAAAAATAGAGAAGGAAATTAATTCTATTCTAAAAAAAATTTCTGCTCCTGGTTTCATGGAAAAAGCTCCTGAGGAAGTAAAGGAAAAACTTAAATATAGATTAAAGGAATTACAGGTTTTGAAGGAAAAACTCTCAGAGGAAAAGAAATGAGCTCTCAAGACTTGAGGATAGGGGAAAAGATAATCTTCCTTCTCCAGTGCAGTTCCACCAATGATCTGGCAAAGGAATCCGCTCAGATGGGAGAACCGCACGGGACAATTTACAGGTGTAATGTTCAAACCGCAGGAAGAGGTAAAGAAGGTAAAAGTTGGTTCTCAATGCCCGGTAAGGGGCTTTATTTTTCTGTGATCTTAAAACCAGAGAAGAACACATCTCTCTGCTGGCTCCCTTACATTTCTGGCATTTCAGTCTGTAAAAGTGTAAAGGAACTTTTCGGGCTCGATTCTTTAATAAAATGGCCCAATGATGTTTATCTAAAAGGGAAAAAATTCTGCGGTATTCTTATTGAAAGTTCTTTTGGAAGTGATGGAATTGATTACGCAGTTGTAGGTGTAGGTATAAATGTTAATCACAACAGGGAAGACTTCCCGAAAGAGCTAAGGAAGAAAGCTACTTCAATTAAAATTGTAACCGGGAAGGAAGTTAAAATCGAGCTGCTTTTTGAAAAGATTATAGAAAAGCTAAATTTCTGGTATGAAAAATTGGTTTCAGGTCAAGTGTCTTTCATTCATAAAACCCTTAACTCTCTCTCACTCATCCCAGTGGGCTCAAATATTGAAATTTTAGATGGAGAAAAGAGAGTTAAAGGAGAATTTAGAGGATTTGATATTCAGGGCGCTTTACTTTTAAAAGATAAGAATAGAATTCAGAGGATTTATGCGGGAGATATGATTTCATACAAAATCTGAGATGATAATTTGTATTGATATAGGTAATACAAACACATCAATTGGTGTTTTTAAAGGTTCTAAACTTATTCATCACTGGAGGATTTACTCTGATAAGGAAAGAACTTCTGATGAGCTATGGGTTATCCTGACAACCTTTCTTTATTCATCAAATTTAGATTCTAAAGAGGCGAGGGGCGTTGTAATAGAGAGTGTAGTTCCTCCCATCACACCTATTTTTGTAGCTGCAATAAGAAAGTATCTCGGAATAGAACCTTTAATAGTTAATCATGAGAATATTGGTATCCCTATTCTTTATAAGAATCCTTCAGAGGTTGGAGGAGACCGAATTGTAAATGCCCTTTCCGCCTCAATATTCTATGGATGCCCGTGTATAATTGTTGATTTCGGCACTGCCATTACCTTTGACGCTGTTTCAGGAAATAGAGAATATCTTGGAGGATGTATTTTTCCAGGGCTTGATATTTCCCTTGATGCTCTTTTCCACAGAACTGCAAAATTGCCGAAGGTAGATATTGAAATAATGGAGAAAGTAATAGGAGAAACAACCATTGAAAGCATAAAATCTGGCGTTTATTTTGGTTATTCAGGAGTTGTAAAGGAGATAGTTTCAAAAATGAAGGAAAAATTGGGAGAAAAGACAAAAGTCATTGGAACAGGGGGTTACGGAAGCATTTTTAAAGGAATAGGATGCATTGATATTTTCGACGCTGATCTTACCCTTAAAGGTTTAAAGATTATTTACGAAAAAAGTCTTGAAAAAAGAACTTAAGATTATTGAGAAAGAGTTTAAGGGGATCACTGGTAAGCCATTTTTGCCTTCACCTAAAGATTTGGCTATTCTTATAAACTGGCTTGAAAAGGGCGTTCCAATTCAAGCAATAATTGATGGTTTAAAAATTGGATGGGAAAAGAAAAAAAGAAGGCTTCCTTCAATTTCTTCTTTTAAAAAGGATATAGAAAAGGCAATCCTTTTGCACAGGGAGAGAATTATAGGAGAAATAAAAGATGAATTTAACAAGGAACCTCTTATGATAGAGGAAATCAAAAATTTTCTCAAAAATACACCCTCTGAGCTGGAATTTACAAAGGTAATATTCGAGAAAGCCATCAAAACTTTAAAAAGCAGAAAGAACGAAGCTCAAAAAATGGCTATCCTCGAAAGGCTGGAAGCTCAACTGGAAAAAGCTCTTTTAAAGAAATTTCCAAATGAAGGCGAATCTTCTCAAAAAACCCTGAAGAATCTTAGAATGAGCTATAAAATACCTCGACTCTTGAGATATTTTTACTGACTGTATGAAAACTTCTCGCTTAATTTTTCTAAGTCAGACTCCCTATTGAAAATTTCTTGAAAAGTTCCTATATTCTTAGTGGAGGGTAAAATGAGACCAAAACAAACCTTTAAAAACCTTCCCTTTCAGAGAAAAGATTATATAGAATCAAAGATGAGATACCTTCGAATGGAAAGAGCTAAACAAAAAGTTGCATACACACCGCCCAAAAAGAAGGAGAAAGAGGAAAAAGAAAAATCCTAATATTTAATTTTTCAAAAACAATTTAAGAAAGATTGATCTATAAATTGAAATCTTATTCACAAAAGAAGGTTTAATACTCTACTTGCTTTTAATTTAATTTAGATTTATAAATAAAGAAAGAATGGTGGAAGAATATATTATTCAATGTTGGTCGTGTCTTGCATCTTTTGATGCTTTCAATGCTGGCTGGTGTGCTCACATACCTCCCTCCAAGATTTGTCCCTACTGTCTCAGATGCTCCTGTAATGCACCTGAAAATTATAAGGAAGAGATCTGGAGAAATGCACCTCAGAAACTCACAAAGGAGAAGAAATCTGTTACCAAAGGGAAAGAACCTTTGGGTGAGTTGCTCTTAAGAAGCGGGAAAATTACCCCTGAGATTCTTCATGCTGCTCTGAAAAGACAGGAAGAGGAAGGGGTAAAGCTTGGAGAGATACTCGTTAAGATGAATGTTATAAAAAGAGACGAGCTGGAGCTTTATCTAATAAGCCAGAAAAAGATTGCATCCATTTCCTTAAAAGAGAAAAATATTGACTTGGAGCTTGTGAAAAGGATTGGCTTTAATTTCTGTCTGAAAAATAAGTGCTTGCCTCTCGGGATAGAGGAGTTTCAAGGAGAAAAAATCCTTGCACTTGTTATGGCTAACCCTTTTGATTCCCTTACTATTTCAGCGGTTACATCTGCGACCTCTTTAAAAGTCATTCCTTACCATGCAGATCCTCACCAATTGGAACAGGTCATGAGTGATATCCAGAAAACATTTAAGAAACCCGCGCCCAACAAAGAGGACGAGAGAGAATTTGCTATAATTGAAAATATACTCAGAACTAGCATAAAGAGATCTGCAGAAGAGATTTATATAGAACCCCATAATTTAGAATTTAGAATCTTTTTCAGAATTGAAGGATTGCTTTTTAAAGCAGTTCCAATTCCAAGGGATGAGCATCCAAACCTTATAAGTTCTTTAATGGAAATTGCATATCTTGATAAAGATTTCCAGAAAACTCCTCAAAGAGGGAAGATCACCCTTGCGGAGTTCAAAGAAAATTACGAGATCCATATTCAATCTACGCCGTCAAGGTATGGAAGCATAATTTCAATTAAAATCATTGATAAGAAAAATTTTGGAAAGGATTTGAAAGAGATTGGATTTACGGAACTCGACATAAAAGACATAACGGATACAATTGCAAAAAGAGAGGGAATTTGTGTGGTTTCCGCGCCTCTTTTCAATCATTTACCTTCAACGCTCTATTCTCTTATGGGTTATTATTTAAAAGAAGGGTGGAGAGTAACTTCTGTTGAGCCATTTATTTACAAGGAAATCCCTGGAATAAACCAGATTGAACTTGAGGAGAGATTTCCTCCTTCCTATATCATAAAAAAAGCTATAGATACCCAGCCTGAAATTCTATTCGTTTTTTCCTTGCAAGATGAAAGCTCTATAAATATCTTTTTCAGATACAGTATTAACTTCCCTATTATCCTCGAAGTTAATGCAAGAAATTCCGCTCAGGCAATTCATGTCCTTAGAGACATCGTAGGGGTCGATACAAAACTACTCTCAGAAAGGCTAAAGCTTGTTTTGAATCAACGGATGATAAGGAGACTTTGTGACAGTTGCAAGGAGCCCGCTAAAACACCTTTTGAAGTAGATTTGAAGATTGAGGATCTAGACACCTATGAGTTCACTTTTTACAAGGAAAAAGGTTGCGAGGAATGCAACAAAACAGGGTTTAAAGGAAGATTTCCAATCTATGAGATTCTTAAAATTACCCCTCCTGTTAAGGAACTGATTTTCAAAGGAGCCAATGAGAGGACGATAAGGGAAACTGCGAAAAAACTTGGCTTCATTACACTTGGACAGAATTGTGTTTACAAAATTGTCCAGGGGTTAACTTCCACAACGGAGTATTTAAAAGGAAATTTTGATTAAAAAGATTGTTTTGAAATCATTGAAAAAATGAAAAAAGAAACTCTTCCTCCCCTTGCAGAAAGGATGAGGCCAAGGACATTGGATGAAGTTTATGGACAGGAACATCTTACGGGAAGAAGAAAAATCCTTGACAGAATAATAGAAAATAATCTTACAATCTCTTTGATTTTCTGGGGTCCACCAGGATCCGGAAAAACATCCATTGCAAGAATACTTGCTGAAAAGCTGGATTTTCCAACTGCATTTTTCTCCGCGGTTCTTTCAGGAATAAAAGAAGTGAAACAGGTAATGGAATCGGCAGAGGCAAAGAAAAGGATGTTTGGAAAACCAACAATAATATTTATTGACGAAATTCATAGATTTAACAAAGCTCAGCAAGATGCATTTCTTCCTTATGTAGAAAAAGGAGATATAATTCTTTACGGCTCCACAACTGAAAATCCTTCATTTGAAATAATCTCTCCTCTTCTTTCAAGAGTTGAGGTTGTTGTTTTAAAGCCTCTTGAAGAGGATACACTTAGAAAAATTGCTTTTAAAGCTCTAAAAGATAAAGAAAGAGGACTGGGGAATTCAGAGCTGGAATTAGATGAGAATTCACTCCAGCTAATGATAGTATATTCCAATAAAGATGCAAGAAGGTTGTTGAATTTCCTAGAAATTTCTGCTCAGATGGCAATCGCAGAAGGGTCAAAAGTAATTACAACAGAAATTGCAAAGGAGGCGATGCAAAAAAGAGTCTTCCTTTACGACAGGGCTTATGAGGAGCATTACAATCTAATATCAGCCCTCCACAAAAGTCTCAGAAATTCGGATGTGGATGCATCTCTTTACTGGCTTGTAAGAATGCTTAAAAGTGGTGAGGACCCTCTCTACATTGCGAGGAGACTTATTAGATTTGCGGTAGAAGATATAGGACTTGCAGACCCCAATGCTTTAACAATTGCATTGAATGCAAAAGACACTTATGATTTTGTTGGCTCTCCAGAAGGAGAACTTGCTCTTGCTGAAGCTGTTATTTATCTTGCTTCAGCACCAAAAAGTAATTCTGTATATATTGCTTATGCAAAGGTTTCCAGAGATGTTGAGGAAACTTTCCATGAGCCAGTCCCCCTTCATTTGAGAAATCCAGTAACTCCTTTAATGAAGAAAGTTGGTTATGGAGAAAGTTATCTTTATGCCCACAACACAGAGGAAAAAACAACAGCGATGGAAACACTTCCAGGAATTCTTAAAGGAAAAAGGTGGTATGAGCCTGGAGAGTTTGGGTTTGAAAAGGATATAAAAAAAAGAATAGAATGGTGGAATAAGTTAAAAGAAAAGCTAAAGGATGAAGGGGAGTAAAAAAACAAAGATGTAAAATGAAAATTGAAAAAAGAAAAGTGCAAAAGGAATCAAATGCAAGACTATCAAGAAAAGCAATCAATTGTTGCAAATTACGATTTTTTTAGCCCTCGAAGATTTAAAACAGGAAAATATGTTCAAGCCTGTTCGGAAATTCAACTAAAAATATTTCGCGGTAAAACAAACATCGAGAATGATAAATATAAAACTATACAAAGCATAAGAACTTTTTACATTCGATTACGAAGTAAAGGAGGGAATTGAGAAATCCAATATGCTTAAGAGTTTGTTCAATCTGGATTTTCCTGAGTTTCTGAAGGTTATGAAAGGA
>FMSI01035418.1_pt1 | contig 11824 bp, 13 predicted proteins | sample 1504471 | NCBI WGS metagenome assembly FMSI01 (sample SAMEA4475357, study PRJEB15587) | soil metagenome | biome: Soil; feature: Field | place: India | collected 2015-03-11 | depth 0 m
GATACTCAGCATCCACGCCTAAACGGTGTAGTGCCTGTATAAGCGGCTGTGCAATTGCAGCATATGAATCGGTAATGCTACATTTAGCAAACTGACCCTGTAACGGATGCACAAGACTATACGTAACTTCTTGGTGGTGAAACACCGCACCACCACCGGTAAATCTGCGAATAATCTGTACGTTATCGCCAGTGCAAAGCTTTACATTTACTTCTTTTTCCATATCCTGAAAATAGCCAATAGTTATCGCAGGATGCACCCACCGGTAAAGCCTGAGTGTGGGTGTATCTGAACACCGCAGTAGGGCACCATCCACTGCCATGTTCCATTGTGGTTCACATTCACCGTGAATGATAAGCCGCCAGGCGTTCATTGTTTAGTAAAAGCCTCCAGTATTCCCTGTGCTATCGTTGCAGGCGATATCCCGACCAACTCAATAGTTTCGATTTTTACTAATCTACTAATCTTTTCCTGTATTTGTTTTTCATCAACGGGCAATCCTATCAAATCTTTTTCTATTTTTTCAATAGCTTCTTCTGGATAGATAAAAAAATCACCTGAGATATGTGCATTTTTTATCGTATTGCCGTCAAACTCAACATCAATTCGAACTAATTTTTCACCAGGATTTTTTAAGGCAACCTGAATCATCTTAAAAGCTCACCTGCCCTGTATGAACTGCGTACAAGTGGTGCCGATAGCACCTTTGAAAAACCTATTGCATAGGCAATGGATTCTATCTGTTTGAATTCTTCCGGAGTGTAAAATTTCTGTACTGGATATGCCTCCTTGTGCGAAGCACAATACTGGCCAATCGTAATTATTCTGCACCCAGTTGTATGTAAATCTTCAAGCGTTGTGATAATGTCATCTAAGGTTTCGCCAAATCCAATCATAAGCCCCGATTTGGCTACACGTCCATTATCTGTAACTATCGCCAAAACCTCTAAGGATTTACTGTAATCACCTTGTGGACGCAATGTGCTGTACAAACGTCTTGCTACCTCTATGTTGTGATTCACCACATCAGGCTTAGCATTTATTATTTTTGTAAGCGATAGTTTTTGTGAATATTTGAAATCGGGAATAAGGACTTCTATTTTTGTTTTGGTGTTAGTGTTACGGATTGCATCGATGGTGCGCACAAAATGCGATGCACCACCATCATCAAGATCATCACGAGTAACAGATGTAATGACCACATAATCCAGATTGAGGTGCGCTACTGCATGAGCTACGTTTTGCGGTTCTTTTGTATCTAAAGGCTTTGGTTGCCCTTTTGTAACGGCACAGTATCTGCAATTGCGCGTGCAGATATTACCCATAATCAAGAATGTGGCATGCCCTTTTGAAAAGCATTCGCCAATATTGGGACAGCGTGCTTCTGTGCACACTGTGTGTAATCCACAATGCGCAACATACTGCTGTATTTTTTTATACTGTTTCCCTGAAGGTATGGAAAATTTTATCCAGTCAGGTATTGCCCTTACTCTTCCCATTTGAGTACCGGTTTACGTGCTGCCAGCACCGCATCAACTTTACGCACTGGTGTGGTAGTTGGTGCTTGCTTTAGTATCTCAGGTTGCATTTCTGCTTCTTTTATTATGGCGACCATGGCATTCACAAATGCATCCAGTGTATCTTTGTGTTCGGTTTCAGTTGGTTCTATCATCATAGCACCATGCACTATTAAAGGGAAATACACCGTTGGTGCATGGAATCCACAATCAAGCAGTCGCTTTGCAATTTCATTGGTTGTGATGCCATTGGGCATGCCTTCATCGTTTATGACAAATTCATGCATGCAAATTCGTTTATATGGCAAATTAAAGTGTTGCTGCAATTTGGCACGCAAGTAATTAGCATTGACAACAGCATGTTCAGCCACCTGTTTTAGTCCACTGTCTCCAAGCATCAGTATGTAGGTATAGGCTCTCAGCATTATCAAGAAATTTCCATAAAAGCTGTGTACCCTGCCAATTGATTGAGGTCTGTTATAATCTAGATAATAACGTGCATCTTTTTTCTCAATTACTGGTACTGGCATAAAGGGTGTAAGGCTTTCTACAACACCAATTGGTCCTGAACCTGGCCCTCCGCCTCCGTGTGGAGTAGAAAACGTCTTGTGAAGATTAACATGCATGATATCAAAACCCAAATCAGCGGGGCGCACTTTGCCAACAATTGCATTTAAGTTTGCACCATCATAGTAAAATAATGCATCTTTAGCGTGCAGTATGTCTGCAATAGTCATAATGTTCCTGTCAAAAAGCCCTAATGTATTGGGGCACGTAAGCATCATAGCTGCAACAGTATCGTCCATAGCAGCACGTAGCGCATCAATATCCACATCGCCATCACTGTTTGAAGGTATTTCTTTGACAGTAAATCCGCACATCGCAACTGATGCAGGATTAGTACCATGTGCCGAATCAGGAATTAAAATAACATTTCGTTTTTCACCTTTTGCTTCAAAATATTTCTTTATTATCATTACACTGGCAAGCTCACCATGTGCACCCGCAGCAGGTATAAGTGTAAACTGCTTCATCCCGGTTATTGCACATAGCATCTCTTGCAACTCATACATTATCTGTAAAGACCCTTGTGATAGCTCTTCAACTGTTGCAGGGTGTTGTCCTGTAAATTGAGAGATGCTAGCAACCACATCATTAATCTTTGGGTTATACTTCATGGTACAACTACCCAATGGGTACATGCCATTATCAACACCAAAGTTGAGACTTGAAAGCTTACGATAATGACGCACCACTTCAACCTCGCTCACATCAGCTAAGTTAAGTTCCTGCCGGCATAGATGCTGGGGTATTGCATCATAGCTTTTTGTTTCAAAATCAGGTACGGTGTATTTATTTTTGCCTTTTTTATGTAATGAAAATATTGTTTGCATTGTGCTCACCATTATATTGTCTGTAAAAGTGTAACAAGTGTATCGACATCATCTTTTGTGGTACACTCAGTTGCAGCAATCAAAAGGCAATCGTTTAATTCAGGGTAATATGTACCCAATGGAATTCCCAGTGCATACCCATTATCCAGTAAACGGCTGCGCACATTGTTTGCATTATCTATTCTTACAACAAACTCATTGAAAAATGGTGCATCAAATACACGCTGATATCCCAATTGCACCAGTTGTTCCAGGCAATAGCTTGCTGCCCTGTGATTGGCAATTGCTATCTCTTTTAACTTGTTGCCCACAAGACTTAAATAGATCGTAGCCCGCAATGCACACAGGCCTTCATTAGTACAGATATTTGAAGTAGCGCGTTCTCGCCGTATGTGCTGCTCACGCGTTTGCAGTGTCATCACGTAGGCCTCCCTGCCATCCTCATCAACAGTTTTACCAACAAGTCTTCCAGGAATGGTACGCATAAATTCTTTTTTACACGCAAGTATCCCCAAAAGCGGTCCACCGCATGCAGGGTAGTTACCAAACGATTGCCCCTCACCGCACACAATATCCGCACCAAGCTCGCCAGGGCTTTTTAATAATCCTAAGCTCATTGCTTCAGTAAATGTTCCAATACATAACGCTTTGTGGTCGTGCGCAATCTGTGCTGCCTTTGCAATGTCTTCAATCACACCAAAGAAGTTAGGGCTTTGCACAATAACACATGCAACATCATTATTTATCATGTGCGATAGTTTGTGATAATCAGTTGCACCGTTTGTATAAGGAACTGTCTGCACTGTAATATCCGATGCCCATGCATACGTAGACAGTACCTGTTGATAGTGAGGATGAACTGTGGCAGAACACAGTACTGTATTTTTCTTAGTGGTACGCACCGCCATGAGCATACCTTCAGCTAATGCTGTTGCGCCATCGTACATACTGGCATTGGCAATATCCATACCGGTAAGCCTACACGTATACGTTTGAAATTCAAAGATTGCAGCTAACGTCCCCTGGCTTACTTCAGGCTGATAGGGAGTATATGCAGTGTAAAATTCTGAACGTGATGCAAGATGATCCACCACTGCAGGTACATAGTGATTATAAATTCCTGCACCTACAAAAGAAGAAGTCTTTCTATTATTGTTCCCAATCCTTGTTATTTTATGTAACGCTTCCTGTTCTGATAATGGCGCGGGAAGTTTTATGTGGGGGTTTTTTACATGAGATGGTATATCAACAAAAAGATCTTCAGGTGAATCTACTCCAATTTCTTTACACATCGACTGGATATCATCATCACTGTTAGGCAGAAAGCTCATGACTACTCTCCTGAAGCTACATGCTCACCATAATTGGCTGCATCCATAAGCCCGTCAAGCTCATGTTTATCTTTTATATCAATTTTAAATATCCATCCTTTGCCGTATGGATCACTGTTGAGCAAATCAGGTGAATCCTCCAAGGTTTTATTTACTTCAACAATCCTTCCACTCACTGGTGCATATACATCGCTCACCGCTTTGACAGACTCAACAACTGCAACCTGCTCACCTGCTTTCACTTCAATGCCAACTTCTGGTAGTTCAACAAATACAATATCAGTTAGCATTTCCTGCGCATGATCGGTGATACCACATATACCAGTGTAATCGTCCTGCACTTCAATCCATTCATGAGTCTTTGTGTACTTAAGATTTTCTGGAATATTGCTCATTACAGTGCTCCTTATAAAAATAGAATGTAACAATAATTATCGTTTCATATTCTTTACTACTTACAGTGTCATTGCAAACCCCGAAGGGATAATAAGTCTTTTTCTTTCATAAGTAGTAAGATTTCTTCTCGCTTCGTTTATCGAAATGAAAAGAATAGAATCTTCTCTCCTCCAAACAACAGAGTGGAAACATCATTCTTAGTAATGACGTAGAGAATGTTCACCCCTCAAAATGACTTTATAATTTTTTACCTGCATATTGATAAAATGGACGCTTTACTACCTTTGCAGGGCTTGTTTTATCCCTGATAACTATCGCCACCTCATCCCCTATTGAAACAACGCCACTTTTTACCAGTGCCATAGCAATGCCTTTTTTAAACACGGGCGAAAAACCACCGCTGGTAATATATCCAATATCTTCGTTATTATGCAAAACTCTATATTCACTCCGTGGTATTGCCTTATCAAGCATCTCTAAACAAATTATCTGGCGTGGCGCACCGTTAGCTTTTTGCGTTTCAATAATATCTTTGGCAATATACTCAGATTGAGCACTCACCACAAAACCAATGCCACCTTCAACAGGTGTTATGGTATCATTTAGTTCATGACCATATAGCGAATATGAAGCTTCCAGACGAAGTGTGTCCCGCGCCCCAAGGCCCGCTGGTTTTATTCCATATTCCTTGCCGGCTTCAAGCAGATCATTCCATAGCCGTGAAACAACATTGTTGATGCAGAAAAGCTCATAGCCAAATTCGCCAGTATATCCTGTCTGCGAAATCAACACTGGTTCACCTTTATACGTCCCTGTAAAAAAATGAAAACGCTGTAGCACTTCCAGGCGGTCATCTTTTATTATCTTTTTTAAGATATTGTATGATTGCGGCCCCTGCAAATCAATTTTTGCAGTAGCCGCTGAAACATCCTGTATTGATACGTTGGTTTTACAATGCTGCATCAGCCATTGTACATCCTTCTCGGTTGTTGCTGCATTTACCACAAGGTAATATTCATTATCCGAAAGCATAAAAATAAAAAGGTCGTCAATAACACCACCCTGCTCATTTAAAAAACAAGTATACATTGATTTACCTTTCTCAAGCCTTCCCATATCGGTGGGTATAAGCCGTTGCAAAGCTGCCCGTGCGCCTCTTCCCTTAATTACTATCTCACCCATATGTGACACATCAAAAAGCCCTGCAGCCTGGCGCACTGCCATATGTTCTTCAATTATGGAAGAGTACATTACCGGCAGTTCCCATCCGGCAAACTCTACCATTTTGCCACCTAATTTTATGTGATCATCATACAGAAAAGTTTTCTGCGCCGTCATTTCAGTCTCCGTTTTGCAAATTCACATGCTTTATACAAAATATCATTCACCTCACTCACAGCAGGGCAATACGCCATTTCAAAGCGCATCAGTTCATCAATAGTTAAACCAAATTCAATTGCTAAACTGATTATATTTATTCGTGCGGCTGCACCACTGCCTATTGCCTGAGAACCAATAATTTTCCCTTTTGTATCACACAGTATCTTAAAAGTCAAACGTTCATTTTTGGGGAAATATTCTGGTTTTACTGTAGCACTAATTTTGCCAGCAATCACAGAAAAGCCGCGTTCTTTTGCAACATTTGTTGAAAATCCTGTTGCAGCAATCTCCATATCACCAATTTTTGTTACAAATGTGCCAGCAGTACCACGATATTTTGAGTGTATACCCATAACATTTTCAGCAGCAATGATTCCCTGCTTATATGCCGAAGTTGCCAGTTTAACCCCAAAAGGCTTCTTATCGATTACCGACCAGTTCTGTATACAATCTCCTGCAGCATAGATATCATGTTGCATTTGTAAATGTTCATTGACAACTATACCAAATCTAGTTGTTTCAAAAGAAGAGTTGTCTGCCCAATCACAGTTTGCTGCAAATCCGGTAGCTGCAATGACGATGTCGGCAGTATATTCTTTATCCATTGTTATAATGCCAAATTCACTATAGCGCTTTTCTATTGCAGTAACAGGAGAATGTAGTACTAACTCAATATTTTGACTTGTGCAGTATTCTGCTACTATCCCTGCCATATCGCTATCAACTGCCTGTGGCAGCACTTCTTTTGCTTCAATTACTGTTACGCTAAGGCCACACACCTTCAGTGCATACGCCACTTCCAGACCAATAGCCCCTGCACCGATAACTATCGCCCTACTCTTTTCTTTTATTTTTTCTTTTATCTGCTTTAAATCAGCAATGCTACTCAGTGTATATACGCCACTTTGTATATAGCGTTCAATATTTGTGACAGGTGGCAATAAGGGTTTATAGCCTGTACACAGAATAGCCTTATCATATTGAACTTTGTATATGGTAGTATCGTTGTTTACCACTATCTCTTTTTTTGTAGGATCAACACTGTGAACTTTCCCCTTTACTTTTTCTACATTCATCCTAGATAAAAATATATCCTGCTGTAATTCTTCTTCGTTTACCATACCCTCAAGGGCATACGGCAAACCGCAGGGATGAACAATATCTTTTTCTTTGGGATCAACAACTACAATGTGTGCTTTAGGATTAATTCGCTTAATCGTCATCAAAGCAGCATATCCTGCTGAACCCAAACCGGCTATAACTATAGGTTTTTGTTCCATTTACCATTCTCTGACATCAGCATAAAATATTGTGCTATATAATTTCTTAAATTGCACTGAAAATTTCCCAAACTACACATTAAGTATTCAAGGAGTATTCATATACAAAAGGCTAAAGGAAAAATGATTTTTTTAAAGTGTAGATTTTATATTTCTATTCGTCAATAAAAATTATTCTAAATTACACTTTAAATTCCTGCACCATACAACCAAGCTTTTCAGTTAATTGATACATACCATTCACAATAGCATTTATATCTTTGACAAGTTGCGATAGCTCATCGGAAACAGTGTGTATGCTTTGAAGTGTATTCCCCGCATCGGCAATGAGCTCTGACTGCTCACGTGATGATTGCGAAATATTTGCGATTAACACATTAAACATCTGTGCAAGGTCCACAAGCTGATTCATTTCACTGTTCATGCTTGCAATTAGTGCCAAAGAAGTTTCAACTTCTCTGTTGACTTCAAACATAGCGCTGGACGTGCTGTCTATATCGCGCAGTATCCGTTGAGTCATTGCTGCTATTTCCTTTGTGGCCCTGCTTGTGCGGTCAGCCAATTTACTCACTTCATCTGAAACCACAGCAAAGCCTCTTCCATGTTCACCAGCCCGTGCTGCTTCTATAGCAGCGTTTAATGCTAAAAGGTTTGTCTGATCTGCTATCTCTTCTATTGTTTCAGCTATCTCATTAATGCGCTTACTTGATTGACTCAGCGATTCAACCTCATGGGAAGAAACTTTTGCAACCTGCGAAATTCTATCCATACTTTTAATTGCTTTCTCCATAAGCTGGCTGCTACCTGTCGCTGTATGTATTGCACTATCTGCAAGCTTGTGTATATCTTCAGACTCACGCGCATTCTTTTTAAACCACTGCGTCATATTCTGTATAATACTTGATGCCTTACCTGCTACCTGCAACTGAACATTCACACCTTTCTGTATTGCATCAGTGTGTTGTTTTATAGTATCACTGTAGTCTGTAAGGTTTTGCGATAGCTCCTTGAATTGCTGTATTGCCTGATGAAGATTTGCCACCATAACGCTGAATGCACGCTCAAGGGATCCTGCAGCACCACTTGAAGATGTGCTAACTGTTACTGTGAGATCTCCCTGTGATATAACCTGTGCAACATTTGCAAGAGCCTGTATTTCGTCAACTTGAGCATTGGTTAGCTTTCCACGTAGATCAAATTCGCTCTTTAATTGTTTAAACCGTAAGTAACTAAAACTTGCCGTTATGACTACAGTTGAAATCATAAAGAAAAGATTATTTATCATGCTAATATAATCCACTGACTTTATTGCTATAACATTAAGTCCCACATACATACATACCACTGCTAATCCATTCATTACAGAATGGATAAACGGCCATGGAATTAACAAATTTACACCAATGATAACAAGGTTGAGACCAGCATAATAGCCTGAACTAAAACCACCCAGGTCTACAGTCATACAAGCTATCACAAAACCTGTATTTAACACTGCTGCATACCCATGGAGAATATTAAGCCTCCCTGGTTTAGAAATCCGCAAAATGATATACTGGATAACCAGCAATGCTGTGGATATAGCTCTATACACAACAAAGCGTGGGAACAACTCATGTGGTGTAATGATATAATCAAGAATTAAAAATCCGGGAACAAGAATTGAACCAAGCAGTATTAATATTTTTAACCATGAATGTATGAGATTATTTATATATACAGTAAAGCTGTTATCAGAAATATTATGCATTTAATCCCGATTTGGGCAAATGTACTTGAAAGATTTGCTAGGTTATATTACTAATGCAATCGATGATATAAACAGTGACAATAAAATGTCAAGAGAAAAACGGAATCGCATCATTTTTATGTATATCACACATTCATATACGCCTCATTAATGGAGTGCGTCTAAACCTGTGTCAATCATCTCATTAAAGAAATTAAAGATAAATAACCAAAAAAAATAGTCATCGTATGCTTTCAATAACCAAATTGAATGGAATTACGTATCTGCTCGTTTATACTCACCAACCCTGCAGTGTGCATAGCGTGTTGGCAAAGGCACACGATAGTTATCGGTACATTGCATGATAATATCTGCTGCCTCATCAATGCCTACTTTATGCCCTGGCGATACAAACACAGGTTTGACGCATGATCGTGTCCTCAATACCACGCCTATACACTGATCATTATCATATAAATATGATCTATCACCCTTATTGATGCCCGGTTGTTCATATGTACCACATAGCCGCGATTTTGCACAGCCTATTGTTGGCACATCAAGTAACACCCCTATATGACTGGCAATTCCACAACGGCGTGGATGAGCAATCCCCTGCCCATCAAAAATCAGAATATCAGGTTGAATTGCAAGTTTCTCAAACGCTTTTACCACTAAAGGGCCTTCCCTGAATGATAGCAAACCTGGAACGTAAGGAAATGTTACGGGGTCAGAGCTAAATACTTCCTGACAAAAAGTGAGTTTAGGAAATTCAAACACGGCAATTATGCAAAACCCTACACCGCGCGGGGTCAGAGCCACATCTATACCCGCAACATATTTAATTTTTTTAGGTTTACCCTGAATGACAACCCGTTGAGCTATTGTTTTCTGTATTGCAATAGCTTCCTGTACATTACAAATCCATTTATTGGCACTCATTGCTCTGTTCCTATTATTTCAGGTAAATTACCAACAACATAATAATGTCAACGAAATTGCAAAAGGGCTACCCCAATATTTTTTCATCTATATTAAAAAATATTATTGTCATATAATCAGCTATATGCTGTAATCATCAAAAATTTTTTTTAGGGCGATAGTTACCATGGAAAGAAAACGTATTCAATATACTATATTCAACACCCCAATAGTAAACCATATGCTTCGTGTTATTGCATTTGTTTTAAGGAAATTGTTAGGATGGAAAAAGGTGGGAACATTACCCGATTTCCCACACTATGTAGCTATTCTTGCATTCCATACTTCCAACTGGGATGTATTCTATGGTACCCTGTTTGCCTTTTCTTTTAAAGTTGACATATATTTTATGGCTAAAAACCAGCTTTTTCGTTTCCCGTTTGCACCGTTGGTTCGCTTTCTTGGTGGAATCCCCATTGATCGTTCTGTATCAAGTAATACAGTACAGGCAACTATCGATATGTTCAAGAAGCATAAAAAATTTGCAATAGCATTAGCTCCTGAAGGAACCCGTAAAAAGGTAGAAAAATGGAAAACAGGTTTTTATCATATTGCAGTAGGTGCAAATGTTCCCATTATCCTGGCATTTTTAGATTACAAATCAAAATCGGGTGGTGTTGGAGCCATCATTTATCCTACCGGTAATTTACAGGCTGACTTTGAAAAAATAAAAAATTTTTACATGACAGTGAATGCACGATATCCTGAGCTTGCATCTTTGCCACAGTCATAATCCTGATTTTTAGAATATGTTATCTTCTTTACAGTAGTAATTTAATTTTATCCTCATCAACTGTGTCTCAATGTATGAACGGTCTGTCAATTTTATTATTCCAGCTTTTTCACAAACTCTTTTAAATATATCATGAATGCTTTTTACAGAATATTTACCACCCTGTGGACCTTCAAATAAATAAATTTGTGGTCTATAAAAACTATAACAACTAACAAGCATATCTTTTGGCTTTAATGAAAGATAAAATATTTTGTCCTTATCCTCATTTTCTTTCCTTATTGAAAGTGTTCACTCGGTTTAAGTCTATGTCACATATTTTCATTTTGAGATTGTCCCTCTTTTAATAGAAATTCTCTAGCGATATCACTTCGTTCATAACCATCAAATTGTGCTTTTGTCATTAATTATCCCCTTTTCTCTTGCAAGCGACTCTATGTTTTTCACTAGCGCAAAAATTACGAAGGAACCGCGCACTAGTTCTTCAACCTTTACAATAGCGCTAGCAAGCCACCGCTTCTTCATGTCACCTGTGCGCCATCTTTTCACCCCATGCGCAAACCTCTCAAAATGGCTGTACATCTTAACGAACATCGGTTTTGCCCCTTTATTAAGTTCACGTAAATCTTCCTTTAAATTATGAGCTCTGACACCTCAACAATGACTATCGCCCTAATGTAAAAATTACATTACACCAGTATTTCCATGAGCCTGGTGACACAATGTAAGATCGTACCTAAAAGCTTTATGTGTATTGCCGTGGGGAACTTTTGTTCTGACCCCATCAAAAATCTATTGACACAAATTGTGTATTCAGAAACGAATATCGATATATTGTATATTATACGAGGGGATACTATGGGAGTATTACAATCAGCGGTAGCTGCAAAGGATGCATCTGTCTATCTTGCAGCTATTGCCACCAGCACTAAAAATAATGCATTACAGGCTATTGCTGATGAGCTTAAAAAAAATACCAAGGCTATTATACAGGCTAATGCCGCTGATATACAGCGTAGCCAGGAAGAGCACCTGCCGGCACCATTGCTCAAACGCTTAAAATTTGACGAAAGTAAGATTAAT
>FMSI01043949.1_pt1 | contig 11808 bp, 14 predicted proteins | sample 1504471 | NCBI WGS metagenome assembly FMSI01 (sample SAMEA4475357, study PRJEB15587) | soil metagenome | biome: Soil; feature: Field | place: India | collected 2015-03-11 | depth 0 m
TGATGCCTTTTTCTTTATAAATAATTTTGAGGAAAGAGGGGCTTTAAAAAATGTTGTAATGTTTCTTAACCTTGCAAATGATCCACCTATTGAAAGAATTGTTACACCAAGAGTTGCATTAACAGTTGCAGAATACCTTGCTTATGATAAAGGAAAGCATGTTCTTGTAATTCTTACTGATATGACAAGTTATTGTGAGGCTTTAAGAGAAATTGCAAATGCAAGAGGAGAAGTTCCAGCAAGAAAAGGTTTTCCAGGCTATATGTATAGTGATCTTGCAACAATATATGAAAGAGCTGGTAGAGTTAAAGGCAGAACTGGTTCAATAACGCAAGTTCCAATTCTTACAATGCCTAATGATGATATTACACATCCTGTTCCAGACCTTACGGGTTATATTACAGAGGGGCAGATTGTGCTTTCGAGAGATTTGTATGGAAAAGGGATATATCCACCAATAGATGTTTTGCCTTCTTTGTCGAGACTTATGAAGGATAGTATAGGTAAAGGTTATACAAGAGATGATCATCCACATCTATTTATGCAGCTTTATGCAAGTTATGCGAGAGTTAAAGAGGTTCGTTCTATTGCTTCAATCGTTGGAGAAGAAGAGTTGACTCCAGTTGATAAAGCCTACTTGAAGTTTGGAAATGAGTTTGAGAGAAATTTTATAGGACAGGGATTTACAGAGGATAGATCAATTGAATACAGTCTTGGGCTTGGATGGAAAATGCTTTCGATATTGCCAAAGACAGAACTTTCTGGTTTAAAAGAAGAAGAAATTGAAAAATATTATATAGAAACTAAAGAGGAAGTATGAACTTAGCAGAAATAGCACCAACAAAGACAAACTTACTTGAATACAAAGAACAACTTCAGTTTTCTATAGAAGGACATGATTTGCTTGAAGAGAAAAGAGAAGTTTTAGTGATGCATCTACTTGAGATAGCAGAAGATGTTAAAAACAAAAGAGAAATCTTAAATCAAAAGTTAAAAGATATGTATTATCAGTTTAAACTCCTTAAACTTGAGTTTGGAGAACTGGGCTTAAGAAAGATTTTGATGGATAATTATGAAAAATTCGATAGACTTGCAATTACAGAGAAAAGTATAATGGGTGTAAATATACCTGTAGTAAAACAAAAAAAGAAAGAAGAAAGAAAAATGAATTTTGAAAGTTTAACTTCTCTTGAAAGATTCAGGATATATGATAGATTTTCAAAAAAATCCAAGGAGTTTGTTGAGATTCTTATACAGGTTGCAGAGCTTGAAGCAAGAGCCTGGAGACTTGCTTATGAAATAAAAAAGACACAACGTAGAGTTAATGCTCTTGAGAATATTTTTATTCCAGAATTTAAAGAAATAATTAAATTTATTCAGGATACTCTTGAAGAAAGGGAGAGGGAGACATTTTTCCAGATGAAAAGAGTGAAGGAAAAATAGGAGGTGTTTGGTGGGAAAGATTTATATCCCGATTACAGGTTCTCCAGAAGGTAAAAAAGCCTATAAGAAGGCTCTGTCATTTGCGAAGAATCATAATTTTGAGGTTGTTTTTCTTGCTGTTTTGAATATTGAGCTTGTCAATAAATTAAAAAGATATAATATATTTATAGAAGAAGAAGTAGAGCAGTATAACGAGACAATGAAAAAAGATGTTGAAAATTATCTGAATAAAATGGTGAAAGAGGCAAATAGCATAGGAATAGAAGCGAAGCATGTGATTTTAAAAGGAGATCCTTACCATGAAATATTGCATTATGTAAAGTGTGATGATGAAGTTCATAAAGTCTTATTTATTCCAAAAAAGCTTGGTGGTGAAGGGCTAAAGGATATTTTTGCACCTATTGAGAGAAGATTATTACTTACTGTTGATATAGATATTCTTGTTATTGGAGAGGAAATATGAAGAAAGTTCTTGAAACTATCAAAAAGGTTGAACTTGAATTACAGGAAGAAATCGAAAAATCTGACAAAGAGGTTAATCATATAATCTCAAATGCACAAAATAAAATAAAGATGCTTGAAGAAGATTTTAAAAATAAGTTTGAAGTTGAAAAGAAATTGATGCTTGAAGAGCTTAATAAAGATATAGAGAATTTTAAGAAAGAAAGAATGAATTCTTTTCAAAAGGAACTTGATGATAAAATGAGATTATTTAATGAAAAAAAAGATATAATTAAAGAAAAGATTATTAAGTTGATTTTTGAAAAATGAGGTTCTTCGATGTTTGATTTTAAATATATTGCTATTTTTCCCAAGATAATGGCATGGAGAAATTCACTTCTTAAAGATAGTGAGATTGAAGCGGCTTTAAATATGGATTTAAGTGAGCTTAAAGACCTTGTCAAATCGAGATTGAAGAAAGTCAAACTCTCATCAGATGATATTATTTCACTTGAAAAAGCCATTAAACAGGAAGGTTTTCTTTTTATAAAAAGTGTTGAAAGATTTGTTCATGGGAGTTCAAAAAAATTTTTTAAGGTATGGCTTAAGCTTTATGAAGTTGAAAATATAAAACTTATGCTTAAAATACTTTTGCTGGGAAGGAAAGATTTTTTTCATTTGCTTTTTGAGCTTGAACCTGGAAGTAAATTTCAGGCAGACTTTTTAAGGAATATTAATTCTATAGATGAATTTCTTGACTTTATGAGTGGAACGGAGTATTACTCTATTGCAAAGGATACTTTTCCAAGAGTTATTGAAACAAGAACAACTTTCTTTTTTGATATTGCTATCGATAATTATATGGTAGCGATGTTGAAAAGGTTTTATGACTCTCTTTCTATTTTTGAGAAGGGTGGGATAGAGAAGTTGTTTTTTTATTTTCTTGAATCAAAGAGGATTTTATCCCTTTATAGGGCTAAATTTTTGTTTAATCTTGGAAAGAATGAATGTATGGTTTTATTGCCAGAATTATTGGGGGTATTATCCACTACGAGGTATGAAATGCTACTTGAAGCAGAAAGTGAAGAAAAATTTATAAATCTTCTTGTCGAGTGGAAAATTATTTCAACAAAGACTAAAGAAGAAAATTATGAAGATTATCTTGAGTATCATTTTTTCAAGGAATTGCGAAAAAGGGCAAGAAATGGTATGAAGAAAGGCGGTTTTTCTATTTCATTCTTTTTATCTTTCTTTTTACTTCATTATTTGAATGAGAAAAACTGGATAGCCTTGCTTGAAGCTAAGAAAGAAGGTATTAATATAGAAGACACTATGAAGTTTCTTGTTTTGTGAATAAAAATTTTAAGAGGGTGTTATGTTTTTTCCCGAAAAGATGCGAAAGGTTGATATTTTTATCTTAAACAAAGATAAAGATATTGTTAAAAAAGAACTTCTCAAATTTGGAGAATTTGAAACAATAAATATTAACGAAACAACTATAAAGGAATTCTTTTTTAAAAAAACTCCAGTTGATGAAAGAATATCACGTCTTAAAGAATATGAGAAGAGAATTAATTATCTTTATTCTTTGGTAAAATCTTTCTGGGAAGAACTTGATACAGGTAAGCCAGATTTTCTTTCTATTTTAAAAGAAGATGAAATTGAGACAACCCTTGTTGCTGTGGAAACAAAAATAAACGATTTAAATACAAAACTTGAAGAAGTAAGAAGAAAGAAGATTGAAGAGGAATTGAGACTTAAAAAGAATGTTTTTTTATCACAGGTTGACCTTGATCTCTCTGATTATGAAAATTTAAAATTTTTTGGAATCTATTTTGGGTCGATCCCGTCTTTGAATAGGCAGGGACTTGTCAATGCTTTAAAGGACTTTTCCTGTGAACTCAGGTTTCTTGGTGAAATTGAAAAAGAAAGTGTAATTTTGCTCATTTATCCAAGAAAATATTTTGACAAAATAGACAGCATTCTCAAAAACGCCTATTTTAAGGATTATGGTTTTCCTGAACAGGAGCAGAAAAAGGTTGGTTTTTTAACTCTCGGTATTTCTGTCATTGGACTTCAGGATGAAGAAATATGGTATGAAAATAAGATAAAAGAAACACTTGAGAAATCAGTTGGAACCTTTAATTTACTTCAGGCAAGTGTAGAGTATTATCTTGCATTGTATAAACTTGAAAAAGAAATGGTATCTTCAAGAGATGTTGTTTTAATTTCCTGCTGGGTGCCAGATAAAAAACTTGAGAAATTGAAATCTGTAATTGAGAACGTTACGGAAAAACGATGTGCTATAACAAGTATTTCTGATAAAGAAGCTATAGAAAAAGAAGGAATGACGCCACCTACAAAACTTTCAAACCCTTCATTTCTCAAGCCTTTTGAGGGGCTTGTGCTTAATTTTGGTGTTCCGAAATACAATGAAATTGATCCTACTCCTATTGTTGCTTTGAGTTATGTTTTAATGTATGGTGTTATGTTTGGTGATCTTGGACAGGGGCTTGTTTTATTTTTTGTTGGGTTGCTTGGACTTTTTGTAAAAAGGCTGAGTTTTATTCGTTCATTTGCAAGAATTATATGCTATGTAGGGCTTTCTTCTGCGTTTTTTGGGATTCTTTATGGGAATGTATTTGGTTATGAACATGTGATTAAGACTATATGGCTTAAACCAATGACTCATATTATGGAAATCTTGCTCTTTGCCATAGGTTTTGGTGTCTGGATGGTGTCTTTGGGTATTATTATAAACATTATAAACTGTGTCAGAGAAAAAAATTATGGCAGACTTCTATTCAGTTCTATGGGAATTCCTGGAATAGGGTTTTACTGGAGTTTACTTGCAATTTTTATTTTCAATTTTCTTAAAATTTATCAGAAATGGATGATATATATTCCTGTATTTTTCCTTGTAGTCATAGCATTTGAAAAACTTCTTGAAAGAATTTTCTTTAAACATCATGATTCTGAAGAGGAAATGCCAATTAATCCAATTATGATACTTATTGAGGTTGTTGAAGCTGTTCTTACTTTTCTTACGAACACAATTTCTTTTATGCGTGTTGGGGCTTTTGCCTTAAACCATGAGGCTTTGATGGGGGCTGTATTTATTATTGCTTCAATGTTTAAAAATCCTGTTACAGAAGCTGTTGTAATATTCCTGGGGAACCTTTTTGTCATTGGATTTGAAGGATTTATTGTAAGCATACAGGTATTGAGGCTTGAATATTATGAATTCTTTATGAAGTTTTTCCGTGGTGGCGGAAAAATGTTTTCTGGATATAATAAGAATGAATTTTAATTTTTATATAAATTTTCATTAAAAAATTTCAGCTTTTCAAATGTATGATATGACTGTCCACCTTCATGGTTGTTAAATGGATATATTCTTATTTCCTTTTCTCCTGCGTAGTGGTTGTATGCAGCAAAAACTGTCGATGGCGGACAAGTTGTGTCCATTAACGCTACAGAGAATAAAGCCTTTGCTTTTGCCCTTGCTGCAAAATTAACTCCATCAAAGTAAGAAAGTGTTTTAAAGACGATGTCAACCTTGTCTCTGTGGATTTTAAGAAAGTTTGTTATTTCTCCATATGGCATTGTGTCAACAATCTCAACTGCCCTTTTGTAATGACAAAGGAAGGGTACATCAGTCATAAGTAGCCAGACATCATTCGATAGGCCAGCAACTGCAAGGGCAATACCACCTCCCTGACTTCCTCCCGTGACGGCTATTTTAGAATTGTTTACTTCTGGCAATGAGGTTGCAAGTTTAACGCATCTTAAAGCATCGACAAACACACGCCTGTAATAATATGTTTCTGGGTTCAATATGCCTTTTGTCATAAAGCCGGGATAATGTGGGTTTGTATCGTCAGAATAGTCAGGTGTGTCTCCCTTGCTCCAGTTACTTCCCTGCCCTCTTGTATCCATTATAATGTAAGCATAGCCGGCACTTGCCCATAGAAGATGATCAAAGGGAAAGTTTCTTCCACCGCCATAACCTATAAATTCCACAATGCAGGGGAGTTTGCCGCTTCTATTTACCGGTAAAACATACCAGCCTTTTATCCTCTGGCCTTTATAACCACTGAATGTAATATCAAAAACCTCAACAGTTTTAAGGTAACATTCAACCTTTTCAACCTCTGGATTCAATGGAAATTTATCGGATTCATCAATTGTTGTCTTCCAGAATTCGTCAAAGTCTTTTTCTTCATATCTTTCAGGTAGATAGGTTTTAAGCTGTTCAAGTGGTAAATCAAAATATGCCATAGTGGGTCTCCATTGATTTATCAATTTCTTTGGTTAAATAGTATAATAAAAAAAAGAATATTTTACAATTTTAGCTATATTTTTATTTCAGGCTATTTTCTCTGATAATATTTAGCTCAGCTGCACTAAAAACCTTCTCACGATATAATGCCATATATTCATCTGAAACACTTTGAGAAAATAAAGTTATATCATCGGAATTAATAGTCACTGGAATACCAGCATCAAAGAGTTTTCTGATAGGATGTTCCTTAAGAGAAGGGACACGTTTCAGCTTGACATTGCTTGTCGGACAGATGTTTAAGCGAATTTTATTGTTTGCGAGCCATTTCATTACATCTTCTGATTCTACGGCATTAATACCATGCTGAACCTCGTCAAGTTCAAGTATGTCAACTGTTTTGCGAATAATTTCAGCTTGACCAAATTCTCCAACATGGGCTTTTAACTTTATACCAGCGTCTTTTGCTTTCTTGTAAATATTTTTAAACATCTCTGGTGGTTTGGCATTTTCAACATCATAGAGGTCGATTGACTTGAAAACTCCTGTTTCAATGCAGGGATACACCCAGCTTTCTATATCTTCCATAGGGGCATCACGCATCATGCCAAGTTCTGGACGGAAGTCAATCTCTTTACTATATTTTTTCACCATAGAAGTTAAAAAATCTGCCATTCCTTTTTCTCTGTCTGGATAGAAATCAGTATAACTACAATCCACACTCATTTCCAGAATTTTTACACCATCGTTTATTGCATATTTAATTCCATTTTCAATAATGAACTCAGTTGAGCTTCTGTTGAAAAACTCTGGCGTAAATATTTCCATAATGTAGTCATTCATTTCTTCAATACTTGAAATGTTATCAGGAAAGGGTTTGAATTTCTTTTGTGCATAACTTTCAATAACAAAAAGGGGAACACTTAAAATTGAATGATTATGTAGATCAGTCTTTGGGACCTTTCTCAAAGCTTCAATGTCATTGTTTTCAAGAGCTGAAATGAATTGAGTGCTATCCTTCATAAAATCACTCCATCTTTTTTTATTTATTGTATTATTGGCTCAAAAGTTAAGATTAAAAGATTAATAATCTTAATCTAAAAGTTATGAAATGTCAAAAAGTTTTAGTTGGATTAAACAGGCAACTAAATCTCATAATCAACAACCCTTCTTTCTTCTCTAACCTCTGCTACGAAAGGTATTATAGCTTTATGTTCGGGATGAGATTGGTAATTATTGAGAGCTTCTCTTGATTCAAACTCTGAGTAAAGGACAATGTCAGAACTTTCTTGTGTTTGAGAAAAATCTATCCCAACTTCGAGTTTGAGTAGCCCGGGAATTTTTCCATTGAGTGCTTCAAGTTTTTCTTTAATAAGAAGGGCATTTTTTTCTTTGGTATTTCCTGAGGCACTTTCTTTCAATTTCCACATAACAATATGTTTTATCATAAAAAGCTCCTATAAGTTTAATTTTAGATATAAAAATTATGTTTTGTCGAAAATAAAAAAACTATCTTTTCTGGAAAAATTTAGGATTAGCAGTAAGTATATCTATATCTTCGTTTGCAAAATCAAAATCATTTGTGCAAAGTATAAAATTGTTGTCTTTACATATGGAAACAATTGCATTATCATTGAAATCGAGAGAAAAATTTTCAAGAAAGTTTTCTAGATTTTCTTTTGTAAAGATTTTACCTATTATACTAAAATTAGGAATTATTTTGTTTTTTATCTGAGTATATAGAGTAGAAATTATTTCTCTGCCCTGTATTGAATTTCTAAATTCCTTAAAATTTTCTTTTTCATGATTAGAAATGTTATTATATTCGATTTTTAAAATTCTATTTATCACTTCAGATAAGACCATGAAATAAATAAACATCGAAATGTTATTCTTTAAAAGTTTACTAAAAACATTTAAATAATTTTTAGCTTTAGTGTTGTCTGGAGTAGTTGGCCAAAAAATATAAATTAGTACGTTTGCGTCAAAAAATATTTTCCTATTACTAAGAAATGAAATTTCATTTATTGAATATCTATTTTTCAATTTCTTCTCCAAGAACATCTTTTAAACTTTCTTTAATTTTCTCTGGATTTTTGTAGTATAATTCAGCAGTATCTATAACTCTTTTTAATAGAGACTTATCACCATTATCAATGTCTTCAAAAGAAACTTTTTCTTTGAGTTCTTCTCTGGAAAAATCTTTAAGAAGCTGACCTATCGCTGTGTTTAAAAAGGCTGATGTGATAATCTCTATATTTTTGAATGAAATAGAGATTTTCTTATTCTCTTCAAGTACTTTCTTTATGTTTTCGTAAACTTTTTGTCCATCTTCAGATTCTGCACAGATATTATTTCCTGTAATGTTTGCAACGTAGATTTTAATATTTTCCATAACCTTACCCTTTTAAAAAAGTTCTTCAATCGGCATTTCATTTGGCAGCATATATGTTGATTGAACATCAGTCCTAAATTGTAAATTTACTATTGTTCCCGGGAAAATTCCTTGAAAATTTCTTTCTATTTCACTATTTACACTTTTTTCAAAAAATGCATTATAGCTTATAATTTGAAATTTGCCATTATTTTTCTCTATAAATTCCACTAATAATTTTAATCCAAGTCCACCAGAAATTCCACTTTTTGTTGTGTAATTTCCCTGTAATGCTTTTTTAATTGCAAGAATAGGTTCAATTTTCTTACCAAATCTTTTCTCAAAACTTTTGTGAAAACCTATTCCAGTGTCGGTAATTGGTTAATTATTTATTTTAAATATACTTTATTTGGTATAAAAAGCTGAATATAAAAATTTAAAGAAATTTTATATATTGGTTTACTCCATTTCTTTGTAAGTTTTATCAAAAACTTTTTAAGCCATCATTCCAAACAACCAGCCTGCAAGTTTAACAGAAAATTACAAAAATTAAATGCAGATTAGAATAACAAATATATTCCTGTCAGTATTATGAGTATACCACAAATCCTTCTTATGATTATAGTTCCTTTTGATTTCTTTGTCCAGTCCAAATAATTCTGAACCCAGTTAACAAAAGTTCCTGCGAGTACTATTACAGCTATATGTCCAATTGCAAAGGAAAGGAGCAAAGATAATGAATATAAAAGACTTTTCTGTGCAACTTGAAAAACAACAAGGAGTAAAGGCATCATAAAGCCAAATGTGCATGGCCCTAAAGCAAGTCCAAATATCAAGCCAAGTACAAAAGCACCAATAGTTCCTTTGCCTTTCATATCTGGAGTTATTGCTTTGAACTGTGGAATAGGGATTAAGTCCATAAGCCAGATTTCCACAAGCACAAGAATTACAGCTACAATTATTTTGCCTATCTTTCCTATATCTCCAAGCATTCTACCTAAAAGCCCGGTTATCAAGCCAATCACTGCTATGGTTATAAGTATTCCAAGAGAGAAAATTAATGAAAGAAAGAATGCTCTTCTACTTTTTAGTTTTCCACTACCATTTATATAACCTATCACAAGGGGAATGCTTGAAAGGTGGCATGGACTCAATACAACACTCAGAACTCCCCACAGAAATGCAGAGAGAATTGCTATAGGTGGATTTGAGTGAAAAAACTTTGTAAAGCTATCGAAAAGATTTATTAAAACATTCATTATTTTGTTTCCTTTAGCTTTAATTCTAGAACTTTTACAAGTTCATCTTTTGGAAAATAACCTTCATGTCGGTAATATTCTCTCCCATTCTTATCAAGAAAAATCTGTGTAGGAATAACTCTGATTTTATAAAATTCTGCATAGGGAGCATGTGCTTCAGTCCACACATCGTAAAATACTACCTTAACCCTTCCAGCGTATTCCTTTTCAATTTCAGCCATAATGGGTTGCATCATTTTGCAGGGAATACATCGAACAGAGCCAAGTTCTATAAATGTCACAAGGTAATTTGCAGAGGATACAGAAGAACTATTTTTTTCCTGTGAAACCTGCTTTTCTTTTTTTGTGCAGGATACAAGGACTGATAATATAATAATATAAGCCCCAATGCAAGGGTAATGTTTACGAAAAATCTCATCTGTGTCTCCTTTATTTTCATTACATACTTTTTAATAAACACATACTCTTCGCTGCACTCAGATTGACGGCCGTCATAGTAATATTTATTTAAAGAGACCAGCATTATTATGGTCAATTCTTAAGTTTTTCATAAACTCCTTTGAGTTTTGTCTCAAAAATATTTCTTATGCTTTCCTCGTCATCCTTAAGTGGTCTTGCAGGAATAAGGTTATACGCGTCCATTCCATCTTTTAGATAAACCTCTATCGCTGCAGGAACAACTTCTTTCAAAACATCTTTTACTTCGTTCTCCCCAAGCCCAAAGTTAACCCCGAGTTTACAGATTTCATCCCACATAAACCATAAATAAGTAGGTAACATTGCAGAAATAACCGCATATGCTTCAAGGCTTTCTTCTTTAACCACCGGAGTTTTACCAAGACCGTCGAGTAAGGAAAGTATTGCATTCCTTTCATTTTCACTAAGCTCTTCGGAAAAGCATATTGGGTTGAAACCCTTGTTAATTATCGAAGTAAGGTTTGGGTTGCATCTTGCAATACGACCAAAACCACCAAGTTTTTCTTTCATCTTTGCTATAGTAATCTTTGGAACAAGAGAAAGAATTGTGGATTTTTCTGTAAGCAATGGTTTTATAGCCACAAGCGTATCCATCATAACAGGTGGATGGATAGCAAGAATAATTAAATCTCTCCCACCAAGTTTTTCAAGAGTGTCAACTGTCTCTACTTTAGGAAAAGCAACTGAAATACAATTCAAAGCCTCTTTGTTACAATCATAAACTGAAATCGTTTCAAGGTTAAAATTCCTATTTTTTACCCCCTCTAAAATTATTCTGACAATCCTTCCACCGCCAACAAAACCAATACTTTTGAAACACATTATAAACCTCCTATCTTATTAAAGAAATTAAAATTCTCTTGTCTTTACACCCACATTCCAAACAACCATCCGGCAAGTGTTGACATTACAACAACAAGCCCAACATAAGTCAATGTCTTTTTCCAGCCTAATTCACCTGCTATCACAAGAATAGAAGGAAGTGATAAAGATGGGCCAGCTAAAAGTAGGGCAAGTGCAGGTCCCTGTCCCATTCCAGAACCAATTAGCCCCTGCAGAATCGGTATTTCTGTCAATGTGGCAAAATACATTAATGCCCCAGAAAATGAGGCAAAAAAGTTTGCCAGAAGTGAATTACCTCCAACAAGTTTTGCCACCCATTCATTTGGAATTAATGCTTCATAGCCGGGCCTACCAAGCAAAAAGCCAGCTATAAGTATTCCAGCAAAAAGTAGTGGCAAAATCTGAAGTGCAAAATCCCTTGTTGCAACAATCCAATTTTTCAGTTCGTCTTTCTTAAACCACATTGCAAGAATAATGATTAAACCAATACCGAGAACACCTGATATTATCCATTTTGCTGAATATATGAAGTCCCATATAGCTATATTTCCCTTTGAAGGAGCCCAGTTTAAAAACACAAGTATACCAATCATTAAAGCCATATAGATAACATCCTGCCAGAGTTTTCTTGGCATTTCTACATTTACAACTTGAAACATTCTTTCATCAGAAAGTCTTTTTTCATCTTC
>FMSI01037829.1_pt1 | contig 11784 bp, 8 predicted proteins | sample 1504471 | NCBI WGS metagenome assembly FMSI01 (sample SAMEA4475357, study PRJEB15587) | soil metagenome | biome: Soil; feature: Field | place: India | collected 2015-03-11 | depth 0 m
TGGATTGCTGAAGCCATGCTTCAGCGGTTCGAAGATGCTGACCTTGTGACTAGAAGTCGCAGGCAACACACGGCGAAAACTGCCCAAGCAGGTTACAGCCTCCCCAAGAGGCTTTGTCACGAGTAGCCCGCAACTTCCATCCGCAGGGATGTTATCTCCGCAATTGTTGGTTGCCGAATCTGGACTGCAGTACTGCAAGTCAATGAGCAAGCGGCTCTTTTCATCTCCCTTACCGATGCTTGACGCTCACCCTGCGATTTTGTATAATTCCGATAGGTTCGTTTGTATTCTGAAGAAGGCTGGAGGTTCTCTGATTTGGACACAAATACCCGCTGGTGGATTGTTATCATACTGGTCACGCTGGTGTCTGCCTGGGTGGTCATCGTTCAGCCGCTGATGGCGCCCAAAGGCACAGAACCTTTCAAACTGGGACTGGACCTCAAAGGCGGTGTGCGCGTTGTCCTGCGCGCACAGACCGAGAAGCTTCCCCCCGATAAACAGCGCGAGTGGAAGCCCGAGAACATGGCTTCCGTGGTGGACATCGTGGAGCGGCGCGTCAACCGGCTGGGCGTGACCGAGTCGGTGGTAGCGCGACAGGGGCAGGACCGTATCCTGGTGGAACTGCCCGGCGTGGTGGACGAGCAGGAAGCCCTGCGCCTCATCCAGACCACCGCGCAGCTGGAGTTCTGGTATCTCCCCTCGGTGCAGAGCGACCGCAACCCCATGGCGCGCTATCGGCTGGAGGTCCGCAAAGAGGGGCTTCAGGAAATCACCACCATTTACGATACAGTCCAGCAAAAAGAGGTAGACATCGCCGAGTTCCTGCAGGAACAGAAGGTGCGCGCCCAGGAGAGGGGCGAGCAGAACCCGGTGGTGACAGGGGCAGACCTGAAACCGACCTGCAAGCTGGTGTACGACCAGGTAGGCAGACCGCAGGTTTCCTTCGAGTTCAACGCAGATGGCGCCCGCCGTTTCGCCGACTTCACCCGCAAACACGTGGGCGAGATACTGGCAATCGTTCTGGACAACCGCATCATCTCGGCTCCGCGCGTCAACGAAGCCATTCTGGGCGGTAAAGGCGTCATTGAAGGCAACTTCACCGCGAAAGAGGCGGCGGAGCTGGCGACCCTGCTGAACTCCGGTGCTCTGCCTGTGCCCCTGGAGATTATCCAGACCACCAAAGTGGGCGCGACGCTCGGTAAAGAGTCGGTACGCCAGAGCCTGTGGGCAGGCGTTGTCGGTCTGGGGCTGGTGCTGCTGTTTATGGTCGGCTACTATCTGCTGCCGGGTGTGCTGGCGTCGGTTGCCCTGGGGCTGTATACGCTCTACTCGCTGGCGGCGTACAAGGCGCTGGGCGTGGTGTTCACCGTGCCCGGCATTGCAGGTTTCATCCTGTCTATCGGTATGGCGGTGGACGCCAATATCCTCATTTTCGAACGCATGAAAGAGGAACTGCGCTCGGGCAAGACGCTGAAAGCAGCGATCGATGACGGTTTCAAACGCGCGTTCACCGCCATCTTCGACTCCAACGTGTGTACCATTATCACCAGCCTGATTCTGTTTGCACTGGGCACGGGCGCGGTGAAAGGCTTCGCGCTGATGCTGATGATTGGTGTGGCAATCAGCATGTTCACCGCCATCACCGTTACCCGCACGATGCTGTGGACGCTGGTGAGTTTTGGTATCGGCAACGACCCGCGCCTGTTCGGGCTGGGCAGGCAATGGCAGACCCATGTAGACATCATCGGCAAAAGGAACCTGTGGTTTGCCCTCAGCGGCACCTTCATCGCTATCGGCGTGATAGCCTGGGCGATTGGAGGACTGCGGCTGGGCGTGGACTTTGCCGGCGGTTCGGAATTGCAGCTGCGCTTTAACCAGCCGGTCACCGCCCGGCAGGTGCAATCTACGCTGAGTCGTGCCGGTTTCAGTGACGCGCGTGCCGTGGTGGGCGAGGGGAACCTGGTGTTCGTGCGCACGCGCGAAATCACCACGGAGGAGAAGGAGCGTATCAAGACTGCGCTGAGCACGCTGGGCAGTCTGGAGGAGCAAAGCTTCGTGCAGGTGGGTGGTATCGTCAGCAGGGAACAGACGCGCAACGCCCTGATTGCGGTCATCCTGTCCGAAGCGTTGATCCTGCTGTACCTTGCGGTGCGCTTCGCCATCGGAGGCATTCGCGAGGGCTTCAAGTTCGGCGTGGCAGCGGTCATCGCGTTGGTGCATGACGTGCTGGTGCTGGTCGGAACCTTCTCCATTATGGGCAAACTGCGCGGCTGGGAAGTGGACGCGCTGTTTGTGACCGCGATGCTGACGCTGATCGGCTTCTCGGTGCACGACACTATCGTCGTGTTCGACCGCATTCGCGAGAACCTGCGCAACCGTACACGGGGCGAAACCTTTGCCAGCATCGCCAACAAGAGCATCCTGCAGACCTTTGCGCGGTCAATCAACACGTCGTTGACGGTGGTGCTCACCCTGCTGGCGCTGCTGATACTGGGCAGTCCGGTGGTGAAGCTGTTCACCATTGCCCTGCTGGTCGGTGTCATCACCGGAACCTACTCGTCCATCTTCAATGCGGCACCTGTGGTGGTCTGGTGGGAGGAGATTGCTCAGCGGCGCGGTTTGCGCCCCGCGGAGCCGCGTGTGGCAGCCTCTGCGCCAGCGGAGGCAACGGTGAAACGTGATGGAGCACCAGCCGTATCGGCGGGAGCAGGGGAGACCGGTTTAACCACCAAGCCGCGTCCGAAGCGGCGTCGTCGGGCGTAAACGCCTGGAGCGGGTAGGAATCTGCCCGCTCCTTTGTGTTCTTTGGAGACCTGAAGTCGGTATGATGGGGGAACAGCAACGGTGAGTGCCTTTTCCACTCGTGTGCGCTGGGTTGTCCATCCGGCACAGCCGGAGGCGGTTGCCAGGCTTCAACACGAGGTGGGCATCAGCGAGATACTGGCTCGCCTGCTGGTGAACCGCGGTATCACCGAGCCGGACCAGGCAGAGCGTTTCCTGAGACCCGACTGGAGTCACCTGCCCGATGCGTTTCTGCTTCCCGATGCGGAGGTGGCGGTGAACCGTCTCCTGCTGGCGATGGAACGCAGGGAAAAGATTCTGGTCTACGGCGACTACGATGTAGACGGCGTTACCAGCGCGGCGCTGTGGCATCACACCCTGCAAAAACTTCGGGCGGACGTCCGCGCCAAAGTACCTCACCGCAAGCGCGACGGCTACGATATTCGCGTGCCGGTGGTAGACGAGGCGCATCGGCAGGGCGTTTCGCTTATTCTCACCTGTGACTGCGGCATTCAGGCGCACGAAGTGGTGGAACGCGCTCGCGAGCTGGGAATAGACGTCATCATCACCGATCACCATGAACCCGGCGAGCAGATACCGCGCGCCCTGGCGGTGGTGAACCCGCATCTGCCCGGCTCACGCTATCCCTTTCCCAACCTGAGTGGAGTAGGAGTGAGTTATCGCCTGGGGGAGGCGCTGGTACGGGCAAAAGGGCTGTCTCCTCAGAACTATCGCAATTACTTCCTGGACCTTGCCACGCTGGGCACGATTGCCGACGTTATGCCGCTGGTGGAAGAGAACAGAGTGTTTGCATACTACGGATTGCCTGCCCTTCCGCACTCGCGGCGTGCAGGGGTGCAGGCATTGCTGGAAGTGTCTCGCCTGCCTCGCGACAAGTCGATAACCATGCGGCAGGTACAGTTTGCGCTGGCGCCGCGCATCAATGCGGTCGGGCGACTGGACGATGCAGCGGTTGCGCTCGAACTGCTAACCACCGAGGACATCCGGCGGGCGATGGTGCTGGCACAGGAGCTGGAGGAACATAACCGTCGCCGCCGCAGTGAACAACAGCGCATCCTTGAACAGGCGCTGCAGCAGGTGGCACAACGCGACATCGCCAGAGAGTGGGTGCTGGTGCTCACCGGCGAGGACTGGGACAAGGGCGTGATTGGCATTGTGGCGAGCAAGGTGCTGGAACAGTATCACCGCCCCACGGTGATGATTTCGGTGGACACGGATTGTGGGGTAGGGAGGGGTTCTGCCCGCAGTATCCGTCCGTACGACATCTTCCGCGCCATCGAGCAGCGACGCGACCTGTTCATCGAGTGCGGCGGGCATACCCTGGCGGCGGGTTTCTCCATTCACACCGAACGTATCGAAGAGCTGCGTCAGCACCTCAACCGGCTGGCGCACGAATGGATGTCGCCCGAAGACCTTCTGCCTCGTCTGGACATCGATGCAGAGGTGGAACCGGCAGACATAACGCCTGCCCTGGTGGACGAATTGACGCAGATAGAGCCTTTCGGGCACGGCAACCCCGAACCGCTTTTCCTGAGTCGCGGTCTAACGATTCTGGAGAAGCGGCGAGTGGGCAGTGATGGTAACCACTGGAAACTGACCGTGCGCGGCGAGGCACTCCCTCCAACCGGGTGCATCGCGTTCGGCATGGGCAATTACGATGACCGGTTCGAGGTAGGCGATGAAGTGGACATGGTGTACACGCCTCAGTGGAACGAATTCAACGGGCGGCGCGATATTCAACTTCAGGTGCATGATATTCGGCACAGTACGGGTATAATAGAATAAACACATGGTTAACCCCACAACCCACAGCGATGGTTCAGAGCAGTCTGGAACATATTCTATCCCGTGACAGCAGCGCCGAGCTGCCAGAGGACCTGCTCGTGCTGCTGGACAGGGTGCGTGAGTACATGCCGCAGGCGGATACGCGCACGATTGTACACGCCTATCGCGTTGCCGAGTATATCCACGAGGGCGAAACCCGGGCGTCTGGGGAACCTTACATCACGCACCCGCTGGCGGTAGCAGGCATCCTTGCGGAGCTCGAGATGGATATTCCGACCATCGCGGCGGGGTTGATGCATGATGTGGTCGAAGATGGCACGGACGAGCACGGTAATCCCCGGATCACTCTCGACGACATCCGGCATCTGTTCGGCGAAGAGATAGCTCTGCTGGTGGATGGGGTAACCAAACTTGCCAGCTACCTGGATATCGAGCGGGAACTGGATGAAAGCATTGACCACGAAAAACGAAAGCGCAAGCGCGACATCATGCAAGCGGCGAACCTGCGCAAAATCTTCGTGGCGATGTCACGTGACCTGCGGGTGATGATTATCAAACTTGCCGACCGCCTCCACAATATGCGTACCCTCGACGCCCTCTCGCGCGACCGCCAGATAAAAATCGCTACCGAAACCCTGCAAATCCTTGCACCGATGGCGCACCGCCTGGGAATCTGGCAGATTAAGTGGCAGCTGGAAGACCTCGCCTTCAAGTACCTGGAACCCGAAAAGTATGCCGAAATCGCTGCCCGCGTGCAAAGCACCCGCAAACAACGCGAAGAAGACATCCACGAAGCCATCCGAATCCTCAAAGAGCGTCTCGAGAAGGAAAAGATACGTGCAGAGGTACACGGACGCCCCAAGCACCTGTACAGCATCTATCAGAAGATGTTGAAAGAGGAGATCGACCTTGACCAGATTTACGACCTGCTGGCGATACGTGTGATTGTGGACACAGTTGCCGATTGCTACCATGCGCTGGGCGTGGTGCATGACCTCTGGCTGCCCATTCCCGGTCGCTTTGATGACTACATCGCCAAGCCCAAGCCCAACATGTATCAGTCCCTGCATACGAAGGTGATTGGTCCACGCCAGCAGCCGCTGGAGGTGCAGATACGCACCTGGGAGATGCACCGCACCGCCGACTTCGGCATCGCCGCACACTGGCAGTACAAAGAGGGAACAACGCCGGAAGACCGGTTCGAACAGCGGATGCGCCTGTTGCGCCAGCAGCTCTTCGAATGGCAGGCGGATGGCAAAGATTCCTCCGAGTTCCTGCGCTCGGTGGTGAACGACCTGTTCAACGACCAGGTGTTCGTGTTCACCCCGAAGGGCGACGTGATCGACCTCGTGGCGGGTTCCACTCCGATAGACTTCGCCTACCGGGTGCACACCGACCTGGGTAACACCTGTGTGGGCGCCAAGGTGAACGGGCGCATCGTCCCGCTCAGCTATCAGTTCCGGAACGGCGACATCGTGGAAATTATCACCCGTCCCAACGCCCATCCCAGCCGCGACTGGCTGAACTTTGTGAGGACCTCACATGCCCGCAGTAAAATCAAACAATATTTCCGCAAGCAGGCTCATGCCGAGAACGTGGCACGCGGCAGGGAGATGCTGGAGCGCGAGGCGGAGCGACTGGGAGTGGATGTGAAGGAACGGCTTCATGCCGAGGCGCTGGAAGAGGTCGCCCGACAGTTGAACCTGCCCAGCGCGGAAGAGGTATACGCGGCGGTTGGAGATGGGCGTTACTCGGCACAGACAGTGTTGAATCGCCTCCTTCCGGAAGTGCCCTCACAACCCACGCTTCTGCCTACGGGCAAGGTGATGGAGGGCGAAACGCGCCTGACTGTAGACGGTATCGACAACGTGATGATACGGCGCGCAAGATGCTGTTCGCCGCTGCCGGGTGATGAAGTGGTGGGCTATACCACGCGGGGGCGCGGAATGACACTGCACCACCGCTCGTGCAAGAACGTGCAGAGCTATCTGCTGAGCGAGCCAGAGCGACTGGTTGCAGTACACTGGGACGCGAAGCCCGGCGCCTACTATGCCACCGTCCTGCATATCGAAGCGGCGGATCGCACCGGCTTACTGTCGGACATCGCAAACGTGTTTGGCGAGGCACGAACCAACATCACCGCGGTGCATACTATATCTCTGCCCAACGGCGTGGCGCGAATCGACCTGACCGTGGAAGTGCAGAATACCTCTCACCTGCGAAGCCTGATTGAACGCGTGCGTCGGATCAGCGACGTGCTGGACATCCGTCGTGGGGGCACAATAGGAGAGGCAGCGTAATGCGGGCGGTATTGCAGAGAGTGGCGCGTGCCGAGTTGAGTGTGAACGGCGAGCGGGTTGCTTCTATCGGCAGGGGGTACGTGGTGCTGGTAGGGGTTACTCATGATGACACGGAGGCAGACGCCCGTTATATCGCCGATAAAATTGCTTCCCTGCGCCTGTTTGAAGACGAGGCGGGCAAGATAAATCTGGGCATCACCGACGTTGGGGGCGAGGTGCTGGTGGTGTCGCAGTTCACGCTGTATGCCGACTGTCGGAAAGGGCGGCGCCCCAGCTTCACCGATGCCGCGCCGCCGGAAATGGCGGACCGACTGTATCAACGAGTGGTAGAGATGTTGCGCGAGGCGGGGTTGCCTGTGCAAACAGGCATTTTTGGAGCGCATATGCTCGTCTCGCTGACCAATGATGGTCCCGTGACCATCCTGCTGGACAGCCGCAAGACGTTTTGATCTGCCTTACGTTGCTTCCGATATCGATTCGAAGACCGGTTCTGCCACGTAAATGGGCGAGCGCGTGCGCAGTGCCAGCGCGATAGCATCGCTGGGGCGCGAATCGATTTCCAGAGTCTCGCCATCGCGCACGATGGTGATTTTGGCGTAGAAGGTGCTCTGCCACAGGTCATCCACGATGATTCGCTCCACGGTTCCGCCCAGCCGTTCAATGACGTTCTTGAGCAGGTCGTGCGTCATCGGGCGGTCGGGCACATCACCTTCCAACGCCATGGAGATGGAAAGCGCCTCGTATTTACCAATCCATATCGGCACGCGGCGCCCGCGATTATCCTGAAGCAAGACAAAGAATTGAGGGGGTATGCCCGATTCCTGGTGCTCGTATACACCGACCACGCGCACCTCTTTTTCATCCAGACGGCGCGGTTCGAAGTGTTCGAGCTCCTCGAACTCATCTGGCGGACCCTCGTCGTCTTGCCAGTCGTTGAACATGTCGCGGAAACGGTCGCTCATGGTTATCCCCCCTCAGCAATCCGCGTGTCCATCAGTCGGTTTCTTTAATATTCTCCACCACCCGCAGGAACTCCTCGTTGGAGCTGGTGTGCGAAAGCAGCCCGATAAGCTGTTCAATCGCCTGCATCGGTTCCATAGATGCTAACATGCGTCGCAGTTTCCACACGCGACGCAGCTCCTCTTCACTAAAGAGCAGTTCCTCGTGCCGGGTGCCGGAGCGGTTGATGTCGATAGCCGGGAAGATGCGCCGTTCCGCCAGACCCCGGTCCAGCACCAGCTCCATGTTGCCCGTGCCCTTGAACTCTTCGAAAATCACGTCGTCCATGCGGCTTCCCGTGTCCACCAGTGCGGTGGCAAGCACGGTCAGGCTCCCACCCTCTTCGATATTACGTGCCGCACCAAAGAACCGCTTTGGGCGGTAGAGGGCAGAGGGGTCCAGACCGCCGGACAGGGTGCGTCCACTCGGAGTAACGGTCAGGTTCGAAGCACGCGCCAGACGGGTCAGGCTGTCCAGCAGGATGACCACATCGCGCCGTGCTTCCACCAGCCGCTTTGCCATCTCCAGCACCATGTCCGAAACGCGCATGTGGTTTTCGGGCATTTCATCAAAGGTAGAGCTTACCACGCGCCCCTTCACCGAGCGGCGGATATCGGTCACCTCTTCCGGTCGCTCGTCCACCAGCAGGACCAGCAGAACAATCTCGGGGTGGTTAACGGCGATGCTGTTGGCGATGGTCTTGAGCAGGGTGGTTTTACCCGCTTTGGGCGGAGAGACAATCAGCCCACGCTGCCCCTTGCCGATGGGCGCAATCATATCGATCAGGCGGGCAGAGATGTTTTTGGAATCCGTCTCCATGCGGATGCGCTCGACCGGGTAGATAGGGGTCAGGTCGTCGAAATGGGTGCGATGCCGGGCGAATTCGGGGTCCAGACCGTTGACCAGTTCCACGCGCAGTAAGCCGTAGTATTTTTCGTTTTCTTTGGGCGGGCGCACCACGCCGGAGACGATGTCGCCTGTTTTCAGCCCGAATCGCTTGATCTGGGTCTGCGAGACGTAGATATCGCCGCTGCCGTCGGCGGCGAAGTTAATATCCCGTCTCAGGAACCCCCACCCATCGGGCAGGATTTCCAGCACGCCTTCGGCAGTAATCTGTCCGTTCGAATCGGTGTGTGCCTGCAGGACGCGCAGGATGAGATCCTGCTTGCGGATGTTGTCCTCCACTTCCAGCCCTTTTTCGCGGGCGATGGCATGGAGCTCCTCAAGCGACTTGCGGTCGAACTCCGCGAGGTCAATTGTTTCCATCCCAGTTATCACCTTTCAACGAGTGGATATGTTCTGTTCGCGCCGCTCCACACGGCGTGTTGCTACGAGGTCGGATGATCATCCCGTGAGGGTAAATGTCTATCACCTGCGATTCAGCAAAGGCTCCTGCGTCTTCCTGCTTCAGGGAATCTGGAAACTCTTCTGACCGCTTCATGCCTTTGACGTTTGAGAGGGAGCACACAGGAGCTGTCCCACAAAGTATTATAGTCTATTTTTCTCGTGGAGTCTACCCCCTGAGCGATTTTTCTGCACAAGTTTTTTCGCATGGCTACTCCCGAGGGGCTTCCTCCAGCACGCCAATGTACGGTAGATTACGATATAGCCCCGCGTAATCCATCCCGTAGCCCACCACGAACACATCGGGGACCTCAAACCCCCGATAATCGATGGGCACGTCGACCACCCGCCGCGCCGTTTTGTCCAGCAGGGCACAGACCTTTACACTGGCGGTTCGGTGCGTTTTCATGTTCTCCAGCAGGAACTGCAGGGTCAGACCGCTGTCCACAATGTCTTCCACAATCAGCACATGCCGACCCACAGGGCTTTCGTCCAGGTCCTTCAGGATACGCACCACGCCGGAGGATTTCGTGCCGTTGCCGTAGCTGGATATCGCCACGAAATCGTAGTCCACCGCGCCATCAATGGCTCGCAGGAGGTCGGACAAAAACACCGCTGCCCCCTTCAGCACGCCGACCAGCAGGATGTTTGTGTCGCCGTAATCCTGCCGGATTTGCCTGCCCAGCTCGGCAACACGTGCCGCGATTTGCTCTTCACTGATCAACGGCTTAATATTGGACTGAACGGTTACCATCCCTGTTGCTTCACACGAATATAGATTTATTATGACACATTTTGCGCGCGTTTCCCAGCTACTCCCATTCAATGGTGGCTGGCGGTTTGCTGGTGATGTCGTACAGCACCCGGTTGACCCCCGGCACCTCGCCCACGATGCGGTTGCTGATGCGTTCCAGCACCTCGTAAGGCAGGCGTGCCCAGTCGGCAGTCATGGCGTCCTCGCTGACCACCGCACGCACCACAATCGGATGGGCATAGGTGCGCTGGTCACCCATCACTCCCACACTGCGTATCGCCGGCAGAACCGCGAACGACTGCCATATCTCGCGCATCAGCCCGGCACGCCATATCTCTTCGAGCACGATGCGGTCTGCGGCACGAACCATCTCCAGACGTTCGGGGGTGACCTCGCCCGCGATGCGCACCGCCAGCCCCGGTCCGGGGAACGGCTGACGCCAGACGACTTCCTCCGGCAGACCCAGCTCCGCCGCCACGGCACGCACCTCGTCCTTGAAGAGATAACGCAACGGCTCGATGACCTTCAGGCGCATATCTGGGGGCAGTCCGCCCACGTTGTGGTGCGTTTTAATAGTGGCGGAGTGTCTGGTGGCGCCGCTTTCAATCACGTCGGGGTAGAGCGTACCCTGCGCCAGGTAGTCGCATCCGCGCAGTTCGTCTGCATGCTCCTCGAAAACTCTCACGAAGGTCTCGCCGATAATTTTGCGCTTCTGTTCGGGGTCTTCCACGCCCTTCAACCGCTCCAGGAACCGCTCGCGGGCGTCCACATACACCAGATGCACCGGAAACAGATGCGAAAAGGTCTCTCGCACCTGTTCTGCCTCGCCTGCACGCAGTAAGCCGTGGTCCACGAACACGCAGGTCAACCGTTCACCGCCGATGGCTCGGTGCATCAACGCCGCGACGGTCATCGAATCCACGCCACCGCTCACCGCCACCAGCACATGTCCCTCGCCGACCTGTTCGCGGATTTGCCGGCACGCCTGCTCCACGAAGTTACCGGGAGTCCAGTCGCCGCGGCATCCGCAAACGCGCTTCAGGAAGTTGTCCAGCAGTTGCCTGCCGAATGGGGTATGGTGCACTTCGGGATGGAACTGTACGCCGTAAAACTGGCGACTCGGGTCTGCCATTGCCGCCACGGGTGTGGATTCGGTAACGGCGGTGACGCGGAAACCGGGCGGCGGCTCCAGCACCTTGTCGCCGTGACTCATCCAGCAGGTCAGATGGGTGTCCAGTCCGGCAAACAGCGGGTCGTCCGGGTTAAGCACCTGCAGGTCGGTGCGTCCGTATTCGCGACGCTCGGAAGGCTGAACCACCCCGCCCAGCTGATAGCTCATCAGCTGGTGTCCATAACAGATGCCCAGGATGGGAATGCCCAGCGTGTAGATGGCAGTGTCCGCTCGTGGGGCGTCGGGCTCGTACACGCTGGCGGGACCTCCTGAGAGCACGATGCCCTTTGGCTGGCGGGTGGCGATTTCCGCCGCCGTGGTGTCCGCAGGTACGATTTCACAGAACACCTGGCACTCGCGGATACGTCGCGCGATGAGCTGCGTGTACTGCGCCCCGAAGTCTATAACGAGAACGGTTTCCGTATTTGATGGCTCTTGCATGCGGTGTTCCAGAACCTGACCATGACCAGCATTTACCTACACTATATCGCACGAGCGGGCAAAAGTCAACGGCATCGGGGAATCTGAACCCAGCTATGGACTGCTGAAGCCATGCTTCAGCGGTCATTTCCGATACAGCCTCCGCAGGAGGCTTCGTTATGGGTAGCCCGCAACTTTCAGTTGCAGGG
>FMSI01013660.1_pt1 | contig 11782 bp, 10 predicted proteins | sample 1504471 | NCBI WGS metagenome assembly FMSI01 (sample SAMEA4475357, study PRJEB15587) | soil metagenome | biome: Soil; feature: Field | place: India | collected 2015-03-11 | depth 0 m
GAAGCCCCACTTGATGGCGTGGTCAATGGCAATTGGGTCGTCGGCGAGAGCCGGGGCGTGCTGGGCGACATAGGTCAGCGTTTCGGCGGTCAGGCGCCACAGGAACCGCCCCTCACGGCTGTCGTGGTTCACCAGCGCTTTGAGGCGCTCCTCCAGCGGGAGTTTCTCCAGCGGCTCCAGATGGGGGAATTTGGGCTTCTGGCGCGGGCGATACTCGTAGGTGTTGAGATCCAGGGCTTCAATCGTGCCGTCTTTCTGGCGTCGGTAGAATCCCGCGCCCGTTTTCTCGCCGAGGCGCCCATCCGCAATCAGGCGCTGCACCACTTCGGGCAAGGTGAAAATGGCTTTCTCTTCGGGGGTTTCGAGGCGCTCGTGCAGGTTTTTGGCGACGCTTGCCATCACATCCAGCCCCACAATATCTGCCAGTCGGAAGGTGGCGCTGCGCGGATGCCCGATTAGCGGACCCGTGAGCGCGTCCACCTCCTCAATCGTCATCCCGAACTCCTGCATGATGGGGAAGACGACCATCATAGCATGCACGCCGAGTCGGTTCGCGATAAAGCCGGGCGTGTCGCGGGCAATCACCACGCGCTTGCCCAGCACCCGTTCGGCGAAGCGAATCATGCCCTCCACCAGTTCGGGGTCGGTCTCCTTGCGGGGGATAATCTCCAGCAGCTTGAGGTAGCGCGGGGGGTTGAAAAAGTGCGTCCCCATAAAGCGCCGCTTGATGTCGTCGCGGCAGTCTTCGCTCATCTCGTGAATGGAGAGACCACTGGTGTTGGTGGAAACAATCGCATCGGGGTTCACATAGTCCTGCACGCGCGTCCAGAGTTCGCGTTTGATTTTGGGGTCTTCCACGACCGCCTCAATCACCCAGTCGGCTTCTTTGAGGCGCGGGAAATCGTCTTCGAAGTTGCCTATTTCAATTCGGCTTGCCAGTTCCGGCAGGTAGAAAGGTGCGGGTTTGAGTTTGCTGACGCGCTCCAAGCCTGTGCGAGCGATTCGGTTGCGCACCTCGCGGCTCTGGAGGGTAAGTCCTTTCGCTTCTTCTTCGGGGGTCAGTTGCGTGGGCACAATATCGAGCAGCAACACCTGCCAGCCAACATTCGCCAGGTGCGCCGCAATCTGGGCGCCCATCGTGCCTGCCCCCAAAACGGCAGCTTTGCCTGTGGTTTTATGTTCGTTCAACATCGGATAACCTCCTCTACAGGGTGTTTTTCGACTCGCGAGTCAAAACTCCTGTGGGGGGATTATACCCGTTTAAAGAACGCCGTGCCCGCAGAAGCGCAGGCACGGCAGGGAGGGTGTCAGAGGGGATGAAGCGGTCTTATTTACGCCGACGCGCGTAGCTCACCAGACTGACAATCCCGGTCGCCAGCGCAATCAGGCTGGCAGGCTCCGGAACAATCTCCAGTTGTCCCAGAGCAAAATCGCCGCTGGGCGACGGCTCAAAGCGCACGGAGATGTAGTTCACCTGCGACCAGTCCATCGTGCCGAAGGTCGTCAGCGAGCTGAACAGAATATCGTGCTGGAAGCTCACGCCGGGCGCAACCGCTGAAGTGCCCATCGCCTGCCCTGTGGGCGAGTAGAAGGCAACCTGCATATTCATCGGCAGATCGTTCCCCACGAAGTGCAGGCGCAGGCGGTCGTAGCCGCTCAGGTCTACCGTGGTAGTGCCTATCAGATAAATCAGTGTGAGCTGCGACTGGGCAAGGCTCCCGTTGTCCAGTACACTTAGCCCTGACCCGATATCCAGCACCACAGGGCGATTCAGAGGGTTGGAGAGTACCTGCAGGATTGTTCGACGGAAGCCCCCCAGCATCGAGCCAGACTGAAGGCTCGAGTTCACCCCTGTAATCAGGCTCACCGAGTAAGCGCCGGTTGTGAAGTCGTCAATTGTCAAACTGGCGTTTGCACTCACACACAGGCTAATTGCTAACCCCAAGCCAAGTAGCGTTTTCCGCATCGTTCTTACCCCCATTTCCGAAGTCTGGGGATTAGACACAGCAACCCGCGTGCCCGGTTTCTCGTTTGCATACGCAAAAATGCGAGTTTTGGGGCGCAGCGGGGGTGTGGTATTACTACGGGGAGCGTCCTCTGGCACAGGCACCCGAATCAGGAGAACAAGGTAGCCATGACTCTGCGCCCACCTGCAGGAGAATCCCGGCGCCTGCATAACATATTTCGCGGGATGATTCGTCTAATGTACGGGGTGAGGCGCGATGGGTTGCTGGTGGCGTGTGGGCGGTCTGCTGCTGGGCGCGCTGTGGGGCGTGCTGATAGCTTTCGGTCAACAGGCGCGTCCTGTGCTGGCGGTTGGCGCGTTTGAGGGCGCTGAGGGAGCGTTGGCACAGCAAGTACGCCAGCGGGTGGTGCAGGCGCTCAGTCTCTCCTCTCAATTGCGGGTTTCCGACCGGGAGCATGCGCGCGCGGTGCTTGAGGAACAGCGCCTGCGTGAGACGGGGCTGACGGGCGAATCGGACACCGAGAGTGCGCCGTTGCCCCCTGCGAAATGGCTGCTGGTGGGGCGCGTGGTCGTCAGCGGCGAGCAGATACAGATTGAGTTGAGCAGTCTGGATGTACGCACGGGCGCGCTGCTTCTGGGCGGAACAGAGGCGGTCAGCGGGCAGCGAGCCGAATGGGAAACGCTGGCGTTGCGTGCTGCCGAACGGATCCACCGCCGCCTGACAGGCTATGCCCTGCCCATCGGGATTGCGACAGAACCGCTCCCTGATGAGGGCGTGCCGCCAAGCGAGAATCGCTACGATTACGCGAGTAGCCCCTACCGTGAGCAGATTGAGAGCATTCTCGCGCGAGGCTGGATGCGCCTGTATCCTGATGGCAACTTCCGCCCCAACGAGCCAGTATCTGCCTGCTACTTCGCCGCGTTGCTCCAGCGGCTGCAGACCCATCTGGGGAGTTTCGTGGAGTATCAGCCTTCGGAGCCTGCCCAGCCGATTCGCTGTGGGCAGGCGGCGCTGTTGCTGGCGAAAGCGAGCCGCGCGCGGTTGCCCGACCGCCGCGCCTCATATCTGGACATTCCCGACTGGGCGAAGGGCGTCGTGGGGCGTGCGCATGCCGCGCCTCTCACGCGCGAACAGCTCGCCGCCTTGCTCTATAACCTGTTTCAGGCGATGGAAGCGTCAACTACGAACACGCAAGGGGGTGCGCCATGATGCGAGTCGTCAGCTGGCTGCTGGGGGTTCTGCTGCTCTTAGTAGGCTCCACAGCGGGCAACGACAAGCCTGCGCCCGTCGCGGTGGAGGCGGAGGGCGTCGCTGAGTGGAAAAAGCCCTACGAGCAGGCAACGCGGCAGGCGATTCGCGACGCGCTCCAGCAGGCGATAGAGCAGGCGTGCGGCGTGCGCCTTGCCCGAATGGAGATTGGGCGCGACGGGATGCTGGAACAGTCGGCGCAACTTGCCTTCGCGCAGGGCGTCGTGCTGAACTGGCAGATGCTGGGCGCGCCGCGCCAGCAGAACGGCTGCGTGTATGTGCGCGTGCGGGCTGAGGTGATGCCCCTCAGCGCCCTGCAAACGCCTGCCGACTGGCGCGAAGTGTGGCAAACCGTGGGGCATCCGCCGCTGCGATGGACCCTCCGCTACACGGGCGAGCTGGAGATGGAGCCATCGGCTCGCCAGACAATACAATCCCTTGCACGCCAGTTGCTGGCGGAGATGGGCGTGCGCCTCAGCACGCAACCCGACAAGAGCCAGTGGCAGCTGATTGCCGAGCTGGAGGTGTCGCCCATCACGCGCTGGGGCGATGCGAACGCCCCCTACGCGCTGGGCGACCAGTTCGCGAGCTGGCAGGCGCGCCTGCAGTTGATGGCACTCGCCCCTGACCGCAAGGAGCCTGTGCTGCTCGCCCAGCGCACGGCACGCGCCGTGAGCCTCGTCAGCGACACGGACGCTGTGCATCGCGCCATTCGCCACGCGCTCACCCAGCCCGACGCGAACTGGCGCATCACACTCGCCACCCTCTGGGTGGAACACCTGCTGAGTCGTCCCGAAGAGGGTTTCAAAAGCCATTCCGTAGAACTCAAACCCGCGAAGAAGGAGGTTCAAAGAAATGCGAACGAACGCAACGCTAATCGCGGCGGGGCTTCTGCTCCTCGCAACACTGCACGCACACGCGCAAACCGTCACTAAAGTCGTCTCACCGCAAGGCTATATTGAGGTTTACGAGGAAGCCTCCATCAACTGGTCGGAAGGCGTGCTGACCGCAACGGGCGTGGGGCTGCTGCCGCAGGACGAACCGAATCGCGCCCGCGCGTACCTCAAGGCGCGCGGCTACGCCCGACTGGACGCGCTCGCGAACCTGCTGATGCTCATCGACCGCGTGCAGATTGACGCCCAATATACGGGCGCGGACTACATGATGCAGAGCGAAGTTCTGCGTGCCAGCGTCACGGGGTTTGTGCGCGGCGCCCAGATTCTCGACGAGCGCAAAATCTTTATTGAGGGTCAGGAGGCGGTTCAGGTCACTGTTGGCACGGCGATGTACGGCAAGAATGGGCTGAGTCGCCTGCTGTTGCGCCCGTCGCCTGCGACGCCAGAGCCTGCGAGCGACCCAACGCTGCCGCGAATCGACCTGCTCGCGCCCAACACACCTGCCCCCACGACGCTCACTGTCGAGGGCAACTATACGGGGCTGATTATCGACGCGCGCGGGCTGAAAGTCCAGCCTGCGATGGCGCCCCGTATCCTCAAAGCGGATGGCACGCCCCTCTACGGCGTGGGGAACTTCGATATCGATATGGTCATCGAGAAGGGGCTGGCGTCTTACCATCGCGATATGGGCGCGGCGCGTTCCGACCCGCGAGCGGGCAGCAATCCGCTCGTGCTACGCCCGATTGGCGTCTATCGGCGCAGTGCGGCGACCACCGATGTGGTGCTGAGCGACGCCGACGCCGCGAAACTGCTAACAGAAGACGCCCGCACAGGCTTCCTGAAACAGCTCAAAGTGGTCTTCGTGGTGGACTGATGCTAAGGGTGTGCGAAAAATCGTTCCTGGACAGGAGGGGTGAACTCGCTCTGTCGCAAGGGTTGGGGGGTGTGTTTCACGACCCCCTCCGTGAGGTTCCCCTGCCCCCCGATAAGTGCTTCCAGTGGTGTGAAAACCCCGTTCTCGGTTCCCCTCGCTTGCGTGGGGAACCTTACTCGGCATTGGTATCATTCCTCCACCACTTCGCGTCGCCCGCGCAGGCGAACCTTGCCATAACGCGAGCGCCAGTAGAGATAGCCCGCCGCGCCCACAATCAGCAGAACCGTGCCCACCAGCAACACGCGGTCAAACTGCTGGAGGATGCTCGCCCCAAACCACTGCACCAGATACGCCACCAGAAAGAAGCGCGCCCCGCGCCCCACCACGCTCACCCCCATCATCACCAGCAGGTTGTACCGAAACACGCCGCTGGCAATCGTGAACACTTTGTAGGGAATGGGCGTGAACGCCGCAATCAGAATCGCATAGACCCCATAGCGTTGATAGAGCCGCTCCACCGCCTGCACCTTCTCTTCCTTGAAAAAGCGGTGCAACAGCGGGTAGCCCCCATACGCTCCAATCACCCAGCCGAACGCCGCGCCCAGCACGCTCCCTATCGTGCAGATGAGCGCGGTGATGAACGGCGTGGGCGCGTTCGGGGTCAGCAGCAGCCCGATCATAAACACATCAGGCGGGATGGGGAAAAACGACGACTCGATAAAGGCAATCCCGAACAGCCCCCCCAGCCCATACGACTGGATAATGCCCTTTGCCCACTCCTTGAGCGCGTCCATAGCCTTAATTGTAGCCGATTGGGGCGCTTTCTGGATTCGGCAGCGCGTCGGGCAGGCGCATTTCTCTCTCGTAGCCCCAACCGAAGAGTTCCGCCAAGCCAAGACGGCGCGTGAGCTCTTCGCCGTCATAAAAATGGCGATAGGTTTGCCCTTTCAGCAGAGCACGGGCACGACGGGTCTCTTCGGGCGTGAGGGGCGCAGGGCAGAGCGTGTTCAAAATCTCCGTGAAAGTTTTGCGTTCCTCTGGGGTCAGCGTGCCGAACTGCACGAATCCGCCCAGAATCACGCCCTTCTCGGTGAGCGCGAGTTGCCCGCGTATGCCGTAGCCGCGTCCCCGCTCCTCGCGGTATGCGCGAAAGAGGCGCGCACCCTTACCCTCGCTCAGCGCCGTGTGGTGTATCAGCACCTGCAGGTACGATTCCAGCCCCTCACACGGCAGCGTGTACAGATAGCCTGCATAGACCACGCCCTGCGCCTCTACCGCGCCGACCTGCAGGCGTGGGGCGGGCGGCTCCAGCGAGGGGCTGGGGCGCGACCGCCCCGACTCCCCCCACTCGTTGCCCAGATAGCGGGCAATTTCCGCAAGCACATTTTCGGGCGCCTGCGGCGACAGCACGACCACCACCACGCGCTCCGGGCGGTAGACGGCGCGGTAGAATCGGCGCACCGCCTCCAGCGACACACGGCGCAGGGCGTTCTCGTCAGCGTAAAACTGGCTCAGTTGCCGATAGAGCCGCCACTCCTGCGTGCCGTCCGCCCAGCGTCGTTCCCAGAGCGCCTGCTGAATTGCACGCTGGAAATGCTCCGTCTCAAACTCGGAGCGTGTCAGCCCCTCGGCGAGGGTAGATAACACATTCCCCAGCGCGTTCGGGCGGGCGTAGGCGACGATTCGGGTCAGGTTTGGCTCCCAGAATATCTGTAATGCGCCGCCCGAAAGCGCAAGACGGTAGCCCATCGTGTGAAGCGTCTCGTTGCGCGTGGTGGTGAACAGCATGCGTGCGGTGATCTCGTCCGTGCCTGCGGGAAAAGCGTCGGGCGTGTCGGTGCGGATAAGAATCTGAATCAGCGCGGTTTCGCGCCCAGCCTGCTGGAGCGCAATCGCACGCAAGCCGTTCGCATAGCGCTGGCGCACGGCTTTGAGCGGCGCGGCGGCAGGAGCAGGCAGTGAAGGGGCGGGCGAGCCTTCGCGCTCGCTGGAGGGGGGCAGGCTCCAGTCGCGGGGCGGTTCGCTTTGCAAAAGTTTTTCAGCGAGCGCTCCCACCTGCTCTGGCGTAATCTGGCGCACGCGCGCTTCATACTCGGCGGGCAGGTGGGGCAGGTTCAGCAGCGTGTAGAAAGCATAAAGTCGCGCCCGCTCGATGGGGTTGCGCATGGCATGGCGGTGGCGCAGAATCAGCCACTGTTTCGCCTGCTCTATCAGCGAACGCGCTCCCTGGCTCCTGAGGCGCTCGATTGCCTGCGCCCAGCGCTCTGCCACACGCGCCTGCCAGTTTTCGGCTGGCTCCACAGGCGGCAGGAAATAGAAGCAAAGCAGCCCCGACTCCGAGCGCGGCAGGTACTCGCTGACACAGCGCCCGAACGGGTGTGGCGGTTCACCCCCATACAGTAGCCCCAGATACGGCTCCGCCAGCACGAGGCGTAAAACCTCGGTCGCCAGCATCGCCTCAGTGGCTCTGGCGGGCGGGGCGGGCACACAGCGCACCAGCATGCCATTCGCCTCAAGAAAGCGAGCAGGCGGTTGGGGCAGGGCGGCTGGGAGGCTTGCCTCCGGGTTGTCTTCCGATGCCTGCCCCCAAACAGATTCCACCACAGCGCGCGCCTCGCTCTCCTGAAGATTGCCCACCAGCGCTACCACAATGCGTTCAGGACGATAATGGCGACGGTGAAACTCCAGAATCGCCTCGCGGCTCAGCACGCGCAACCGTTCGGGATTGCCCAGCAACGGCAAGCCATAGGGATGGTTCGGGAACGCCTGCTCAAACGCGCGATAGCGCGCAGGGCGGATGGGGTCGGCGTGGTGCAGGGCATATTCGTCGCGCAGGATAATCTGGCGCTCTTTTTCCAGCTCTTCGGGCGGGATGGCAGGCGCGCGCAGGTGTTCCAGCAGAATTTTCAGCACCTCGCGCCACAGGTCAGGTAGCACACTCACCGAATAGCGCGCCCAGTCGCGTTCGGTGGTCGCTGTGAGGATACCCCCCGACTCTTCACACACCCTGTCCAGTGTACCAGCGGGGTGGCGAGCAGTGCCTTTGAAAATCATATGCTCCAGCAGGTGGGCAACGCCTGAAGTTTCGGGCGTTTCGTAGGCGACGCCTGCCTGAACCCAGACCTCTATCGCCACAAGCGGCATGCTGGGGTCTGGCTCTACCACAAGGCGGACACCGCTGGGCAGGCGCGTGAGTTTATAGGGAGCGTGTGCCAGCGCAAGCCAGCCACTCAGCGCCCACAACAGTGCCAGTGCGGCAAGCCGTGTCAGGGTTGACGCCATTCTTTGCTTTTCTCGCGCGCCTCTTCCCAAGCCTGCTGATAGAGTCGGGCGCGTTCCGCCTTGCCTGGCGCCTGCCCTGTGGCATAGAACCATGCCACCGCCCGCCCCACCGTGAGCGTGCCCGCGTAAGCCACCATGCCCTTGACCACCATGCCGACCCCGCCGGGCACCAGCCCGACCAGCTGGCGCGCGACGGCACGCCACCCGAACGCCGCGCCCAGCACCGAAGAGAGTTCTGGCAGGCGCTGCTTCCAGTCGGGCGCTTTCCCGAACGCCGCCGCAACGCGCAACACCATCATCAGCTGATTCTTGGTCAGCACCACCATATCTGCCAGCGCGGCAGGCGGCGCAAGCAACCCCAGCAGCGGAAACACACTCGGCACCGCCGAGAGCATCGCCAGCCCCGCGTTCAGAGTCGCCACATCCTCGATAATCCGATTCACCACTAAGGTGCGTGTGCCAGGCAATACCCGCGCAAGGGCAACCAGCGGAAATTCGTGCTTGTGAAAGTGGTCTACCACCGCCTCCACGGCATCCTGAGGCACTTCCAGCACATCGCATGCCAGCACGAAGTCAAATTCCTCGTTTGGCGGGGAGGTGAATCGCTTCACATACTCGCTGGCGGTCTGGAGCATCGTGGGGCTTGCGCCTTCGGTCAGCACGCGCCAGACGGCTTCCGTGCGGTCAGGCTGACCCACCAGCGCAATCCGAAACGGGGTCAGCAACTCCTGCTCCACCTGGCGAGGCGATAACTCTTTGACAATATTCCACCAGTGGGTCAGCTGGCTCAACTTCTGTCGGATAGCCATCGTTTCGTCCCCCTCAAAGTGTGATGGTAGATTATACCCGACGCCTCACCACTTGCCCAGCGTCGTGTTGGGGTAGTAGGCTTGCAGGATTTCGGCGTAGGTTTGTCCTGCGCGGGCGCGACCGTTCGCGCCCCACTGGCACAGCCCTGCGCCGTGCCCCGAGCCGCGCCCGATTGCTTCCCAGCCGTCGCTGAGTGGCTGCAGGGTGAACCGCTGGCTCCTGAGAACCGTCGCGCCGATTCGCGCTCGAAACTCGGCGCCTGTGAGCATGAGCGTGGCTTTCTCGCCCACTAACTTGAGCCGCGCCACATAACCGCTGGGCGCCTGCTCCTCAATCGTGAGCGAGCGGATCGCGCCTACCTGGGGGAACGCCTTCTGCAGGGCGTCGCGTGTGAGCAACACGCGCCACTCGCTGTTAGGGGCAAGATTGCAGTAAGGCTTGCCCTCGCGGTCGGTATCGGGCACACCCTGAAGCGGCTCCAGAGCGCGCGTGCCTGCCATCACCAGCTCAATCGGAGCCGTGTGCCCCCCACAGTTGCCCGTGTAGACCGCCTCCAGCACCGCGCCGTTGTAATACAGTACCTCACCCGCGGTGGACTCTACTGCCTGATTGGTGGTGGGGCGCTCGGCATCCACGCCACCGTACACCTGGCATGGGGCGTGGTCGCAGAGGTCATAGCCCCACTGGCGGTAGCGGTTCAGCCGTTTTAGCGTAAACGAGCGTGAAGCCACTGCCTGCGCCTTGAGCGCCTCCATCGGGAAGTTGGGGGGCATCTCCATCGGCAGTACCGCCTTGAGGTAATCATCGAGGCGCACCCAGTTGAGCGTGAGGAGCTTGCCATCGCGCGGCACCCACTCCAGCGCGCCCCGATATCGCTTGAGCCGATTGGGGCCTGTGCCCACCGTTAGCAACGCCGAGCCGACGGGTTGGGCGTGTAGCCGTCTTGCCGACACCCGCGCCCCTGAAGAATGCGCCACCAGCTGCCCTGATTCCAGCCGAACCTGCCAGAGCGTGCCTTCCGCGGCTTCCAGCAGGGTTTGCCCCGTGTCGGGGTTAACCCAGCGCAGGCTACCGCCCTGCGCCTGCACATAAATCACTTCTCCAAACGCGCCGCGCTCCAGCCCTACCCGAATGAGCCACTCGGAGTCGCGATTCAACGCGCTCAGCTCGCCCGCAGTGAACACACTTAGCAACACGCCCAGAAGCCACCATCGGTAGCGTGCCACATGATTCCTGACCATATCAGTGGGAGAGTATACCGCATGAGCCAGTGCGCAGAAACGAACTTGTTCGAGGTATACTTCTGTCACCGATGAGAGTCGAGTCCATAGAGGACATTCTTCGCGTGCTGGAGGCGCACCCGGAGTGGCGCCTGAAGCTGCTGCAGGTGCTGGGGATGAGTGAGCTGGTCTACCTGCCTGCGAGGCTGGAGGCGTACCAGCAGGAGAATCGCGAACAGCTGGAGGCGTTTCGGCAGGAGTTTCGCGAGCGACTGGAAGCCTATCGGCAGGAGAATCAGGAACAGCTGGAGGCATTCCGTCAGGAGTTCCGCGAGCGCTTGGAGGCGTATCGGCAGGAGGCTCGCGAGCAGATAGAAGCGTTGCGTCAAGAGTTCCGCGAACGGTTGGAAGCCTATCGGCAGGAGTCTCGCGCCCAGCTGGAAGCGTACCAGCAGGAAACTCGAGAGCGGTTTGACCGACTCGAAAACGCGGTTGCTCAGCTAATGGAGGCAGTCGCCGAGTCGCGCCGTATGGAGCAACAGCTGGCAGCGGGGCTGGAAGAGTCGCGCCGTGTAGAAAGCGAACTGAGGGACGCGATTGAAGACCTGCGCCAGATTCAAGCCAAGCTGCTCAAAGATGTGGCAATCCTCAAGTGCAGCGACCGCGAGCGCTACTACTGCGAGCGCGCCCACGCGATTTTCGGACGCTACCTGCGCAAGGTGCAACTGCTGAACATGGGCGACCTGCTGGACGAAATTGAGGCGCGCACGGAACTCTCAGACGAAGACGCCGACGAGTTAATGAGCGCCGATGCCATCTTCTACACTGTGAAAAAGAAAACCCGCGAGCCAGTTTATGTGGTTCTGGAAGCCTCGTGGGTGGTGGATGAGGGGGATATGGAGCGCGCCATCCATCGCGCCACAATTCTGCAACGGCTGGGCTATCCCGCAGTGCCAGTCGTGGCGGGAGCAGAAGTCGCTACGCCTGTCATCAAAGCCGCCACCGAAGGGAGCGTAGTGCTGGCGCTGGACGGCAAGGTGCTGGGCGAAGCGCTCTTGAAATAACCCACTCCCCCTGCGCCAGAGTAGCACCTCGTGGATAGGGTCCTTTTCCATTTCGGCACAGGCTATCAAGTCATCGGGGGCGTCGGTGGACGCCCCCGATTTCAATTAGCCCAGCCACGAATAGGGATAGTTCGGGTCTTCAAACTCCAGCGCGGCTTTGGTGACCTGTAGCGGGCGGAAGGTGTCCATCATCACCGCCAGCTCTTCGGTGTGGGTGAGGTTCATGCTGGCTTCTACCGCGCCCGGTTGCGGTCCGTGGGGAATGCCCGACGGGTGAAGCGTGATGGAGCCTTCCTCAATCCCGCGCCGACTGCCGAACTTGCGGTTCACATAATACAGCACCTCGTCGCTGTCGAGGTTGCTGTGGTTGTAGGGCACCTTGATGGCTTCGGGGTGATAGTCCAGCATGCGCGGGCAGAAG
>FMSI01112246.1_pt1 | contig 11782 bp, 11 predicted proteins | sample 1504471 | NCBI WGS metagenome assembly FMSI01 (sample SAMEA4475357, study PRJEB15587) | soil metagenome | biome: Soil; feature: Field | place: India | collected 2015-03-11 | depth 0 m
GTTCGAATCCCCTCCCCGGCGCCAATTTACTAGTACCGGGGGTTCTTTCTCCAGCGCTTTCGTTCCCTAAAACAAATATTCATGGTTCTACAACGTTTTTTAAAGATATGCTTGAAGCGAGGGATTTGCCATACTTGAGTTTCCCACATTGCTTTTACTAGGCTTTATCGTGGGCCTTAGCGGTGCAGTAATTCCAGGGCCTCTTTTGGCGTTTGTTGTTTTTGATGCCACCAGAAAACGTAAGGTTACAGGCCACTTTGTCATTGCTGGGCATGTAGTGTGGGAGGCTTTTATAATTTTTCTAATTCTTTTTGGGCTTGGCAGTGTAATACTGCAGTATAAACTGTTTATTTACGTGGTTGGTGGGGCTGTTCTAGTATTAATGGGCGTATTTATGGTTAAAGGCACAAGTGAAGTCAAAATTAAAGATTCAAAGGTTAACTCATCTTTGCTAGGTGGGGTTTTCTACACAGCTTTTAATCCAACACAGCCTCCCTGGTGGGCTTCTGCTGGGCTGGCTTTGCTTCTTCAAGGTTATGAGCTTGTAGGAGGCATAGGAATCATAATAGTAACGGCTGGACACTGGCTTGCTGATCTAATTTACTATTTCCTAATATCTTACATAATCTGCAAATACGATAGGTTTGTTATTCCACGGCAAAGACAAATAGCCCTAATCCTCGGAGTTTTCGTCGCAGTGCTTGGCATTTACTTCATAATCAATGGAATTGTAAAGTAAATGCGTTTAATAAAATATGAAGTTTTATTTTTGGAGTAAATCTCCTTTCTTTTTGACGTAAGCGACGAGGCCTCCTGCCTCCAATATCTGTAAAAGCTGCTGTGGGAAAGGCTTAAAATTTGCTTTCAAATTACGGGTTACATTTCTCACAGTGCTTTTCGCGATATCTATTTCCAATAAGTCGCCTTCAAAGGTTGAATCTACAAACTTTTCGTCCACGGCGAGTGCAGGCAAACCCACGTTTATAGCGTTTCTGAAAAAAATTCTTGCAAAAGACTTTGCAACCACCGCAGATATACCGGCTGCCACCATAACCCTTGGGGCTTGCTCTCTGCTTGAGCCGCAGCCAAAGTTTTTACCTGCAACAACTATGTCGCCTGGCTTAATCCTAAAAACAAGCGTAGGGTCTATATCCTCGAATATGTGCTTCGCCATATCCTCCACAGATACAGCTCTAAACTTGTATCTGCCAGCTATGACGAGATCCGTGTTAACGTCGTCCCCAAGTTTAATCACTTTTCCCCTAAACATGCTCTATTCCCTCAAATACTTTCTAGGATCAGCTATCTTTCCCTCTAAAGCTGTGGCAGCAGCTGTTGCAGGGCTGGCTAAAAATATTTTGGCACTTGGGTCGCCCATTCTTCCTGTGAAGTTTCTGTTTGCCGTGGATACTGCTATTTCTTCGGGGGCAAGCAATCCCATATGGGCGCCTACGCATGGTCCACATGTTGGAGGACCTATGACACAACCAGCCTTTACTAAGGCCCCAATAACGCCGTTTTCTATAGCTTTCTCGTAAACTTGCCTTGAGGCAGGGATAACAACGCATCTTAGGCCTTCCCTTATTTTTTTGCCCTTCAATATTCTTGCGGCTATTTCCAAATCTTCAAGTCTGCCATTAGTGCAGCTTCCAATAAAAACTTCATTTACCTCTGTAGCTTCAACTTCAGAAACTGAGACAACATTGGATGGAAGGGGAGGTTTAGCGACGAGAGGTTCTAGACCACTGCAGTCTAATTCTATCTCTCTAAAATATGTGGCATCTCTATCGGGAGTGAAGGGTTCCACTGGAAATATTGCGGCTTTTGCCCCCATTTCAGCGGAAAGATTCGAGATCGTAGCCCTAGAAGATTGGGAAAGTTTTGGCGAGAGGCCGTCATGGTATTCAATTGCCATATAGCTTGCGCCCTCTGTGCCCAACTCTTTTAGCAAAGCTAGAGCAATGTCCTTCGAAGATACCCCTACTCTCAGCTTGCCATTAAAAGTCGCCTTTATGCTTTCTGGAACCTTAAACCACAACTTGCCAGTTGTAATTGCAAAAGCAGCATCAGTGCTGCCGACGCCCACAGCGAACGCTCCTGTGGCTCCATGAATAGTGGTGTGAGAATCTGCACCAACCATAACATATCCAGGTTGCGCAAAATTATAATCCATAACCACCTGGTGGCACACGCCTTCCCCCGCGTCGAAAAGTTTAATGCCATAGCAGAGAGCGAAGTCTCTCATTTTTTTATGTAGAATTGAAGATTGTACCGAAGGGCTGGGTGCTGCATGGTCAATGAATAAGGCGCTTTTATTGGCTAGTTTTAGGGAAGTTACGTCGAACTCACGGATTACGTCTATCATTAAAGGAGCAGTTCCATCATGGGCAAAAACAAAGTCCACATTGGCTACGACGAATTCTCCGGGCTCCACATGCTTAACTTCCGAAGCCTTGGCGAGGATCTTTTCGGCGGTTGTTGCCATTTCGAAGTCCCTTTTAACCTGCATGCTTTGCCAATGTCTAAAGCTGGTTTGGTAAAATCATAACATAGCCCTTATATAAGTATGCATGGTGTAATTTCCCTTTTTCCTCCTTTCCTAGTGAACAAGTTAATAGATCCGTTACGTGTTTACATCTAATGCAAATGTATCATTTGGGACATAAAAAGTTATTTTTTGTTACAATTACGCCGTAAAAGTTAAAAGAAAGGGTTTTGATTTAACCCTCTTCATTCAAGGTGGATATACATGAAAACTGCAAGATGCCCTGACTGCGACTCAGAACTTGACCTTTCAGGAGAAGTTATGCAGGGAGAAATTTTAAGTTGCCCAATTTGCGGTCTTGAACTTGAAATAGTTGAGATAAACGGTAATTCTGTGGAGCTGCGCGAACTTTTAATCGAGGGTGAAGATTGGGGAGAATAGTAATTCATATTCAACGCTCCGCAAATCCCTAAAAATGCTCTCATCCATTTTTAGCGACACGAGAGAGAAGGCTGAGAAATGAGCATTGGGCTTTTATGTGATTACCTTGAAGCCGATGAGATGGGGATAAAGTTAACTGCAGAAAATTTAGGCATAGATGTAACTTACATTCCCTTCCGCAAAATTTCCATAAAAATAGGCGACGACGGATATAAGATAAGAAGCAAAGGAAACGACTACTCCGAAACCGTAGGGAAAGTTAAGGTTTTTTTAAACCGGGCGCAGAGCAAAAACCGCAGACTAATGGCTGCAAGCTTGTTAGAGACCCTTGGGAAACCTTCAATAAACCCTCTTTCTGTTGAGTTTCTATGCTTCAGTAAGTTGAGAACTCTTTTGGCGTTATCTAAAAACGGCGTTAAAATCCCAAAAACGGCATTTGTACCTTGTGATTCCCATGAAAAAACAAAGAATGGAACTGAAATTAACAATGAGAAAAAAATTGTTGAGTTAATACAACAAGAGCTAGGTGAAGACATCGTTGTGGTTAAACCAGATGCTGGGACTCATGGTAAAGGAGTTGCACTTGCTGAAAACAGAGAAGAACTCTTAGAGATCATTAAAAAAGTTGAGCCTTCAATAATTAATCCAGTAGGTGTTTTAGCACAAGAATTAGTTCCAAAGTGGTTCTTTGATTTAAGAATAATAGTTGCAAAGGAGAATGGAAAATCCCCCTATTGCCATCCTAAAGCCATGGCGAGAGCAGGTTTCAAAGACTTCAGAACCAACACCGCCCTAGGCAATTTTGTTTTCGATGTAGATCTCCCGCCCTACATCAGGGATGTTGCTTCCAGATGCGGTAAAATCATAGGGGGAAACTGTGAGGCGTGGCTTTTGGCGCTTGATGCCATGGTATCTGTTGGTGAAAATAAGATTGTTGATGACAACTATTTGAAGATGGAACTTGAGAAACTTGCCGCGCCCTTTGAAATTGTTAAAAAAGCTAGGGACGACTCAACAAAAAAGAGGAATTTCTCAGATTGGAATAAAAGATTGGAAGAAGCTTTTCAAGACTACAAAAGTTTAGAGGCTTACGATAACGTGAGAAAAATAATTAACGAAAGCGTAGATAAAAACAAGAGCAAAGTTTTGTTTCATGAAGCCAACTCGTGCCCAGAGTTCTGGGAACAAACCCGACTGACAACCGGGGCCAATTTAGCAGAGTATCTAATAAAATGCGCAAAAAGCATGATTGATTAGGACGGTGATGGAGAAATGCTAGTTGGAATTGTCGGCGGTTCGGGATATATTGGCGGCGAGCTTCTGCGACTGCTGCTTTTCCATCCAAAAGTAGAGGTTACAATAGCAACATCCGACAAGTATGCTAATGAATATGTTTTCATGGTGCATCCAAACCTACGGGGGCTAACCCAGCTAAAATTCACCCAATTAAACATATCCGCTATCAAGGAAAACTGCGATTTGGTCTTCACGGCAACTCCCCATGGCAGCGCCTTAAACCTTGTTCCGAAAATCCTTGAATTAGGCTTAAAAGTCATTGACATGAGCGCAGACTTCCGATTAAAAAACCCTGAAGACTATGTTAAATGGTATGGGTGGAACCACGCTCAACCTGATTTGTTAAAAGAAGCCGTATACGGTCTTCCTGAATTACACCGCCAAGAAATAAAAGAAGCTAGATTAGTGGCGTGTCCTGGGTGTATGGCGGCAGCCACAATTCTTGGATTGGTCCCTGTAGTTAAGGCGGGAATTATAGAAAAAGACAAAATTGTGGTCGATGTGAAAATAGGTTCGTCAGGCGCTGGGGCTAAGCCGTCACTAGCGTCACATCACCCTGAAAGGTTCGGTGGGGTTCGCGCTTATGATGTAGTTGATCACAGACACATAGCGGAAGTTGAGCAAGAGCTTAACCTTCTGTCAAATGCTCCGTTGACAATTTCTTTTACCCCTCACGCGGTTAACATGGTTCGAGGCATCCTCTCAACAATTCATGTTTTTACTTCGAAAAAATTGGCTCTAAGCGAGGTTTGGAGGATTTTCCGTTCACAATATGAAAAAGAACCGTTTATACGTCTTGTAAAATATAAGAAGGGGTTGTATCAGCTTCCAGACCCCAAAGTTGTAGTGGGGACGAACTTCTGCGATATTGGCTTCGAAATAGATTCCCGAGCTAACCGTTTAGTCATATTCTCCGCCATTGATAACATGGTAAAAGGTGCTGCGGGAGAAGGTGTGCAATGCCTAAATATAATGCTTGGTGTTGACGAAAAGACTGGCTTAGAAAGCGCGGGTTTCCATCCGATGTGATTGCAATGTTGCTTGTGATCAAAATTGGCGGAAGCGTAGTAAAAGACATAGCTTCTTCTGAGCTTGTTAAAGACCTAAAAAGTCTTCTGAAGGAACACAAGGTAGTTCTTGTTCACGGTGGGGGCGACGAAGTCACTGAAGTAGCTTCCAAGCTTGGCAAGGAACAAAAGTTTGTAATGTCGCCTGAAGGTTTTCGCAGCAGATATACGGATAAAGAAACCGCCGATATATATACGATGGTTATTGCTGGAAAGATCAATAAACAAATAGTCTCAATTCTTCAAAAAGAAGGAATCCCTGCCTTAGGGCTTTCAGGTTTAGATGGTTCAATTGTACGGGCAAACCGTAAAAAGAAAATAATAATAGTTGACGAGGCTGGAAGGAAAAGAGTAATAAATGGCGGTTATACTGGAAAAATAAGTGAAGTAAACCCTCGTCCGGTAAAACTTCTCATAGAAAACGGTTACCTCCCAGTGATAGCTCCTGTTGCTCTAAGCGAAGAATATGAAGCGCTTAACATTGATGCAGACAGAGCAGCAGCCTATGTTGCTGGGAGCCTCAAGGCAGACAAGCTTATACTGTTAACAGATGTTGAGGGTTTGTTGCTGGATAATCAAAAAGTTACAAAATTAACGCTTCCAGAGGTGGAAAAAGTTCTTCCAAAAATTGGCCCTGGGATGATTACCAAGGTTTACGCGGCCATGGAGGCCGTTATCATGGGAGTCTACGAGGCCCTAATAGCCTATGGCCTTGGCAGTTTTCCAGTTTCCTCGGCGCTGAAACATGAGTGTGGGACGGTAATAACTCGTGAATGAAAGGGAAATAATGGAAATTGAAGATAAATTCATGGCTAATGTCTACGCTAAAAGGCCTCTGGTTATAACTAAAGGAAAAGGTGCACTTGTTTGGGATATAAACGGCAAGGAATACATAGACTGCGCTGGAAGTTATGGAACATGTATTGTGGGGCACTGTCACCCGAAAGTGGTTGAGGCAATAAAAAAGCAGGCTGAAAAGCTGATTTCATGCCACAGTTCTATTTACAACGATATACGGGCAAAACTTTTACAAAAAATTGTGCAAATCGCTCCTAAGGGCTTGAATAAGGTTTTTCTGTCAAACAGCGGAGCTGAGGCTGTCGAATGCGCCATAAAACTTGCTCGAAAATTTACAGGAAAGCCTGAGATAATCGCCATGATGGGCGCTTTTCATGGGAAAACCCTAGGTGCGCTTTCTGCTACATGGGATAAGAAATATCGTGATCCGTTTAAGCCTCTCGTTCCAGAGTTTAAACATGCTCCCCCAGATAGCCTGGAAAAAATTAAAGAAGCCATTACGGAGAAGACAGCGGCAGTTCTTGTAGAGCCCATTCGAGGTGAAGGCGGAGTTAGAGTGCCCCCAGAAGGCTTTCTTAAAGGATTAAGAAAACTTTGCGATGAAAAGAAAGTCTTATTGATCTTCGACGAGGTTCAAACGGGTTTCGGCCGCACCGGGCAAGTTTTTGCATTTGAGCATTGGAGAGTAATCCCTGATGTTCTTTGTCTGGCAAAGTCTGTAGCTGGCGGCTTGCCAATGGGTATAACGATAGCAAAAGAGGAAGTAATGGCTTCCTTTAAAGTCGGAGAGCACACAAGTACTTTTAGCGGAAACCCTCTGATATGTGCGGCTGCATGCGCAGCAATAGAAGCCCTAATAGAGGAAAAGCTTATTGAAAGAGCTGCGACTTTAGGCAAGTATTTCAAAGAGCAGCTTGAAAACCTAAAAGCACATCATGGTATAATCCGAGAAGTCCGCGGATTGGGTTTGATGCTTGGAGTTGAACTAAGATTTGATGTTTTAAATGTGCTTCTTAAATCCATGGAAAGCGGTGTCATAATTCTTGACGCTGGAAAAAATGTCCTAAGATTCCTACCGCCTTTAGTGATTGAAAAAGAGCAAATAGACAAAGTAATTTCCATTCTAGACATGGTTTTAGAGGAAGAAGGGAATGAAAAACTACGCAGTTCAACTCTTGACTAAAATGCTTGAAATTTACAGTCCTTCTGGTAAGGAAGAAGCAATTTCCATTTTTCTTGCTGGAGAAATGGAAAGACTAGGGTTTAAGGTAAAAAGAGACAGTGCTGGAAATGTTGTAGGAGAGATTGGCGGAACGAAGCCGGTCATCCTTTTATGTGGGCACATGGACACCGTTTCCGGGTTTATTCCAGTGCTAAATAAGAATAACAAGTTATTCGGTAGAGGTGCTGTGGACGCTAAAGCTTCTTTAGCAGCAATGATTGTTGCAGCTTCCTTGGTGGCTGTTGAAGAAAACTCTGCTAAAATCATAGTTGCAGGGGTGGTTGACGAAGAAGGAAAAAGCCGAGGAATTAAAAACCTTTTAAGAGAAGGCATAACCTCTGATTACGCAATTTTTGGAGAGCCTAGTGGAGTTGAAAAAATAACAATAGGCTATAAGGGAAATTTGCGTTTAAAATTAACATTCAAAACCAGCCCCGGGCATTCTGCTGCTAATATGCTTTACGAAAACGCTGTTGAAAAGGCTTTTGAAGTGTGGCGGGAAATCCAGAAAATTCACTTTCCTTCGGAAAAACCTGAAAGTCCTTTTTACTCCCTTACTTCGGCTATAACTAAAATTGAAGGCGGCAAAGGAAACTCGATAATACCTTCAAGCTGTCAAATTCACATTGAAATGCGCATCCCACCACAGTTAACAATCCCTCAAGTGTTTGAAGAAGTGTGCAAAGCGATTGAAAAATATCAAAAAGCCAACCCAAAAATCTCAGTAAAAATTAAAATCAAAGATTCCGTCGAGCCCTTTGAAGCAGATAATAACTCACCTCTTGTTCAAGCATTTTCCAGAGCCGTCAGAGAGGTTAGACACAAAAATGCAATGGTTACTCGAAAGACAGGAACAGGAGACATGAATATTTTTGGCAGAGCAGTGAAAATTCCTGCGGTTACTTACGGTCCAGGAGATCCCACTTTAAGCCACACAGAAAACGAATACATTGAAATCCAAGAATTTCTAGACGGGATAGAAGTTTACAGAATAGCCATAGGTAAATTGATTAAAATTTATGGGTCAAGGGCATAATTACGCATCTTTGCGCTTTTTGGCTATCCTACCACTTTTGACAGAATTTCATAGGTTTTTAGGCTGTCCTTTTTCTCCACGACAATTATTGTGTCTGTCCAGCAGGAGATGAACTCTATAATGTTGATGTTCTGCTCCGCTAATAGGGACGTCAGAAAAGCGACAACTCCAGGAGTGGCTTCAAGTTCCGCTGGGGAGTGTATAATAATCATGACGCATTCCTCGTGTTTCTGCAGGACGCCATTTATTTTACCTAAATTAGTTTTGTCTGCCAAGTAAACAAATTTGCCTCCTAAGTTCACTTTTATTCTGTCTTCTGTTTCCAAAGGCTTACTTGTAATCACCACCGAGTTTCCCTCGTGAAGCGTTATGGTGCTTTTTCTTAAAATTTTGAGAACTTTTTCCTCCCTCTTATGTTTATGTTTCTGCAGTTCCTCTGAAAATCTCCTCAAAGCTGCTTTTATCGCAACTATGTTTTTGATTTTCGACTCACTCTGGATTTGCCTCGCTAATTCGCTTAGGTTTACAATGCCCTTTTCCAAGGCTTCTAAAACGTAAGGCCTATTTTTTAGGTAGTCTCTTACCTCCTGGGCTATCGTCATTGATACTGCACCGATGAAGCACTGTATCAATTTGAACATTTAAAGCTTATTCTGTAACAAATAAGTCACAAAGCTTAAAAGGAGGATGGAAAATTCGTGTCTAAAACAAAGCTTGGAGGGAACGGAAAATAACTGAAACTGTGGTGTTGGCATACTCTGGCGGACTGGACACTTCCGTAATGGTGAAGTGGATCCAGGAAAAATACGACGCCGATGTAATAACAGTTACTGTGGATGTAGGGCAACTTGATGATCTAAAAGAGATAGAAGAGAAAGCAAAAGCCGTTGGGGCTTTAAAACATTACTCAATAGACGCAAAAAACGAGTTTGTAACTGATTATGTTTTTCCATCGATAAAGGCAAACGCCCTTTACGAAGGAAAATATCCCTTAAGCAGTGCTCTTTCCCGCCCTTTAATTGTCTCGAAACTTGTTGAAGTAGCGAAGAAGGAAGGAGCCAGCGCCGTGGCCCACGGGTGTACTGGTAGAGGAAACGATCAAGTGCGTTTCGACGTAACCATAAAATCCCTTGCTCCAGAACTAAAAATTATTGCTCCTGTTCGGGAATGGGGCTTAACGAGGGATGAGGAAATAAGATTTGCAGAGGCAAAAGGTATCCCTATACCTTGTTCCGCGAAGCCCATATACAGTATAGATCAAAATTTATGGGGAAGGGCGATTGAATGCGGTCCCTTAGACGACCCAAATAATGAGCCGCCAGAGGAAATTTTTGAGTGGACCGCCCCACCTAAAAAAGCTCCAGACGAGTCTGAAGATGTCGCTATAAAATTTGAAGAAGGTGTTCCCTGCGCATTAAACGGAGAACAACGAGATCCTGTAACCTTAATTGAAGAGTTAAACAAGATTGCTGGAAAACACGGTGTCGGACGCATAGATCACATTGAAGATAGGCTTGTAGGAATAAAATCCCGAGAAGTTTACGAGTGCCCAGCTGCCACAGTCCTTATAGAGGCACACAAAGATTTAGAAAAAATGGTTTTGACGCGGCATGAGGTTTTGTTCAAACAACAGATAGATGTTCAATGGACGTTTCTTGCTTATGCAGGCTTGTGGATGGAGCCCCTTAAAGAGGCCCTTGAAGCCTTCATTAACAAAACTCAGGAACGCGTAACCGGAGAAGTCCACGTTAAACTATGCAAAGGGGGGCTTCGCGTTGTTCGTCGCTTTTCAAAGCTTTCCCTCTATAATCAAAACTTGGCAAACTACAATATTAAAACATCCTTTAACCAGTCTTACGCTGAAGGCTTCATTGAGTTATGGGGGTTACCTACAACAGTATTTAATGCCTTGAAAAATAAAATAGTGTTTGCAAAAGAACCTAAACCCCCCAAGAATATCTAAAGCCAAAACCTCTGCCCTATGTAAAAGGTAAGACGGTTCAAGGCGGCCAAGATGTCTAAGCTTCTCTGGGGAGGAAGAATACCCTGCGTAAAAGAGGATGTTATTAAGTTCACCTCTTCCATTAAAAACGACAAAAAACTGTTAAAAGCCGTTATAAAAATTAACAAAGCCCATGTCATAATGTTGATGGAACAGAAAATAATCCAGTGGACGGATGGCGTTAAGCTTCTCAAAGCTTTAGACGAATTAAAACCCGACATGGAGTTAAATGCTTCTCTCGAAGACGTACACATGGTTGTTGAAGACAAAATTATAGAACTCTGCGGTCCAGAAGTTGGTGGCAACCTCCACATTGCAAAGAGCCGAAATGATCAAGTTGCTACAGCCATCAGAATGGAGTTACGTGAAAATCTAATATCCTTAATGAGCAGTGTGGTTGAGCTTCAAGAAGCCTTAATTAAGCTAGCTGAAGGGCATACCACAACGCTTTTTCCAGGTTACACTCACATGCAGCCAGCTCAGCCGGTGACTTTCGCCCACTACCTTCTATCATATGTTGACTGCTTGGGAAGAGAGCTTCAAAGATTGGATGAGGCTTATGGAAGAGTTAATTTGTGCCCCATGGGTGCGGGGGCGCTTGCAACCTCGAGTTTTCCAATACATCGTGGGCGCGTGGCTGAACTCCTTGGTTTTAGCGGAGTTCTTGAAAATTCCATAGATGCTGTAAGCAGTCGAGACTTTGCCCTAGAAACAATGGCTGTTTTAGCCATAATCGCTGTGGATATAAGCCGATTAGTCGAAGACCTAATCTTGTGGAGTTCGTCAGATTTCGGTTTAATTGAACTTCCAGACAATTTTTGTTCCACCAGCAGCATAATGCCCCAAAAGAAGAATCCTGATGTTTTGGAGGTTGTCCGCGCGAGAATGAGCCAAGTTTTAGGCAATTTTACCACATCAGCTGCAACATTGAAAGCTCTGCCGTCAGGTTACAACTTGGACTTTCAAGAAATCACCCCTAGACTTTGGGAATCCTTAGAAATTGTTGAAAGCTCTTTAGCTATTCTTTCCATGCTTGTCCCAAACTTAAAGTTACAAGAGGGCGCCCTTTCTAGACCTCAATTTAGCTTCCTTGCAGCAACGGAATTAGCCAATATGCTTGTTAGAAAATATAAGGTTCCATTTAGAAGCGCCCACAAAATAGTAGGCTCCATGGTTAGAGAATTAATAAGCAAAGGCTTAACCTTTAACAGCGTAACCGCTGAATTATTAAATAAGACTGCTAATTCCTCTGGCTTCAAGCTTAACGCTAAAGATGAAGATTTACAGGAAGCAATTAATCTGCTGAAAATTGTTGAAAGCCACAATGTTATGGGTGGGCCCTCTCCAAACGAAGTTGGTCGAATGTTAAAAACCAGAAAAGAACGGAGTCTTTTAGCCAAATCAAAATTGTCGAAAAGAAAACTTGAAGTGGATA
>FMSI01084046.1_pt1 | contig 11770 bp, 12 predicted proteins | sample 1504471 | NCBI WGS metagenome assembly FMSI01 (sample SAMEA4475357, study PRJEB15587) | soil metagenome | biome: Soil; feature: Field | place: India | collected 2015-03-11 | depth 0 m
TATCCTTCAGAAATTCAGGAAACTCCAGTACTATCAATATTTATTCCACTATCTCCTTTATTTCCTCAATTGATGGAAGTTCATCGAGACTGTTTATATTAAAGTATCTGAAAAAATTTTCTGAAAGTGCAAAAAGGGTTGAGCTTTTACCCTGAACCTTCTTTTTCCCATTTATTTTAACCAATCCCTTTTCAAGGAGGTATTTAAGTGGAGCAAAGGAGTTTGTCCCCCTGTAAAATGAGATTTCAGCCATTGTGAGAGGTCCTTTGTAGGCAAGAAGCCCGAGAATTTCAAGGGAAGCATGAGAAAGTTTTCTCAGATTCTTAGGAGAGAGGAATTTTTTCACCTCTTCAAAATAGAGAGGATTCGTAACAAACTCATACCCCTGATTTGACTTTTTAAGCACTATCCCTTTATTGTTGGCGAACTCCTCAGAAATTTCGTTGAGGATTTTATCAATAGTAGCCTCATCCACATCTTTCAGGAATTCCTTTAACTTGTTCATGGAAACGGGTAAAGGAGAAGCAAAAATAATGCTTTCAATCAATCCTTTAGGCGTAAACTCTTCTTTCATTTGCCCCTTTCCTGTAAAGTCTTATTTCAATCTCTCCAAACTCTTTTTTCTGTCTTGCCAGAATGAAGCCACTTCTTATCATTTCTAAGACTGCGAGAAAAGTTACAATGATCTCCTCAATAGATTTTGAATTTTCAATATATTCAAGAAGTCTCATACTTCTTTCATTTTTTAGTGTGTTTAAAAGTTCTGAGATTTTCTCTTCAATGGAGATTTTCCTTTCCCTATAAGGAATACTTTCATCCCTTTCCTTTCTTTTGGCAACTTCTATAAATGCCTTTGCTATTTCATAAAGGGAGGGAATCTCCCATAATGTTCCCTCTTCAATTTCTTCAAATTTCCCTTTTCTCAAAATATTTACAGATTCCTCAAGTCTTTTCAGAGCTTCAGCAAAATTCTTTATAACTCCGTAAGTCTCTATCCTTTCCCTGAGCGCATATTCCTCATCTTCTTCCCCTTCCTCCAATTTTATCTTAGGAAGAAGACGGGATGACTTTAAATGGATTAAAATTGAAGCCATGAGAAGAAAATCCGCTTCCCTCGATGGATTTATGAATTCTTTATCTTCAAGGTATCTTAAATATTCATCGGTTATTTTTGTTAGAGAAATTTCCCAAATGCTCAGTTCTTCTTTTTTAACAAGGAAAAGGAGAAGATCTAATGGACCATCAAAAAAACCAAGGTCTATTCTAAATCCATCTTCCATATTTATAAACCAATGTTTCTGTAAACTTCCTCCATTGTTTGACTTGCCTTTTTCTTAGCCTTTTGAGCTCCGTTAAGTAAGATCTCCTCCACAAGTCCAGTGGTTCTGAGCAGATTATCTCTTCTTTCCCGTATAGGGTCCATAAATATTTTTAAATTTTTAATTAAAATTTTTTTACAATCAATGCAACCAATCCCAGCACTTCTGCAACCGGTTTCAATCTCCTTCCTATCTTCCTGTGAGGAAAAAACTTTGTGATAATCATAGACAGGGCAATCCTCTGGCTCGCCGGGATCGCTTCTTCTTTTCCTTCTTGTATCTGTAACCATGGGAAGGATTTTTCTTTCAACCTCTTCAGGATGGTCTTTAAGGAGAATTGCATTCCCATAACTTTTTGACATCTTCCTTCCGTCTATACCTGAGAGCCTTGGAACAGGTGTGAGATAAGCCTGGGGCTCAGGGAATGTCTCACCATAAAAGTTGTTGAATCTCCTCACAATCTCCCTGGCAAGCTCGACATGGGGAACCTGATCCTCTCCCACTGGAACCCAGTTGGCTTTGTAAATTATTATGTCTGCAGTTTGTAGGACAGGATAGCCAAGAAAACCGTAAGTTGAAAGGTCTCTATTTGTAATCTCTCTTTGCTGCTCTTTATAAGTTGGAACCCTTTCCAGCCATGAAACTGGAATGAGCATTGAAAGAAGCAAATGAAGTTCAGCATGTTCTTTGACATCGCTCTGGTTGAACATTACACATTTCTGTGGATCAAGCCCCACTGAAATCCAGTCAACGAGCATGTCCTTAATCCAATCCTTTAGCTCATAAGGGTTTTCATACTCAGTTGTAAGAGCATGCCATGTTGCTATTTCATAATAGCACTCATACTGATCCTGAAGTTTTACCCAGTTGGATAAAGCTCCGACCCAGTGCCCCAGATGGAGGGGACCACTTGGTCTCATTCCTGAAAGAACAATATCTCTCATATTCTATAACCCCATAAGAAATCTTAAAATAAATCTCTGAAGAGGGAATAAAAATATTCTAAAAAGAAGATCAATGATACCAAGGTAAAGAAGGATAAGCAGAATGAAAAACCCGTAAGGTTGAAGCATGCGATATTTCAGAGAAAGAGGATATGGAAGAAATCTGTAGAGGACATTGCTGCCGTCAAGGGGTGGAACAGGGAGAAGATTGAAGAATGCAAGAAGGAGATTTACTATAATTCCATAATAAAGAAATAGGGAGACTCCTTTAATTGGAAGGGCAATTGTTCCTGGTGTCGGATTTTGTTCAGAGTGATAGCCTATAAGAAAAACAGGAACCCAATTAAAGTTTAAAGTCAAGAGAATTAAAAGCAAGAAAAATATCATTGCAATACCTATGTTGGAAAGGGGACCAGCTAAAGAAATCCACATCATATCCTTTTTAGGATTGCGAAGATAAGCTGGGTTAACAGGAACAGGATTTGCCCAACCAAATACTGGCAATCTCAAAAGTATAAGAATGAGGGGGAAAAGGATTGTCCCAACCAGGCTAATGTGATTTATTGGATTAAGAGAAATTCTTCTCATAAGTTTTCCAGTAGGATCTCCCAATCTGTAAGCAATGTATGCGTGCATACATTCATGAACAGAGAGGGAAAAGAGAATGATTATTAAATAAAGTATACCATCTAAAATTCTTGCCATATTACATTTTAAAATAACATATTTTTTTTTAAAAGCCAATAATTTAAGATTTTACTGAAGTTAGCAATTCAGCCCTTGTGGCTTTTTATTTACCCATTACTTTTTCTCTGTTATATGTCCAATTCAGGAAATCATTCTAAGATTCTTTCTTACACGGCTCTCATTTCTTGCTTTTTATATTCTCCACCAGTATGAGAACTTGATGAAAATATTTCCAGAGGATTTTTTATAACTTCCTTCCATTTTTGCATATTTTGAGTCATATCCTGCAAAGAAAACAATGCCGGGTTTTAATATCCAGCTCAGGAGAAAGCTTCCGTAAATCTCTTTGTAGTAGTGATTGTAGTCAACTATGACTCGGGTTGACAGATTTTTATGAAGCTGATACTCTGCCTTTCCTCTCCAGACATTGTAATCAAGAACCACATCTCCTCCTCTCTCTTTCCAGAACTCATATTTCTGATAGGAAATCCCAAGGCGGAGTCTGTCCATCGGTTTGAATTGCATCCATAGATAACTTAAGAAATTCCAGCCCAGATATGGGTCTTCAGGGTCATATAGAATTGCCTCTCCCAATCTCATCCCACCTTCAATCTCAACCCACTTCAAAAGATAGCTGGAAAGTTCAAAGCCTCCGTATTTCTTTCTGAAATCTATTTCCTGATATCTTTCCATTGAATTTGTAAAGTAAAGAGAGAGTCTATTGAAATTACCTATTCTAAAATTTAGTTGAGTCTTGAGAGCATCCTCAATTGGAAGATTCGTTTCATAATCATAATATTTTTGATAACTGATAGATGCAGAAGCTTGATTAAGGTATTTCTTCTGGGGATAAACTGAAAAGGAAAGCCATCCTCCCCCTTTCTGATAATCATTTCTGTTTACAAAACCAGCAAGGGCTTCGAATTCAGGATGGATTGCTTGATAGAAAAGACCAGCTGAAATATATCTTGAATTGTAGAAAGTGTTGAAATAATATGCGGGTTTATAATCGCTCTTTTCATCGCCAAGTAAGGTTTTAGAGAGAGAGGCTTGATAGACAAAATAGAAGTTCTTTTTAAATTTCAACTGTCCATCAAGTCCAAAGACTCTATTGAACGAACCATCGATCTCTTTGTCAGTAAATGTTAAACCGAGATAAGATTCATTGTAGAGGTCCATTTTCACTCGGAAAATATTGAAAAACGCTTTCTCTTCACCACCAATAGCATCTGTAATTTCCCAGAGGGACTCTGTAGGTTTGCTGTCCAATGCAGTCATATAACCTATTGTGAATCTTCCAGCCTTCCCTGTTATCTTCCCTCCCAGGCGGGGGTCAATTATCCTTCTTGTATAAACTATATCAATGGAAGGATGATTAAAAATTTCATACCCTTCAAGGAAGAATGGTCTTTTTTCTGGCCAGTAAAGAGCGTATCTCTGGTTTACATCTATTTGGGGTGCGTCTGCTTCTATGTGGCTGAAATCTGGGTTAAATGTAAAGTCTAAAATCATGTTTGAGCTTAACCCATATTTGAAGTTTACCCCTGCCTCAGGGTCTATTTTCTTACCGTTCCTTTTTATAGATGTAAAAACAGGCATTATTTCTATATTTCTACCCCTTTCAATTTCGCCTTCAATCAAAATTTCTGCAGCTTGAGTTAGTAAGGAGGGAATGTCTCTTGAGATTGCAGGATATGAAATAAGTTCAGATTTTCTCGATATATTCCTTCCTACAAAAAGTCCCCAGCGATGTTCTTTTTTGTTGGGAAACCTAATACTCTTGAAGGGTATGTTTATCTCAACCTCATAACCTTCATTGGTTATTCTTCCATTTGAATAGAATACCGTATCCCAGGAAGGGTCGGTGTTGTCACTCCCACCTTCTTCTGTTCTTATTCCATCCATTTGAATGCCAAGGGGATTGACAAATAGAGCGAATGCTCTTCTTTTTTCGTTAAATGTGTCAAGGAAAATTATAACCCAATCGTCTGAGAATATCTGGTCCCTCTGGGCAAGGGTAGCTCTTATCTTGCCTGGTTCAGAATCGAAACATTTAAAAGCCATGTAAAGATTTTCTCTGTCATATCCCATGTAAAGAATTGTTTTTTCTGAAGGAACTCCTTTCTCCTTTGGAGTGAACTGTACAAAATATTCTATCTTTAAAGCTTCACTCCATTCTGGACTCTCTTCAATAATGCCGTTAATTTTCGGTGGATTTGAAATTCTTGGAATTTTCAAATTCTCTGAAGGATAAATTGTTAAAAAGAGTAAAAATATCGACATAACTGTACAGCTTAATCTCTTCATCTTCCTCTCTCCTCAAAAAACTTCATATAATAGAAACGAATTAAAAGAAAAAAAGTTCCTCAAAAAATTTTTGCTTTAAAATTTTTATTTAGTAAAATAGGAGTGTATGAAGAAAGTGTATCATCTTGACATTGACAGAAATATAATTGAAGGAGCTGAATATGCTCTTCTTCCTGGAGACCCTTTCAGAACAGAAAAAATTTCCAATTATATTTCTGAAAAATACAGAACATTCTCAAAAAGACTTGCATGGAATCGGGAATTTTGCTCCCATTTAACAGAAATAGATGGAGAGAAAGTTTTAGTGGTTTCATCAGGTATTGGAGGTCCATCCACATCAATTGCTGTAGAGGAACTCGCTATGATTGGACTAAAAACAGTAATAAGGGTTGGAACAACAGGTGCAATACAACCCTATATTGAAATTGGAGATGTTATTATAACTTCTGCCTCTGTTCGACTTGATGGAGCCTCTACCCATTATGCTCCAATTGAGTATCCTGCATCTGCAAATTATGAAATAATTAACTCTCTTGTTGAAGGTGCTATTTCTCTGGGCTTTAAAGATGGAAAAAATAGAAACAAAGGAGAGAAAGCATTCTATGTAGGAATTACCGTTTCCTCAGATACATTTTATCCTGGACAGGAAAGATACGACTCTTACTCAGGATATGTTATAAGAAGATTCCAAGGAAGTAAGAAGGAATGGGAAAATTTAAAATGTTTAAATTATGAGATGGAGAGTGCAACCCTTTTGACATTGTGTAATGTTTTTGGACTTAGAGGAGGAGCTGTAACAGGAATCATAAATTTGAGAGATGAAGGAGAGAAAATTTCAGAGGAGGCTTTGAAAATTGGTGTTGAAAATGCTATTTCTGTAGCTGTTGAGGGAACAAGAATTCTCATAGAGAGAGATAGAGGGAAAAAATGAAAACAGCAATTATTTATTCTGAGCACTTTCTTCATCATAAAACTGGAGCTGGACATCCCGAATCACCTGAAAGATTAATGAAAATAATTGAATACCTCAAGAATAACCCTCAGTTTATAGGGCTTGAATTTATTGAACCAAGACCCGCTTCAATTCAAGAAATAGAGTATGTCCACAAAAGGGATTACATTCAAAGGGTAATAAATATCTGTAAAAGAGGTGGGGGTAATCTTGACCCGGACACTGTTCTATCAAGGGAGTCCTTAAATACCGCTCTCCTTTCTGCAGGAGCAGGACTTGCAGGTTCTGATCTGATAATGGAGGGAAAAATAAGAAATGCTTTCTGTGCGGTCAGACCTCCTGGACATCATGCAGAAGCGGATAGGGGGATGGGGTTCTGTATATTTAACAATGTAGCAATAACTGCTCGTTATCTCCAGAAAAAATATGGAATTGAAAGGATTTTAATAATTGACTGGGATGTTCATCATGGGAATGGAACTCAACATATCTTTGAAGAGGACGATTCTGTATTTTATTTCAGCATTCATCAGTATCCTCATTATCCAATGACCGGAAATGCAGAAGAGAGAGGAATTGGAAAGGGGGAAGGATTTACATTAAATATTCCCCTCGGTCTAGGAGCTGATGATAAAATTTATCTTCTTGTTTTCAGAGAAATTCTTAATCCTGTGGTGGAAAGATTTAAACCTCAATTCATTCTTATATCAGCGGGCTTTGACTGTCACAGGGAAGACCCCCTTGGAAATATTTTTCTATCAGATTCTTGTTTTTACGAGATGACTAAGATAGTAGTTGAATGGGGAAGGAAATTTGCAAAGGATAGAATTCTGAGCTTCCTTGAGGGTGGTTATTCCTTAAATCATCTTCCCCTTTCAGTGGGAGCCCATATACTTGCTCTCATGGAAAAACTAATCAGTTGATCACTCTTTAAACTTTAAAGGCAGACCCCCTGTAATTGAGAGAGAAAGATTCAAGAAAAGACCAATAATTAGAGTGACAATAAAAGCAATAATTGAGTAAACGATTGGAGCTACAATAACAAGAAGAAAACCAAGTCCAGCAAAAGGAAGAGTTTTTGCGCCGATGGGGAAGAAGGCACTCCCTAAAAGGAATATCAGAAGAAAGACTATAAAAGATACAATCAGATAAAGCACAGCCATGAGAAGAGCAAGCTTCAAAACATCTACACTTCTTAGCGCTAATTCTTTCATGTTAACCTCCATCGTTTAAGCTTAACACATGAAATATAAAAATCAAATATTTTACAACAAAATTATAGCTTTTAGCTAACAGCTAAAGGGAGCAAAAGAACTTAAGTGTAGAAGGTTTATAGCTTAAAGTTTGTTAGTATGTAGCTCTTTTGAAATTTGCTTTTTTCAAAAGGAGAAAGAGCACCTGGATTTCAGCTCTTCCATATTCTTTCACAAGAAGAATCTCAGCCTCATATAAAAGTTGAACTCTCAAAAATTTTGTGTTAATAAGTTATATTTCCAATGAATTTTTAAGGAGGAAAGTATGGATTTTTCTTTAACCGAAGAGCAACAGGCTTTACAGGCTCTCGCCAGAGAGTTTGCCCAGAAGGAGATAAGACCAAATGCAGCAAAATATGATGAGGAAGAATCTTTCCCATGGGAAATCATGCAGAAAGCTTTTGAAGCTGGATTTCTAAGCTCTTCAATTCCAGCAGAATTTGGTGGAGGGGGATTAGGAACATTAGAGACAGTTATAGTTTGCGAAGAACTTGCCTGGGGTTGCGCTGGAATGTACACATCAATAATGGCAAATTCCCTTGCCCTCACCCCTATTATTCTTTTTGGAACTGATGAACAGAAAAAGAAATTTTTGACCCCCCTTACAAAGGAAATGAAATTTGCAGCCTTTGCTCTCACAGAGAGGGAAGCTGGCTCAGATGCTGGAGCATTGAAGACAACAGCCAAGAAAGTTGATGGTGGATATGTAATAAATGGTTCTAAATGTTTCATAACCAATGGTGGAGTCGCTTCTCTTGTGACAGTTTTTGCAAATGTTGATATATCAAAAGGTCCAAGAGGTATAACAGCATTTATAGTTCCAACTGATTCTCCTGGATTTAAAGTAGGAAAAATCGAGAAGAAAATGGGGCACAGGGCATCAAATACTGTTGAGCTTTACTTTGATGATGTTTTTATCCCTGAAGAAAATCTTCTTTCCAAGGAAGGGATGGGATTTTTGGTTGCATTGAAAACTCTTGATAAAGCAAGGCCTTCTGTTGGAGCGGGAGGAGTTGGAGTTGCAAGAGCCGCCTATGAGCAGGCACTGGAATATGCAAAGGTGAGGAAACAGTTCGGTCAACCAATAGCTTCCTTTCAGCATATAGCTTTTAAGCTGGCTGAGATGGCTACAGAAATTCAGGCAGCTCGCCATCTTGTTTATCATGCAGCATGGCTTCTTGACAGGGGAGAAAAGGCTACAAAGGAAGCAGCAATGGCAAAGGCTTATGCCACAGATGTTGCAATGAGAATAACTATAGAAGCTCTTCAGATTTTTGGTGGATATGGATATATGAAAGATTATCCAATGGAAAAGTTTATGAGAGATGCAAAGCTCCTCCAGATTTATGAAGGAACAAACGAAATTCAGAAATATGTAATTTCAAGGGAGATACTGGGTCCTATAAAATAGTAATTTTTCAATTCTGAAAATTTATTTAAAACTCTAAAATCCACTTGAAGATTTTGACAAAAAAGAGAACATATGCAAAAATTAAAAAGATGAAAAAGTTAGAACAAAATATTTCCGCCAGTCAAAAAGGTTAAAACTGAAAGATAAGATAAAAATTATTCCGTTAGACAAGAGAATTGAAGAGGCTATAACTCTTTCAGAACTCTGTCAAGACTTAAAAAGAGAGCTTGAAAATGCGAAAATCCTTCCAAAGAATAATTGAGTTATTGAATAACCTAATCAATGAGAAGCTTATAAGAGATTGCGTTTGGAGGTCTTGCTGTTTCTTCCTGGAGTATCCCAAGAGCCACAAAGGATATAGACTTCCTCGTCCATCTTGCTGACAAATTGACCATGAAAAATATGGAGAGATTAAAGGAAAGGATAAAAACAGAATTTCCAAATACTGAGTTGATGATTGACAACATCCAGCGAATGTATATTATAAGAATAGATGATGGGGTAACTATAATTGATCTCATAATTGCTTCAAAAAACTGGCATTTACAAATTTTAAGGGATGCCATTAAAATCGACTCATCCATTTTTAAAGTCAGAATAAATATCGCTAAACCCGAAGGTTTGATAGTAATGAAATTAAAAGCAGGTAGTCCTCAGGATATAATTGATGCTAAGAATTTATACGAATTGGAAATTATTGATAAAGAGAAATTGTTTTTATTGGCAAAGTCCGCAGGAGTTGACAAAAAATTTAAAAAACTCATTACTAATAAAAAATCCAATGTTTGATTTGGCTTTCAAATCTATTTAAAATTATCTTAGGAGGAAACAATGAAGACAAATATGGGAGTGCTGGACAGAATTTTAAGAATAATAATTGCTGTTATTCTTGCCATTCTTTATCTCACGAAAATAGCTACAGGAACATTGGGGATAATATTTCTGGTGATTGCTCTGGTATTTCTTATAACCAGTATCTTAGGTTACTGTCCCCTTTACACAATTATTGGAATTACGACAAAAAAGGAAAAAGCGTAGGCTGAAAAAAGAAATTGCAAAATAGAAATTGAAGGACAAAAAATTGCGGAAAGTAATTATCATTGCTTCTATTTTTATTTTCAGCGGTTCCTGTTCCTATAACAAATATCTAACAGGGATAAGTTTTGAAGTTTTCCCTCTCCATTCAATTGCTCCCTCTCACATAAATGTCATGTTCATGGTCAAAAAGGAGAATCTTCCTGAAGAAATTCAGGAGAATATAAAGGGAACTCTCAGAATTGACCTTTATCTTTACTGGGCTGAGCTTGTTCCTCCTTCAATGCCCCTTGAGATGGAAAAGATTTTAGGATGGATTCCAGTTGACACAGCTTCCTTCATGATAAAAGAAGAGGAGCTGGAAAAAGGTTTTTTTAATGAATTCTTAATAAGAGAACCAGGAATGTATAAGCTCATGCTTGTTCTTGTTAATTCGGAAGGTGATAAAATTTTTATATCAGAAAGAACTTTCAGGGTTTCTACTGAACTTAAATTCTTCTGAAACTATTTTCTTTTTTCCCAGCTTGACAGAGCCATTTCAGCAGATTTTCTTCTTGGATCATCAGGTCTTGCTGAATTCAAAAAAAGCTTTAAATAATTTGAAGCCATTTCAGTTTTCCCAGCTTGTGCAAGCATTACAGCCATATTGTAAAAAGTTTCAGGAGAAGGATTCAGCTGGACAGCTTTGTAAAGATTTTCGTATGCTTTTTCAAAATTTCTCATGGCAGAATAAGTTATTCCTAACTCCTGATAAATTTTATAATCCTCAGGATATTTTTCTTTCAGTCTGTTGTAAATCTCAAGAGCTCTTTGGATTTGTCCTGAAAGGAGTAATGAGTATGCATAGTCAATGTTTAAAAGTTTATTTTCAGGTTCAATCTTAAGCGCCTTTTCATAATAGTAAAGACTTTCTTGAGGTCTGTTGGAATGGCTCAAAATCCAGCCAGCTGCTACAAGAGCTTCAAAAAAGTCAGGCTTTATTTCAAGAGCTTTTTTTGCAGTTTCGAGAGCCTCGTCCATTTTCCCCATTACTGTGTATATAGCAGAAAGTTGACTGAGAAGCTGATATGATTCGGGATTTATTTCCAGTCCCTTTTTAATTACCTGAACTGCTTTTTCATATTCCCCAAGTCTGTGATAAATCCTTCCAAGATAATGATATGAAAGGGAAATCTCAGGGTCAATTCTTATCAATTCTTCATATTTATCAATGGCGCACCTAATATTTTTTCTGTATTCGCATTCCTTTGCATCGAGAAGAAGCTTTAAAGATTCCAATTTATCCTTTGGATCAGGCAGAGTCCCACCCTTTTCAAAGGAGAGATCTCCGCCAATATATCCAAGGGACCTCAGTTTTTCTTCGTCTTCTCTTGTCAATACCATCTTTCCCGAAATTCCAGAAGAATATTTCCTCTCCATGCTCTTCATTAGGAGCTTCAAACTTTCCGCTTTCTCTTTTTCTTCCTGGAAAAGATTAATATTTTCGTGGGGATCCTTTCTTATGTTATAAAGCTCTTCCTTTGGTGCAAAGATATACTTCCATTCTCCATCCACCACTCCCCTCAATTCAGCCCAGTTAAAACTTTCCTTTGGATAAACCGTTTCAATGTAAAAGGAGAGGTCTTTCTTTTTTCTTCCAGTAATGTAAGGGGATAGACTTTCACCTTGAGAACTATAAGAATTTCCAATTTTTAAAAAGTCAAGGACTGTAGCAAATATATCTACTAATCTAACATTTGCCTTTACAATTTTATTCGCTGGAAATTTCCCTGGAGCAACTGTAATCAGGGGGACTCTCATACTGACCTCGTAGAGGAAGATTCCATGGTCTCTTTCTCCATGTTCCCCTAAGGATTCTCCAT
>FMSI01017339.1_pt1 | contig 11758 bp, 9 predicted proteins | sample 1504471 | NCBI WGS metagenome assembly FMSI01 (sample SAMEA4475357, study PRJEB15587) | soil metagenome | biome: Soil; feature: Field | place: India | collected 2015-03-11 | depth 0 m
ACAATGGCCTCAGTTTTCTCGTTCTGCTGCATTATATTCTTCATCCAGTTATCCAAGGCTTCGTAACCTAGGGCAGTGTTGCTGAACCGCAGCAGTTTTGCCAGTTCGATCCCCCGATAATCGAAGGCTCGGGCATAATGCATGTCCTTACCAATGTCAATCCCGACCACCAGTGTTTCATTTTTGATTTGCAAAATCTTCTCGTTTTGTGTACGCTTCATATGGAGACGCCTCCTCAATCTTGGTTTTGTGCCTTTCTTGACAGGATCAGCACATTTCCATTGTATTGCCAGGCGTCTCCTCTTTCAAAGTTCAATTTTGATCATTACAGGAATGCTCCCATAATAATCGAAATCAAAAGCGAAGGCATTATATCTGCCCATTGTTCTTTATAGCTATAATTAAGTAATTTAGATAAGCATTTATAAAGGTTGAAATTAGACTCGTCAAAGCACCGCCTAATGCCAAAGCATATATTCCAAAAGGCAAGCTGATAATTAAAAAAGAAAATTTCAAATCCGGCCTCCATTTAACCGTAAACCAAAGTATAATGACTACTCCCAATTGGTTTGCCAATTGCTGTATAACTAACGCCTAGATTCCCAACCCACCATATGCTGCTACACTCCCTATACTTCTGAAGTTGATGTTATTAAAACGCATTTAGTATCAAAATCTCTTGCAGCCTGCAAAATATTCAATGTCCCTTTAATATTTGTATCAAGATAACTATCAGGTGAATGATAACTGAATGGTATAGAGATTAATGCAGCCAGATGAAAGACTATATCAATACCCTTCATAGCTTTACGAATTCCATTTGGATCCCTATTGTCACCTGCAAAAATCTCTATATCTTTGACTTTTTCTTTAGGAAAAGTATCAATCCAACCCCATGAGTTGAAAGAATTATAAAAAACAAATGCTCTGACTTTTGCACCTTCATTAAGCAAAGCCTCAACTAAATGACTTCCAATAAATCCATCTGCACCTGTAACTAAAATATTGATGTTAGTTAAATCCATAATTTTTCATATATTTTGCATTAATTATTTTTTTCAATTTGGAAATTTATATTATTTTTATTCATAATTATTTAATTAAAATATATTACTGATAAAAATTTAATCCATAAACTTTACAACTTAAACACCTTCCCATCCTCAATATGTACTCGTTTTACCGCATTTCGTAAATCTACTACCAGCTGTGCTTTTTCCACAATATGTTCCACATCAAAACATGAATGATTTGTAGAAAATACAACACAATCAGCTTTTGCAATAATATCATCTGTAAGCTCAACTCCAATCCATTTTTTACCATATTCATCTACTACTTCAGGAATATACGGGTCATGGTATACCACATGAGCACCTTTTTTTGCCACCTCATGCATCACAAGCAGAGCTGGACTTTCACGCGGATCGTCAATATCGGGCTTATATGCAACTCCTAAAAATAATACGGTTGAGCCTCGCAGCGGTTTTGCATATCTGTTCAATGCATACGATATCTTGTTCATCATACGGTATGGCTGCAGATTATTAATGCGACCTGCTGCTTCTATCATACTTAAATCAAAATTAATACTTTTGGCAATATATTCCAGATAAAACGGATCAAGTGGAATGCAATGCCCACCAATGCCAGGCCCGGGATAAAACGCCTGAAATCCAAACGGCTTTGTTTTTGCCGCTTCAATTACTTCCCATATATTTATATTCATTTTACCAGCTAAAAGTGCAAGTTCATTGATGAGGCTGATATTTACAAGCCTGTAGGTATTTTCCAGAATTTTTACCATCTCTGCAGCCCGCGGTGAGCTTACTGGGTACAGATACTTAATTGCTTTACTATATAATGCCAATGCTATCTCCTTAGCATCCTCGCCCAATGCCCCAACTACTTTTGGTGTGTTTTCAGTATGATATTCTTTATTGCCTGGATCAACTCGCTCCGGGCTAAAACACAGCCAGAAATCCACGCCTTCCTTAAGCTCTGACTCCCGTTCAATAATAGGCTTCATAAATTCTTCTGTGGTTGTGGGATACGTAGTACTTTCCAGGCTAATAAATGTACCAGGCTTCATATTGCAGGCCGTATCAATACAGGCGGTTTCTATAAAGCTCATATCAGGTTTTTTAAATTTATCAAGTGGCGTTGGTACGCAAATAATAACTGCATCACACTCTTTTATTCTTGTAAAATCACAGGTAGCTTTTAGTTTTTTGTTTTGTACAGCAAGCGATAGCTCCCGGGGATCAACATCACTTACATAGTTTTTGCCTTCATTAATCATTGCTGTTTTATTTTCACTTTTTTCAAAACCTATCACCTCTATGCCATTTTTTGCAAATGCAACGGCAAGTGGTAATCCTACATATCCCAGGCCAATAATGCCAACGACAACTGTATTGTTATTAATTTTTTGTAAGATTTGTTGTTTATAATACATCCAAATGACCTCATATTGTGTTTGTGTTTGTGATGGTGTTGGTGATATTGTGTGCAAGTGATTTTATTAAACCTCTTTAATATTTTACATAATTATGTTAAGTTTGTCACTTATCTCATAGTACTGCTTTTACTGTAAATAACTCAGATCCTTTGCAAGCATAATATAATATTTCAACCCACCAACTGAACCATTGGATAACAAATAAATTGCAATAATTCTTTGGTGTTGTTTCTATAACTACCTCCCAGTAAATTAGCACCTATAGAAACACTTGCTCTTCTAATTTGCAATATTAATCCATACTTTTCGTAAACAGGAAAATCTTTGGTTAAACTATATAGTTAAAGCGTAATAGCATGTTCTTTTTTAAATAACTCTAAATCTTTAGCACTCTTGATTGTGGACATGTTAACACTCAATCCAATCATTTAATTAGAAATTATAAAAACGTCTATCAAACACTGACACTATTTACTTAATACACACACCACACTCTTTGCACACATCACCCACACTTAACTTTATCCCACATTTGCATACCCATCCATGCTGTACTGCTGGCACACCGTACACCAAGGCAAAATCAGGAACATCACTGGTAACTACACTGCCGGCACCAACAAGGCAATATGAACCCACTGTAACACCGCAAACTATTGTTGCATTAGCACCAATTGTAGCACCTTTTTTTACCAATGTCTGTTTATATTCACTTTTCCTATCAATAAACGCCCTTGGATTTATTACATTAGTAAATACCATCGAAGGCCCACAGAACACATCATCTTCAATAATCACGTTATCATACACACTTACATTGTTCTGTATCTTAACGTTGCTGCCAATAATTGCTTTTCCTCCTATAAAAACATTCTGCCCAATAACGCAATTGCTACCAATAAAGGCACCTTTCATGATATGACTAAAATGCCATATCCTGGTACCATTGCCAATTACAGCTCCCACATCAACAAACGAAGAAACATGACAATAGTATTCACCATTTCTGATTGCGATTTTTTTAAGCTCATCCATTTTTTATAAAATCCTCAATTACATCACATACATAATCCACTTCATCATCTGTTAGCTCTGGAAACATTGGCAGGGCAATAATACGTTTGCTTATACTTTCTGCAACAGGAAAGTCCCCTTGCTTATATCCTAAATATGCAAAGCATTTTTGTAAATGTAATGGTTGTGGATAATATATAGAATAACCAATATTTTTTTCTTCAAAACGTTTAATCAGTTCATCCCGCCTGTCAAGTAAGACACTGTATACATAGTATACTGCTTTGCTATTTTCTTTTACAACTGGGATTGTAATCTCTTCTAAATGTGCTAACCGCGTATTGTAATGTTGTGCATGATGAAAACGCTTTGCTATAGCCTCATTGATATATTTTAATTTCACTTTTAAAATAGCTGCCTGGATAGTATCAAGACGCGAATTATAACCTACATAATCATGAAAATATTTCTTTGAAGATCCATGAACTCTGTAGCTTTTTATTTTTTTATACAGGTCTTCATCATTGGTAACCATTAAACCTGCATCGCCATACGCACCTAACGTTTTTGTTGGGAAAAACGAATAAATACCAATTTGAGCGATAGTTCCTGCATAGTGCCATTTTCCATTAATTAATGATTTCATGCCCCAGGCTTCGGCTCCATCTTCTAGCACTGCCAAATTATACTTTTGAGCTATCGACATAATTTTTTCCATATTTGCTGGTTGGGTAAAAAGATGTACAGGAATAATCCCCTTTGTGTCAGAAGTTATTTTACGTTCAAGATCATTGCAATCAATATTAAATGTATCTGGTTCAATATCAACAAATACAGGTTTGCCACCCACCCTTACTATGCATGAAGCAGACGCAAAAAATGTAAATACAGGTGTAAGCACTTCTCCTTTGCCAAAACCCAGTATATCACTTCCCAGTACCAGCGCATCAGTGCCGCTGGCAACCCCCACAGCATATTTCACACCTAGGTATTCTGCAGCTGTTGCTTCAAACTCAGTAACATCTCTGCCAAGTATGAAATCGCCACGATGTAATATCTCCTGTATGGCAGTATCAAATTCCTGCTTATATGCCATATATTCACGGGTAGATGTATAAAAAGGGACTTTCATTTTCATAATAATTATTACGCAGCATTATAAAAATCAAAAAAATTAAGCAGTTATGCCTTCTGTTTCTAATTTGTGTATTAATTTTTCAATTTTTTTTTATTTTTAAATTAACAAAATCTTCTCCACACTGCTGGCAAATATGTACATGCACATTGCTAATAAAAAATTTTGCCACTTATTCCTTTTCAATCAAAATGCTGGTAAATCCCTATTTTATCACACACTTGCATAATAGGCAATTCATATTTCTAGTGCTAGTCCGTACAGTGTAATTATAAAGTTGTTTGATATAGCTTTTTGAAGTGTTGCGTTATAGTGTTCATTACCACATAACTAAAGTATTCAATATTATTTCTGAGGTATTCCCATTGCCATACAATTGTATATTTGTACCCATTTTATGTGTTCTACATATACCCAGTGCCTTTATTATTTTTTCTTTGTCAGTACCCACAACAATATTCCAACCTTCATTTACTAGTTCAAGCCATTCTGTAGTATCACGCAATGTGATACACATTTTACCAGCAAAGTATGCTTCTTTTTGTACACCCCCAGAATCAGTGATAATACATTCGCATTCGTTTTCAAGATACAGCATTTCAAAATAACTTACTGGTTCAATCATTATAATGTGCTTCCCAACATTTATATTATATTCTTTTAAATATTTTCGTGTTCGCGGGTGAACAGGAAATATAATTGTATATTCTGCATACTCATTTAATGCGGCAAAAATTGATCTTAAATTGTTTTCACTATCAGTATTTTCTGCTCTGTGCAATGTTAATAATATAAATGGCTTGTTGATTAATTTTAAAATTTTGTCGCCTTTTTCATACGCTTTCTTTTTATAATACAGGAAAGCCTCATACATTATATCACCACTCAATATAACTGCTTTATTATCAGGCGTTGGCTTTTCTGGTTGCTTGAATTCTATACCCTCTTTCTGTAAATTATTAATAGCAAGGTGTGTTGGAGCAAATAACCATGTAGATACATGGTCAGTTAATCTTCTGTTTTGCTCTTCTGGCATCATCATCATGTATGATCGCAGACCCGCCTCAACATGAGCAACCGGCACATGAAGTTTTGAAGCTGCTAACGCTCCTGCTAATGTAGAATTAGTATCCCCATAAACTAAGACAATATCTGGTTTATGTATAAGTATCAATTCTTCTATACCTGCTAACATCTTCCCGGTAACATACCCATGATTCCCGGAACCCACTTCAAGATTATAATCTGGATCTGGTATTTCCATTTCTTCAAAAAATATTCTGGACATTGTATCATCATAATGCTGCCCGGTATGCACCAGTATCTCTTTATATGTCGCATTATGATTACTGGATCTCATTTTTCGACTTAATACTGCAGCTTTTATAAATTGGGGCCTCGCACCAACAACAGTCAGGATGCTAATCATTTAAAAGTACCAATCATTTCTATGGTAGAAAAGTTAACCGGCAAGTCTACAGGCTGTCCTGTCTTCTGGCTTTTATATATTGCTAGTATAATTTCAACAGCCTTTTTCCCTTCCATGCCATCTATTAAGGGATTTTTGTTAGTTTTAATGGCATTAACAAAATCTGCATATAGTGGTGTATGCCCATCCCCATATACGCTATCTGGATCTTTCCCGTTTGTAGCAGTCATTATATCTTCAGTATCACCAAATGTATCACTATCTGAAAACCTCCACGTTTCAATTTTATTCACAGCTACACCACCAATAACCGCTGTACCTTTTTCGCCAAACAATGAAAGCTTCTCTTCTAAATTTCTTGGATACACACACGCACTTCCCTCAATAATACCAACTGATCCATTATCAAATTCAATTATTGCAGCTCCAAAATCCTCTGCTTCAATCGGCCGCGAGAATCTCCGTGTAACTGCATGGACTCGTTTCGCATTTCCCATCATCCACTGCAATAAATCAATACCATGTGAACACTGATTCATTAATGTGCCGCCATCCATTTCCCATGTTCCACGCCATGGAGCCTCTTTATAGTAACTATCGCCCCTGTTCCATCGTATCTGAATAGCGCCATGTAGTAGCCTGCCAAATCTCCCTTCCACCAATGCTTGTCGCATTTTAACAATAGGTGCATTGAATCTATTTTGGAAACACACACCAAGCTGTTTATTGCTGTCCTTAGCAGTTTTTATCATTTCATCAGCATCTTCAGTAGAAAGGGCCATAGGCTTTTCACATAACACATGAGCACCAGCTTTTAAACAATCGATAGTTATGGATTTATGTAATCCCGATTCAGTTGCAATAATGCAAATATCGGGCTGCATCTCATCTAATAGCATTCTATAGTCTGTAAACATTTTTATATTTGCAGACGGGACTTTTGCAGCATATTCTTTAATTTTCGTAGTAGCTTTTTGTTCAATAACATCACAACATGCTACAAGCCTTAGAGTATCCTGATTTTTGACCATAGCGGCAATATGCTTGGAACTGATTCTTCCACATCCAATTAATGCAATAGTGTACATATATGTATATCCATAATTTTTGTATGATAATACTGTAGATGAATTGTTAATTTTACAAACTCAATCTTTATTTTGCTGGTACTGGTGCTGGCGTTATAATTATTGATTCACCACAAACACTAACACAATACACCAAAACTACCACATAGCTTCGCCCTCTCAGTTACAGGCGCCTTCCCCTGCCCAAGCCATATATGCTATATTTGTAATAGAAATCAGCAAAACCAAAAACCTTTGTATTACCGAGTAATTATATTACTCATTTTTGTCAAGAATTATTTCAAATTATACTTATGAACTACCCAATGCAAGCCATTAAGCATAAAGCTGTCAATAGCATCTAAAACATTAAGTAAAATAATTTTGACACAATATTCCCTTCAGCATTTTATTTTTTTTTATAAAAGATTAAGTTTAATCCGTCAAAGCCTTTAGTTTCATTAATAGTTTTCAAATATATTAATTATTTTTTTATGTCAACAATCTTTAGAAATACTATCCTTATCTTTTAATTACTAAAATAACAACGGTATAACAATTCATGAAACCAACTTAGCTAAATACTTCCCATATTTACTTTTATGCAAATTCTTTTCCAACTGTTTATATTCCTCATTCATATTTCTCATTTATATTTCTCATTCATATTTCTCATTTATATTTCTCATTCATATTTCTCATTCATATTCCTCAATTGAAATTCATTTCTGACTAAGGGCAATTTCTTCAATGCACCCAATCTTTAAACCTGTTCTTTCTTCAATTATTTTCACAAATTCCGAAGTTTCAAAAAACTGTCAAATGTCCCGGTATAAAGCCACGCATACCCTGCTCATAATCTTCACAGACAGTTTGCCGCGGCTCAAATACTCCTGATTCACTGTGGTTATTTCAAGCTCGCCCCGCGCAGAAGGCTTTATACTTTTTGCAATTTTTACCACATCGTTGTCGTAAAAATACAGCCCAACAACCGCATAATTAGATTTTGGATGCTTTGGCTTTTCTTCAATGCTCACCTCTTTTCCTTTTTCGTCTAATTCCACCACTCCATAGCGTTCAGGATCATTTACCCAGTAGCCAAATACAATGCCGCCGCCCTGGGACTGTATCACTGCTTCGCTACCGCTCGCAGTGACACTCCCCAGTCATTGCGAGCCCCGTAAGGGGCGAGTCATTGCGAGGGGCGAAGCCCCGAAGCAATCTCGCCGTCTCACAGAGACTGCTTCGCTACCGCTCGCAGTGACACTCCCCAGTCATTGCGAGCCCCGCAGGGGCGACGCAATCCCTCCCTCACCTTTTTTCATAATTCCTTTCAATCCATTTCCTATACTCACCGCTTTTAACGCGCTCAATCCACTCTTTATTGTTTAAATACCAGTCCACCGTTTTTTCAAGCCCTTGAGAAAATTCAACTGTCTGTCTAAAGTTTAGCTCATTTTTTATCTTATCGCAGTTGATAGCGTATCGCCTGTCATGGCCAGGGCGGTCCTTCACAAAGGTAATGAGCTTTTTATAGTAATCACGACTTTTCCCAGTTTTTTCTGCAACAATTTCGCATAGCTTTTGAACCAGGTCAATATTGTGCCATTCGTTCTCACCGCCTATATTATAGGTTTCCCCTGCTTTGCCCTCATTCACCACAAGCCACACTCCCAAACAATGGTCTTCCACATATAACCAGTCGCGTACGTTTTTGCCGTCTCCATATACCGGAAGCGGCTTTTCGCTTTTCATATTTAAAATCATAAGTGGAATGAGCTTTTCCGGAAACTGATACGGCCCATAGTTATTGGAACAATTTGAAATTGTTACATTGAGACCATAGGTGTGATAATAGGCCATAACCAGATGGTCAGATGATGCCTTTGATGCCGAATAGGGACTTCGTGGATCATACGGCGTTGTTTCATAAAAGTATCCTGTTTCTCCCAGCGATCCGTAAACCTCGTCTGTGCTTATATGATGAAAACGACGAGAAGCGTAATCGTTCTCCCATGCACTACGACAGCATTCAAGCAGATTAAATGTTCCAATGATGTTAGTATAAATAAAATCCTTGGGACCGTGTATGGAGCGGTCTACATGTGATTCCGCCGCAAAATGGACAACACAATCAATATTGTATGTAGTAAACAGCTTTTCGCACGCATTGAAATCGCATATATCAATCTTTTCAAAAAAATAGCGCTTCCCGCCAAATTTAGCTTCAATATCTGCAAGATTTTCAGGATTCCCGGCATACGTTAGTTTATCCACATTAACAATGACACCCGGATAATGTATCTTTTCAAATAGATAGCGAATAAAATTGGTGCCAATAAAACCCGCACCGCCAGTCACAACAATGCATTTATACTTTGAATTGCTCTCCATATATCACACCTCCTTAGTCATTGCAAGGGGGCATCAGCTCCCGAAGCAATCCCCCCCATACTAAATATCATCAAACAAATCATCCCACCCGGGATTCATCCTTTCAATTAGTTCAATTTTCTTTTTCCTGTTTACGGCTTTTATCTACTTCTCTCTCGCTATTGCATTTCTAATATCTTCAATACATTCATACTATACCAACTTTATTATATTATATCTTGCAGTAAATCCTTTTATCACTTTATTTTTATGTTGCCATATGCGCTTTTTCAAATCACTTGTAACAACAGTGTATAATACAGTGTTATTCCTATTTCTCATTATGTACACATATCCTTTTTGTTCATAATACATTACCTTCAGCCACAGTCATTGCGAGGGAGCGTCAGCTCCCGAAGCAATCTCCCCTTCCCCAGAGACTGCTTCGCTACTGCTCGCAGTGACATATTGCACCAATCGCTATCGTGCAAATATTAACGTTATGTCACATTTATTACGTTGGTTTTGAAATCCACTATATTTAATTTAAAAAATATATATGATGCTCATCGATTTTTGTTGACAAATAAGTGATACCATTACTAATCAAAGCATAAGAAATGCAGTATGTATTATTCCTAATTATCATGGTGTCATATATGGAATTTGATGCAGTAATTGGCCTTGAAGTGCACGTTCAGCTGAATACGCAATCAAAGATATTTTGTTCATGTTCAACACAATTTGGCTCACAGGCAAATACGCAAGTGTGTCCGGTATGTTTGGGTCTTCCCGGCGTATTGCCGGTATTAAACAAAGAGGTGTTAAAAAAAGCAATACAGGCAGGGCTTGCACTAAATTGTAAGATAGCTTCATACAGCAAATTTGACCGTAAAAATTACTTTTATCCTGACCTGCCAAAAGCATATCAAATTTCACAATATGATAAACCAATTTGCTCTGACGGTTATATTGAGATAGCAACTAAAGAAGGAATTAAAAAAATTGGTATTACACGCTTGCATATGGAAGAAGATGCAGGGAAAAATATCCACAGTGAAGATTCAGATAACAAAGTTTCGTATGTTGATTTTAACCGAACAGGTGTACCTTTAGTTGAAATAGTCTCTGAACCAGATATAAACACTCCTGATGAAGCATATCAATACCTTCAGAATTTGCGTTCTATTCTTAAATATATAGAAGTATCAGATTGCAATATGGAAGAAGGCAGTCTGCGTTGTGATGTAAATGTTTCGTTAAAACCAAAAGGTTCAAAACAATTTGGGCAGAAAGTTGAAATAAAAAATTTGAACAGCTTTAAATCCGTAAAGTTAGCACTTGAATATGAAATTGAACGCCAGAAAAAGATGCTATCACAGGATGAACGAATTGTTCAGGAAACCCGCTTATGGGATGCTGACCGCAATATAACTTTTTCCATGCGTTCAAAAGAAGAGGCTCATGATTATCGGTATTTTCCGGAGCCTGATTTGCCTCCAATTGAGATATCCGGTGAATTTATAGAACAGTTAAAAAAAGAATTACCTGAACTGCCACACGAAAAACGTGTCAGGTTTATGCAGCAATACGGATTGCCAGAATATGATGCTCAGGTATTAACGGCCACCAGACAACTTGCAGCATACTATGAAGCTGTTGTTGCAGATGGTGCACACCCAAAAAAAGCATCTAACTGGATAATGAGTGAAGTCCTGGCAAAGATCGATGATCCGGAAACTATCGATTCATTTATTGTACGACCACACCAATTGGCGGAATTATTAAAGCGAATTGATGATACAACCATCAGCGGTAAAATAGCTAAAACCGTATTTGAAGAAATGCTTGAAACCGGTAAAAATCCTGATACAATTATTAATGAAAAAGGATTGCGCCAGGTAACTGATACCGGAGCTATTGAATCTATAATAGATCAAGTAATAAAAAGTAATCCAAAATCAGTTGAAGATTATAAAAATGGAAAGGATAAAGCGTTGAAATTTCTCATTGGTCAGGTTATGAAGGAATCTAAAGGCAAAGCCAATCCTCAGATGGTGAATGATATTCTAATTAAGAAATTATCACAAGGATAGCCATTACAATGAGTTATCGCCAAATATACTAATTTAGAAAGGATAAATTATGGAAGCTGTTACCACAACAAAAGTCCCAGGTGTACGAAAGCTTTTTTCTGGAAAGGTCAGAGATGTATATAAAGTTGATGATGAACATCTGATCATTGTTTCAACTGACAGGATATCCGCGTTTGACTGGGT
>FMSI01002164.1_pt1 | contig 11748 bp, 11 predicted proteins | sample 1504471 | NCBI WGS metagenome assembly FMSI01 (sample SAMEA4475357, study PRJEB15587) | soil metagenome | biome: Soil; feature: Field | place: India | collected 2015-03-11 | depth 0 m
GCCGCGTGCCTACTGTCATCTTCGCGTGCGCGGCCAACGGCGACCAACCCGCCATCGTGCTCAGTGAATGGATTGCAGGCGATGGTCGCCCCCCCGATCCGGCCCAACTCGGCGAACAGCTCGCTGCACTGCACCGCCACACCGGCGCTGCGTATGGCCTTGAGTGCGACAACTTCATCGGCGGCACTCCGCAAACCAATGGCTGGATGGAGGACTGGATCGCCTTTTTCCGCGAGCGACGCCTCTTGCCGCAGATCGAGCTGGCTGCCCGCAACGGTCTTTTGCCGGCGCGCCGCCGGCAGATGCTGGAACGGGTTGTGAGCCGGCTTGACGAGTGGCTGAGCGGTGTGCCGCGCGTTCCCTCGCTCATCCATGGCGATCTGTGGAGCGGCAATGTGATCGCTGGCCCCGGCGGTGCGCCAGCTTTGATCGACCCCGCCATTTCGCACAGCGACCGCGAGGCTGAATTGGCCTTTACCGAACTCTTCGGCGGCTTCTCGCCTCGCTTCTACGCCGCGTATCAAGCGGCATGGCCGCTCGCCCCCGGCTACCGTGACCGGCGCGACCTCTACAACCTTTACCACCTGCTCAACCACCTGAACCTGTTTGGCGAAGGCTACGGCGGGCAGGTCGATGCGGTCGCGCGCCGGTATGGATAGGCAGCGCGTGAACGAACGTTTGCATGGTATTACGTGGGAATCGTATGGAGTGCGGTAGTTAAACTGCCGCACTCCATAGAAGCAATGCATGATTCGCGGAGTCTGTTGCTTAGCGCGTCTGTTTCCGTTCACGCGTGCGTTTGCAGGTATTAATGCCAAAGACCCAATATAATGGGCATACCGCATACGCCGCCGTCGCAAACATAATCAGCGCAAGAAAACCAGTAATGACCTGCAACCAGAAGAGCTGGCCAAAGAGCGAAATAAGACCGAAAACCATCGTCAATACGAGACGAATATCGCGATCTAGCGTGCCTACATTGCGCATATCAAACATCCTTTCCCTCGACCGTTTCTCGCGCCTAGCATAACAATCTTGTTTACGCTTGTTGGTGAAGATTTCACTACCAAGCGTAATGATTGCTCATTTGCATTGTAAGGCAAGAACCCGGAATATGCCACATCGAAGAGATTTGACTCTTGTGCTACAATAGGGTAGTTTCGCCGAGACTATGCTGTGGGGAGCTATGAAGGACGAAACCATCGACATGCCAATTGATCAGAATGATCCGTTCGGTTTGGCGGCTGTGCGCGATCTGTTGCACATGCTCGAGGAGAGCGATGTCTACGAAATCACGATCGAGCGCGGCAATGCCAAGTTACACGTCAAACGCGGCCAGCCCACCCCTAGCGGCGTGATCTATTCTGCTCCGCTGCCCGCCGCACCGCTCAGCGCACCGATCAACGCACCCCTGCCGACCACCCCAGTGACGCCTTTCGTCCAACCGCCGCCAACGCCAGAAGGGCCGCCAGTCGAAATGCCGGCTGGCCATACGATTACCGCCCCGATGGTCGGCACTTTCTACGCGGCGCCCTCGCCGAAAGACAAGCCGTTCGTGCAGGAAGGCGATGAGGTGCGGGTCGGCGATACCGTCGGCATTGTTGAAGCGATGAAGATGATGAACGAGATCGAGAGTGACGTCGCCGGACGGGTGGCGCGCATTCTGGTCAAGAATGGGCAACCGGTTGAGTACGGCCAGCCGCTGATGGTGATTGAACCGCTTTGATGCGCGCTTTTTCGGTCTCTGACTTAAATAGCGCTCTGCGCGCTCATCTGGAAGGCGAGGGTTTGTTCTTCGACCTCTGGCTGCTAGCTGAAGTCGTGGAATTCCGCCGCTACCCTTCAGGGCATTGCTACTTTACCCTGAAAGATGAGCAAGCGAGCATTCGCGCCGTGCTCTGGCGCAGTGCCGCCGAACGGCTGGCGAAGCTGCCGGCCAACGGCGAGGCAGTGCTTGCCCATGGCCGGGTTGGCTTCTACGAAGCCCGTGGCGAAGTGCAGTTCGTCGTCGATCAGATCGTGCTGGCAGGGGAAGGCTTGCTCAACGCGCAACTCGAACAACTGCGCGCCCGTCTCGAAGCTGAAGGGTTGTTCGATGAACGCCGCAAGCGACCGTTGCCGCCCCTGCCGCGCCGGATCGGGATCGTTACCTCGCTCCAAGCGGCGGCGCTGCAAGATATGCTGACCATTTTCCGCCGCCGCTACCCGCTCGCCGAAATCGTCTTATCACCGTGTCTGGTTCAAGGTGAACTGGCCCCGGCTAGCATTGTGGCCGCACTCCGTCGCGTCTATGCCGAGCCGGTCGATCTCGTGATCGTAGCTCGCGGCGGCGGCGCCAGCGAGGATCTGGCGGCATTCAATGATGAACAGGTAGTGCGGGCAGTCGCCGCTAGCCCGGTGCCGATTATCACCGGCGTTGGCCACGAGACCGATACCACCTTGGTGGATGCAGTGGCCGATCTGCGAGCTCCCACCCCTTCCGCCGCTGCCGAATTGGCCGCGCCAGCCGTCGTCGATCTTCGCCAACGTGTCGCTGAATTGCGTGACCACGCCGCTGACGCAATCATGGCGCGCATCGAGGAGCAGCGCCGCGCAGTTGACCAACAAGTGGCTTTGCTCCGCCGCAACCATCCCCACCGCCGCCTTGATGCAGCCCGCCAGACGGTTGATGAGTTTGATCGCCGGGCTAGCCGTGCGTTCGAGCGGTGGCTGGCCCTCGCCCAAACCCGCCTGCAAGGCTTGCAAGCCCGGCTCAGCACCCTCAGCCCGCAAGCGACGCTGGCCCGCGGCTACGCCATCGCGCAATGCGCTGGCGGGCAAGTTGTTACCGATCCGGCACAGGTGCAAGCGGGTGAACAGCTCCAACTCACGCTACGCGCCGGTAGGCTGCTTGTCGTTGTAGAGGACGCCCATGAGTGAACCAACTGCCGTTGAACAATACGAGACATTGCTGGCCGAGTTACAGGCAGTGGTAGAAAGGCTCGAGCGCGGCGAGTTATCGCTTGCCGAAGCGTTGCACCTTTACGAACGCGGCGCTGAGCTCGCTGCAGCGTGCCAACAATTGCTCGACACTGCCGAATTGCGGGTACGCCAGCTCGATAGCGCGTAAACGGAACCTGAATCGTCATGAGCGTCTCGATCGTGGAAAAAGTCTATCGTTACCCATGGCGGCGGCGATGGTGGCTCGCCACCATCGGTAATCTGCTGGTGATCGCGAGCCTCCTCATTGCTGCGTACCAGATTCTGCGCGGAGTCGTCGCAGCCAGCGAACCCCTCGCGCCTTGGTTGCGCCGCACACCTTGGCTACGCCCGCTCTACGATGGACTTTCTCCCCTTCCGCGCGATCTGAGCTTATGGTTCCCAGAAGCGCTAGGGATGCTGCTGTGGGCCGCAGTTGGCTTGTTTATCGCGTTAATCCTCCTCAACGCACTACCGGCTATCCGAACGAGTGCCCGCGGCCTGCTCGTCGAGTTTGCCGGCGGCTGGCTGCCGGTGGCATGGGAAGACGTGCAACAGATCCACGTCACGGGCGATGAGGCCGGCCAGCGCTTTGTGTTGCTGGTGATCCCCGCAAAACAAGCCAAGCGTCTGACCGGCTGGCATCGTGTATATGGCTTGTTATACGGCACCACCATCCAGCCAGCTTTTCTCGTGTCGTCATCGATCGATGAGTTTGACCATTTGCTCAATACGATCTCGCACGAAAACAGCCGCGCGATCCGCAGCGTTGAAGGAGCGCAGCCGGTGCTGGTCGACGAACAACGCCGTTCACCATTGTTTGGCCTATTCTTGCGCGGCGCTACAACCGCATCGCCGGCTGCCAATGCGATCTTGCCGCCAACGACCGCGCCAGACGTGACGGCCACGCTCCCCACATGGTCATTGATCAGGATCGCTCACCTTAGCGTGATGGCGCTTGTGCTCATCTTTGGCCTGCTGCACTATCGCAGTTATTGGGATCGAGCGCTCACACTCATGGTTCCAGAGCTACGCAGCAACCCTGCGCTGCTGTGGGTCAGCCAAGATCCAGTCTATCGCGCGATCTTCAATGCCTATCAAGGCGCTAGTACACCTTTCTTCGGCTTTTCTGGACGGCCTGATCTACCGGCCCCAGTATGGCTGCTGATCGCCGCCCATCTGCTGCTAGCGCTCGTCATTGCTCTAGCCTTCGCGCTGCTGATCGCTATTCCCTCGTCAGCCATTGCTGGTCAAAACGGGATGATCGTCCGCTTTCTCCCCCACCCACTGACATTCGCGCGCACTCTTCCATGGGCGAGCATCAGCGCGTTTCAGGTGATTGATCTCGGCTTTGGCCGCAGCATCGCCTTTGTTAAATCACCAGCGCTGCCGTGGCTCAGCCGGCTGTGCGGCTTGGTAGTGACGGGGCAATGGACGCCGGGTGTGATCTTGATCGGCACGATGAAGAACTGGCCAGAGCTGATTGAACGCTGTGCAGAACGGTTGAGCCATCTGCCGTCGATCAACGATGCGCCCCGCTTCCAGCCAGCCGCGTTTATGCCCAATCTGCAACTGATTGGCCAGCCGGTGGCGACTATCGTCGCGCTGAAAGCAGAATTGGCCGCAACCGGCGCAACCACAACCCATCTGCTGTGGCAATCTGTAAGGACGATGCTCGTTGTATCGTTGCCGCTTGGGTTGATGTTTGCCATTCTTGCCTTGATTGACGGCGATCGCTGGCCAGATTTAGGCATTATCTTGGGCGGGGTTGGCTTTGGGCTAGCCGGCTTACTCGAATGGCCGCTTGTCGTGCTGATTTCATTGATTATTCACGGTGCGCTTGACAACGACCAAGAGCAGGCGCATATTTTCACGTTCTACCCGCTGGTGCAGATGCCGCGCCTCTTGCCGTTGCTACTGGCCCTGATTTGCCTCATCATCAATCTGCCATGGCTAGCTGCCATCCTCTGGCTTGCTTCCCTCGCGATTGCCTACTGGGTGACAGCGGCGCTCTGGGTGGATGTATACAAGTGGGAAGGCGCGCAGGTGATTCTGGGTGGTCTGCTGCCGGCGATCTGGCAGCTTTTTGTGATGGTGGGATTCTGGCTGTTACGGTAAGATTGGCGTGGCAAAATCATTGCCAACAGAGAGGATATTGACAATGGATCGCATCCGTATCGCTACCGAAGCTGCTCCGGCAGCGATTGGGCCGTATTCGCAGGCTATCCGGGCGGGTAACTTGATTTTTGTGTCCGGACAGTTGCCGATCAATCCGGCCACCAACGAGATGATTACGGACGACATCGGCGCCATGACCCGGCAAATCTTTGCAAATATTGCCGCTATTTTGCAAGAGGCGGGTAGCTCGCTGAACCGAATCGTAAAAACGACCGTCTTTCTGGCCGATCTGAACGATTTTGCCGCAATGAATGCCGCATACGCCGAGCATTTCAGCGACGCGCCGCCGGCCCGTTCCACCGTGCAAGTGGCCCGCTTGCCCCGCGATGCCCGGATCGAAATTGAAGTAATTGCGTTAGCGTAACAATATCATGCGCATCGTTTGCCGCTGTCGCGCGGTATTCATGATGAGATGATCACGTTGCCTTCCCGTAGTGGATTGGAACGACCGGATGCGACAGCGCGCGTTTTTCATCGCCATCCTGATCGGGGCGCTCATCACCATCGCGTGGCTCCAGCGTCCCGACGGCAAATTGCATGTCATCCTGCTCCCGACTGCCGGCGATGCGATCCTCATCCAATCGCCCGCCGGTTCGTTTACGTTGATTGACGGCGGGCGCGACCCGACTGATCTAGCGGTCGCTTTGGGGACATATCTGCCGTTTTGGCAACGCCATCTGGCGGCCATAGTGCTGACCCGCGCTGTTGAGCACAATCTGCCCGGCCAGTTGGGGGCGTTGCGGCGATACCGGCCCGCGCTGGCGCTGGCGCAAACACTACCCAAGGGAGAATGGCGCGATCTGATGGAAGGTATGGCAACGCCGGTGCGCCAGTTGCAAGCCGGGCAACAGATCAATCTCGGTGGAGCGCGCTTGCGCGTGTTGGCGACGAATGATGGCGATGACGGCGGCGCAGTGTTGCTGATTGAATACCGCGCAACCCGTGTGCTCATCCACAACGGCGGTAGCGCCGGCGATGCGGCCCTCGCCGCACTGGCCGGACACACGATTGATCTGCTCATCTATCCGTGGCAACGCCCGATCACGACACCGGCATTGCGCGATCTGCACATTCGCGCTGTTGCCTTCAGCGCCGGCTTTGAGGCCGATGATCCAGCGTTAGCCAGCTTCTATGAACGGCGGCAACTAGCGCCACACCTGTACCATCCCAAACTCGACGGTGCGATTCATCTGATCAGTGATGGTCGCCGAGTCACAATAACCACGCAACCGCCATGAACGACCGTCTCGGCTTAGTGTTACTTCTCATCGGCGCGGCTCTTGCGCTGCTCTGCGCCGGCGCATTCCTCTGGCAGCGGTTTTACCGCGACGATCCGGCCAATGCGGCCCGCCGCATCTTCAAAAACAGCGCCGTCACGTTTGGCTTGCGCATGTTTGTGCGCGGGTTGGATACGGTTATCCTTTTTTTGCTGGTCGGCGCGCTCGATCCAGCGGCGCTGGGAGCGTATAACACAGCCGCGCTGCTGGTAGCGCAATACCTCGCTACGTTCACCGAATTCGGGCTTGGCGTCTTGCTGACCCGTGAAGTTGCCCGCCAACTTGATGCTGCCCGCCGGTTGTTCGGTGTTACCCTGACGCTACGCCTCATTTTGATTATCGCCGCGGCTGCGCCGGTGGCATGGCTAGTCATCGCTAGCTACAACCTGATCGGCGCAGTTGGGTTGAGCGAGCCGCTCACCGCCGAAGGCCAATTGGCGATCTGGATTTTGCTGCTGACTCTCGTGCCGAGCGCGTATAGCGGCGCAGTGACGGCGCTCTACAATGCTGCCGAACGTATGGAAGTGCCGGCGGCGGTAGAAGTGTTGACGGCGCTGCTCAGCTTTCTGGCCCGCATTGCCGTGCTCGCGCTGGGATGGGGCGTGATCGGGTTGGCATGGGCAGCGGTGTTGGTTAGCTCGATCACCGCCGTGATCTTTTTCGGGTTGCAAGTGCGAGCCTTCTTCGCCCCCACCCTCAGCTTCGATGCCGCCGCGATCCGCGCCCTTGTGCCACAGGCGCTGCCGTTGATGCTGAATAACCTGCTCAGCGTGATCTTCTTTCGCTTCGACCTCTTCATCGTACGCGCTTTTGGCGGCAGCAACGCCGATCTGCTGGCGCAACAATACGTCCTGCCCTACCAATTGCTCAACATCGCGCTGGTGCTGCCGCCGGCCATCACCTTCGCTGTGTTCCCGCTCTTGGCGCGGCGAGCCGGCGGCGCGCGCAGTGAACTGGCCAGCGCCCAACAACGCACCCTGCGCCTGCTGCTCTTGATCGCCTTCCCGCTGGCGATGGGTATGACCCTGCTGGCCGATGATCTGGTCTGGATCTTCGCCCGCCGCCGCTTTGCCGAATACCTGCCGTCGGTGACGGTGCTCGCGGTGCTAGCGTGGTTCCTGCCGCTCTCGTTTGCCAACGGCCTCTTGCAATACGTCTTGATCGCCATCGAACAGCAAACCGCCATCACCCGCGCCTTCGTCGCCGGTGCGGTCTTCAACCTGACCGCCAACCTGATCGCGATCCCGCTCGCCATCCGGCTAGGCCAACCAGCAGATGCCTTACTAGCGGCGGCGATCATCACCATTGCCTCGGAAGTTGTGCTGTACGCTGTCTTCCGGCCCGTGCTGCATCAAGAGGGCCTACCGCCGGGCATCCTGAAGCTGATGTGGCAACCGGCGTTGGCTAGCCTCGCCATGGCCGCCGCGATGCTGCCGGCCATCCTCTGGTTGCCGGGATGGATCGGCAGCCTGTGCGCGACCCTGATCGGCCCGCCGGTGTACGGCGTTGCACTATGGCTGCTTGGCACCATTGGCGCGGAAGAGGTGGCGCTCGCGCGGCGGATCATTGGGCGGGCATCGTGATCTGTGATACCATACAGCGATCCACGTGATAACTACGGGAGACCTATGCCCAATCGCGCCAACCTCAACCTCACAACCGATCAAGCACACAGGGCTGCCTTGGGGCAGTTCTTCACGCCGCCCCATATTGCCAATCTGATGGCAGCGTGGATCGATGCCATTGCCGGAAACGATCTCCTTGCTTGATGCCGGCGCGGGCAGCGGCGCCTTAACCGCAGCGCTGGTGCGCAGGGTGTGCCACAAACGTGGCCCAACTCGCCGGATTCATGTAACTGCCTTTGAGATCGATCCCGCCTTAGCGCAACCGCTCGCTCAATGTATGGCGGAATGCCAACGTATGTGCAAGGCGGCGGATGTACAATTTACGGCTGATGTCCAGCATACCGACTTTATCAGCGCGGCAGTGCAGATTGTACGCCGTGAACTCTTCGCCGCTGCCCTGCCGCCATTCAACGTTGCGCTGGCCAATCCTCCCTATCGCAAAATCCGCAGCGACTCAACCCACCGCCTGCTTTTGCGTTCAGCCGGTATCGAAACCAGTAACCTTTACGCGGGTTTTCTTGCCTTGATTATGCGGTTGCTTGCTCCCAACGGCCAGCTTGTATCAATCACCCCGCGCAGCTTCTGCAACAGCCCATATTTTCGACCGTTTCGCACAGAGTTGCTGACCTCGATGACGCTCCAGCGCCTCCATACGTTTGTTTCACGCGCCACCGTCTTTCGTCACGACGATGTGCTGCAAGAAACCGTCATCATGCACGCGGTCAAATCTGCCCAACCGCGCGCCACGATCTGGGTGTCGCGGAGCAATGGACTCGCCGGCCACCCGCTGTACGAGCAAGCATTGCCCAGTGATACGGTTATTTGCGCCACTGGCGCCGATCGCTGGATTCACATCCCAGAACACGAAGATATCCTGCGCGCGCAAGGACAGTGCCAACGACTACCAGCTACGCTGGCTGACCTTGGTCTAGCGGTATCAACCGGCAGAGTGGTTGACTTTCGGGCCCGGCCATGGTTACGCGCTGAGCCGGGTGAAGCAACCGTTCCGTTAATTTACCCGCCCAACCTGCACTATGGCGTAATCCAATGGCCAAACGTAAGCATGCGCAAACCGCAAGTAATCCAGCGTTGCGCCGAAACAGCCAACCTGTTGATCCCCTCGGCAGTATATGTGGTCGTCAAGCGATTTACGGCCAAAGAGGAACGGCGTCGCTTGGTTGTGGCTCTTTATGAGCCTTGGCGCATACCTGCCGAGAGCGTAGGGTTTGAAAATCATATATTCACGCCAACGGTCGCGGGATCGAACTTGCGCTTGCCAAAGGGCTCACGATCTTCCTGAACTCGACGTGGGCTGATCGTGCGTTCCGGGCCTTCAGCGGTCACACTCAAGTCAATGCTGCCGATCTGCGCGCCTTCTCTTATCCGAGCCGGGCAGCGCCGGAATATATTGGCAATCTCACCGATCAAGTAAACCTTTCCCAAACAGAGATTGAGGCTATAATCGAGGGGTTATTGCATGAGTCAACGCCAGCTTAAACCTGAAGCAATGCGGAAAGAAAAGCTCTCGCAAGCAAAAGCGATTTTGCAACAGCTTGGTTTTGGCCCACGCCAATCAAACGACATTGCCGGATATACCTTACTCGCCCTTGCCAATCTCACCCTAGAACTGCCGTGGAGTGAAGCAACCGCGCCGTTATGTGGAATAAAAGGAATTATTGAATTTATTAAAGAACACTATGGTGAATCATACGCACCAAATACACGCGAAACTATTCACGATGAAGCGGTTAAATATTTTGTTGCCGTAGGACTAGTGGTACCCAACCCAGACAAACCAGATCGACCAACAAATAGTAGTAAATACGTATATCAGCTTTCACCGGCAACACTACCACTACTTCAATCATTCAATACTGATCAATGGTATGAAACACTAACAAATTATTTAAAAGCTCAAGAAACCATCAGACAAGAACTAGAGCGAACGCGCAAAGCCGCAGACATACCAATACATCTCTCATCTAGCCAAACAATACACCTATCTCCCGGCGGTCAGAACCCGCTGATCAAAGACATTATCGAAAAGTCTTGCCCACGATTCGTAAAAGATGGGATCGTCATTTACATCGGCGATACTCGTCTCGCATATAGTGATCACACTTACATCGAAAAACCTAGCCTCAAGCCCAATGCTGCTGCTAAAATGCCCGGCGTGATCGTGTATGATCCGGGTCGTAATTGGATTCTGCTCATCGAAGCCGTCACCAGCGCCGGCCCAATTGACGGCAAACGGCGCAAAGAGTTGAAAGATTTATTTAAGAATGGCACTGCCGGCTTAGGTCTTTGTCACTACGTTCAGCGATCGGAAAACAATGCGCCGGTTTCTTGATCAGATTTCATATGGGAAACGGAAGTTTGGATTGCTGACGATCCCGACCACATTATTCATTTTGATGGCGATCGCTTTCTTGGCCCATATCCTGACACCCAACCCACATAAATAAGCGCGCGACGACCGGCTTCATTTTTTCTTCACTATCATTCCCCATAACGAACTTGTATCGCGCCGGACGGAATATTCCGTTCGACCCAAGCCTCTCATTATTACACGCTGATAAATCGCACCAAATTTCACAGATCACAAAACAAAAAATCGCGACACCATCTACAACAACTTTTATTTACCAAAATCAAACCAATGAACTTAAAAAATCAATTATCAAATCACTTCTGTTATCAACCATCACCTCATTATCACCATCTTTCTACGAAATTCTCAGCAAAATATCGAAACTTTTCTCTTTTTGCGTCGTATTCTATACGTAACAGCAGCAGCGGTCTAAGCGAAGGAGGCTTGTATGAACCGGCTGCGTATCCTCTGGAGTGCGATCACCCTGATGGTAGCGCTGATGATCAGCGGCGCGACACCACTGATTGCAGCACCCTTCTCTGGTCGCACCACGTTTGCCGACCCGCGCTTTGCGTCAGTCTGGACCCGCACCGACGGCGAGGCGGTGCGTGGCGGGCGCACGTGGTATTGGGGGCCGGGACCGTGGTTTGATTACGGCGAATTTTACCGGCAAAGCCCCAATAGCGCGCGCACCGTACAGTATTTCGACAAGGCGCGGATGGAGATCAACAATCCGGCTGAAGGCATTGTCACGAATGGCTTGCTGGTGAAAGAACTTATTAGCGGGCGTATGCAGCTTGGTGACGATCCCTTCGATGTGAGCTATCGCGAAGGGTCGGATGTGCCGGTGGCCGGCAACCCGCGCGCAGCGAACACGATTGCTCCCGGCTATCGTGACTTCGCCGGCATTGCCACGATCGATAACGGCTACCGCGATCCGTCGCGCCTCAACCAGCGAGTGAATACCGTCATCTCGCGCAGCGGCAACCTCAGCATGCGCGATGACCTCGCCAAACCTGAAACGACCATCGTCCAGTACAACAGCGTCACCGGCCACAACATTCCGAAGATCTTCTGGGACTTCATGAATCAACGTGGGCGGGTCATTGAGAATGGCCGCGTCGTGACGGCGCCGATTGTAGACTGGCTGTTTGCAATGGGCTATCCGATCACCGATCCTTACTGGACGCGGGCGGTGGTTGGCGACACCGAGCGCGATGTGCTCGTGCAACTCTTCGAGCGGCGCGTGCTCACCTACACTCCTGATAACCCGGCTGGCTATCAGGTTGAGATGGGCAACGTCGGCCAGCACTACTTCCAGTGGCGCTACCCGCACCTC
>FMSI01014147.1_pt1 | contig 11731 bp, 7 predicted proteins | sample 1504471 | NCBI WGS metagenome assembly FMSI01 (sample SAMEA4475357, study PRJEB15587) | soil metagenome | biome: Soil; feature: Field | place: India | collected 2015-03-11 | depth 0 m
TTTTTTTACGCCATTTTTTCGGCGGTTCAAGAGAGCCGTCCCCCGAGTCGGACGATTTTTCTTTTTAGCGGCTCAGGAGAGCATCTCTACCGATTTGCCGACATCCAATTTACCGATTTCATGAACTACCGACTTGCCTAACCTCGTCCTGTGCCCCTCGTCCCCCGTCCCGTCCGCGTAATGGGGGTTCTCAATTCAGTTCTCTCTCACGGAAGAAAGCGACAGCACCATATGCCTTTGCCAATTCAAGCCCCTCCCTTTCACCCAAAACGCAAAGTGCAGTTGCCAGGCCATCAGCGGTGACACCATCTTTTGCAATAACAGTAACAAGGACAAGTTTTGTCAAGCCCAGACCAGTTCTTGGATCAACGATATGTGCATATCTTCGACCAGAGATTTCAACAAACTGTTCTGTGCTGCCTGAAGTTGAAATGGCGCAATTGGCGAGTTCAAGGAACTTTTCGGCTTTCCCTTGCTCGTTCAAGATCCCGATGCGCCAACCTTTTCGGTTTGGTGGAGGGTCGCCTGAAACGATGTCGCCGCCAAGTTCAACCAAAGCGCGACTAAGCCCGAACTTTTTCAGGACTTTTAAAGCACAATCGGCAGCATAACCCTTCGCAATACCGCCCAAATCAAGTTTCATACCCGAAGCGGCTAACTTGACAGTTCTGGTTGATGGGTCAAGTTGAATTTTCTCCCAACCGACTAGTTTTCTGGCTTCATTCAATTCATCTTCTGTCGGGAGTTGTTTAGTTTGGCGGGCTCCCCGCCACAATGAAACAAAGGGACCGACAGTTATGTCAAAAACGCCTTTGGAACGCTGCGAAAGTTCAATTGCTCGCTCTAAGACAAAAAACAGATCATCGCTGACCTTGACAGGTGCAATATGCCCTTCCTTGCAAAGCCACATCAGTTCACTGTCGTTTCGGTAATCACTCATCAATTCCTCCAAATGCTCTATCTTTCGGAAAGCCTGCGAACAAGCCCACTTAGCGATATAATCTTCAGGCGCATAAACAACAATTCGCGCTGCGACACCCATGAGCAATTTGCGGAATTCAAACCGCTGCAAATTTGTGTGAGCGTCTAAAAAATTGGCTGCTGTTAGACTAATGATAGCGAAAAGGAGGGTGAGGTTCGTGAACAAATTGCGTTTGAACATTGCTCATCACCGCAACAAGTTTGCGACAACTTCTGATGCTTTGAGATTGGGTTCACTCTCATTGTTGCTTCTCGCTTGCTTTTCTGTGCTCGTGGCAGGCACAACTTTGTTGGGGAACGGAAGCCAACAAAGCACCCAAAGTCAGCCCAAAATTTTCTCCCAAGAAATCCCTAACACAACTGTCAAGTTTGAATTGGTTTATGTCCCTGAAGGTGAATTTGAGTTCGCCGACCCGGCAAAAGGTGGGCAAAAACGCAGAGTGAAAGTCAAGGGATTTTGGATTGGACGAACGGAAGTGACTTGGGACGAATACGATGTCTTCCTCTACAAACTTGACTTGACAGAAGACGAGGAAGAGGAGACGGATGCTTATTCCCGTCCGAGCAGACCGTATGGTGCACCTGACAGGGGATGGGGGCATCACGGTTACCCCGTAATTGGCATAACCTACCATGCTGCTGAGCAATATTGCAAATGGCTCTCTCATAAAACAAGACGCAAGTTTCGTTTGCCAACAGAGATTGAGTGGGAATACGCTTGCAGGGCAAATGCTTGGGATGCAGTGCCTTTTAAGGACAAAACTTTGCTTGAAAGGTTTGCTTGGTTCGCTGGAAACTCAAATGATAAAACCCAACCCGTTGGGAAGAAGCAGCCAAACCCTTGGGGCATTTATGATATGCTCGGCAATGTTGCTGAGTGGTGCACAGGCGTGGATAAAAAGCCTGTAGTTCGTGGAGGTTCCTTCAAAGACCCAGCGGAAAAGGTTCACCCTGGCGCTCGTGAACTTCCTTCGCCAGATTGGCAAGCCTCAGACCCACAAGTTCCAAAAAGCAATTGGTGGCTCACCGACGCTCCTTTTGTAGGCTTCCGAATAGTCTGTGAAGACGTTGGTAAGAAAGAGCGGTAGCATTTCCGATATAGGTTCTTGCAATCTCTCATGGAAAAGTGACAGTCACGCTTTAAATTCAAGGTAGTAAAGTCGGTGTTGTGAGCTGAATACCTCGTAGTATTATTCCTCACCCTCTTTTTGCCACTTATCCCTTTTGACCGTCAAAAGAGGAACCTAATTTTCGCCGTTTTTACTGTCAGTTTTATCGTTTTTGCGACGACCTTTCAGCACCCTATCCCAACATTGCCCTCAGTTTCTTCAAGATGGCGTTGAGGCGCTTTCGGACGGTGCGGGGACTAATCCCGAACTCTTGCGCCACTTCCGCCTGACTTTTCTGCTCCCAGAACAAGCAATGAATGATTGAGCGTTCTTTTTCGGACAAACGAGCAAGGGCCTCTTGAAGAGCAATGCAAAAGATAATCCTGTCTTAGTCCCAATCGGTTGCAACAAATTCCGAAGTGTTGCACGGTTCGTCCCCGTCCGTTGAGGGGGGAAGGACTCAAGGGAGACATAACGGGCAGCGTAAGCCCATTCCTTCTGCCAAAACTGTTTGAGGGTCGTCAAGATGTAACGGGTCAAAGTGTTGTCGTCGGCATCAGGTTGCTCAGACAAACATTGACATGCTGCTGCCAAAGCAAGGGCAAAAAGTTCCGTTTGCCAATCCCTTTCTGTCCAGTTTGGCGGGCATTGCCATCCCCGAAATCTTTGCAATGCAGTGCTGACCGCTGTATCTGCTTCAGGGGTCAACCATCGACGTTACATCCCTGATAAGTGCCATCACCAATTTCCCACCGTTTTTTCTCCCCACCAATTTTGCGAGCGGGTGAACCTTTTCCCTACCAAGATTTTCCGAAGAAAATTTAAAAAATTTTTGCTCGGCAGAAGCCTCGCCCTCCAGTGAGACAAGCGTTCAACACTATTATGTCAAATTGTCTTGCCATTGTTTGGATGCGAGGGAAGCAAAACTCGTCAATAGACATAACCGTTAACTTGTAGCAGAATCTCGCTAAAATTCGCTGAGCGGGTGGGGATTGTTCAAAATCTGGCTTACAGCGACAATAGTGGCGAAAAGCGGAGATAAGTCCAAATGGAGAGAAATGACCATGAAACAGCGATGGGAAATCAAAGTCACTGGCATAGTGCAAGGGGTTGGGTTTCGTCCTTTCGTCTGGCGGTTGTCTCACCGATTGGGCTTGACAGGTTTCGTCTTCAACAACCCACAAGGTGTGGTCATTGAAGCCGAAGGGAAAATTGATTTGCTGGAGGTCTTCGTCCGTCTGTTGAAAACCGATGCGCCTCCCCTTGCGGTCGTGGAAAGCGTCTCGTGGCAGGAAATCCCGCTGAATGGTGACACCGAATTCAAAATTATTGAAAGCCATCACGATGCCGAACGAATTGCCCTCATTTCTCCCGATGTAGCCACTTGCGACGATTGTTTGCGAGAACTTTTTGACCCCAACGACCGACGCTACCTTTACCCGTTCCTCAACTGCACCAACTGCGGACCTCGGTTCACCATCATCGTTGATGTCCCCTATGACCGAGAGCGGACAACAATGGCTGTTTTCCCGATGTGCCCAGATTGCGAGCGAGAGTATCACGACCCAAGCGACAGGCGCTTCCACGCTCAACCTACTGCTTGTCCCCGTTGCGGTCCGCAAGTCAGACTAATTGTAAAGGGCGAAAACGGCAAGTGTAGGGAAATTTGTCAAGGGGATGAGGCAGTTAGAGAAGCCGCACGAAGATTGCTTGATGGTCAAATCGTGGCTATTAAGGGGTTGGGAGGTTACCACATTGCATGTGACGCAGCGAACGAAATGGCTGTCAAGAGGTTGCGTCAAAGCAAACACCGAGAGTTTAAACCCTTTGCTTTGATGGCTCCCGACTTGGAAACTGTTCAAAAACTTGTCTTCGTTTCGCCAGAGGAAGAAGCGTTATTGACTTCTTGGCGTCGTCCCATAGTTCTCATGAGGCGCCGACCTGAAGCGAATGTGGCTGAAAGTGTAGCGCCTAAACACCGCGACCTCGGTGTCATGCTCCCATACACGCCGTTGCACCACTTGCTTATGTCCGAGACAAAGCGGACGCTTGTGATGACAAGTGGGAACTTGAGCGACGAACCAATTGCTTACAAAGATGAAGATGCTTTTCAGCGACTGAGTGGGATGGTTGATGCTTTTTTGGTTCACAACCGTGAAATTCACATCCGATGCGACGACTCGGTGACGAGGGCCGTTAAAGGTCAAGAGTTATTAATTCGTCGCTCACGAGGCTATGCCCCTCAACCTGTGTTGTTGCCTTTTGAGATCCCGATGCCGCTTTTGGCAGTTGGAGCGATGCTGAAAAACACTTTTGCCCTCTGCCGAAACCGATACGCTTTCGTCAGCCACCACATAGGTGACCTTGACAATTACGCTGCTTTCCGTGCTTTCATTGAAGGGATTGAACATTTTAAGCGACTGTTTGCCATTGAGCCTCAAGTGCTGGCTTACGATTTGCACCCCGATTACCTGTCAACTCGTTTTGCCCTTGACTATGCTGAAGAGAGCGAATTGCCAGCGATAGGTGTTCAGCATCATCATGCCCATGTCACTGCAGTGATGGCTGAGTATGGCTTGATTGGACCTGTCATTGGTGTTGCCTATGATGGAACTGGATATGGCACCGACGGGACGATTTGGGGAGGGGAAATTTTGCTGGCGACTTACGAGGGGTTTGAACGGGTCGCTCATCTTGAATATGTGTCAATGCCGGGAGGGGAAAAGGCTGTCAGGGAAGCGTGGAGGATGGCTGCAAGTTGGTTGAAGCACACCTTTGGGGAAGAAGGTGAATTCCTCAGTTTCGGGATTGCTGAGCGGATAGGGACGAACCGATGGGAGCAAATTTGGAAATTGCTTCACAGCGATTTGCCGCAGCCTCAAACAAGTAGCATCGGTCGCCTGTTCGATGCCGTCGCAAGTTTGCTTGGCATTTGCGATATCGGCGCTTACGAAGGACACCCAGCAATTTGGCTTGAGATGGTTGCGGCTCAATGGACTGGAAAGTTTGGCGAAGATTTCTTGAAGCCACCTTTCACTTTTGAACTCACTGACACCGAACCGATCATAATGAAAGCGACGCCGGTTATTTCAGGCATCGTTGAGGGGCTGAAGCGAAACTTGCCCGTTGAGCAAATTGCAGCTCAATTTCACGCAGCCGTAGTTGATGCAACTTTACGGGCGTGCATCAAAATCCGCAAGCGAGCAGGTGTGAGCGAAGTTGTTCTAAGTGGCGGCGTAATGCAAAATGTCTTGCTGCTCAATTGGTTGATTGAACTGCTGCAAGGGGAAGGTTTCAAAGTTTTCGTGCCGACCAAATTGCCGCCAAATGACGGCGGCATATGTTTCGGTCAAGCAGCAGTTGTAGCAAAAGCGATGACATAACGGATATTCGTCTTCCACAGTAACACAAAAGTGTCAATCGGTGTGAGGGATGAAAATGGCGAATATGCGCCGAGGCAATTTCATACCGATGGCTATGCTTGTGGGGAGCGAAGATGTGCCTTCATACCTGCCGCCAGCCTTTCATGTCATGCTCAAGCCTAGCGGTCCGATCTGCAACCTTGATTGCACCTACTGCTTCTATCTGCGAAAAGAGCACCTTTACGATAAGGGCACGAGTTTTTACATGCCCGATGATGTCCTTGAGGAATTCACCCGCCAATACATTGAGGCACAACAGGTTGACGAAGTTCATTTCGGTTGGCAAGGTGGCGAACCGACTTTGATGGGACTTGACTTCTTCCGCAAGGTTGTGGAGTTGCAGCAAAAGCATCGCAAACCTGGCATGAAAATCAAGAACTCCTTCCAAACCAATGGTGTTTTGCTGGACGACGAATGGTGCCGATTTTTCAAGGAGCACGACTTTCTGGTCGGTTTGAGCATGGACGGACCGAAAGAGTTGCATGACGCCTATCGTGTTGACAAAGGTGGCAAACCGACTTTTGAAAAAGTTTACCGAGCCCTCAATTTGCTCCAGAAGCACGGAGTTGAGTTCAACATCCTTTGTGTCGTCAACCGCATCAATGCCGACCATCCCCTTAGGGTTTACGGGTTTTTCAAAAGTGAAGGCGTTCAGTTCATTCAATTCATCCCCGCAGTTGAAGGAACACAAGACGGCGTAACAGACTGGACAGTTCGCCCCGATCAATGGGGCAAGTTTTTGTGTGCCGTTTTTGACGAGTGGGTTCGCAAAGATGTCGGGAAAATTTTTGTCCAGCAATTTGAAGTGGCTTTGGAAGCGTGGTTGGGTTTTGAACCGAGCCTGTGCGTTCACTCAAAAACCTGCGGAAATTGTTTGGCGATGGAGCACAACGGCGATTTGTTTTCGTGTGATCATTTTGTCTACCCCGACTACTACTTGGGCAACATCATGGAGACGCCATTAATGCAACTTGTGGCATCGCCTTTTCAACGGAGGTTTGGGCTTGACAAAAGAGACAAACTCCCTCGTTATTGCCTTCAGTGTCCCGTTCTATTTGCCTGCAACGGTGGCTGTCCCAAAGATAGGTTCATCAAAACTCCCGACGGCGAAGATGGCTTAAATTACCTTTGTGCAGGATACAAACGCTTCTTCAACCACATTGACCCTTATATGAGGCTGATGGCAAACTTACTTCGACAAGGTCAACCTGCATGGTTGATCAAGGAGGTTTTGCGTCAAAAAGAGCAGCCAAAACAAAAAGTCGGACCGAACGACCCTTGCCCGTGCGGGAGCAGGCGAAAGTTCAAAAAATGTTGCATGAACAAGGTTTGAGGGCAAAGCGAGGTGAGTGACATGGATTTGAAGCGAAGGGAGTTTTTGAGGTGGGCAGGCGAATTGACGCTGCTTCCCTTACTTTTCCCAAACCTTGTGAGCCCACAAACTAACCGCTTGAATGTCCTTTTCATAGCCGTTGACGATTTGAACCGCAGACTTGGTAGCTTCGGCGATCCATTTGCCAAAACACCAAACATTGACCGATTGGCAGAACGGGGCATCGTGTTTCGGCGCGCTTATTGTCAATATCCCCTCTGCAACCCGACCAGAACTTCGTTGTTGAGTGGCTTGTACCCGACACAAACTCGCGTCATGGACAACAACACGCCGCCGAGAACTTCCATTGGTGACATTGCTTTCCTGCCCCAACATTTCCGCCAACATGGCTACTTTACTGCTCGTGTCGGGAAGATTTACCACGGTGGCATGGATGACCCTGAATCTTGGGACATCTCCGAGGATGCGAGGCGAATCATCCGACAGCGGGAACGACAGAGGCAGCAAAGGCAACGAAATCAAAAGTTGCGTGCCGAAGTAGAGCAAGCGGAAACTTTCTTCGTCGGCTTGACAGCCCCTCAAACTTCTCAAGGGGCTCCGTTAGAGTGGAGGATGACTGAAAACGACGATTCTCAGGAACCCGATGGTTTCGTTGCTCGCCGTGCGGTGCAAATTCTTGAGGAGCACTTGCAAGAGCGAAAAGGGCAACCGTTTTTCATCGCCGTTGGCTTCCATAAACCGCACTTGCCTTGGGTTGCGCCAAAGCGCTACTTTGACATGCACGACCCATCAAAAATGCCGCTACCAAAAACTCCTCCTGATGATCTCGCCGACATTCCCCAAATTGCCTTAACGCTTCGCCCTCAAGAGCAGAAGATGACCGAGGAAGAGAAACGCCTTGCCATTCGGGCTTACTACGCTTGCGTGTCATTCATGGATGCACAAGTTGGCGTTTTGCTTGAAGCGCTTGACAAACACAAACTTTGGGATGAGACCGTTGTCGTCTTTTGGGGCGATCATGGTTTCCACTTGGGAGAGCACGGTGGTTTGTGGCGGAAGATGACGCTGTTTGAGGAGTCAGCAGGTGCGCCGCTGATCATCGCCGCACCAAATATCAAGAGCAAAGGCAAAAGTTGCGAGCGGACCGTTGAGTTCGTTGACATCTATCCTACTCTTTGCGAATTGTGCGAATTGCCGATGCCAAAACATCGCCTGTCTGGCAAAAGTTTGTTGCCACTGCTCAATGACCCAAAAGCAGAATGGGATAAGCCTGCATTCACTTTCGTTCGGCGAGGGAAAGTTTTGGGCGCTTCGGTGCGAACAGAAAGGTGGCGATACACAGAGTGGGACGAAGGTCGTATGGGAGTTGAACTTTACGACCACAAAAATGAACCTAACGAATGGCGCAACCTTGCCAACAACCCGAAATTTGCCGATGTGGTTAAGGGAATGAAGGAGTTGCTGAAGGGAGTGCCGCGCAAATTGTAGCGGACTTTATCCGCCCTCAATTTCGTCTCACCAGCAAGGAGGCGGGGACGATGAATCGGCGTGAGTTTTTGAGGCAGGTGAGTGGTTTTGCTTTGACTGCGTGGCTTCAGCCACAACGCCCAAACATTTTGTTCATCATGTCCGATGACCACGCAGCGACCGCTCTCAGTTGCTATGCTGAGTTGCTGAACAGCCACTTGCGCGGTATCATTCAAACTCCTAACCTTGACAGAATTGCTCGTGAGGGGATGCTGTTTTGCAATGCCTTCGTGACCAACGCATTGTGCGCTCCGAGCCGAGCGACGATCTTGACAGGCAAATATGCTCACTTGCATGGTGTAAAAGACAACGCAACTCGTTTTGACCCAAACCAAACAACTTTCCCCCAATTGCTCCAGAAAGCAGGTTACCGCACAGCGCTGTTCGGCAAATGGCATTTGCAGTCTGACCCTGAAGGCTTTAACGACTGGTGCATTTTGCCAGGGCAAGGTGTTTACAATGACCCTGTGTTCATTGAGCAAGGAAAGCGCATTAAGCGACAAGGCTATGTCACTGACATCATCACAGACATGTGCATTGCTTGGTTAGAACGATGGCATCGTGAATTTCGCCCACAACCTTTTTGCCTTTTGTGTCACCACAAAGCACCACATCGTTCATGGATACCAGCGCCGAGGCATGCAAACTTGTTCGCCGACCGAGAAATTCCAGAGCCTGCGAGTTTTAATGACGATTATCGTCAACGAGCCAGCGCTGCTGCTCATGCTGACATGCGAATCGCCGATATGCCTGACTATGCGAAAGAGATTCCGCCAAACCTCTCGTCAAAAGAGCGAAAGCACTGGAACTATCAGAGGTTCATCAAGGATTACTTGCGTTGCACTGTAGCAATAGACGAAAGCGTCGGTGCTCTTTTGGATTGTTTGCAGCGTTTAGGCACCCTTGACAACACACTAATCGTCTACACTTCTGACAACGGTTTTTTCTTGGGCGAACACGGTTGGTATGACAAGCGATTTATGGACGAGCCATCTATTCGTGTGCCTTTATTGGTTAGCTACTCGAGGGAAGTTCTTGCAGGCAAAGTTGACGAGCACATTGTGCTCAATGTTGACATCGCACCGACGATTTTAGATTTCGCTGGAGTTACTGTTCCCGCTGAGATGCAAGGGCATAGTTTGCGACCGCTACTGCAAGGCAAAGCGCCAAAAGATTGGCGGACAGCGCTTTATTACCGCTACTACGAGTATCCACAACCGCACAGAGTTTTGCCTCATTACGGTGTTCGCACGGAGCGATACAAACTCATTCACTATCTCACAACGGGCGAGTGGGAGTTGTTTGACTTGCAAGTTGACCCACATGAAACTCGTAATCTTCACGGTGACCCTGCTTATGCAAGCATCTTGACAGAATTGACTTCGCTTTTGTCTCGTTTGAAGGTTGAGGTTGGTGATGAAACCTGAGAGGTGGATGCCGATGCGAAGTTACCGCGTCGTTTGGGTAGAACCGAGCGTTGTCAAGTTAGAAGAATGGGAAGTGCCAGAGGTCAGCGATAAGAAAGTTCTTGTAAAAACCCACTTCACCCTTATCAGTCCCGGCACCGAAAGGGCGTTTTTGCTTCACCTGCCGAACACCACTGCAACTTTCCCGCAATATCCCGGCTATTGTGCTGTCGGTCATGTGTTGGAAGTTGGGGAACAAGTTCAGCAGTTCAAAGTTGGTGACCGAGTCGCTTGGGCGGGAAGACATGCCGCCCACGATGTGGTTGCCGAAGACAACTTATTGCCTGTTCCTCCTGAACTAACCGATGAAGAAGCAGTTTTCTTCCGACTCATAGCTATCGCTTTGCAGGGCGTCAGGAAAGGGGGAATTGAGTTGGGTGAAAGCATTGTCGTGTTAGGTGCAGGGCTCGTCGGATTGCTCGCTTTGCAACTTGCTAAACTCAGTGGCGGTTTCCCTGTGGTTAGTGTTGACTTAACAGAAATTCGGTTAGAGTTCGCCCTTAAAGTCGGTGCCGATTTCGCTCTTTTGGCTGATGAGAATCTGTCTGCCCACATAAGTGCGTTGACTGAAGGAGGCGCTCGTGTGGTCATTGAAGCGACTGGAAACCCAGAAGCGATTCCTATCGCTTTCAAATTGGCTAGTCAGATGGGGAGAGTGATTTTGCTCGGCAGCACGAGAGGGGAAACCAAATCGGTGAACTTCTACACCGATGTTCATCGCAAAGGTTTGGTCATCATAGGAGCTCACGAATCTGTTCGTCCACAACTTGACTCCTCGCCGAGATTTTGGACGGCAAGAGACGACCAATCCCTTGCACTCAAACTTCTTGCCGCTCGCCGCATTCAAGTTGCACCTTTGATAACTCACAGGTTTTCAGGCATGGAAGCAATAAAGGCTTACGAGTTATTGGTTCAAAATGACATGACAGCCATGGGGATTTTGCTGGATTGGCGGGAAGTTTCGTGAAATCTGCCCTGAGAGAGAACAGCAGGTAAAGGTCAGTGAGGTGAGAAACGATGAGGCGAAGTTTGAGGCTGCCACTTTGGCTGCCAATTATCCTTATCAGTCAGTTCACTTTCGCAACCGAATTAGGCATTGACGGGACAAAGTTTATGGTCAACGGCAAACCAACTTTTCTTCTCGGCATCAGTTACTACGGCGCTTTAGGTGCACCGAAGGAGCTTATCTTGCAGGATTTAAACGACATTCAGCGTTGCGGTTTCAACTGGATCAGGGTTTGGGCGACTTGGTCGGCTTTTGGTAAAGATGTTTCTGCTGTTGATGCAGAAGGTAGTCCACGCGAGCCTTTCTTTTCAAAATTGCGTTGGCTCGTATCGGAATGTGACAAGCGAGGTCTTATCGTGGACATCACACTTTCGCGTGGAAACGGCGTTGTCGGACCAAAGCGGCTTCAGACCTTAGACGCTCACCTCCGCGCTGTTCGGAATTTAGTGACGGCGCTCAAAGAGTTTCGCAATTGGTATCTGGACTTAGCAAACGAGTGCAATATCCGTGATGACAGGTTCGTGAGCATCAATGAGTTGAAAGTTTTGCGTGACGAGGTTAAGCTTCTTGATCCCAAGCGTTTAGTAACTGCATCTTTTGCTGGTGATATGAGCAGAGATGACTTGCGTGAATTTTTACTGACCGTTCATGTTGATTTTCTTGCCATCCATCGCCCCCGACATACTAAATCACCGAAAGAGACTGGTGAATGGACAAAGCGCTACTTGCAGTGGATGAAAGATTTCGGACGAGTTATCCCCGTTCACTATCAAGAGCCATTTCGGCGCGGCTTCACAAGGGGTTGGGAACCAACTGCTGATGACTTTTGGACTGATTTGACACAAGCCCTTGAAAGCGGTGCTGCTGGTTGGTGCTTTCATAACGGT
>FMSI01020463.1_pt1 | contig 11703 bp, 10 predicted proteins | sample 1504471 | NCBI WGS metagenome assembly FMSI01 (sample SAMEA4475357, study PRJEB15587) | soil metagenome | biome: Soil; feature: Field | place: India | collected 2015-03-11 | depth 0 m
ATCATAAATACCTGTGGCTTTTTGCAAAGTGCTGTTTCTGAAGCGATCGAAAATATTTTAGAGGTAGCCCAGCGAAAAAAGAGTAAAGCAAAACTCATCGTATCTGGCTGCATGGTGGAAAGGTACATGGATGAGGTTGCAAAAGAGCTACCTGAGGTGGATTTTTGGACAGGTGTGGGGAGATTAAGGGAGATTATTGAGTATCTTAAAAAGGGTAAGGTAGAAAAAAAATCATTGGAAAAGAGCTTTTACGGTGAAAATAGAGTATTGGTAAATCCGAATTACTACGCCTATCTAAAAATCTCAGAAGGGTGTAATAACAGGTGTTCCTATTGTACAATTCCGTCTATAAGGGGTAGTTTAATCAGTCGCCCGAAGGAAGAGATAATAAAAGAGGCTAAAAGTCTGTTGGAAAAGGGGGTAAAGGAGTTAATTTTGATCTCACAGGATACCACGAAGTATGGAATAGATTTAGGAAAACCTCAATTGATAGAGTTGATTAAAGATCTGGTGAAGCTTAATGGTGATTTCAAAATAAGACTTCTGTATCTCAATCCCGATGGTGTGTCTGATGAATTGATCGATTTTGTTGCAGGGGAGGAAAAGATCATAAAATATTTTGAGATACCTGTACAACATATTGATGATGATATCCTTAAAAAAATGAATAGGAGATCCGATAGCGCAAAGATCAAGCATGTTTTTGAGTATATAAGAAAAAAGGTCCCTGATGCCTTTATTCGCACAACCTTTATAGTTGGATTTCCTGGAGAAGGGGAAGATGAATATCGTAAATTATCAGATTTTGTTATTGAGTACAAACCTGACTTTGCTGGATTTTTCCCCTATTCAAGAGAAGAAGGTACAAAAGCTTACAATTACACTGACATTGTTCCAAAAAGGGTAGTAAGAAAGAGAATATCTGAATTGCAAAAGCTTCAGAAAAAAAATACTATGACGAGATTGAAAAGTTTGAAAAAAAAGGTTATCTCAATTTTCGTGGAGCAGGCATCCGAAGAGAATCCATTCCTGTTGGAAGGTAGAGCAGAATTTCAGTCTCCAGAGATAGATGGTAAGGCTTACATTTTAGGTGGTGTAGCGGATAAAGGTTACGGACCGTACAAGGCGAAGATAAAAAGGGTGATATACCCTGATATATATTGTGAGATATTAGAATGAAAGGTATGTTTGGGGGTAATATGAAATTTAGTAAATTGATGGTTATATTTTCAATTTTTATTATACTCGTAGCGGGGTGTTCTTCAAAAGAGCCTCCCAAAAAACCTGCTGAGGAGTGGTTGAAAGAGGGTACGGAGTATTTTCAGAAGAAGAAGTACCAGAAGGCTGCTGAGGCCCTTGAAAACGCAATCATTGAGGCAGATTCTCCAGAACTTGCTGCTCAGGCGCAGCTTTTATTGGGTGATTCTTACTTTTTGATGAAAGAATATGAGCAGGCTATCCCTTCATACAAAGAATATCTAAATATCTACCCCGATTCTCCTGATGCCAAAAGGGCTATGTACAGGTTGGGACTCTCTTATTACAATCAGGTGGATACTGTGGATAGGGATCTGCAAAATGAAGAATTGGCACTGAAAACCTTTGAACAATTAAAAGAAAAATATTCCGATTTCGCTAAAGAAAATAAGGTGGATAAAAAGATTGTAGAATTGAGAAACCTTTTGGCGGAGAAGGAACTTTATGTGGCGAAGTTTTACTTTAGAATAAAGGAGCCAGCCGCGGCAATTAAGAGATTGGAATATCTCGTAAAAAATTTTAAGGGGACAAAATCTTATCCCGAAGGGCTGATAATGCTTGCTGAAAACTATGTGGATAAACCAGAGAAAGCACAAGAGGTTGTGAACCTTTTGACCGAACTTGCAAAATCAAAAGAGGGAGTTGCCTATCTCGGCAGGATCTCTTCCGTATTGGGAAAACTTGAAAAGACTTTAACTAAAAAATAGTGTTGGAGAGGTTATGTTGGATTTGAAATTTGTTGTGAACAATATCGAATTTGTAAAGGAGAAAACAAAGCAGAGAAATTACGATTTCGATTTTGATAAGATTGTGGATTTAGACAAACAGAGGAAAAGCCTTATCCAGAAAACAGAAGAGCTTAAAAAATATAGAAATGAGGTCTCAAAACAGGTAGGCCAGTACAAAAAAGAGGGTAAAGATATTTCGGAGATCTCTGCTAAGATGAGGGCAGTATCAGATGAAATAGATCAGTTGGATAAGGATTTGGCAGATATACAGCAACAGTTGAATGATTTGATGCTTACGATTCCTAATATCATAGATGACAGTGTGCCTATTGGTGCAGATGAAAATGATAATGTGGAAGTTTCAAGTTGGGGTAGAAAAAGGGAGTTCTCATTTACTCCTAAACCTCACTGGGAGATAGCTGAACAGCTTGATATTGTGGATTTTGAGCGGGGAGCGAAATTGGCTAAGTCGAGATTTTCACTCTACAAAGGGCTTGGAGCAAGATTGGAAAGGGCGCTTATAAACTTTATGCTGGATACTCATATATCAAAAGGGTATCAAGAGATTATCCCACCACTGCTCGTTAATCCCAAAACGATGACTGGCACGGGGCAGTTGCCAAAGTTTGAGGAGGAGCTTTTCAAATGTGAAAGGGATGATCTCTATCTTATCCCCACTGCTGAGGTTCCTGTAACTAATATTTATGCCGATGAGATATTAGATGTAAACCTATTGCCTTTGAATTTTGTTTCATATACCCCATGTTTTAGAAGAGAAGCGGGTTCATATGGTAAAGATGTGAGGGGGCTTATAAGACAGCATCAGTTTAATAAAGTAGAAATTGTTAAGATAGTGGAGCCAGAAAGGTCGATGGAAGAACTCGAGGTACTCACCGATAACGCTGCAGAGATCTTGAGACTATTGAATATTCCATACAGGATTATAAAACTCTGTAGTGGCGATTTAGGATTTTCTTCATCGATAACTTACGATATTGAGGTATGGCTACCTGGGCAAAACTGTTATCGTGAGATCTCCTCATGCAGTAATTTCAAAGATTTTCAATCGAGAAGGGCAAAGATTAGGTATCGTGATAAGAATAAAAATGTTGTATTTCCTCATACACTCAACGGTTCTGGTCTTGCTGTGGGTAGGACATTCCTTGCAATTCTTGAGAATTATCAGGAGGCTGATGGCTCGGTGGTAGTTCCAGAGGTTTTAAGACCTTATATGGGCGGGATAGAGGTGATAAAGAAGGGGTGAAGGATTGACGGGATGAGGGGGTGAGGGGATGAGGGAATGAGGGAATGAAGGAATGAGGTTGTGAAGGAATGAGGGAATGGAGGAATGAGGGAATGAAGGGGGGAAGGTCAAGCACCTTAATAAAAGAGATTGGAGTTTTTAACCTTTTGAGTGAGAATTTGATAGTAAACGGTTCCGTTAGTTGTTTTAGGTGCTTGATTATGTGGTTGGTAAAAGTAGGTGGGTGATGAGAGTTCAAGAATTGTTTTTGGAGTATTGATATGTTGATTGTTGCTGGGGTACCATTGGATGGTGAATATTTTGGTATTGCAGATGATTTGAAAGAAATAATTAAAGGTTCAGATTTTGTAATAGGTGAGGAAAGGAAAAATACTCTACGCCTACTTGCAAGATGTGATGCAAGAGGGAAAGAGTTCTTACTTTTAAACGAGCATACATCTAACGAAGATTATTTAGATATTGTACAAAAAATAAAAAAATCTAAAACAGTTGTCTTTTTTTCTGACGGTGGAACGCCATGTGTAGCTGATCCAGGATATAAATTTATAGATTTATGTCATCATTTTGGGATAGAAGTTGTGTCTTATCCCGGTCCATCGAGTATTACGGCTGCGTTATCCATATCGGGATTTAATGCCGAGAGGTTTTATTTTGCTGGATTTTTACCTAAAGATAAAAAAATGTATAAGAAATTTGCTGAGAAAATAGATGCTCTTGGTGAAACTACTGTAGTTTTTGAGAGGCCATACGGTATTAAAAATTTGATCGAGTTTTTAAAGTTAATTAAGAAAAGAAAGATTTTTGTAGCTATTAATATTGGAATGAAAGATTTTTTCTCTTTGAGAGGGGAGAGTGATGTTGTTGCTAATATCTTGTTAGAAAAAGATAAATTAAGAACTCCTTTCGTATTAGTTATCGATAGCATATCTAAAATTTGATGAATCTGTTATTTAAATCTAAAATTTATAAAATAACTATAAATTAAAATATTGCTATATATGGAAATGCTAAAAAGTAAAACTATGTTGTATTGTATACAGAACAAAATCTTTAAAATAATTGCTTATTGGTATTTTATTGTAGAATATGTATAATTTGAAATTTACAATATTTTTATATTATAAAATTGTAAATATTTTTCATAAAAATGCTTGACTTTCCATTTTGTATTGTTTATATTCTAAGAAATAAAAAGGTGTTTGGAGTTTACTAAGATGATAATGTTGCTGGATCAGCAGCTGGAAACAGAGAGTCTGAAAGAAATCTTGTCAAGGTCCGAAATATTCAATGTATTAGATTCCGAACATCTTGAGTTCCTGTCCAAAAAAATGGTTTACAAGACATATCGAAAAGGGGAGCTTTTAGTCAGGCAAGGGGAGCAATCAGAGAGAAATATCAAATTTGTAGTGGAAGGATCTGCTAAGGTATTCGTTACTGCTGAGTCTGGTGATGAGGTAGTGGTTGATTATAGATGTAAGGGTGATATAATTGGATTATTATCTATTGCAACCTCAGGTAGTTCTCTTGTAAGTGTAGTTGTAGTTGAAGATCTCGTTTGTTATGAATTGCAAAAGGATGATTTATACTTCCTCTTTTCACAGAATCTAAAACTTCTCGATAATTTTCTTAGTATATATGTAAAGAAATATTTAAGCAAAGTCAGCTCCGAGTTTAAGCAGAATGCTCTATATTACGGTAGTATAGAAAGGTTCTTTTTTACATCCCTTGTTTCTTATGTGACCAATACAAATTATCCTTTTGTTGGGAAAGATGCTACAGTTGCAGAAGTTGGCAAAGAGATGGCAAAGAAGAATTATAGCGCTTGCGTTGTAATAGAGGATGATAAGCCGATAGGGGTTGTTACCGATAAGGATCTGAGAAAAAAGGTTGTAGCAAAATCTCTTAGTTATACAGCAAATGTTTCTGAGATTATGAGTTTCCCTGTTTATACGATAGATGATGATGCCACATGTTTTGAAGCAATCGTAAAGATGATTTCTTTGGGTGTTAATCATCTTGTGGTATTAAATAACAATAACATCCTCGGGTTAATAGATAGTGAATCCCTTATGAACCTTCAATCCTCATCTCCTCTCTCATTCGCCAAAGAGATAGAGATGCAGAATTCTGTAGATAGTTTGGCGAGTCTTTCGGGCAAGATAATCTCGATCTCTGCTACTATGTACAGGGATGGTCTCAAGGCCGAGAATATCACCAAGATAGTTTCTGAATTGAATGATAGAGTGTTGAGGAGAATTATTGAAATAGGTTTAGAAAAGTTTGGTACTCCTCCTGTTAAGTTCTGCTGGATTGCTATGGGGAGTGAGGGCAGAAAAGAGCAGACATTCAAAACGGATCAGGACAATGGTATAATTTACGAGGATCCATCGGAATCATTAGATAAAAAAGAGGTGGCAAGGTATTTCTTAAATTTAGCAGAATTTGTGAATGATTCTTTGATCAAGTGCGGTTTTCCACCTTGTCCAGGTAATTATATGGCTAAGAATACTGAATGGTGCCAGCCATTGTCAAAATGGAAGAGATACTTCGATAAATTCTTTGCTACTCCAACAAACGATGCAGTTTTAAAAGGTCAGATAATCTTCGATTTTAGGGGCGTTTTTGGAGACAAAACTCTGCCTCTTGATTTGAGAAATCATATAAATAACATAAAAAACAAGTCCCTTTTCATAAACTTTATGGCACGGGGAGCTGTAAACTACGGTTCACCGTTGAATTTCTTTGGGTCATTCATCACAGAAAAAGATTTGGATGGAGAGGATGTTTTCGATATAAAAAAACGGGTATTAGCACCATTGGTAGGGATTGTAAGATTGTTTGCCATAGAGGAAGGATTGATGAGCCTTTCTACAATGGATAGAGTAAAAGATCTGGTGCGTATCCGTCATAAAGTGATGCTGGAATATTACAGAGAGATCGAACAGTCGTTTAATTTCTTGCTGGATCTCAGAATGAAGAATCAGATTATTCAGTATGTGTCTGGTAAAGAGGTAAATAACCTAATCAAGATAAGTACCCTAAGCTCTATTGAAAATAGAAATTTGAAGCTTGCATGTCAACTTCTTGAAAAGCTACAAGATGTTTTAAAAAGAAGGTACGGATTATAAGAATTTATGGCAAAAGCCATAAATAATAATAAAAAAAGGGGGTAAAAGATGAGCAACAAAGAGAAGCTCCAGATGTACTGGAAGGAGAACCTGAAGGTAATCTTCATCCTTCTGGCTGTGTGGTTTGTAGTGTCTTATCTCTTTGGTATTTTGATGGCGGATGCATTGGACAGCATCAAAATTGCAGGTTTTAAGTTGGGATTCTGGTTTGCAAATCAGGGTTCTGAGGTCATTTTCACGATTCTTATCTATGTTTATGTTCTTTGGATGAACGCATTAGATAAGAAATATGATGTTCACGAAGATTAATGGGAGGTGCTAAATGAGTATATTAACTTGGACTTGGATCATCGTTGGCTTAAGTTTTGCTCTTTATATCGGTATTGCAATTTGGACGAAGGCTTCGTCCACTGGTGAGTTTTATGTTGCTGAAAAACAAGTTCATCCTGTTTTAAATGGTATGGCAACTGCAGCAGACTGGATGTCTGCAGCATCATTCATCTCAATGGCTGGTCTTATATCTTTCATGGGTAGAGACGGTTCGATGTACCTTATGGGTTGGACTGGTGGTTATGTTTTGCTTGCACTTTTGCTTGCACCTTACTTGAGGAAATATGGTAAGTACACAGTTCCACAGTTTGTTGGTGATAGATACTATTCTCAAACAGCAAGATTCGTTGCTCTGATTTGTGCTATATTCATATCACTTACTTATGTTGCAGGTCAGATGAGAGGTGTTGGTATAGTTTTTTCAAGATTCCTCGAAGTTAGTATTAATGCTGGCGTTATCATCGGTATGATCATAGTTCTTTTCTATGCTGTTTTGGGTGGAATGAAAGGTATTACTTACACTCAGGTAGCACAGTATTGCGTTTTAATTATTGCTTACCTCATTCCAGCGATTTTCATATCTATAATGATCACTGGAAACCCAATTCCACCTTTGGGTTATGGTTCAACAGTTTCAGCTGGTGGTGCTCAGATCTTAGGTGGTGGACAGGGTGAGTATGTACTTGATCTTCTTGACAAACTCCACAAAGATTTGGGATTTGCAGCGTATACTTCTGGGCAGAAACCATTAATAGATGTATTCTTCATCACATTTGCTCTTATGGTTGGTACTGCTGGTCTTCCTCATGTTATTATTAGATTCTTCACAGTTCCAAAAGTTAGAGATGCAAGAAGTTCAGCTGGTTGGGCTCTCCTTTTCATCGCTATTCTTTATACAACTGCTCCTGCAGTAGCGGCTTTTGCAAGAACAAACTTCCTTCTTACAATTAACGGTAAGAAATATGAGGAAGCTCCAAGCTGGTTTAAAAACTGGGAAAAGACAAAGCTCGTTGGATTCCAAGACAAAGCTATATATGAAACTGCAGATGGCAAAAAAATAGCTGTGTTTAAAACAAAGGATGGAAAGCTGAAGTACAAAGATGGAAAAGAGGAAAAAGCATTCAATCCTGAAGGTATGAAGCTTGTAAAAGATTTTGATGGTATCATGACTATTGCAAAAGATCCAAATATAAATGAAGTTAATGTAGACAGAGATATTATGGTTCTTGCAAATCCAGAGATTGCTAAGCTTCCTGCTTGGGTAGTTGCTCTTGTTGCTGCAGGTGGTTTGGCTGCCGCTCTCTCTACAGCTGCAGGTCTTTTGATAGTTATCTCATCTGCTATCTCTCATGACTTGATCAAGTCTATAATAGCTCCAAACATGAGTGAAAAAGGTGAGATGGTTTGGGCGAGGATTGCTGCATTTTTAGCAGTTAGCGTTGCAGGGTATTTCGGTATCAATCCTCCAGGTTTCGTTGCACAGGTGGTGGCATTTGCCTTCGGACTTGCTGCTGCATCTTTCTTCCCAGTAATTATATTAGGTATTTTCTGGAAGAGAGCTACTAAAGAAGGTGCTATTGCTGGTATGCTCGTTGGTATAGTATTTACAGCGTGGTATATCATCTACTTCAGATTTATCAATACAGATCCAAAAGGCTGGTGGTGGGGTATATCACCTGAAGGGATTGGTACCCTTGGTATGATATTAAACTTCGTAACTATGTGGATAGTATCTCTCATGACAAAAGAGCCACCAAAAGAGGTTCAGGATCTTGTAGAAAGTGTTCGTTATCCAAGAGAAGCATAAAGTTGTATGGGTAGGGGCATATATGCCCCTACCTTTATAAAATCAAATAAGAGGTTTTATATGAATAAAATACTAACAAATAGTCTCTTTTTGCCAAAAAAGATTGAAACATTGGAGCAGGCTCATAAAATATCTATTCCTGCGGCTGTCTTTACTATACTAATTGGTACCGCATCGTTTATCCATTCAATTATATATGTGCCTGAGTTGATGTTTTTAGGTTTTTTGGATATTGTTTTGTGGGGTGTTTTGGGAGTGGGGATATATAAAAATTCGAGATTAGCAGTGATAAACACATTTATTATGTATATATTAGGTGGTGCATACTTTAGAATGACAGAGATGTGGCAGAGCAATATTTTAGCAACTTTCTATGTAATAACACTTGTGTTTGCATTGAGGGGTACTTTTGCATACCAAAAGATATTGAAGCAAAAAGAGGAAACTGCAAATTAATACATACAATTAAAAGTTATAATTTTTGATTTTCTTTCTTTTTTTAATCCATGTAATTTTTATGTTTTTTAGAAAATATCTATTTGATTGTATTTATTTTAATTCTGCTTGACAATCAATTATAAAGATTTTAAAAAAAATACTATGATTTTATTGAAAAAAATAGATTCCATATATATTATAAGAAGAGAGCATCTGTTTTTGAAAAAATCCACAAAAGGAGGTTTTCGATGGATTACCCCATTTGGCTCAGTGAGTCTCTTTCTGGGGCTCAGCTTATTGCAATTGTAGCTGTTTTACATGTCTTTATATCTCATTTTGCCATTGGTATGGGTCTTTATGTAGTTTTAGCCGAAAAGATAGCAATCAAAACAGGAAACGATGATTACAAACTTTTTGTGAAGAAGGGTAGTGCCTTGATCCTACTCATTTCAGCTATATTAGGGGCACTAACTGGTGTCGGAATATGGTTTACAATAGCTCTTGTGTCTCCTGTTGGTACAGCATCACTTATACATACTTTTGTGTGGGGATGGGCGATTGAATGGGTATTTTTCGTATTAGAAATTGTGGCGATTCTTGTGTATTACTACACTTGGGGGAAGGTTTCAGATTCCACCCATCAACTGTGGGGATGGCTCTATTTCATCGGTGGATGGATGAGTTTGTTTATAATAAATGGTATTCTTACATTCCAACTCACACCTGGAAAATTTGTCGAAAATCACAGTTTTTGGAGCGGTTTCTTCAACCCAACTTTTTGGCCATCTCTCGTGGGCAGGACCGGTATTACACTGATTTTGGCAGGCGTATATGCAACCTTGATACTATCTTTTAGTAAACCTGATGTTAAAAAGGTATTTGGTAGATTTTCGGGATATTTCGTGATTGCTGGGGCGATTTTGACATTTTTGGGTATGACTTGGTGGGTTTACTCTATACCAGAAGAAGTAAGGGCAAACTTTTTGGGTGGAAATATAATTCTATCTGGCTTTTTCAAAAATTCAATTTATCTGACAATTCTATTAATAGTTTTGTCGCTTATTACAATGCTTGTGATACCGAGATATATGAATATAGCGTTTGCAATTATACTTATGATGATTGGTCAGGCAGCTTTCGGATATTACGAGTTCACAAGGGAGAGAGTAAGAAAACCTTATGTTATTTACGATATGATCTATTCAAACGGGATCTTTAAAAGCGATGTGGAGAAGATCTCTGCAGATGGATTTTTGAAGCATTCAAAATGGGCAAATGTAGGTTTTGATCCTAATGATGAAGTGGCTAAAGGTAAGTCTTTGTACAATTATCAGTGTAGAATCTGTCATATGCCAAATGGATTTAATGCTATGAAGCCAAAGGTAGAGGGGATGGCAGCCGAAGACCTTAAGGGGATGTTAAATGACCTAAATGCCAACCCGCTGATGCCTCCATTTGTTGGCAATGACAAAGAGAAAGAGTATTTAGCTAAGTATTTAGAAAAAATCGGTCAGGGAGGTAACTAATATGAACGAATTGTTAATTCCCATGTCATCACCTGTGCCTTTAAGTTCACCAGCATGGTTATTTCTATTCTTTCTTGTCCTTACTTTTTTTATACATATACTTTTTGTTAATCTTACATTGGGTGGTTCGATATTGTTGTTGGTTTCTAAATATATAAGTAAAAATTTTGGGGATGATAATTACAATAAAGTTGCTGAGGAAATCGGATATTTAAACACTTTTAACATATCTATGACGATAACGACAGGTGTTGCACCACTTCTCTTTATCCAAACGATGTATGAAAACTTTTTCTATACCTCTTCGATACTGTTATCGTGGAAGTGGCTGTTTGTATTGGTTTCAATTATTTTGGCATACTATTTCTATTACATCTACAAATTTAAACCTTTTGGATTCAAAAATACAGGGGGCAAAGGGATAATATTTATTGTTTTTGCAACGGTATTGTTTATTTATGTTGCAATGATATTTGTAGGAAATACACTGCTTTCTATGCAGCCAGAGTTGTGGAAGGATGTATATTTGGGTGGCAAATCGTTCTTTTCCACTAAAACATATCTGCCAAGATTTTTACATTTCTTTTTTGGAACAGTGGCTTTTGCAGGAGTATTTCTGATGGTTTATTCAAAAATTAGAAAAACCATGGATGAGGGTACCAAAGAAGCTATGTACAAAATGGGTAAAAATAGTTTCTTTGTGGCTACAATAATCAATATTATAGTGGGATTTTGGTTTCTTTACAGCCATGAAGCTAAGATATTCAATCTGTTGATGGGTAAAGATATGGTGGGTACTCTCCTATTGTGGGTGGCGGTTGTTTTGGCTATTTTAACTGTGGTATTTATAAAAAAGATTTCGGATAATCTGTTGGTGGGGATCGCTGTACTTATTATTGCATTAATGACGATAGTTCGAAGGGTCGTAGAGAATGGATATTTTTCAAAAAATATCGATATATATGCTCTGAAATCGGAACCATATTGGAGCGTATTTATACTTTTTGCCATTCTGTTTGTGGCATTATTGATAACGCTTTATTATGGATTTGTAAGAGTATACATGGATATAAAAGGGAAAGCAAATGAGTAACTTTATAATGGATAATTAATTTTAGCTTTAGGCAATAAAGTAGTTGACAAAAGTGGAAAATGAATATATATATCATATCCCACTGACGCGGGGTAGAGCAGTTTGGTAGCTCGTCGGGCTCATAACCCGAAG
>FMSI01000738.1_pt1 | contig 11695 bp, 9 predicted proteins | sample 1504471 | NCBI WGS metagenome assembly FMSI01 (sample SAMEA4475357, study PRJEB15587) | soil metagenome | biome: Soil; feature: Field | place: India | collected 2015-03-11 | depth 0 m
TGGCGGAGAGAGAGGGATTCGAACCCTCGAAGGAGGCTTTAAACCCCCTTACTCGCTTAGCAGGCGAGTGCCTTCAGCCTCTCGGCCATCTCTCCAAGCAAATAAAAATTATAAACCAAAGACCAATTGACTACCATAGACCCTATCTAAAGCATTTAAAAACATTTAAAAAATAAATTATCTTAATTTTTTAATTGTTAGCATGTTCAATTTTGCCCTGCGATTAAACCGTGAATTAGGGCTCTCCCCCAAGGTATATCTTCGTCTTTTTAGAGACTTTCAATAAACTTAAAAGCGTTAGTCATATCTTTGGAATTAAGTATTAAGTAGGCAAAAAAGCGTTCTAAATATTCTCCAAATATGTTAGATGGTGGGCCTGCTTGGAATCGAACCAAGGACCTCACCCTTATCAGGGGTGCGCTCTAACCTACTGAGCTACAGGCCCAAAAGCAACTCTTAAGATTCTTAATTTACCACAAATAAAAGTTTAATCAAGCCTAGCTGGAAACAAACTCGGGTTCATTCAACATTTCGGTGAAGTAAAAAACTGCCAGGCGTTTTGAAGTCAAAAGCAAAGCCCCCCCGGTAAATAACAAGGCCAGCAAAAAAAGCAACCAGACAATTTTTCTTCGCAACTTATTTTATCCCTCTCTTTCTTACCTTTTTGATTATATTCTTTTTGGTCAAAATTTTAAACCTGTTCAAACTAGCCTATATTAAGGAAGTTGAAGGCGTACTGTCGCTACTAGTAATTCCCACATATATTTTTACTACTGAGCCGCGGTTGGCCAAGCTCCCGGCGGCTGGAGACTGGCTAATTACTACGCCAATTTTTGTTGGGTCAGTAGTTGGAGTGTCTAAAGGTTGAACCACAAAGCCAGCTGCCTCAAGAGCATCAGTAGCCGCACTTTCGTCCATGCCAACCACATTGGGCACCGCAACTTTAGCCTTTCCCGTACTGACATAAATTGTTACCACCGAGCCCCGCTTTTCTTCGCTGCCTGCCGCTGGAGTTTGTTTAATAACCCTCCCTTTAGGTACAGCATCACTTGGTTGATATTTAACTGAGTACTTAAACCCTTCTTGCGCTAAAGTTCGGGTAGCCTCATTTACCGAAAATCCAACCACATCAGGAACTATCAGAGTCTCAGCTCCTTTGCTGACAATTAAAATCACTTTGGTACCGCGCGGTATTTTCTCGCCAGCGGCCGGTTCTTGCTTAATAACTAAACCCTCGGCTACTTTATCGCTGTAACCTTCCTGGCTTTCAACTACCAGCCCTTTTTCTCCTAAAGTAGAAGCGGCTTCAATCGCATCCATTCCTACAACATCTGGAACTTCAACTAACTCGACACCTAAACTAACTACTACTTTTACTTCCGTTCCTTTTCTGACCTTTCGTCCCGGTTCGGGGTCCTGACTTATTATTGTATCTTTGGGATAAAGGTCGGAGAATTTTTCCTCAACCACTTTCAGCTTAAGTCCTTTTTCGCGAAGTATTTTTTTGGCATCGCTCAAAGTTTCCTGTTCAATGTTCGGAACTACCACCCGATTAGCAATAAGCATTTGCTGCCAAAGAGCAAAAGCTCCCGCGGTAAGTAAAAACAAGACAAAAATCGTAATTCCAACAATTGCCCACCAGGAACGCCGTTTTTTCTCAATTTGCGAAGAAGGTAAAACCATAGTTTTTTCATCAGAAAGCGGGGAAACATCAATAGGCAAGCCTTTCTCAATTTTCTCCAGATCAGTTCGAAATTCGAGTGCTGATTGATAGCGGTCGAGAGGGTTTTTTGCCAGGCATTTAAGAACTACTGCTTCCACTTCTCTCGGAATTCCCGAGCTTAAATCTCTCAGAGAAGGCACCGGCTCCTGCAAGTGCTTAAGAGCAACTGCTACTGGGGTATCTCCCTGAAAAGGAGATTTGCCAGTAAGCATTTCAAACAATACTATCCCAAGAGAATAAATATCAGAGGCTTCAGTTGCCGGCAAGCCTTCGGCTTGTTCAGGCGAGATATATTGAGCAGTCCCTACCACCATACCTTCTTGGGTTAAAGAGGTAGAATCAGCCTGGGCAATGCCAAAATCGGCAACTTTAGCCGTTCCGTCTTCGGTGATGAGGATGTTGTGAGGCTTAATGTCCCGGTGAATAACGCCCCTTCGATGAGCAAAAGAAAGAGCAGAGGCTACTTGCTTGGCAATGTTAATGGCTATCGGAAGCGGGAGAGGACCTCGATTGCTTATTAAATCCCTTAAGTTTTCGCCTTCTACCTTTTCCATAACAATGTAATAAGTATTTTTGAGCTGACCCCAGTCATAAACTGCTACAATGTTAGGATGAGTTAAGTTAGCAGCTGCCTGAGCTTCACGGCGAAAGCGAGCAACAAAGTTGGGGTCTTGAGAGTAAGTGGGATGAAGCACTTTGATAGCAACAGTCCGTCCTAATACGCGGTCAACAGCCTCATAAACTTCTGCCATCCCCCCAGTCCCAAGCCGTCCAACTACTTGATAGCGATTACCAAACATCAAACCTTCGTTAACCATTAAAGTTTATTCTACTAAAACTTGGCTTTTTTCGGTAAAAAAATACTTCAAAAACTCTCGTGTTAACAAAGCTGCTTTTCTACCCCCTAAACCACCGTGCTCAACCAGAGCAATCAACACTATGCTTGGTTTTTCAGCTGGCGCAAAACAAACAAACCAGGAGTGAGGCTTTCCGCTGTCAAGCTCAGCGGTTCCGGTTTTTCCACCCAGTTGTATCCCGGTTAATTTTGCTTGCCTCCCCGTTCCATAATTGACGGTTCTTACCATCGCCTCTTTTATTTTTAAAGCCACATCAGGTTTTAACAAGAACTTTGTTTTGGCTTGACCAACGCTAAAAACTTGTCCATCAGATGTTTCAACTTTCTTTATTAAAATAGGGGTTTTTAAAACTCCACCATTAGCCACGGCTGAAACCAGAATTCCCAGCTGCAGTGGAGTAGCTAAAACTTTGCCTTGGCCAACCGCTTGCCAGGCCAGATCAATACGCTCCAGAGGCAGAGGAAACCTGCTTTTTTTCACTGGCAAATCAAAAGAAACTTCTTGATTAAAACCAAACTTTTCTGCTTCCTTTTTTATTTTTTCCCTTCCTAAAGCCAGCGCAACTTGAGCAAAAACTGTGTTCACACTTTTCTCAAAAGCTTTTTCCAAGCTTAAAACCCCGTAGCTCCTTTTCTGATAATTAGTGACTTTACCGTTTTCAACTTTCAAACGGGCTGGGGCTTTAAAAGTTTTAGAAAGAGGCCAACCTTCTTTTAAAGCTGCTGCCAGGGTGACAATTTTAAAAACTGAACCTGGAGGATAAAGCCCTTGCGAAATTCGATCCACCAGCGGCTGGTTTTTCAAATTTTTACCCATCTCGCTCTTTATCTTTTCAAGCGAAACTGAAGGAGAAGAGGCATAAGTTAAAACTTCTCCAGTTTGAGGATTAATTGCCAGTATCACCCCTTTTCCCCCTCTCAAAAGCTGGAAAGCTTTTTTCTGAAGGTCAGCATCTAAAGTTAAGACTACTTTCATCCCCCGCTCAGCTTTCTTTTGTATTGTTAGTGACTGACTGCCAAGATAGCTATCAAGTTTCTTTTCCAAGCCTGAAGAGCCAAGCTGGGGGTCAAAGTAGCCAACCGGATGAAAAAATAATTCCTTAAAAGGGTAACGGCGCTTGTAAAATCCACTCCTCTCTAAAAAGCTTTCGGCAATAATTTTTCCACTTCGGTCTAAAATCTGGCCTCTCTCAAAAGACAATTCCTTCAATACTGGACGAGTGTTTCGAGGATGAAGCCTAATTTTAGGAAAAGCCCAGACTTCAAGGTAAGCCAGACGCAAAGCCAAAACTATGAACAAAAAGAGTAAAAGATAGCCTAAAAATGAATTCTTAATCTTCACCAATCTCTCCCGAAACTTTCAAGGCTAAAAACAAGGAAAAAACCTGAGCTAAAAGCGAACTCCCCCCATAGCTTACCCAGGGAAGTGTGACTCCGGTGAGGGGAAGAAGCCCCATTAACCCGCCGAGAATTACAAAACTCTGAATAGCTAAACCATAAGCCAGGCCAGCCAGCAAAATTTTCTGAAACCCTTCGCTGACCAAAAAAGAGGTTCTAATCATGCGATAATAAAGGAGCATAAGCGCGATAATTACTGTCAGGGCTCCTAAAAAACCAAGCTCCTCCTTGATGGCAGAAAAAATAAAGTCAGTCGCCGCAGCCGGTACCAGTTGGGGGAAGCCTTTCGTTAGCCCCAACCCGACCATTCTGCCTTCAGCCATACCAAAAAAGGATTGAACCAGCTGATAGCCTTTCCCTTCGATATCCTGCCAGGGATTTAAAAAAATTTTTATCCTTTCCTGGACATGAGTAAAGTTTAAAAAAACCAGGAAAGAACCGATTAAGAAAAGCAGGCCACCTGAAAAAAGATAAAAAAGTCGACTGGTTGAGCCGTAAAGAAGCAAGAGAAAAAGAAAGAAAAACAAGACTGAAAAGCCAATGTCCTTAAGATAAATTAGAAAAATTAGGGCAGAAAAAGTTATGAACAAAAGAGGTCCAAGATGCTTGGGGTGAGGTAGCCACCAGCGCCAGATTTTAACTGTCCCCTGACTTAAAAGTTCAGCGTTTCTCTCAAGGTATGAAGCAAAGAAAATAATCAAAAATAACCGACCAAGTTCAGCTGGCTGGAACGAAAAGTTGCCAATTTTTAACCACAAACGAGCTCCGCCAGCTTCATAGCCAAACAGAACGGGCAGAAAAAGCAAAGCCAATCCCAGAAAGCCAAAAAGGTAAGCGTAATTTTTTAATCGAGAAGTGCTTTTTAAAAAAAACAATGTCAATGCTAACAGAAAAGAAAGATTTAACCAGATAAGCTGGCGAGTGGCTAAATTAAAGTTCAAGCGGGCAATCTCAATAAATCCTATGGAGAAAAGATAATAAGCCAAAGGAAGTAAGAGGTGGTCACTTCGAGAAAAAAACAAAAGAAGAATTATTGAAGTTAAAAAAAACGGAAGAAAAGAAAGCAAAGAAAAATAAAAGAAGTTAGAGGTTAAATTAGCTAGAGAAAAAAGGAGGTTTAAAAAAACCAAAAATAGCAAAAAAAGTTCAAAAAACCTTTTTTTTTCAAGTTGCATCAATTTCCAGCAAAACTAAGGTTATGTTGTCATAACCCCCTTTTAAGTTGGCAGCCTTTATGAGTTCCTGGCAGCTTTCTTCAAGGCTTAAGTTTTTCTGCAAAACTTCCTCAATCTCTTTATCTTTAAGCATGGTAGTCAAGCCATCAGTAGCCAACAAATAGCGATCGCCAACCCGGGTTTTCACCGCAACCACATCTGCTTGAACCGTTGGCGAAACGCCAATAGCCTGAGTTAAAGTGCTTCTTAATGGGTGGCTTTCCATTTCCTCCTTACTTATCTGACCTTCTTTAAACATCTGAAAAACAACCGAATGATCTTCAGTTAGCCGGTAAAGTTTCCCCTGGCGAAAAAGATAAGCTCGACTATCGCCAACGTGTAAAAAGTAAAGTTTGTCTTCAAGCTGGTAAGCAAGGGTTAAAGTGGTTCCCATCCCTCGATAATCTGACTTCTCTTTAGAGCGTTCGTAAACTTTTTTGTTGACTTCTTCAACCGCTTTAAGCATTTTCTCAAGCAGTTCTTCCCGGTTAGAAATTGGCTTTTTCAGCTCTTTCTCAATCAGGGAAAGTGCCAGATTGCTAGCAACCTCACCAGCTAAATGTCCACCTAAACCATCAGCTACAGCAAAAACTGGAGGGTTAGCCAGCAAGGAATCTTCATTTTTTTCCCTAACCTTCCCAATATCAGTTGCTGAGTAAAACTTCATTTCTTAGCCTCAAAGTAAAAGACATAAGGACCAATGGTTATTTTATCGCCAATTTCTAAGCGATAGGGGGCTTTTATCGGTAAGCCGTTAACCAATGTCCCATTAGTGCTTCCAAGGTCTTCCAGGTAAAAGTGGTTGTCCTTGAGGTAAACTCGAGCGTGGCGAGAGGAAACTCGGCGGTCACTCAAGAAAATGTCGGCTTCTTGACTCCGACCAATGACCACTTCTCCTTCCAAAGTAAATTTCTGGGGGTTTTCCTTTGGGTCCTGCGGTTCTAATTCTAACCAGGCTTCCATTTTATCCCTTGCTTTCCTTAAATCTAATAAAATTGAAACCAGCACCAACAGGAGGAAAAAATAAGCTAAGCTTAAAAAAACTATGTTGGCGCTATCTTCAATCCTTAGCCACCTCTCTAAATTCAAACTTTACTCCGCCAAAGATAACAATATCGCCATCGCTCAGTCTTTTTTCTTTAATCGGTTTTCCGTTCACTTGAGTTCCGTTGGTGCTAGCCAGGTCTTTTAAGTAAATCTTACCCTGATGATTCTCTGCCTCAGCATGGAAACGAGAAACTGAAGGGTCCCTGATAACGATATCATTTGAGGGAGAACGACCAATTCTGGTCAAACCATTAGACAAATAACCTTTTTCTCCGGTTTCCAAATTTACTAAATAAGCCGTAGCGAAAGCCAGCCCACTTTTAATTGCTTCAGAAACAGTAATTACTTGGGTTTCTTCCGCTTTTGCTTTTTCTTTAGCTTCCCCCTCTTCAATGAGAGCGCTTACTTCCAAGCGACCTGGCTTTACATCTTCACTCTTTTCAAAAACAATTCTCAAAGGACCTAAAAAAGTGTATTTCTCTTTCTCGGCCTTACTTTTTAAATAAGTTTCAAACTCAGGCAAAATTGCTTGTTGATAAGGAGAAATTTCCTCAAAATCGGAAGGAGAAAGTTTAACAACAAATTGATTAGGAACATAAGTATGATTAGGACCAATTAGCCTACCATCATCGAGTTTTGCCCCTAAAGCCTTAGCAATTTCAATCGGCTGTATTTTTGCTTGAAAGGCACGGCTAAAAAAGCCTTCAACAATTTTTTCTAATCTGTCTTCCAAGTCCCTTAAAAGACCCATTCTTAAAGACATTATACCAAAGGCAAATTTCAGGCTAAAAACAGCCTTAACTTGAGAAGATTTTTAATTTTTTAAAAAAGCCTTTGGCCTCAAGATATGATATGGCAAGAAAAAAAAGAGCTGAAAGAGAAAATCTTAAGGCAAAAGAGGAAAAAACCAATCGGCTGTTCGAGAAAAAAGCTGAAGCAGAAAAGTAAAGGGAAAAGTAAAGACAGAGAAGGCCAAAGTGCACACCCATTCGCCACCAGTCTTTAAAAAAACGGTTAGCCAACCAGACGAAAAAAGTAATTGTCAGCCAGAAAGCAATTTCCAGGTAAAGCCAGGGGCCCCGATTAAAAATTGAAAATATTAAACTTAAAGGGGTTTTAATTTCCAGAGGGGAAAGAAATTTAATTAGAGGCGGATGGTTTAGGCTTAAATAAGGAAAACTGTTTTTAAAAAACAAATAGAATGAAAGGTTAACCAGATACCCGAAAAAAGAAAGCGACAGAGCCCGAATTAAACTGCTTGAAAAGCCAGAGAGGAAAGGAAGCAAGAAATCAAAGTTGGCTATGGAAAGATAAGGAGCAAGAAAAGGGATTAAGGTCAGCTGAGGTTTCTCTCTTATCCACCTTAAAATGAACAAAACTAAAAGAAAGAACAAAAGTCCTAATAATAAATTTTTACTAACCAAAATTACTATTAAAAAAGAAAAATAAAGCAGCCAGCCAACAAAGGGAGAAAGAAAAAAAATAACACCGCCTAAAAGACTAAGCCAAAGATTTAAACCGAAATACCCCAGATTTAAGAGCCCAAGAGTAGAAAAAACAAGGGAAGAAAAAAACAACGCCCCTAAAATCGAAAGATGTTTTTCTTTGGTTTCTATTTTGGCTTTTGGCTGTAAACTCTCAAACAAAGGCTGAAAAAATTGACGGCTTCTTTGCTTGGCTTCGGCACTTGAAGGCAGGTTTTCTCTCCAAACTTCAACGAGCTCACTCAGAGACAAACGGTCTTTTACTTCCTTGCTTAAAGCTCGGCTAATTGCTTCATCAAGCTCTGGAGAAATCTCGGGCACTTTCCGAGAAAGTGGTGGCAAAAAAGTATTTAAAGCTTTGTAAATGGTTGCTTCTCTTGTCTCGGCTTGAAAGGGATTTTTGCCGATTAAAGCAGTGTAAAAAGAAAGACAAAGAGAGTAAACATCGGATTTTTCATCTAAAAGGCCTTCCTTTATTACCTCAGGTGGAGCGAAGGAAGGCGTAAAGCCTTTCTTTCTCAAGCGGCTTCCGCTTTGAATCACAGCCAGCCCAAAATCAGTTATTTTCCCTTGACCATCGGGCAAAACCAAAAGATTGCCTGGCTTTAAATCGCCATGAATAACCTGGTTCAAATGAGCATACTCCAGGCCTTTAAGGTATTGGTAAAAAAGGTAGATTCCAATCTCCAAAGGCAAAGGCCCCAAGCGCCGAACTGCTTCCTCCAGAGAGACGCCCGGCGAATAATCCATAATTAAAAAACAACTCCGGCTGGCAACCTCAAGGTCAAAAAGGGTTACTATATTAGGGTGACTTAGGCGAGCAATGGCTCGTCCTTCATTTAAAATCTCGTCTAATGAAGAAGAGCGCAAAGGCACTTCCTTGATTGCTACTTCTCGCTCAAGTTTTCTATCCCAGCCAAGGTAAACTTCGCCCCCGCCCCCACTTCCAATTTTTTCCTTAAACTCGTATCGGTTAAAAAGAACACGCACAGAAATATTTTAGGTTAAGCGACCCTTTAGAAAAACTATTATTTAAAAAGGTGATGCTTTATAATTCTCAAACGGGGGCGAGTGGCGGAATTGGCAGACGCGCTGGATTCAGGATCCAGTGGGCAATTAAGCCCTTGCGGGTTCAAATCCCGCCTCGCCCACCATTCCAGAGCAACTTTAAGAATATTTAAGAATAGCAATTTAAGCTTTTTCAATATCCTCAATAATCACTTTTGCGCTTTAATGTTTGCTCAAAACCACTACTGGTTTTTTGTTTTTGTTGCGTTAAGGCACTTTGTTTCCCATAAAGTTGTTTGTTTTTAGTAAAGTTGTTTTTTTATTTTTAAAAAGTTAAGCTTTAAACGGTGGAAAAGTGAGGGTTGCTTTTTTAGACTGCTTCTCTGGCATTTCTGGGGATATGTTCATTGCCTCGCTTTTAGATGCTGGCCTTTCGCTATCCAAACTGGAAGGAGAACTGAAAAAACTCAATCTCTCTTTCCGCCTGGAAACAGAAAAAGTAACTCGTCAGGGAATTGCGGGTTTGCGCTTCAAGGTCATACCCGCCGAACATGCTGTAATCCGCACCTGGCCAAGCATCAGAGAAATTGTTAGCTCATCCCGCTTAGAAAAAGAAGTTAAAGAAAAAACCTTAAAAATTCTTAAGACAATTGCTGAAGCTGAAGCCAAAATACACCGGGTAAGTCTTGACCAAGTCCATTTTCACGAAATTGGCGGTGTTGACACTATTATTGACGCTACTGGAGCTGCTTTAAGTTTAAAACTTCTGAAAATTAAGAAAGTTTATTGCTCACCGTTACCTCAAGGTGTGGGCTTTGTCCAAACCGAGCACGGCCTTTTGCCTTTACCAGCCCCAGCAACCTCTGAAATTTTAAAAGGTGTGCCAACCTACTCCCGTCCTATCTCAGCTGAACTTACCACTCCCACCGGCGCTGCCATCGCTAAAAATTTAGTTGACGAGTTTCGAGAAATACCACCTTTAAAAGTTGAGGCTATAGGCTACGGGGCTGGCTCCAAAGAGTTAGAGCAACCAAATCTCCTCAGAGTCTTTATTGGCCAAAAAGTGGAAGAAGAGGAAGAGGAAATAAAACTTATCGAGACAACAATTGATGACTCTCAACCTCAAAGCTTAGGGTACTTAGCTGAACTCTTAATTGAAAAAGGGGCTTTAGATGTCTGGCTCACCCCCATTCAGATGAAAAAAAATCGTCCTGGGGTTGTCCTTTCAGTTCTTGTCTCAGCTCCTTTTCAAGAAAAAATCCTGGAGCTAATTTTTTCAGAAACCAATACCCTGGGGGTAAGATTTATCCCCCTAAAACGCTTAACTCTGGAAAGAAAAGTTGTTGAGGTAAGAACTAAATTAGGCAAGGCTCGAGTGAAAATCGGTTTCTGGAAAGGCAAGCCAGTGACCATTTCACCAGAATACGAAGACTGTAAAAAAATAGCCAAAGAGAAAAACTTAACCCTTAAAGAAGTTCAAGACGAGTTTAGGTTAAAAGCCAAAAAAAGTTTAAAAAAACTATTTTAATTTAAATTTAAACTTATTCTAATTTAAACTTAAACTCTCGCAAGTTATTCCCGGCATACCTTTCCCCTGGAACAGGAATTACATTTATGGTCAATAGGTTGACCACCCCCGGTTCGTTATCAACTAAAAGATTCTCAAAGGTTATAGATTTCCTTTCCCCTTTTTTTAATAGGGGCAAAACTACTTGATAAGTGCGGGGGTTAGCCTGGCGTTCCGATTTTAAACTGGCTTTCACTTTAACTTCTGCCTCATCAACATTTCCCTGGTTTACAACCTCAACCGTGGCAGCGATAAGTTCGGTAGCCGGCAAAATGTAAAGATTGCGGCGGTAAATCTTTCTTAAAGGGCGGGGTTTTACAGCCAAGCTGATAATAGCAACGCCATGAATCTCCTGCAGAGGCCGAGCACTTCTGATTTTGCTCAATCGATTTAAAATAACTGTGCGGTCAACCAAAGCTAAAGGGATTAAAGGCGTATCAGAAAGAGTGAAGTTAACTTTTTGAGAAGAAAACTCTTTTTTGATTTCTTTTAGATAAATTGATTGCAGTGCATCGCTTAAGGCAAAATCCCGAAAGCAGTTTAAGATTTGAAGACTGGCAACTTCTGGGTCAACATCCTTCAAGCCACTAAAAAGAGCTGGTTTAAAGTTTTTAAAGCCCCTGGTTTCAATTTTTAAAGAAAACTCAAAAAAAGAATGAGCGGATTTTAGTTCCTCTGGGGGCTTAATCTCATTGAGTTGTTTTTCCAAATCAGAAGACTCTTTGATTAAAAGGTTAAGCTGATTTTCCACTTCTGGTCGATTAGTTTTTTCTAAGTTTTTCCAGAGAGATTTAAACCGACGAGAAAGAGCAGACCGCCCTTTGATAACCACCTCAACTTGTTTCTGATAATTTTCCAGCCGCAACCTGGCACTGTTGCCCAGCCGAGTGTAGATAAAATAAAAAAATAGGATAAGAAGGATAATTAATATAGCATAAGCCAGATAAGGAGGTCGGCGGCGACGAGTAAAGTATCGTGGCTGCCTTGGACGGTAAGTATAATAATCGCCTGCCATTTAACCCTCCGCTAATCTTAATCACAATATTTTATAACAACCCAAAAGAGAAAAGAAAAAATCTTTTTCGCTTGTTAAGTGTTTGAGTTATATCCAACTGGTGGTGTGTGTTTGAAAATAACTGAACAGATTTCAAAAACAGGCTCTCTCTGCCAAGCTTGGCGGCAAATTCTTTAAGTTTACTTGTTGGAATGCAGATTTTTCTGAAGTGGGCTTTTCTTAAGTAGGTTTTTGCTTGTTATCCTTATTTTCTCACTTTTTTTTGGTTCAAATCCTTGGTATTGTTTCTTATTCAAATTCAATATTCTCCTCTTCAATTTCAAAGCCTGCCTGTTTTATTGCCTCTTTAATTCTATCTTCGTAATCTGATGTTGTTATTTCTC
>FMSI01112790.1_pt1 | contig 11686 bp, 24 predicted proteins | sample 1504471 | NCBI WGS metagenome assembly FMSI01 (sample SAMEA4475357, study PRJEB15587) | soil metagenome | biome: Soil; feature: Field | place: India | collected 2015-03-11 | depth 0 m
TGCCGGTGTTGTTACGGAAGTAATAGAGTAAAAAAATTAAGGTAGGTTATAAATTATGAATAGCCAGAAAATAAGGATTAAGCTTAGAGCCTTTGACCACAGACTTTTGGATCAGTCTGTTGCTGAGATAGTAGATACAGCAAAAAAAACTGGAGCAAAGGTTGTTGGACCAATACCTCTACCTACTAAAATTAGTAGATATACAGTTTTAAGATCTCCCCATGTGGACAAAAAATCGAGAGAGCAGTTTGAGACAAGGGTACATATGAGGTTAATGGATATATTGCACCCAACACAGCAGACAATTGATGCCTTAATGAAGCTTGAGCTGGCTGCTGGTGTTGATGTAGAAGTAAAACTAAGTTAAAGGAATAGTCTATGAAAGGCATAATAGGTAAAAAATTAGGAATGACACAGATATACAATGAGGCAGGAGAACTAATTCCTGTTACAGTTGTCGAGGCCGGACCTGCCTATGTTGTTCAAAAGAAAATAAAAGAGAAAGATGGATATAATGCCTTACAGTTAGGCTTTGAGATTAAGAAGTTAGAAAAAATCAATAAACCTTTACAGGGGCATTTTAAGAAGTCAGGAGACAAAGGTTTTTACTTCTTAAAAGAGGTAAAGGTTGATGAGATAGACAAGTTTGAGACTGGACAGGAGATTAAGGTTACAGATGTCTTTTCTGAAGGAGAGATAATAGATGTGACCGGTATTTCAAAGGGTAAGGGGTTTCAAGGTGTAATGAAACGTCATAATTTTAAAGGAGGTAGAGCAACACACGGCTCAATGTTTCATCGAGCACCCGGTTCTGCAGGGTCGAGCGCCTATCCTTCAAGGGTCTGGAAAGGAAAGAGGTATCCTGGTCATATGGGTAACTCTCAGGTTACAGTTCAGAACTTAAAAATTGAAAAAATATACCCCGAAAAAAACCTAATGCTAATAAAAGGTGCGATACCAGGCAGTGTTAACTCTTTTGTAGTTATAAAAAATGCTATAAAGAAGTGAGATTAAGGAGATAAAAATGGCGAAGGTGCCTTTGTATGATCAAAATAAGGAAGTAATAGGTGATATAGATCTTTCAGATGATATTTTCTGTACACCAGTAAAAGACTATCTAATCCATAATGCAGTTAAGATGTACTTGGCTAATAAAAGACAAGGTACGGCCTCTACCAAGACAAGAAGCGAGGTCTCTGGTGGTGGCAAAAAACCATGGAAGCAGAAAGGTACAGGTAGGGCAAGAGTTGGATCAATCAGATCTCCTCTCTGGAGAAAGGGTGCCATACTCTTTGGACCTAAGCCAAGAGACTATAGTTATAAGTTGCCTAAAAAGGTGCTAAAAGCAGCCATGAAATCCGCTTTAAGTTTGAAATTTGCTGAAAACAAGCTTTATGTTGTTGATAATATTAGTCTCCCCGAGATAAAGACTAAAAAGTTTAATGAGATTGTGAAAAGATTTGATTTTAATAAAGTCCTTTTCGTTTTACCTGAAAGGGACAAGAATATAGAGTTGTCGTCTAGAAATATCCCAAATGTTAAGGTTCTGAAATCTGATTATCTTAATGTTTATGAGATTATGAAATATGATAGTCTTATTGTTTTAAAAGACGCAGTTAAGAATATTGAAGGAGCACTTAGCCTATGAAAAACATTTATGATGTAATAAAAGCTCCAGTTATTACAGAGAAAGCAACGATACTAAGAGAAGATAATAAAGTAGTCTTAAGGGTTGATAAAGGCGCCACAAAAAAAGAGATTAAAGATGCTGTAGAGAAGCTCTTTAAGGTAAAGGTAGAGGCAGTGAGAACAGTAGTATTACCTGGAAAGTGGAAAAGAGTTGGAAGAAGCGTAGGTAAAACGAGCTCTTGGAAAAAGGCAATAGTTACCCTTAAGCAGGGTGAGAAGTTAGATTTTATCGAAAGTTGAGGTAAATAAAAATGGGTATTAAAACTTACAAACCAACATCACCTGGTATAAGATTTCGTACAACCCATACCTTTGAAGAGATTACAAAGGATAAACCTGAGAAGTCTCTTACAATAAATATTAAAAGGGCAAAGGGAAGAAATAATCAAGGTGTAGTTACTTCATGGCAGAGGGGCGGTGGTCATAAAAGGCTATATAGAATCATTGACTTTAAGAGAGACAAGGTGGGTATACCAGGTATCGTTGAGGCTATCGAGTATGATCCCAACAGAACAGCAAGAATAGCCCTCATTAAGTTTAAAGATGGTGAGAGAAGATACATAATAGCTCCAAATGGTTTAAAAGTTGGTGACGAGATAATGAATGGACCTGATGCAGAGATTAAGGCAGGTAACACATTACCATTAAAAAATATACCTGTTGGCACAATGGTTTATAATATTGAGTTTAAGTTAGGTAAGGGCGGCCAGATAGCAAGAAGTGCTGGTGCCTTTGCTCAAATTATGGGTAAAGAAGGTGATTATGCTCTTCTAAAGTTGCCATCTGGAGAGCTTAGAAAGATAAATATTAACTGTAGTGCTACTGTTGGCCAAGTAGGCAATTTAGAGCACGAAAATATAACCATTGGTAAGGCTGGAAGATCAAGATGGATGGGTAAGAGACCCCATGTTAGAGGTGTTGCTATGAACCCTATTGATCATCCCCTTGGAGGTGGTGAAGGAAAATCTTCAGGTGGAAGACATCCCTGCTCGCCTTGGGGACAGTTGAGTAAAGGTCTTAAAACAAGAAACAATAAGTTGACTGATAAAATGATTGTTAAGAGAAGAAAATAAGTGAGGATGTAAAATGGGAAGATCTAATAAAAAAGGCCCTTTTGTTGATGGACATTTAATGGAGAAGGTTGACAAGGCAATAAGTACGGGTGATAAAAAGGTTATCAAGACCTGGTCTAGAAGATCTACTATATTACCAGAATTTGTTGGACTAACTTTTGCGGTGCACAATGGAAAGAAGTTTATACCTGTATATGTTACGGAGAATATGGTTGGTCACAAGTTAGGTGAGTTTGCACCAACAAGGACTTTCCATAGCCATGCTGGTGATAAAAAGACAAAAGGCAAGTAGGGGGTACTATGGAAGTCAGAGCTAAAGGAAAATATTTAAAGATATCTCCTAAAAAGGCTAAGCTGATAGCTGATTTAATAAGAGGAAAAAATGTAAACGACGCAGTTGAGATATTAAGATATACTCCTAAAAATGGAGCGAGGCTTTTTTTAAAGGTTTTGAAGTCAGCCATTGCCAATGCCGAACAGAAAAAGATAATAGATTTAGATAATCTATTTGTAAAAGTAGCCGTTGCAGAGAAGTCATTTATGTTAAAGAGGGTTATGCCAAAGGCAATGGGTAGAGCAGACATATTTAGAAGAAAATATAGCCATCTTACGGTGGTGCTTGAAGAAAGATAAGGAGGTCTAAATTGGGGCAGAAAGTAAATCCCATAGGATTAAGATTAGGTATTAATAAAACTTGGACTTCAAGATGGTATAGTAAAAAGGACTATGCAACCTTTTTACATGAAGACCTAAAAATTAAAAAATATCTAAAGAAAAAACTCTATCATGCGGGTGTTTCACAAATAGATATTGAGAGGTCTCCAGAAAAAGTAAAAGTCATAATCCATACCGCTAAACCTGGCATTGTTATAGGTAAGAAGGGAGCTGACCTTGAAAATCTTAAGAAAGAGGTACAGAGGTTTACCAAAAGTGAGGTATTTCTTCAGGTAGAAGAGGTTAGGGCTCCAGAGTTAAATGCTGTATTAGTTGCAGAAAATGTGGCTATTCAATTGGAAAGAAGGGTAGCTTTTAGAAGGGCAATGAAGAAAGCAGTTACTTCAGCTATGAGATTAGGAGCAAAGGGGATAAAAATATCCTGTGGTGGCAGATTGGCTGGCGCTGAGATTGCAAGAACCGAGTGGTATAGAGAAGGAAGGGTGCCTCTTCAGACCTTGAGGGCTGATATAGATTATGGTACCGCTATAGCAAAAACAAAATATGGTGTTATAGGCATTAAAACTTGGATATTTAAAGGTGAGGTAGGGCAGTACGCCGATTTCAAAAAACTATAATTCTCTGAAGGAGATTTAGAATATGTTAGCCCCTAAAAAAGTTAAACATAGGAAACAGCAAAAAGGAAGACTGAGAGGTAAAGCGACAAGAGGGACTGAAGTTTCTTTTGGAAATTATGGGCTTCAAGCTCTTGAGGCAGGCTTTTTGACCACCCGACAGATAGAGGCAGCAAGAATTGTAATTTCTAGATTTATTAAGAAAACAGGTAAGATGTGGATAAGAATCTTCCCAGATAAGCCTATTACGGCTAAACCAGCCGAAACAAGAATGGGTAAAGGTAAAGGTTCACCTGTTGATTGGGTATGTCCTGTTAAACCTGGTAGGATACTCTATGAGATTGAAGGACTGTCATTAGAAGATGCTACAGAGGCTTTTAGATTAGCCGCTAATAAGTTGCCCATCAAGGCAAGATTAGTTAAGAGAGAGGAATAAAAGATGAAATTTCAAGAGATAAAAGACTTATCCATTAATGAGCTGAAAACAAAAATTTCCGAGATCAGAGAAGAGATTTTTAGACTTCGCTGGCAGAGAGAGAAGGGTCAGCTGGAAAATACAGCAAAAATTGGGAATCTGAGAAAAGATCTGGCACGTCTTTTGACTGCCTTTAATGAAAAAAATAAATAAGGAAGGGTAGTAATGGAGAAGAAGAGGCATATAAAATCTATGGTTGGTAGAGTAGTTAGTGATAAGATGGACAAAACCGTAGTTGTTCTTACCGAGAGAATGGCATTACATCCTGTATATCACAAATATGTTAAGATTAGGAAAAAATATAAGGCTCATGATGAGAAAAATGAATGTAAGGTTGGCGATAAGGTTTTAATAATTGAGACAAAGCCACTTAGCAAAGAGAAAAGATGGAAAGTTAAAGAGATTATAGAAAAGGCTCAAACATTAGAAGGATAAAAAAGGGGTACTTTTATGATACAGATGCAGACAAAATTAGAAGTAGCGGACAATTCTGGGGCAAAAAAAGTTATGTGTATTAAGGTTGTAGGAAGCACAAGGAGAAGATATGCCTCCGTGGGTGATCTTGTAATGGTATCAGTTAAAGAGGCTATTCCAGAAGGGAAAGTTAAGAAAGGTGATGTCGTAAAGGCTGTAATAGTTAGGACAAGCAAGGCGGTTAAACGTCCTGATGGGTCTTATATTAGGTTCGATGATAATGCTGCGGTCTTATTGAACAATCAGCTTGAGCCAATTGGTACTCGTATTTTTGGACCTGTTGCTCGTGAGTTGAGGGCAAAGAGATTTATGAAAATTATATCTCTTGCACCAGAAGTTTTATAGGAGATTTAGATATGAGCACATACTTAAAAAAAGATGATTTGGTTATAACTCTTGTCGGAAAAGACAAAGGTAAAACAGGTAAGATATTAAAAGTTTTGAGAGATAAAAACAAGGTGGTTGTTGAAAAGATTAATATAGTAAAAAGACATGTTAAACCAACGCAGATAAATCCTCAAGGCGGTATTATCGAGAAAGAGATGCCCCTTGATGTTTCTAATGTTTTATTATACTGCAAAAAGTGCCAGAAAGGTGTAAGGATTGGTAAGAAGGTACTGCAAGACGGTTCAAAGGCTCGTGTTTGTAAAAAATGTGGAGAAATTATATAAGAGGTGAAGCATGGCAAGACTCAGAGAGTTGTATGAGAAAGAGATTAAGAAAAAGCTTCTCGCGGAGCTGGGATATAAGAATGTAAATCAAGTTCCAAAACTAGAGAAGATTGTTATTAATGTTGGTCTTGGTGAGGCAACTCAGAATATCAAGCTAATTGATAAAAGTGTGGAGGAGATTAAGGCTATTACAGGTCAAAAGCCTGTTGTTACAAAGGCAAAGAAGGCCATCTCGAATTTCAAATTAAGAAAAGGACTGCCAATAGGGGTTATGGTAACTTTAAGAAGTAATAGAATGTATGAATTTCTCGAGAGATTTTTAACAGTAGCCCTTCCACGTGTTAGAGACTTCAAAGGCATCTCCTCTAAGTCCTTTGATGGCAGAGGTAACTATACGCTTGGTATAAAAGAGCAACTTATTTTTCCTGAGATAGATTATGATAAGGTTGAGAAGATTAAAGGTATGAACATAACTTTTACAACAACCGCAAAAAATGATGAGGAAGCAAAGGCATTGTTAAAAGCTTTCGGCTTTCCTTTTAGAGATTAAGGAGGCTTTTGTGGCAAAAATTAGTATGATGGTTAAGGCACAAAGAAAACCTAAATTTAAAGTGAGGATGTATAACAGATGTCCTTTGTGTGGCAGACCCCGTGCCTTTATTAGAGATTTCGATATGTGTAGGCTTTGTTTTAGGAAATTAGCTTCTCAGGGAGAGATCCCTGGTGTAGTAAAAGCAAGCTGGTAAGGAGATATATATGGATGTTATTGCAGATATGCTAACAATAATTAGGAATGGCTGTAGAGCTAAAAAAAGTGAGGTGTTAGTATCTCATTCTAAGCTTAAGGAGAACATCCTTGAAGTTATGAAAAAAGAAGGCTTTATACCATCATACGAGGTTGTAAGACAAGGTAATCATAATTATATTAAGATAATGCTGGCTTATGATAATAAGAAAAAACCCATAATAAATAATATAGTTAGGATAAGTAAGCCAGGCAGAAGAATTTATACTGAAAAAGATCAGATAACTCCTGTTAGGAGAGGATTAGGTATATCAATATTAAGCACTTCAAAGGGACTTATGACAGATAGAGAGGCTGCGGAGAATAACGTAGGTGGCGAAATAATTTGTAAAATATGGTAAGGAGTAATTAAATGTCTAGAATTGGCAGAAAACCAATAGTTCTTCCAAAAAACGTTAAGATATCAGTAAAAGAAAACATGTTATCAGTAGAAGGACCTAAAGGTATGCTTGAACATCCTTTAATGCCAAAAATATCAGTTGAGGTTACTGATAACAGTGTAATGCTAAAAAGAGAAGATGATGATAAAGAAACAAGAGCCTATCATGGTTTAATGAGGGCTAAGCTAGCAAATATGGTGAAAGGTGTAAGCGAAGGATTCACAATGGATCTGGAGCTCGTTGGTGTTGGTTACAGGGCTGAGGTACAGGGGAAAGACCTTAATTTTACCTTAGGATACACACATCCAATCAAGTTTAACTTGCCCAATGGTGTATCAGCAGCTGTTGATAAGCAGACCAAAATTTCTCTTTCTTCCATAGACAAAGAGCTTTTGGGACAGACCGCTGCGAACATATTAGCTCTTAGAAGAGTTGATATTTATAAAGGCAAAGGTGTCAGAAAGGCAGGTCAGTTTATAAAACTAAAACCTGGTAAGACTGCAGGCAAGAAATAACCTAAGGAGTATTATATATGGTTGGCACAAAAAAGATAGAACCAAGGATTAAGAGAAAAAAAAGGATTAGAAAAAAGATTGCTGGCAATTCAGAGAGACCAAGACTTTGTGTCTATAGGAGCTTAAATCATATATACGCCCAGCTAATAGATGATGAGAGAGGTCATACAATCTGTTCAGCCTCTACAATGGAAAAGACCCTAACTACAGATTTAAAAAGCTTAAAATCTAAAGAGGCTGCTTTTGCTATAGGTAAGGCAATTGCCGAAAGGGCTCTTAAGTTAGGTGTGGAAAAGGTTGTCTTTGATAGAAATGGTTATCTATATCACGGTAGAGTAAAAGTATTAGCAGACGCTGCAAGAGAAGCAGGTCTTAAATTTTAAGGAGGTTAAATGATAGAAGATTTTGGAAAAACAGAACCTCAGTTAGTTGACAGACTAATTGCTATAAACAGAGTTGCTAAGGTTGTAAAAGGCGGTAGAAGGTTTAGGTTTAGTGCTCTTGTTGTTGTTGGTGATGGTCAGGGAACTATAGGATTGGGACTGGGCAAGGCGAGAGAAGTATCTGAGGCAATTAGAAAGGCTGTAGATAAAGCCAAAAGAGATCTAGTAAAAGTTCCTGTTGTCGATGGCACAATACCTCACGAGATTATAGGTGAGATGGGTTCAACGAAAGTGTTATTGATGCCAGCATCACCAGGTACAGGAGTTATAGCTGGTTCTACTGTAAGAGCTGTAGTTGAGTCTGCAGGGATACATAATGTTTTGACTAAAATAATTGGATCTTCCAACTACCACAATGTTGTTAAAGCAACCATTAATGCCCTTTTGAGTCTTACTAATCCTGAGGAAATAGCAAAGAAAAGAGGTATAGAACTCAAAGGTTACGAACTTTTTAAATCCTAAATATTAGAGGTGATGGAAGGATGAGTAATAAAATTGAGATAACATTAAAAAGAAGTTTAGCAGGATGTAGAGAAGATCAGAGAGCAACTGCTATTGGCTTAGGTTTGAAAAGACCCCATAGTAAGGTTGTGAAAGATGATACCCCTTCTATAAGAGGTATGATAGAAAAGATAAGACATCTTCTTTCTGTTAAAGAGATTTAGGAGGAGTGATGAAGCTAAATAACTTAAAACCTGCAGCAGGAGCTGTTAAAAAAAATAAAAGAGTAGGTAGAGGTCCTGGCTCAGGGCATGGGAAAACATCTTGTAGAGGTGGCAAAGGGCAAACGGCAAGAGCTGGAGCATCCATATCTCCAATATTTGAGGGTGGTCAGATGCCTCTCGTTAGAAGAATCCCCAAGAGAGGCTTTAAAAACGCCTTATTTAAAAAAGAGTATGCCATCTTAAACCTTGAGGCTTTCAATGTTTTTCCAGCCAATAGTGAAGTAACTCCAGAGATGCTATTAGAGAAAAAAATCATCAAAAAACTTAATGATGGTTTAAAGGTTCTCTCTGAAGGAGATCTAAAGGTGCCTCTAACAATTAAGGCTCACAAATTTAGTAAACAGGCTATAGAAAAGATAGAAAAAGCTGGTGGTAAGGCGGAGGTAATAGATTGATCAATAAAATGCAAAATGTACCCAAGGTTCCAGAGCTAAACAAAAGACTTTTATTTACAATCTTAATGTTGATAGTTTATAGAATTGGGGTTCATATACCTACGCCAGGAATAGATTCTGAGGCCCTGGCAGAGTTTTTCAATATGGCGAGAGGTACCGTATTTGGTTTTTTCAATATGTTTAGTGGTGGTGCCCTTGAGAGGTTTTCTGTCTTTGCCCTTGGTATAATGCCATATATATCTTCATCTATTATTATGCAACTTCTGACTGTTGTCTCTCCCACTTTGGCAAAACTTCAAAAAGAAGGAGATTTAGGGAAAAAAAAGATAAGCCAATATACACGTTATGGCACGATCATTATAAGTATAGTTCAGGGCTTAGGTATTGCCTATGGTCTTGAGCATACAACTGGCCCTTTGGGTCAGAGTGTAGTTATAAACCCTGGATGGGGTTTTAGAATTATTACAGCCCTTACCCTTACGGCAGGTACAGCCTTTATTATGTGGCTTGGTGAGCAGATTACAGAAAGAGGTATCGGTAATGGTATCTCTCTGATAATTTTTGCAGGTATAGTAGCAAGAATGCCTGCAGCTATTGGAAATACATTTAATTTAATTAAAACTGGGGAGCTTAATCTTTTTCTCTTAATTTTTATAGTTCTTTTAATGATTGTAGTAATCGGACTTATTATTTTCATAGAAACATCTCAGAGAAAGATACCTATACATTATCCACAAAGGGTAGTTGGTAATAAAGTTTATGGAAACCAAAGCACCCATCTACCATTAAAAGTTAACTCATCTGGCGTAATACCACCAATATTTGCTTCTTCAATACTTATGTTTCCTGCTACAGTGGCAAGTTTTGTGCCGCAAGAGGCATTAAGTAAAGCTCCCATACTTGATAGCCTATTAAGAAGTCTATCACCTGATAGCTTATTGTATAATATACTATTTGTTTCTCTTATAATCTTTTTTGCCTTTTTCTATACAGCAATAGTTTTTAATCCCGTCGATGTATCTGAAAATCTCAAAAAGTATGGTGGTTACATACCTGGTATTAGACCGGGGCCAAGGACAGCAGAATATATAGATAGAATTTTATCTCGTATAACCCTTGGCGGTGCTGTTTATGTTGCTATAATCTGTGTGCTTCCCAATATACTTGTTGGTAAGTTTAATGTTCCTTTCTATTTTGGAGGCACAGCTCTTTTAATAGTTGTAGGTGTTGCCCTTGATACCCTTGCACAAGTAGAAACTTTCTTGTTAGCAAGAAGTTATGAGGGTTTTACAAGAAAAGGAAGAATTAGAGGTAGAAGATAGGGAGGGGGAAGATATGAAACTAATTTTTTTAGGACCACCAGGTGCTGGAAAGGGCACTCAAGCAAAGATGTTGATTGAAAGATATGGTATTCCACAGATCTCGACAGGTGATATTTTAAGGGCTGCTGTAAAAGAAGGAACACCTCTTGGGAAAAAAGCAAAAGAGTATATGGATGCAGGTAAGCTTGTAACTGATGATATTGTTATAGGAATCATGGAAGACAGGTTAAAGCAGGATGATTGCAAAAAAGGGTTTATACTTGACGGTTTTCCAAGAACTGTGGCGCAGGCAGACGCTCTTGATAAGATGCTTCAAAATCTCAATATGCCTTTAGATAAGGTTTTAGCATTAATAGTACCAGATGAGGAGTTGCTTACGAGATTAACAGGAAGAAGAACATGTAAGTCCTGTGGGCAGATGTATCATATAGTCTTTGAACCCTCAAAGAAAGAAGGTATTTGTGATAAGTGTGGTGGTGAGCTTTATCAGAGACAAGATGATAATGAAGAGACTATTAAAAACAGATTATCCGTTTACCATTCACAAACTTCACCACTCTTAGATTTTTATTCAAAGAAATCAATATTAGTTGAGATAGACGGCAAAAAAACTCCTGATGAGATTTTTAACGATATAGTTAAAGTTTTAGAAGGTAAGTAATTGATTCATTTAAAGAATGACTTTGAGATAAAAAAGTTAAAAGAGATTGGCAAGATAGCGTATAAAATATTAGCAAATACAGTAAAGAATATTAAAGAAGGTATATCAACAAAAGATATAAACGATTTTGTCGAGTCAGAAGTTGATAGGTATAAGGTGAAGGCAGCCTTTAAAGGTTACAACGGTTATCCAGCGAGTATCTGTATATCTTTAAACGACGAGGTTGTACACGGTATACCTAAAAAAGATAAGATTTTGAAGAAAGGTGATATTGTTAGCCTCGATTTTGGTGCTCTTAAAGATGGCTTTTATTCTGACATAGCTGTTACTGTTGCTGTAGGAGAGGTTAGTGAAGAGGCAAAAAGACTCATTGATGTAACAAAAGAGTCCTTATATAAAGGGATTGAGAAGGCTGTGGTAGGAAATAGATTGTTCGATATTTCCTATGCTATACAGAAAGCAGTTGAAAGCAAAGGGTTTTCCATAGTGAAAGCCTTTGTTGGCCATGGGATAGGAAAAAATCTTCATGAAGAACCACAGGTGCCAAACTTTGGAAATCCTGGTTGTGGAGTAAAATTAAAAGAGGGCATGGTTTTGGCAATAGAGCCAATGGTTAATGCTGGCACATCAGATGTAAAGATAGATGATGATGGATGGACAGCGAGAACAATGGATGGCAAGTTATCAGCACATTTTGAGCATTGTATTGCTATTACAAAAAATGGTCCTCAAATTTTGACCCTAGACGAGGAGATAGATGGCTAAGGAA
>FMSI01013222.1_pt1 | contig 11678 bp, 9 predicted proteins | sample 1504471 | NCBI WGS metagenome assembly FMSI01 (sample SAMEA4475357, study PRJEB15587) | soil metagenome | biome: Soil; feature: Field | place: India | collected 2015-03-11 | depth 0 m
ATGGTAGACGGATAAGTGATTATCCGCCGTCTCTCGACGGGTAATTTCAGAGAGATGAGCGTTCGTAGCTTTTTCGCATTGGCTTCGATGGTCATCAATCCCCGATTTCGTTCAATCATCTCCTTGATGAGTCGAAGCTCAATATCAGCCAGTTCCTCTGTTTTCGATGTGGGTAATCCTATTAGGCTGCCAAGAGGTTCCACTGGCTTTTTGTACCCTGTGAAAACCACGAGGATCTGGATATATCTTTTCTCCTCCGGGGGAAGAGATCCTCCTCCGTTCCCCTGTCGATCTTCCAGGGACTTGGTCAAAAGTCCAAGGGTTCCACTGGCGGGGATCGAAGGAAGGGCATACTGAATCAGGGAGCTCAGAATATAGCGAAGCTGTTCCTCATGGAGAATCGTTTCCGGAAGGCCCTCTTCAAACTTTTTGAACAGTCGGATCTGTTTGCTTTCGATTGCCGCCCCATGCTTTTTTAGAACTTCCTCGATGATGGTATGGACGGTATCCTTCTTCTCGATGGGATGATTGATCCGGATGTAATTCAAAAGGCCGGAGAGAACAGCGTCAATCTTCTCGATGTCCTCGGTGACAATCCGATAGAAGGTGTTTCTAAATTCCTGGTCGTGAAATTTGTCTCTCAATAGTTGGGTAAAGGTTTTAATGGAGACCAGAGGGTTTTTAATCCGGTGGACGAGCTCAAGAAAGAAGAGGGAGGCATCAGAAATATGAAGACCATTGGAGGAGCCCTGGAAAGGTTGGCCTTTCAAGAGTTTTTCCTTCTCTCCCCCTGTCTTTTTGACAAAGGCGGAAAAATGGCCCAACGTCATGTCTGACCCAAGGGAAAGATCCTTTTCCGTGATCTGATCTCCTTCAGATAAGATGGCACCCCGGATCAGAAAGTGCTCCAACTCCCGGAAGTTTCCTGGCCACCAATATTGTTCAAGGATCCCGAGGACTTCTTTCGAGATTCCGATTTTTCTGACCTTCTGCTGCTGAATGTTTAACTGGAGAAGATATTGGGCGATGGCCCCGATCTCGCCTGCCCGCTCCCTCAAAGGCGGAAGAGGGATGGAGATGGTTTTGAGCTTCAAGAGGAGGTCTTCTGAAAAATCGCCTCGATCCACCTTCTCCTCAAGGTTTTCTGACGAGGATGAGAGGATTCGGATATTTAAAACGGTCTTTTTTTCGACACCATTCTGGATCACACCGTCTTCGATCAGTTCAAGGAGTTTGAGTTGATCCGCCGGGTTGAGGTGTCCAACCTCATCGAGATAGAGGGTGGCAGGCACCATGCCGAAATGGATCTTCTCGAGAAAAGGAAGAAGATGGGCCAAGAGGCCCTCCTTCCTGAGTAGTCGGCAGTCCAACCGGTGGAAGAGACGGGGTTCGGTCTTTCCTGCGTGATGGATGATCTTCGCGACCAGATCTTTCCCCGTTCCCTGTTCGCCGAGGATTAGGACAGGGGCCTGCGTTTTGGCGCACTTCTCTATCAGCTTTGCGACACCCGGAGCAAAAAGGGGGGAATGGATGAAGTCCTGATAGTTCATCGGGGTTCGAACAAATTCGTCAGTTGAGTCTCCTGATCGCTCTTTCTTCTTCTGGGATGGTCTGGTTGATCTATCGGCAAATTGATGAAGAAGGAGCTTCCTTTGCCTTGTTGGCTTTCGACATCGATATACCCTTTATGATCTTGGACAATTTGGTTGGAGATCGATAACCCTAATCCACTTCCAGTTGCTTTGGTCGTATAGAACGGGTTAAAAATCTCTTCTAAATACTCTTTCGGAATTCCGCACCCTGTATCTTTGATTTCAACTTGAAGATACCGATCCCCGGAGGGCTTGCTGAAAGATCGGGTCCTGACCGTGATCTTCCCTCCATCGCCAGTGGCCTCGATCGCATTGAGCAGGATGTTCAGGAAAACCTGTTTAATCTGTTCCCGGTCAACCCTGATCAAGGGTAGATCGAGCGCTAATTGTTTTTCAATCTGAATATTCTTCTTCTTACATTCCGTCGAACATAAAAGAATCATCCCATCGATGGTTTGGTTGATATCTTCAAATTCCATTTTCGGAGAAGAGGGCCTGGCAAAATCCAGTAGCTCGCTGACCAGATGGGAGATCCGGTCGACTTCTCCTGCAGCAATACTCAAGAAGTGATTCCGGAATTCTTCATCATCGATCCGTTCGGGTAACAGCTGGGTCAGGGTCTTGATGGCAACAAGGGGATTTCGAATCTCATGGGCCAGACCTGCGGTCAAGGTGCCAAGGGAAGCCAAACGGTCCGCCCTCCGAATATAGGATTTTGACTTCTTCAGGTCTTCAAAGAGCCTTGCATTCTCAACGGCGATGGCAGCCTGATTTGCGAGCATGGTGAGCAGATCAATATCTTCTTGATAATATACATCCTTATTGAATTTATGGCTGAGATTAATCATCCCGATAAGTTGACCTTTCGAGATAAGAGGGATGCTAACCTCCGCCTCCAGCATAATCATCTGTTCTATTATTTCTTTTAATAAAGGATTATTTGCCCCTTTTACCAATTCATCTTTGATTACAATTTCTTTCATCTTCTGTAAATACTTGGGGAGAGGAGCTTCTTTGGTTAGGGGAACGAACGCTGAGGAAACCGTAATGTTTTTTGATTCGAATAGATCATACCTCATTTTCTCGTCATTCAACAAAAAGAGGGAAGCCTTAGGAACATCCATGGTCTCTGTGATAGTTTCTATAATTTTCTTTGAGAGCGATTGGAGATCGAGGATGTTCACCAAAGCCTTGCTGAATTCTCCGAGTGTTTCGCGGTAATTATACCTGTTTTTGAAAAGAAATTGATCCACCGCTCTCTCAGTTTTTGGTTTGATCCGATAGAATAGAAGGGTAACAAGAATTAGAAGTAAAAACATTATCACCGAAAAGACGTAATTGATTTCCTTTAAAATGAGCTTTTGACTCATAAGAATTAAAAGTAAAGAAGGGATAAACAGTAGTAACAATAGAAAAATATATGTGGTCCCCTTTTTAATTACGATATTGATATCCATTAAGCGATGTTTAAGTATTGAGTAGGTAGTGAATCCAACCATGATGATGGTAAAAGAGGGACCGATCACACTATATTTAGATGTTCCGAACATAGGAAGTAGCAAATTGGCGGTCACACCGAAGCCCGAGGTGATCAGCATTCCTAAAAGAAAGTATTTAATCTGTATTCTATTCACACCCGAAGAGTATCTAAACTTCCTTATTAAGAAAAAGAGGCCCAAGAAAATGTTCCCTAAGAGATAGACGGAAAAGAAGGGATGCAAAGGACCATAAGTGGTTTCAAACCCAAAGTCGCTTACCCGAATATCCTTCAAAATCAAATCTGAAGTAGAAAGGAGCCCAAACAGAATAGCGGGCAAGAATATGAGAACGGGCCAAGAGGGATGTACACGATAAGGCGGTTTTGGAAAAAGTAAGGTGAAATATAAAAACGCTGCAGGAATGATAGAAGAGCTAAGGAAGGCTAATCTCCCCGTCAAAAGCATAAAAGGGGTATCTCGATGATAAAGTATGAGAAATACACTAAAGGCCCATCCAGCAGACGCCCAGGCAAGTAGAGAAAAGGCTAAATTGGTTTTTTTCAGGGGCCTGTTTTTCACAAGGACCAGAATCCCAAGGCCCAGGTTGATGAAAAAAGCCATCAAGAGAAAGAGCTGAAAGAAGATCATCCGCGTCTCGATGGTTATTTAAATTTTTTTAGAATTAAAACAGAATGGCTCCCCCCAAAACCATGGGCATTCAATAAAGCCGTATCCACCCGATGAGGTCGAGCATGAGACGGAACATAATCCAGATCACAATCCGGATGTGGATTTTTATGATTGATGGTTGGTGGAATGACATTTTTATTCATGACCAAGAGGCAGGTGATGACTTGAAGCATACCTGTGGCTGCAAAGGATTGGCCCGTAATAGGTTTAATGGATGTTATGGGGATAGTATAGGCGGCTTCGCCAAAAACCTTTTTGAAGGCTAAAGTCTCATTCAAATCATATTCTGGGATGCCATTTCCGTGTGCGTTGATATAATCGATGTCCTTAGGGGTGCACCCTGATTTTTTCAACGCTCTTTCGATCACCTTTTCACCCGTGTTCCCACTTGGATCTGGTTCAAAAAGACTATAGGCTTCGTTCCCTGAAGCATACCCGATGATTTCTCCATATATTTTGGCCCCTCTTTGAATCGCCTTTCCCAATTCTTCGAGGATCAAGACACCGCCCCCTTCGCCGATAGCAATTCCATCACCGTTGATATCATAAGGCTTAACCGCCTTATGGGGGGCGGAGTTTTCTTTGGAAACAAACCCACCTGCGATAAATAGAGCAACGATGTATGGGGTGATGGGGGCTTCCGCCGCCCCGACTAAAATCGTATCGGCTTCACCCGTACAAATAGTTTGATAGCCTAAAATAACAGCATCAACTCCTGAATTGCAACCAGAAGAGACAGTTGTGTTAAAACCTCTAATACCATATTTGTAAGATATGATTCCAACCGCCGAATGGGTACATATAGCAATAGCGGCATAAGGACTAATTCTTTTTAGACCTTTCTCTAAAAAAACAACATATTGGTTTTCCTTAAATCCTCCCCCTCCGATTCCTGTTCCTACTATAACACCTGTGCGATGTGAATTTTCGTTATCAAAAAGAATATTGGAATCCATAACAGCCATATCAGCCGCTGCTAAAGCAAATTGGGCAAACCTGTCCAATCGTTTTGCTGTTTTAGGATCCATATAATTGGTGGGATCAAAATCAGGCACCTCTGCGGCGACTTGGCAGGGGTAAGAGGAGGCGTCGAAATGGGTTATTTTTCTAACTCCGGAACGGCCGTGAACGAGCGAATCCCAGAAGTTTTCGACGCCAATGCCGTTGGGAGCTACCACTCCAATGCCTGTAATTACAACCCTTCTCTTTGTTTCCATTTCCTACCTCACTTATGATTATGATGGAATGGGCGAGGTTGATTATTATTTATAGACATTTTTGTCATTTGTCAACAATTTTGTACATCTCGAAGGATAAAGGATAAAGAAAAACACCTTTTTTATCGAGATTTCTTATTTATAACAAAGGGTTACAAAATACTTGATGGCAGGGTTGAATTGTGCTATTTTTTATAACGGGATTTCCAATAGACATCAAATATGAAATTTATAATCCTAAAACCCTGACCAAGCTGCATGGAGAGGAGTTATGCACTTGGATGAAAATAAAAAATTTGACAAAAGAAATATTGAAAGAAATCTTAAGGATGGCCTCATTACAAAAAAGGATTATGAAAATTATTTAGCAAAATTACCCGATGTAAGCGATAAGGTCTTTTCTCCCGAAGAAGAGGGGGTCGATTGGGATGAGACCTCCTTCGAAAGGGGGGCATCCATGAAAAAGAAATGGGTAAAAAAGAGTAAAGGTCGGGGGAAATAGGGATGCCAATCTATGAATATCAATGTAATCATTGTAAAAAAGAATTTAGCCAGTTATTTCTTACCCTGAAAGAAACAAATAAAGTAAAATGCAGATTCTGTGGGAGCAAGGACTTGAAGAGGCTCATCTCTTCGTTTGTCGTCCATCAAACAGAGGCTTCTCGCCTGGCCAATTTTGACACTTCAAAACCCCAAGGAGACGAATTTTACAAGGATTCCCGAAACATAGGCCTCTGGGCCAAAAAGAGGATGAAAGAACTCGGAGTCGATTTGGGCCCTAAAATGGATGAAATCATCGAACGGGGGCGGACAGGGAAGATATTAGAGGATTACAATAAATAAACCAAAAAATGAAAAATGGTTATGGAAAATAATAAAGATTATTATCAAATTCTTGGTGTTTCAAGGGATGCACACGAAGAGGATATTAAAAAGGCCTATCGGAAATTGGCCTTGCAATATCACCCGGACAGGAATCCAGGGGATAAAGAGGCGGAAGAGAAATTTAAATTAGCTTCGGAGGCCTATGAAGTACTGAGGGATCCACAAAAAAGGGAGATCTATGATCGATACGGAATTGAAGGCTTAAAGGGAACGGGGTTTACAGGATTCAGAGGATTCGAGGATATCTTTGCCAGCTTCAGCGATATCTTCGAAGATTTTTTCGGCTTTGGCCCCACCTCTCGCCGAAGGACGAGACCCAGGCAGGGAGCGGATCTGCGGTTTGACTTAAAAATCTCCTTTTACGATGCGGCATTTGGGAAGGAGGATGAAATAGAGATCCCCAAAAGGATGGCCTGTGAGGTCTGCAATGGGACAGGAGCTAAACCAGGCACATATCCCGCTCAATGTCCAAGCTGCAGGGGAACGGGCCAGACTGTAAGAACCCAAGGATTTTTTACGATCAGCACCACCTGTGGCCAATGTCATGGGGAGGGGAAATATATTCCCCATCCATGTAAGGAATGCCGTGGTTCTGGATGGGTTAAAAAAACAAAAAAGATAAAAATTAAGATCCCTCCGGGTGTTGACTCGGGATCAAAATTGAGGATTCGGGGAGAAGGAGAACAGGGGGAAAGGGGAGGTCCTCCGGGTGACCTCTTCGTTTTTATCTTTGTCGAACCCCATGAATTTTTTGTGAGAGACGGCGATGATATCGTTTGTCAAATACCAATAAGCTTCCCTCAAGCGGCATTAGGAACAGAAATTGAAATTCCGACCCTAAATGGTAAAAGAAACCTTACTATCCCCAAAGGGATAGAAAATGGAGAAATTATAAAAATCAAAGGCGAAGGATTCCCCAGGTTGAGAGGCAATGGAAGGGGTGATCTGATCGTTCAAATTTTTATAAAAACACCCAAAAATTTAACGAAAAGACAAGAAGAACTTTTAAGGGAATTCGAAGAAATCAGTGCGAAGAAAGGCAAAGAAGGGGAAGGCTGGAGAAAGTTCTTTAGGTTTGAAAGTTAAAGTTTACATAATATATCTTATCAGACATATCTGAGGGAATTTTTGTTAAAAAAATATGATCTAACGGGAGTTATCCTTTCGGGTGGAAAAAGCGTTCGAATGGGGAGAGATAAGGCCTTCATCGAAATCGAGGGAATACCCATCATCCAAAGGGTTTATTCCCTTTTTAAAAAATTATTTCCCGAGATTATTATTGTCACAAACGAAAAAAGTGGGTATGAAGGATTTGAAGCAAAAATCGTCACAGACCTCATTGCCAACCGGGGTGCGTTAGGAGGCCTCTATACAGGTCTCTTCTTTTCCTCCTACCCATCCTCCTTCTGTGTCGCTTGCGATATGCCCTTCCTCAACGAATCGCTCATCCGTTTCTTGATTGAACAAATTGACGGATATGAAGCGATCGTTCCTAAAACCGAAGATGGGCTACAACCCCTTCATGCCATTTATTCTAAAACCTGCTTAACCCCCATAGAAATGCTTCTCGCTCAAGGAAAATTTAAAATTACTGATTTTTATCCCTTTATTAAAATTAAAATTGTGGAAGAATCTGAATTTATTCACCTCGATAATACAAAGGTTTCATTTTTAAATATCAACACTCCTGAGGATTTAGAAGTCGTAAAAAGTATCAAAACAATCTGAGATGAATTACCGGTTCGAGAAGGATACAATTTCAAATATTGAAAAGAGAAGAAAGAGTCTGCCATTGAGATTCTTCCTGGTAGCCCTCTTCCTTGCCGGGTTCATCCCTGTCTCAAATACTTTTCCAAGGGTCATGGGAGAAGATGAGAAATTGATCCGGGTGGGGGTTGGGGCCTTTCAGGATGGTTTTTACGACATTGCTGAGAAAGAATTCTCTCAATTTCTCCGTGAGTTCCCGGACCATCCCAAAGCCTACGATATTTCTTACCTTCTCGGTCGATCCCTCCTTCAACGAGAAAAATTTAAAGAGGCCCAAACCCTCTTCCTGAAGATCTTCAATGAAAATAAGACCTTTGAACCTATGGATTACCTCCTCTTCTGGTTGGCAGAGGTCGAGTTCTCCCTTGGAAATCCTGATGGGGCAAGAAGGTATTTCATTATCCTCCTCAATCGCTACCCCAAATTTGACGCCATCGATCAGGTTTATTATAGCCTTGGGTTGATTGAGATGACGTTCAATCGGATCTCTCAGGCGGAAGCTTACTTCAAGAAAATCTTTTTGACTTCAAAGAGTAGTAATCTCCTTCAGGGCGCCTCTTTCTGGTTAGGTACCCTCGCCTTTAAACAAAATCGATTTGAGGAGGCTTCAGAATATTTTAAAAAAGTATTATCGGAATCCCGCCCTTCCTTTCCTCTATATTCAAAATATGGTCAGCTCTGGTTGGGAGAGACCTTCCTCAAGCTGAAGAAATTTGAAGAAGCAAGAAGTACTTACTTGACCTTTCAGAAACAATATAAAGACGATGCCATCTCCTTGGACGTTCCATGGAAAATCGGTTTTTGTTATTATCGTATTGGAAACCCTCAAGAGGCAATTGAAACCCTTCAGACCTATCGAACATTAGCGAAGGACTCATCCCTAACCCATTACACCCAGTATATTCTTGGCCAGATTTTTTATCAGGGCCATGATTATGCCAATTCCATCAGAGAACTCCAGCAGATAGTGTCCCGCTCCAAAGAGAGTCCACTCTGGGGACTCGCCTTCATCTCTCTTTTCTGGAACCATCTTCAGCAGAACGATCTTCCGGGCGCCCAGAAGATTTTCCAAAGGATCCAGAAATTGAGTGCTTTCGAAGAAGAAAAAGCCTTCCTCCAGTGGCTTAATGGGGAGATCGCCTTTTTGAAGGGCAATCTTTCGGATGCCCTGCCTTACTATTTCAATGTCCTTAACACGCGCTACCGAGAGATAGCTTTGTTTAGGATCGGCAAAACCTATTTTTTTGAAAATAAATGGAAGGAAGCCCTCACCAACCTCGATATCTTATTGCTCGAATTTCCAAACTCTCCCTATCAGGAAGAATGCCTCTTCCTTAAAGGGGAATCTCTCCTTTTCTCTGGGAACTGGAGCCAGGCGTTGGAAACTTATGGCCTTATCGTCCATAAAGGGAAAAATCCGTCCTTGAAAATCCTGGCCATGACCCAGATGGGGAATATCTCACTTTTTAAGAAGGAACTTTGGGAGGCCGAAAGAATCTTCAAAAAAATCGTGGAAGACTATTCCTTTCATCCCCTCGCCACCCATGCGGCTTTCCAATTAGGAAAGCTCTTCTTTAAGCAAAACAACATCTTGGAGGCCATCCATTATTATTCCTTGATCCTGAAATGGAACCGATTGGAATGGTTGGGGGGGACCTATTTTAGCCTTGGAGAAATTTTTTATCAACAGGGAAAGTATGAGAAGGCCCAAAAGAGTTTTGAAATGGCCCTCCGGCATCTCCAAGAGAGTTCACCGTGGTTCTTTTTGACCCACTTAGAAATCGGAAACCTTCAGAAGAAAATAGGAAAGCCGGAAGAAGCCAAACGTTCTTTTTTAACCATCTTAAATCAAGCCAAAGATGAGGAACTGAAACGGGCAGCCACAGAGCTCCTTCGCATGTTGGAAAATAGAGATTAGGACCCATGAAGTCGCCATCTTCTGAAATGAGGCATCGGCCTGTCGAAGAGACGAATGACAAAATTTATATAAGGGAGATGAGGGTCGAAGATGTGGACCAAGTCGTTCGGATTGCGGCCACCGATCCTTATAACCCATGGACTAAGGCGATGTTTCTTGGAGAACTACTGGCACCCCCCTCCTCTCATGGCTTTCTCCTATGCCAATGCCATCATGATGAGGAAGATTCTGCCGTTGGATTTATCTGTTTCAGGGTTCTCGGGGAGGAGTCCGAGTTGTTAAATATCGGCATCGCCCCTGAGCATCGTCAGAGAGGGTTCGGCAAAAGGTTGATGGAATTTTACCTCGACTTCTGTCATCAAAGAGGCGTCAAAAAGTATTACCTCGAGGTCCATCCCGAGAATCTTCCGGCCCTCCACCTCTATCGTACCTTTCACTATCGAGGGATGGGCAGAAGGAAAAGGTTTTATCAAGGGGTTGATGCGCTGGTGTTGGAAAGATAGGAATCCATGGCCATCCAAACCGACGGGATTGTTCTGAAGAATAGAAAAGTTAAGTCGGTCTACTTCCTCCTTGAGATTGACTGCCCCACCATTGCCCGCGAGGCCAAACCTGGACAGTTTATAATGGTTCTCACCTCCGATGCCCCCTACCCCCTTTTGAGACGCCCCTTCTCGATCTATAAGATATATTCCGAAAAATATTCGGCTCGAATGACAAAAAGGAGGTTTTCCATTTTATATAAAAGAGTGGGCAAGGGGACCCAACTGATGTCTTCCTTTCGGAAAGGGCAGACCGTGAATTTAATCGGTCCCCTTGGAAACGGTTTCACCCTTTCCGGCCTTTCCGACCCTTCACCCGTCATCTTAATCGGCGGAGGGGTAGGCATCGCTACGCTTGCCTCCCTGGCCGGGAAATTAGGATCTGGACCTTTATATGTGTTTATCGGAGGTAAGAGTAAAGACGATATCTTATGCGAAAAGGATTTCCCAGGAGGCAAGATCTTTATTGCCACAGAGGATGGAAGCTTAGGGAAGAGAGGGACGGTAGTCGATCTTCTTGAATCCGAAATGGAAAGGTTTGACAGAAAGGTGCCTCATCATCTTTTTTGCTGCGGACCCGAGGGAATGCTTCGGTCTTTAGCTCGCCTGATCTCATCGGAGAAGTGGGTGGTTCAGGCTTCACTCGAATCCCGGATGGGCTGTGGATTTGGAGCCTGCTGGGGATGTGTGGTCAAGACCACCGATGTCGAATCTCCCTTTCGCAGGGTCTGCAAGGATGGCCCTGTCTTTCCTCTATCTGAAATCCGTTGGGATGAACGGTGAAAGCGGCCAACCCACCTGATCTTTCGGTCACCATCGGAAAGATGGAGCTGAAAAACCCGGTCATTATGGCCTCGGGGACCTTCGGCTATGCCCAGGAGTTTGAGGATTTTGTCGATCTGAACCAATTTGGAGCGATCATACCCAAAGGCATTTCATTGAAACCGATGCAGGGAAACCCTCCGCCACGAATTTTTGAAACCTTCGGAGGCATCCTCAATTCCATCGGCCTCCAGAATCCGGGGCTCCAGATCTTTCTTCGGGACAAACTCCCTTATTTCAAAAACCTTCAAACGAATCTCATCGTCAATTTTTTTGGCAATACGGAATCAGACTACGTCGAACTGGCCAAGTGTCTGAATGAGACTCCCGAGATCTCTGGCCTTGAGATGAACATCTCTTGCCCCAATGTCAAAGAAGGAGGAATCGTCTTCGGAACAGACCCGAAGATGACCTATCGACTCACATCAAAGGTTAGAAAATCGGTTCAAAAAACCCTTGTTGTCAAACTTTCTCCCAACGTGACCGATATTGTGGAAATTGCGAGAAGTGCGGAAGAAGGGGGGGCCGATGCAATCTCCCTCGTGAATACCTTCAAGGCCATGGCCATCAATATTCACACCCTGAGACCTGAACTTGGAAATGTGATCGGTGGCCTCTCTGGACCTGCGATAAAACCTATCGCCTTGAGGATGGTCTGGGAGGTGAGCCGGGTGGTCAAAGTTCCCGTCATCGGTATGGGGGGGATCCTCAACGCGGAGGATGCCTTGGAATTTATCGTTGCCGGAGCCTCCGCCATTCAGATCGGA
>FMSI01000188.1_pt1 | contig 11665 bp, 13 predicted proteins | sample 1504471 | NCBI WGS metagenome assembly FMSI01 (sample SAMEA4475357, study PRJEB15587) | soil metagenome | biome: Soil; feature: Field | place: India | collected 2015-03-11 | depth 0 m
GCCGCCGATGGTGCGGCGGCACCCGCAGCTCCAACAGCTCCGTCAGCCGCACCAGTAACTCCTCCACCGGCCCCGCCGCCAGCTGCCCCTGAACTGCCGCCGCTCCTAATTGCGCCAGCGGGTCGCCGCGAGGAACGGATCCGTATGAGCCAGCGGCGCAAGACGATCGCCCGGCGGTTGGTCGAGGCTCAGCACACGGCCGCCATGCTCACGACCTTCAACGAGATTGACATGAGCGCGGTGATCGCACTGCGCAACCGCTGGCGACAGCAGTTCCGCGAACGCTACGGTGTCAGTCTCGGTTTTATGTCATTCTTCACGAAGGCTGTCGTCGGGGCACTGAAGGCGTTCCCGTTGCTCAACGCTGAAATCCAAGGTGACGAGATTGTCGTCAAGTACTACTACGACATTGGTATCGCTGTCGCGACTGACGAGGGCCTCGTAGTTCCTGTGGTACGCGACGCCGACCGGAAGTCGTTCGCCGAGATTGAGCGCGAGATCGAGGAGCTCGCCCGCAAGGCACGAGAGCGTCGGCTGACGCTGGAGGAACTGAGCGGCGGTACGTTCACGATCACCAACGGAGGGGTCTTCGGCTCTCTTCTGTCGACACCGATCCTGAATCCGCCGCAGGTCGGTATTCTCGGGATGCACAAAATCGAGGAACGACCTGTAGTCGTGAACGGCGAGATCGTGATCCGGCCGATGATGTACGTCGCGCTCACTTACGACCATCGCATCGTCGACGGGCGCGAGGCAGTGCTCTTCCTGGTTCGTGTCAAGGAGTTGATTGAGGATCCGGAGCGGCTGCTGCTCGAAGGATAAGCGTGGTGAGCGTCACCGAGCTCCGCTGGGCGACGACACCGAACGGCACAAAGCTCGCTTACGAGCGGCGGGTCGCTGCCGATGGTCCGCCACTCCTGGCACTGCATGGCATCCTAGTCGGGACGTCAAATTGGATCCATCAAGTGTTACGTCTCCCGCGTTTCCTGTGGCTGCTCCCGCATCTCCGGGGCCACGGGATGAGTCCTCCCCCAATGCCACGGCAGACAATCGAAGAAGCCGCGCTTGATGTCCTCAGCGTCCTGGATGCTGAACAGGTGGACCAAGCAGTTGTACTCGGTAACTCTTTAGGAGCGACGATCGCTCTCGCCTTAGCCCTGATGCGCCTCCAACGTGTCCACGCCCTTGTCCTGGTTGAACCCTCATTGCCTGCGCTTGCGGGCGAAGACGAACGTGAGCGCTTACGTCGGTCTGCCGAACTCACGCGCTCGCTCCTTGCCGCAGGAAAGGTTGACGATGCGCTCGCGCATTTCCTGGTTCCGCGACTCGGTGAGGACTGGATGCAAAAGGCGGGCCAGCGACGTCTCGAGGAATGGAGACGTAACGTCTTTAGCGCCCCCACATGGATCGACGCAGTCCTCGCATTCGATCCTGGTCCCGTCCCATTGGCCGCTCTTAACCGACCCACATTGCTGGTGTATGGAGCGAATACACAACCGGCGTATCGTCGCACGGTCTTCGCACTCTCTGAACTCCTCCCACAGGCTGAAATCGCCGAAATCCCACATGCTGGTCACGGTGCTCCCGTAGACAATCCAGAAGCCTTCAATGCAAGACTCCTCGATTTTCTTGGTCGCGTCAACTGGTTGCCGAATCAGCGATGAGTCATGGTTATTTGTTTCTGTTCCTTCCGCCTCGGTAGGCATCGCTCGAGGCGCGATATGTGCATTGGGGAACCGTGCTTTACAATGAACCGGTGTGGCAATGCGAGCCACAGCTGGGTTCTATCCGGCAGCGAACGCCGAACCGTGAGCGCAGCGGTGCGCCCAGCCTGCGCGGGAGCGAAGTCGCCGCGCACGATTCGCGTCGCCCGTCAGAGAGGAGTTCGGGAATGCCAGTACTTACTGGTGGCCAGGCGCTCGTTGCGCAGTTGCTTCGAGAGGGCGTCGAGGTAGTCTTCGGTCTTCCTGGTGTGCAGCTCGACTGGGCATTCGATGCACTCTACGAGGCACGCGACCACATCCGAGTCATCCACACTCGCCACGAACAAGCAACGAGCTACATGGCAGATGGGTATGCACGCTCGACTGGCAAGCTTGGGGTCTGCCTCGTCGTACCTGGTCCAGGCGTACTGAACGCGATGGCGGGTCTTGCAACCGCTTACGCCTGTAACTCGCGCGTCCTCTGTCTCACCGGTCAGATCCCGTCTGATCAGATCGACAAAGGCCGCGGCTTGCTGCACGAGATCCCGCACCAGCTTGAAGCGCTCCGCTCTGTCACCAAGTGGGCCGCAAGAGCTCTTCGCCCCGACGCAGTTCCGAGTCTTGTGCATGAAGCGTGCGTTCAACTGAAGTCCGGACGGCCTCGACCGGTCGCGTTGGAAATTCCACCTGACGTGCTGCAGAAGACTGCTGAAGTCGAGCTCCTCCCTCCCGCTCGTCCTGAGTTACCAGAACCTGACCCGGAACTCGTCGAAGAGGCTGCCCGACTACTTGGACAAGCACAGCACCCACTGATCTTCGCTGGAGGCGGCGTGCTTGTCGCCGAAGCGTGGGATGAACTTCGAGCAGTCGCTGAACTTCTTGAAGCACCCGTCGTCCTCACAATGGACGGGAAAGGGGCCCTCGACGACCGACACGACCTCGCACAGAACATGGTGGCAGCTCGTGAGCTGACTCCACAGGCCGATGTCATCCTCGTTGTCGGTACGCGCTTTTTGCAGCCCGCAACGTCCGACTGGGGACCACGTCAGCAAGCAGTCATTCAACTCGACATCGACCCTGAGGAGATCGGACGCAACTTTCCACCGACGATCGGGATTGTTGCCGATGCAAAGCGTGGACTCGCCGCTTTGCTCAACCGGCTACCGCTCTATAACCGCCGGCGAGAATCACGGCGTGCCGAGCTCCGCGCCCTGAAAGAGCGCATCTTCGATCTCCTCTGGGAGGTGCAACCACAAGCCTCCTACGCCATGGCCTTGCGAGAAGCACTCCCCGAAGAGGGTATCCTGGTCAGTGAGAGCACCCAAGTCGGCTACTGGACTTGGAACGCGTTTCCGGTCTACCGGCCGCGCACCTTCCTCACGTCGGGCTATCAGGGCACCTTGGGCTTCGGCTTTGCCACAGCTCTTGGAGCCAAGGCAGGACACCCGGATCGGCCAGTGCTGTCACTGAACGGTGATGGCGGATTCTTCTATAACCTGCCCGAGCTCGCCACCATGGTCCAGCATCGGCTCGACGTGATCACCGTCGTGTTCAACGATAACGCCTATGGCAACGTCCGACGGATCCAGAAGGAGCGTTTCGGTGGTCGCTTCATTGCATCGGATCTGTACAATCCTGACTTCGTTATGCTGGCGCAGAGTTTTGGGATTGAAGGAGTACGCGTCGGCACACCAGAGGCACTTCGCGATGTCGTCACCGATGCTGTGCGAGACCCACGCCCCATCCTCATCGAGGTACCTGTCGGCGAGATGCCAAGCATCTGGGGTATCGTGATGGCGGGACGACGTAGCTGATGCCAGTACTCGCGAGAAGCGTCGGCCGAAATAACATGTGGGGGCGAGGGTACACCCTCGCCCCTTTTCTTTTCCTCGCCTCGTTGGTCTTTCTGCTTCAGTACACCTTGATCGGCGGTGACACGCTTTGGAGCGGCAAGTAGAGGAGAATCAACGGGATATAGGCGATAGCCACCAAGACAACCGCGATCAAGAACCAGAATCCTATGCGGTCGAGCAGCGGCGACGTTTCTCTCGCCCCGAAGCGCATTTCGGCAATTGGGATTTCCAGCGGCTGGGTCAGTCGCCGGCCACCGAAAACCGTCCACAGTACGACAATAAAGTAGAGCAGACCACTGATCACCATCAGTGTCCCGCCGATCGCAGTCAACCAGTTGTCCAAACCTGCATGGATGAGATCCCGATAGGGGGCCTCACCGATGGACGAGCGTCGTGGCTCACCAAGGAGACCGGCAGCAATCTGCCCCCGTGCGAACAGAAGGACTCCCACAAACCACAGCCAGGCCTGGGCGAGCGCAAGGCGTCGCCCCATAAGCTCACGACCAGTGAGGTAGGGGATCAACCAGTAACTGATACCGATGAACGAGAGGGCGACCGCGGTCCCAACCGTCATGTGGAAGTGGCCTGGGACGAACGAGGTGTTGTGAACGACGTTATTCAAGTTGTAGCTGGCATTCACAATACCGGTCGCTCCACCGAGGATGAAAACCAACATGGCAAGGAGTTGTGCCGTCACACTCGGATCACCCCAAGGGAGCTTCCAAATCCATCCCAAGAGTCCGCGGCCACCGCGCGCTCGCCCGCCATCCTCGAGTGCTGCCATGACGGTAAATGCTGTCATCAGACTGGGGAAGACAACCGAAAAGGTTGTAAAGAGATGCACGACCTTCATCACCGTCGGAATACCCGGATCGACGTACTGGTGGTGGAGACCGGTCGGAACCGAAAAGACGAGAAGGAGGATGAACGCCAACCGGACGAGACTATCGCTGAAGACTCGTCCGCCGACCTGGCGCGGAACAAGCAAGTACCAGGAGATGTACGCTGGCATCAGCCAAAAATAGACGATCGGGTGCCCCGTATACCAAAACAGGATACGGTTGAACTGCGGATCGGTTGTCTTCAACCATCCAAGCGACCACGGGAGGAGGAAGAACACAACCAGCACGACCACACCGACGGTGGCTAACGCCCACATCACGTAGGTCACGACACCGACAAAGCCGAGTAACGGTGTCCGCTCACCAGGATGCTCCCGTTGCCAGGCGCGACGTGTCAGCACCAGATTGAGCGCCGTGAGTAAGGTGGAAATGACCAGCAGCGCTGCCCCGAGATAGAAGAGCGAACTCGCACGCAGCGGCGCATAGAAGGTAAAAAGAACCGTCGCCTGGTTTGTTAGGATTGCATATGCAGCGAGCAGTGTCCCCACCAGCATCGTCCAGAAGGCACCCTGAACGAGGAACGTGCTGGCGAGTGGTCGCTCGAAACCCCGGATTGCTAACAGCGAGACGAACGCATTGCTGAAGCTAAACGTGAAGAGAAATGCCAGGAGCACTCCATGGATGGTCAATCCCTGATAATACGTCTGCATCAGCATCGCCTTGTACATCACGATGCCGATGCGGTCGAGCGCCTGCATCAATCCCATGATTCCGCCGATGGCTAGCCCGATAAGCGCCAGCACCAGCTGTCCTTTAATCGGCCACAGCTGCTCCGCCAAGAACATCCCCTCTCGGGCAATCGCTCCTCCACCGGCGAGCGTCTGTGGACGGGCTGTTGCGCTCATCGCACCACCACCTTCCCGAACATCTGGTGATGTCCGAAGCCACAATACTCGTGGCAGACCCACAAGTACTCGCCAGGTCGATCGAATCGCGCCGTCACTTGCGCGATCTGCCCCGGAATCACCATGACGTTGGCGTTTGTTCCGGTCAGGACGAAGCCGTGGATCACGTCTGGAGTTGCCAGAGTAAAGGTGACGGTCGAGCCAACCGGAACCTCGATCTGGTTCGGTTGGAACTGCCAGGCACGCGCGATGACGACAGCCTCGTACTTGCCGCCCCCGAGATCACGAAGTCCTGGTTGATCAAACGGCGGTGTCGTTGTAAGCGTCCTGGGATCGACTCGTCCCGCGGGGGAGGGAACATGAACTCCCGCAACCAGTGCCCCTATCGCGATACCGACAATGCCGAGGACGAGCAAAAGCGCTGCGAGGATCATGAAAAACCGTTCGTACGCCTCGATGCGCATGCCCTACCCCCTCCCCAGCATGTCGAAATAGACTGTCAGCCAAATGCCGACAATCACGATCAGCATCAGGAGTGTCAGGAAGAGAGTCCCCACCGGATGCTCTTCCGGCCGCTCACCGCGCTGTTCCACTCTCGACATGTTCCTCGCTCCTCCCTAGTCGGTCCCCTGCCTCCTCTTCGTCGCTCTCTGGTCGCTCCCGCTTCACCTCCTCGCGTCCGCTCACCTGCATCAGCACCCACCTCGCAAGGAGCAGCGTCACGAACACCCCACCGATACCCAGCACCAGCCCCACCCAGTCTCGTCCTGTCCCGAACCCCCCAACAACTCGGTTAAAACTCGACCAGAACACCATGGCGCTGGCTCCACCGACGACCAAGAGTGCGAGCCAGGCAGCAAAGAACGACCAACGCATAAATACCCTCCTCCTGTAGTCTATGCCGGAGCCAGAGGACGAATCTGCGACATGTTGACAGAATAGGTTACATTGGCGTGACAAATGCTCGGATCCACGGATATTTTTCACGAGTCAATTGCACTCCACCGAGTTATGGATCCTCGAGAGGCGGAAACGGTACACTACCGGGAGTGCTCTGCACGCCCTTCGATGACCGGGAGAACAAAAACCATGCCCGCGACGATCGAGGTCAGAGGTTTGGTCAAGCGGTACGGCGCAATCACTGCTGTCGACGGGATCGACTTCACCGTGGACCGTGGGGAGTTCTTCGGCTTCCTGGGACCAAACGGCGCTGGCAAGACGACGACAATCAACGTGCTCTGTACACTTGCCCGGCCAACCGCCGGTTCGGTTCGCGTCGCGGGCCACGATGTGGTACGGGAGCCGCATTTGGTGCGGCAGCGCATCGGAATCATCTTCCAAGATCCGAGTCTTGACACGCAGTTGACCGCATGGGAAAACCTCGCACTGCACGCACGCGTCTATGGCATCCCCAGCAGCTCCTGGCGTCCGCGGGCTGAGGAACTCCTACGGATGGTCGAGCTTTGGGAAAGACGGAATTCGCTTGTCCGCACGTTTTCCGGCGGCATGAAACGCCGCCTGGAGATTGTTCGTGGTCTCCTTCACGCGCCAGAGATCCTGTTTCTCGACGAACCGACGCTCGGTCTGGATCCCCAGACACGGCGCCAAATTTGGGTGTATCTCGCCGAACTTCGTCGCCAAACTGGTGTGACGCTCTTCCTGACCACTCACTACCTCGAAGAAGCCGAACAGTGTGACCGGGTCGCAATCATCGATCACGGTCGTATCATCGCGCTTGATGCCCCGGAACGCCTCAAAGCTCGTGTGGGGCGCGATATCATCCTGCTGTCCACTGAAGACAATACGCGAGCGGTACAAGAGCTCAAGGAACGCTTTGGCCTCGTTCCGATGGTCGTCGACGGTACAGTGCGAATCGAGGCCGAACGTGGCGACGAGCTGATTCCCCAGCTCGTCCGGCAACTCACCGTTCCAATCCGTTCCGTCAGCTTGCGTCGTCCGAGTCTGGACGACGTCTTCCTCGCGCTGACCGGCCGGCAGATCCGTGATGAGGAAGCCTCCGATCTCGACCTCATGCGAGAGCGGATGCGAGTACGACACTGACGCACGGGGGATTCTGTGGCAACTATCGAGGTTGTGGAAAGACTGCGACCACCTTCAGCAGTGATGCGTGCGCTCATCGGTATCTTCACACTCTGGCAGCGTGACCTTCTTCGCTACTGGCGTGACCGCACGCGCATCGCAGGGGGTCTTGCCCAACCGCTGCTCTTCCTCATCATCTTCGGCGCTGGCCTCTCGCCCTGGATGGGAACACTCGGTGGAGCAACCGTTGGACCGGACTATCTTCAGTTCCTCTACCCCGGTATCATTGGCATGTCTGTCCTCTTCTCCTCCATTTTCAGCGCGGTTTCAGTCGTTTGGGACCGCGAGTTTGGCTTCCTGAAGGAACTGCTTGTCGCGCCGATCCCTCGCTGGGCCATCGTTATCGGTAAGGCCCTCGGTGGAAGTACGACCTCGATGCTGCAGGGGCTCTTGCTCCTTCTGCTGGCTCCCCTCATCGGCGTTCGTTTGCAGCTTGGGACGATCCTGCTTCTTATCCCCCTGCTCTTTCTTCTTGCATTCTCGCTTTCCAGCATTGGGCTTGTGATTGCCGCTCGGATGCGCTCGACAGAGGGATTTGGCTTGGTCATGAATTTCCTTGTCACGCCGCTCTTGTTCCTCTCCGGGGCACTGTATCCACTCAACAACCTGCCCACATGGCTTACCGTGCTGACGCGGATCGATCCGGTCACGTATGGCATCGACGCCATTCGTCGTGTCGTGCTCAGTTCGGCCGGTGTGCCTCAGCCAGTCATCGACCAACTCGGGGTCACCCTCTTCGGCCATCCGTTACACCCCTTGTTAGATGCAGCAATCGTCCTCATCTTGGGCATCTTCCTCATCGTGCTGGCTGCACGCCAATTCGCACGTCCGGACTGAGAGGAGGGACGGTAATGCTCTATACAGGAAAGGGTGACCAGGGATACACCGATCTCCTCGGCGGGCGCGTGCCAAAGTACGCACCTCGCCCCGAGACGTTCGGAACGCTTGATGAGGCAACCTCCGCAATCGGGATCGCACGTGCTGTCGCGCAGACCGAGGAGACGAAACAGGCACTCGTCCGTGTCCAGCGCGATCTCTATCTCATGATGGCCGAGCTTGCCTTCGCTCCAGGAGTCGAACAGCAGAAATACCACATTACCGAGGAGCACGTGCGAAGACTAGAGGAAACGATCGATCGTATCGGCGCGCTCGTCCCGATCGGCCGACACTTCGTCTTGCCTGGCGACACGCTACAAGGTGCGACGCTTGACTTCGCACGCACAGTGGTGCGCCGTGCCGAGCGGCTCGTTGCGCGCCTCTACCATGACGGTGATGTGCACAACGAGCAGCTCCTCGCCTACTTGAATCGCCTCTCCTCACTACTCTTTGTGCTGGCGCGATACGAAGACCACCACGCTGGAGTCACACCGACGCCAGCGAAGGAGCCATGAATCGCCCTACTCACCCGCGCAGGCGCTCTAAGCTGAGTTCTTCGGCCAAGCGGCTCGGCTTGGGATCGGTCTGCCCGGCGTACTTGTTCCCGCGCTTCAGGCGATAGGGAACCATCGCGGGCGATGTCAACTGCTCGAACGTGAACGAACAGATCCGCATGCCGGGATAGAGCGCCACGGCCATCCGTCCCAGGTTAGAGAGCTCCATGGTCGCCGTCCCGGCCCACCCTGGCTCGAACAACGCCGCGGTGCTATGCACCGTGATGCCGAGACGAGCGATGCTGGACCGTCCCTCCAACCGTCCAACCAGATCGTCAGCGAGCTCGATGTACTCGAGTGTCGAGGCTAAAGCAAAGTCACCTGCCTGCATGATGAACGGTTCGCCATCGGGAACCACGATCGTCCGCATCGCATCTCCAATTGACTGCGGCTGCCGCGGATCGATATACGAGAACCGGGAATGCTCGAAGACCATGAAAGTGTTCCCGAGGCGCAGGTCAATCGAGCAAGCTCCGAGCTGTGTCTCCAGATCGGGCTCCGGGGTGATCTTGATACGTCCACTCTTGAGCGCCGCGATGATATCCCGATCGGAAAGGATCATGCTCGCCCCCTGTTTAACACCCACCACGTCGCAGAACCGACGTACGGACGTGAGTATGATGTCGCCGGACACGAGTCGTCAACCGCTGTCCGCCTGCCGCTGCCGAGTAGCCGTACGTTGTTATACTCCTCCGCGGCGCGCCGGCGCCCCAAGACCCGGAAGGGAACGCAATGTCGACGACCGAACCACCAGAAGGAACACCGGCCCAGCCCTTCGTCCGCCTTACGGCCCGTGAACTCCGGGCTGCTCGCCACGGATACGCTGATCACGAGGCAGCATTTCCGGACAGTACTCCGCCACCGACGCGGTCTCGTCGCTCACCGCTGCGTCTTCTGGCCGTCACACTCGTGCTCGTCTTGACCGCAGGCCTGCTCGCCTATTTCGGCCCTCTTGCTTGGGCTACCTGGCGAGCTTACCAGCGAGTCTTCGTCACACCAGTGCCACGTGCAACGGTGGTCATCAATGAGCAGGGTACGCCAGAAGTCGTTCTGCTCACCGCCGATGACCCCGCGATCCAGCTCCCAAACTGGGATAAGAAAGATCGTATCAATGTGCTCTTACTCGGCGTTGACCGCCGTGAAGCGGAAGACGTTCCCCGATCCGATACCATCATCATTGTCACGATCGATCCACTCACTAAGGACGTTGGCATGCTCTCCATTCCGCGCGATCTTCTGGTAACAATCCCTGGCTACGGCCAAGAAAAGATCAACGCTGCTTATGCCCTCGGCGCAAACTCCCCTATCACCGGACCAGGACTCGTTCGCGCAACCATCGAATATAACTTTGGGATCCCTATCCACTACTACGCTGAGGTCGACTTCGAGGGCTTCGTCCGGATCGTCGATACAATAGGCGGCGTCGTGGTCGACGTTCCCGCACCGATTAAGGATGACGAGTATCCGGGAGAGGACTACAACTACACGCGCATCTACTTCGCACCCGGCCTTCAGCGCATGGATGGACGCACCGCCCTTCGCTACGTGCGCACTCGTCACGACGACAACGATTTCGCACGAGGCTATCGCCAGCAACAGGTGCTGCGTGCCCTCCGAGAGCAAGGTCTCCGACTCGATCTCATCCGCAAGGCACCGCAACTTGTTGACTCGCTTGGCGATACGGTCCGAACGGACCTAAGCCCGGCGCAGGTGCTCGCGCTGGCGAAGCTGGGTACAGAAATCCCACGAGATCGTATCCGCTCCTACACACTCCTCCCAGCAACAACGAGCTATTGGGAGCCTGGACAGCCCTTCTATCTCATACCGGATTGGAACGCAATTCAGGCAATCCTCGACGAGATGTTCCCACCACGTGAAGGGCAGCCGCGACCACAGGTCCGCGCAACTACGCCCGGCGTGCCTGCACAGCCAGTCGCGCCCGAACTCGCCGAACCAGTTGAGACGCCACCACCTGAATTGATTGAATCCCCGACACCCGAACCCGAGCCGACACCAACACCCGTGATGCTCGAGACCCCAACGCCCGAGCCTACTCCCACACTCCCGACGCCAACTGTCGAGCCGACTGCGCTCCCAACCCAGGAGCCAACCCCCGGGCCAACGGCTACTCCGGAGCCGACGCTCGAGCCGATCCCCACCCCGACAGCGTCTTCATAGAGCCTCGGGTCACATCACTTCTGGGGCAGCGATACCAAGCAGCGCGAGGCCGTTGGCAAGCGTCTGTCGCACGGCCGCCACCATCGCGAGCCGAGCCGAGCGTTGCGGCTCCGGTGCCTGTAACACCGGGCAAACGCGATAGAACTCATTAAAGCGCTTCGCGAGCTCGTAGACGAAGTTCGCGATGACAAGTGGCTTGTATTCGTCCGCCGCGCGCTGCACCTCGTCCGGGAAGAGTGCGATTTGCTCGATAAGGTCTATCTCCTCCCGCGTCAGATCCTCAAGGGCATACGGTCCTTCCGGAAGTGCATCGACCTTCTCCAGAATCCGGCACGCCCGAGCGTGCGCGTACTGGATGTACGGCGCGGCATGCCCCTCAAATGACAGTGCTTCCTCGATGTCGAAAACGATCACGCGGTTGTTGTCCCGTGAAAGCATCCCGTACTTCAGGCTCCCCAACCCGACCTGGCGCGCGACTGCAGCTTTCGTGTCCGGCGGGAGGCTCGGGTTCTTCTCCTCAATGATCTCCAGTGCCCGCTCAAGGACTTGTCGTGCCACGTCCTCGTACAGCACCACGTTGCCCAACCGGCTGCTCATCGCACCGCTTGGCAGCATGACCGTTTCATATGCCAGGTGGTAGCACTTCGACGCCTG
>FMSI01046484.1_pt1 | contig 11663 bp, 12 predicted proteins | sample 1504471 | NCBI WGS metagenome assembly FMSI01 (sample SAMEA4475357, study PRJEB15587) | soil metagenome | biome: Soil; feature: Field | place: India | collected 2015-03-11 | depth 0 m
ACTTATCAGAATCATATTGTTGAAGTACTAAATACTTTTCTCACACAAAAAACAAAGCTTACCGATTTGTGTTCCTTCTTCATCAACCCCCCTTCTCTGTAGCTTCAAAGAAAAACTACCATTCCAGGCACCAGAAGTCAAGTCAACAAGCCGGCAGTGTAGACCAGGGGATTGTTTTCTCCCCAGGGGATAAAAAACGAAGGGATGAGAGGTTTGTAGTACTATGTGGATGGCGATACCCTCCTTGGGACACGTACCAAAAAGAGAGGAGAATGGCAGGTTGGTGGAGCGTTATCCCGGTCGCGCCTTTGTCCTTGCAGATGGGCTGAATCTCGGAAAGCGCTGTTCTGTCCGATATCTTTATTGATGTGTGCTATAATCGAGAAGAAAAACAAAGGGGGGTGATTTTCCTTGTCATCCGCACTGTCTCCACTTCTTCTTTCTGTTTTGAACATTGTCGGTTTTGCGGTTGTGGTTATCGTTAACGCCTTAGCAGTACAGCTTCCCCTTGCGGGAAGAACCACCGGGGAACTGGCCGACAAGTATCCCAATCTCTTCGTGCCGGCTGGGGTTACCTTTTCGGTGATATGGACCGCTATTTACGCTCTTTTGGGCATGTACGTCGTGTATGGGCTCATCCAGTCGCTGAGAATGCCAACCCAGGCTGCGTCGTTCATCCAGAAAATTGGATTCTTTTTCCTTCTCACCTGTATTGCCAATGTAGCTTGGGTTTTCTCTTGGCACTACGAAGTGTTACCCCTGTCTTTGGTGTTTATGTTGGTCCTTCTTGGGGCGCTGGGAGCAATCTACATAAGGCTTGGCATTGGCCAGGAAAAGGCCGGTGTATGGGAGAAGTATCTGGTGTATCTGCCGATGAGTCTCTATTTTGGTTGGATTTCTATTGCCACCATTGCCAATATCACCACTCTTCTTGTGGCCTATAAGTGGGGTCGATTTGGCCTGAGCGAAGAATTCTGGACTGTGGCTGTGATAGGAGTTGGGACCTTGCTTGCCCTTGTTGTCCTTTTTGGGCGCAAAGATCCCTTTTATGCCCTGGTTGTGGATTGGGCAATTCTGGGTATCCTCTTGAAACGTATGGCCGATAGGGCAAATTTTGCCCGAGGAGTCATATTGACCTCCGTTGTTTGCCTTGTGCTTATCACCCTGTGTGTTGTTGTCCAATTCGTCCGGGGGAGGGTTTATGGTTGAGCGAAACTACGCCTTTTATGCTGAACAAGGTCTGATCACTGTACATGGCCTTTAGTGTTATGGCATTGTGTGGGGAGTTCTTTGTCCTGAGGAAAGGGGAGAGAGTGGAACATTGTCAGATTGCTGCCTTGTCGGAAGGCGGGCATGCATTATAATGGCAGGAAAAGTGGTACATTCTGCCTCTTTGGTTTCTAGACTCGGTGAGGAGAATGGGTCTTGGTGGGAGGGCAGCAAAAGAAAATCCTGATCCTCATGCTTGAGTTGGGTGGTACTCACAGGGCAACGGCTTTCGCAGTCAGAGACGCCTTAGAAGAACTTGCTCCCCTGAAGTACAGAGTCGAGGTGGTGGATCTTGCAGGTGTGGCAAAAGCAAAAAGAGCGGAGCGTTTCCTCAAACGCTCCTGGGATTTTGCCCTATCCCACCCGGGTATAGCCCTTGTCTTTAATCGGGCCATTGATGGCCTCTTTCCCCTCACTCATAGCCGCAATCTTCTCCGTTGCCTTTTCCCCAGTTTTACCCACAGGAGTATGGAGTACATTCGAGATTTCCAGCCCGATTTTGTCTTCGCCACACACTTTTTCTGTGGCACTCTCGCCGCCATGGCACGGGAACGATATGGCTTATCGTATAAGGTTGCTACCTTCATGACTGATCCCTTTTTCGGCCACAGGATGTGGGTTGACAATCGTTTAGACTTTGTGGTGGCGAGTACTCCCGTTGCTGCTTCCTATCTCCTTGAAAAAGGGATGCCTAAGGAGAAGGTTGTCACTCTCTCGTACCCTCTTCGGGCTCAGTTTTTTTAAGGCAGTGATGGGGGAGGAGAAAGAAGGAATACGGAGGGCATACGGACTTGACAGTGAGAAGCTGACTATCCTTTTCACTTCAGGCGAAAGAGGGATTGGCAAAACGAAGGAGTATGTTGGGGCAATATACCACCATGCCCTGCCAGTCAACATCATCGTCGTGTGTGGCAAAAACGAAAAGCTCTATCGCTTTCTGTGTGCCCTTCGGGTAAATCCGAATTCTCGAACCAACCTCGTTGTTTTGGGTTATGTGGAACATATGAGTACTCTTCTTAGCATTGCAGACCTTTCCGTGTCTAAGGCAGGTCCGACGATTGTTTTTGAGTCTCTTGTCCGTGGTTGTCCTTTAGTTTTCACTCATTGGGTGTGCTTGAACGAAAAGGGTAATCTGGATTTCTGCCTTAGGGAGGGAGTCGGTTTTTATGCCCCTCATGTCCGTGCTTTCCTTGCCCTTCTCCAGCACATAATGAAGAAACGCGAGCTTCTCGACCGTTGCCGGAGGAATATCGAAAGACTGAAGGCGACACCAGTGCTTAAAGGGATTGAAAAGGGGTCCTGGCGGGTAGCTCAATGGATTGTGGAGCAGCTCAAAACATCTTTCACTACCTCTTAGGGGGTGACAGGTCGTGCAGCGTAAGAGGAATTTCTTCTGGCGACTCTTGACAAGAGACATTCGCTGCGATGGAGTTTTGGTGAAGGATATTGACCCCATGCATCGGCTGGAACCATTCATTTTTCCTACCCGGCACGAGTCTATCGTGTATTTCAGGGAAAAATTCGATGTCACCCATACCTTGGAGTATCTCAAGGAGAAAAATGCCTCTTGTCCTTCTCAAAAAATGACTCTTTTCCATGTATTTTTAGCAGCGATTGTGCGGACTGCTGCCTTAAAACCCAAGCTCGGTCGGTTTGTCATGGGGAAGCGCATCTATGAGCGGAACGAAATGCAAATTTCTTTTGTGGTGAAGAAAGAATTCACAGAGTCTTCTCGCATGTTTGTGGTGAAGGAGAATTTTCTACCCACCGATACCCTTTCAGACGTGGCCGAGCGAGTGCGAGCCTCTGTTGAGAGAGCTCGGGAGAAAGGTAATACGGAAAGCGAGAACCTCATTCGGTCTTTTTCCAAGATGCCTGGCTGGATGATCACCATCGTTGTAGGATTTTTACGCCTCCTTGACAACCTTGGGCTTTTGCCGGCATCCATAGTGCGTTCGGACCCTTTCCATACTGGTGTGTTCGTGACAAATGTAGGGAGTATCGGGGTGGGAGCCCCCTATCACCATCTCTATGAGTGGGGAACAACCTCAGTTTTTGTGGCTCTGGGGAAGTACGCCGAGGAATGGGTGCTCGATGGAGAGGGAAAACCGGCAAAGAGAACCTTTGTGGAAGTTACCTTCACGGTTGATGAGCGTATTGCTGATGGATTGTACCTTGCCGGTGCCCTTCAGCTTTTTAAAAAGCTTATGGAGCAACCGGAAGAACTGGAAAAGCCTCTTGAGATAGGAGCGGGTCGTGATGCACAAGATCGACAGCGCAAAATCTATAAGTGAGCGATTTTTGGCTACGGCTGAGGTATACCCTGGGCATGCCGCCTTAGAGTACTATGGACGACGGATCACCTACCGTACGTTGGGCGAGAAGATTCGCAGGCTTGCTGGAGCCTGGCGAAGGCTTGGGATTGCCCCGGGTGATCGGGTCATCCTTTGCCTTCCCAATGTTCCTGAAATGGTGATGTCGCTTTATTCCCTCAACCTCATGGGAGCGGTCAGTTGCCTTGTGCATCCCCTTTCTGCTCCTTCGGAAATGTCTTTCTACATCCAGGATACGGGGAGTAAGTGGCTCATCACCATGGATATCTTTTACCGAAACTTCGAGAAGTGCGTCGCAGAAAGTGGGATTGCAAAAGTCATCCTGACGAGCGCTTATGCTGAACTTCCCCTCTCCCTTCGACTCCTTGCTCTCTTCCGAAGAAGACAAGGATATAGGGCTCTGTCTTCTCAAGAGAGTAGCCTTCTTTTGAGCTTTAGGGATCTCACCAGTAAGCTTCCTCCGCTTCTTGGCGAGGCTTTCCAATACGCTCCTTATGATCCTGCACTTATCCTCTTCACCGGAGGTACTACTGGAACCCCAAAAGGAGTGCTCCTTTCCAATGGAAACCTCAATGCCCTAGCTGACCAGGTGCTTTCTCAGATTCAGCCTTGCTCCGGGGACTCGGTGCTCGGTATCCTGCCCTTCTTCCATGGGTTTGGCTTGGGTGTGTGCCTTCATCCAACACTTATGGGAGGTGGATGTTGTATCCTGGTGCCACGTTTCAGCAGAGATGAGTTCATCAACGCTGTGGCTAGAAAGAGACCAAACTACATCGTAGGTGTGCCTACGCATTTCGAAGCGCTGATCAACAGCAAGAAGCTTCAAAAGCTCTCTTTTTCTTTTCTTAAGGCTGCTGTCTGTGGAGGGGATAAGGTGCCCCTTTCGCTTATCCACCGCTTCAACAAGTTCATAAGGGGTCACGGAGGTACTGTAACCTTGCGGGAAGGGTATGGTCTGACAGAATGTGTCTCTGCCTGTTCTGTTATGCCTGAAAATTCTCCGAAAGTGGGGAGCATCGGTTTGCCCCTTCCAGGAAATCGCTTCAAAATCGTTCGTCCCCAAACGACGGAAGAGGTACCAAGAGGGGAGGAAGGGGAAATCTGTGTCAGTGGACCTACAGTGATGTTGGGCTACAACAACCGCCCTGACGAGAGCACGCAGATTCTTCGAAAGCATGACGATGGTCATCTCTGGCTTCACACCGGAGATTTGGGTGTTATGGACGAAGATGGGTATGTGTACTTTACCGGTCGCCTCAAAAGGGTCATCAAGTGTTCAGGCTTTTCTGTGTATCCCTCTCGGGTGGAAAGGGTCATCGAAAGCCATCCCGCGGTTTTACAATCGTGTGTTATCGGCGTTCCTGATGAATATACCATGAATAAAATCAAAGCCTTTGTGGTTTTGCAGGAAAATGTTCATTCCGGAGAGCATATGGCGGAGGAAATCAGGCGTTATGTAGCTCAACACCTCACCAAATGGTCTGTTCCTACGGAAGTCGTTTTTGTTGACCGACTCCCCCTGACCCGCATGGGTAAAGTGGACTATCGAAGGCTTGAAGAGCAGGGCGATTCTGGCTCCTAGTGAGGGTAAATCCTTTGACATCCTGTTGAGAAGCTCTGTCCTTAGGGTAACAAAAAGCCATGGACTCCAACGAATCTTTGAACCTCGATCTCACCAGGAGATCTTACGAGTAACCGCTTGATGCTCCTAATGTTTCAGGATTGGACTTCCACTTCCCTTGGAGGGAAAGTTTCGAACTCGTTCCTTCACAGGAATGAGTTCTTTCTTCCAACCCTCCGGTTCTCCGATTCCTCGGAGCCCATGGCATTTTTAGAATACTCTAAGATTATCCTTTTGTCAAATCAAACCGTAGAAAAAAATGCCCATTTTACGCTCATTCTTAAGGTTGGAGGTAGAATTTTTCCACTAATAAAGCCAAAAAGTTCACATCCCACAAAATTTTACAAAGAAATCTCACAGTGCTTCGTTGCGTATGTCTGGTCAGCATAATGGTCTCCCTTTTGTTCTGCATGGTAGCCTTCCTCCTTTGAGAAAGCAGAAGAGGTACAGGCATAGCTCTATGTGTGGCTGTGAATGTAGTTGCAAAGCTCTGGCGTCCGGCGCAGAAGCCAGAGGATACTATCTCCGCTTTTTGTGATGAGGTACAGGTATTGGTGGAACTTGCCCACCAGTGCCGTGGTCTTTCGGGAAACGAGCCACTGGAAATTACCACAAGAAGGCGCCAATGACGGCGTCCTTTTTTGTCGTGCTTAATGTAGACTCAAGCGTGGCGCAGAAGGTTCCATTGACTGTGGGATGCTTAAAAAATCGGTGTTCACAAAGAGGTGGCACGATTTGTCCGCCACAACCTCTGGTTGTTGTTCTTCTTTTGCTTCTACGCCGATTAAGGACACCTCCCAGAGGTCCGTAGCGTGTAGAGTGCTTTGGTTTTGGGTGAAACAGCCCCCCAGAAAAACGCGGAGAAAAGCAGTATAATTTAGCAGGGAGGGTAAGGAAAGCGGCACGCAAACGTCAAGTATAACCGAAGCGCTGGAGTGGACCTGGAGTAGGACACGGTGAAGGTAGGCTTGAGAGGAGAATTCACCAATGGCGCGACGGCGAATCTTGGGAATCCCGAATGGCAACTGGTTAAACCCTTGATTTGGTGGTGAGGAAATGGAAGAGACTCTAAAGAAGGCCAAAGTCATCATTACAGAAGAAGTGGAGCGAGTGGGCTACCAGGTGCGCCGCATCCTGCTCTTTGGCAGCCGCGTCCAGTGTGAGGCATGTCCAGATAGCGACTGGGATTTCTTTGCGATCACTGATAAAGAACCTCCCTATCCTGAGATCAGGGATATTGCTGCCCGAATTCGGCGGCGCTTTGTAAAGGCGGGATTCTGGGGCGATGTTTTCATCCAATCAGAGGAGGTTGTCCAGAAAAGAAAAGAGAATACAGGATTCTTGACCTATTATGCATTGAAAGAAGGTATTGAGATATGAGCGAAGAAGCGGTTTCCGTCTGGATACGCAGAGCGAAAAGTGACCTGAAAATTGGCAAAGATGAACTGGCAACCAAAGACCCTGCCACTGATGCGATTTGCTTCCACATGCAGCAATGTTGTGAAAAATATTTGGAGGTTCACGGCGAAGAGGTCCTGCGCACCCATGACCTTGCGCTACTAATAGGCCGGTGGGCAGGATAGACCCGGATTTCGGATTGCTCGGTGAATGGGGTATTGATCGCCTCACTGATTACGCTGTTTTGGTACGCTATGATATAATGATCTTCCCGTCCATTGAGAAAACAAGAGAGGCTGTGTAATCGGCGGAGAAGGCGCGAGATTTCGTTCGAAGAAAACTTCAGAAGAGGGGATTGGTGCTGCCATGAGCCGCGTCTTTCTTCAAGACATGGCAGGAGCCATCTCCAATGACTGTCTCCCGGCAAACTGGGCGGATTTTGACTTTGCGTTGTTTTCCTAAACGAAGACCCTCTGGGGCTACCAGCAACAGGCGTTGCGAAATGCCCTTAAGGCACTGTGGAAGTGTTACGGAGACCTCAGTGATTATCAGCAAAACGAACCTGTTTCAGTTAACGAGGAGCGTAACTGGAACCTGTGGGAGTGGTATTGGAACAACAGACTTTGGGAAGACCTCTCCATTGACCTCCAGTGCTCGAACTACCGCATTAGCGACTTGCTCCGAGAGTATTACGAAGCCGATGGCAACTGCGTAGACTGCCAGCACTTTATCGACCGCATGTCCTTCTGGATGGCGACGGGGGGCGGCAAGACTTTGGCGATGTCGAACTCATTGAGTTGCTGACTGTCTAATCCAGCGCAGAGATTCCACTTTGCGATATTCTCTTCTCACTCATCGGGACGATTTGCTGGAGCAACTCAAGCGTCATGTGGAAGAGTTCAATCATGGACACAGCAACCTTTGGATTGTGCTGCGGGAGTTGAGGGAATATGCCTCTGTCAAGCGGAAGACTCTATTCCTCTCTCGGAAACAAGAGGCCACCGTCTTCTATTACCGCTCGGATACCCTGAGCGATGGGCAGAAAGAGAAGATCGTAAACTTTCGCAGCTACAACAACGACGGGTGCTGGTATGTGCTTCTGGACGAGGCACGCAAGAGTGATAAAGAGGAGTCCAAACACCAGCACATTTACGCCATTCTTTCCCGCAACGGTTTCCTCTTCAACTTCTCGGCGACCTTCACCGACATTAGATATGGCATATCCTCCCGAATGATTTACGGCAACTTGGTGAGAGAGACCTGGTTGGGTTAGCGGGTGCGTGCCGCACCTTGCGTGAGGCCAAGGTTCGACTCCTGTTACAATCGGGCTATTCTCAACGAACCCCCTCGTTGACAACCCCATCCTCAACTCGCCCTTTGAGGAACCCCCCACTACTGGGTCTATGAAGGAGGCTAACCGGTCCTAAAGGAGGGCTGCCGGCCAGCGGGCTATTGCCTCAAGGCCTGCACCCCTCCAGCCGCTTTTTGACCATGGACTTGATCTGCTCCTCCAGTTCCTTACAATCTCTTCACAGATTTTGTTCTGCGCGGTGACCTTTCCTTCTTTTTCCAGAACGCCACTGGGAATCGCGGGGAATAATTGGGATATTTTATGGCTATAAGAAGCATGATTGGCGAAAAAGTCCTGTCAAAAAGAGTTTGGCAAGTGGCCTTTGGGATTTTACTCTTTCTCGCGTTTCCTGCTTTTGCAGCGCAACCCATCTTTTGGGTCCCCCTCAGGGACATTCCCGATGTGGGAGCGGTGGAATGGGGGCTGGCGAGCTTTGCCAGAAGAGCCCTTCAAGAAGCCCAAAAGCAAAATGCCCAGGCAGTAATCTTTGAAATCGATACCTTTGGTGGGCGGGTGGATGCCATGCTCTTCATAAAGGACCTCGTCTTTCGTACACCTGTAAAGACTGTGGCCTTTGTGAATCCCAGGGCCTGGTCAGCAGGGGTTTTTCTGGCTCTCTCCTGTGAAAAGATTTTTATGTCTCCTGATGGGAGCATGGGAGCGAGTGAGCCACGAAGCTCTCAGGAAGACGTGGACAAGCCTGATCCCAAGACGGTGTCGGCTCTTCGGGCCCAGATTGAAGCTCTGGCACAGGCTCGCGGAAGGAACCCACTCCTTTTTGCCGCCATGGTGGACCGGGAAGCGGTTATCGAGGGAGTGAAGGACAAAGGAGCGTTACTGACCCTTCCGGCACGGAAAGCCCTTGAGCTCGGCGCCATCGATGGAATTGCTCAAAACAGGGAAGAAGTTCTTGCCCAGCTTGGCCTTGAGGGTCCAGTTGTGGACCTTTCCCCCTCCTGGTCGGAAACCCTGGCAAGAATTGTGACCCATCCTGCGGTAGTACCTCTTCTCATTTTCCTGGCCTTTGGAGGCATTTTCCTTGAAATCATGACTCCCGGTTTTGGGGTTCCCGGAATACTGGGTCTTGCGTCGCTTTTTCTCTTTTTCGGCGGGCGATATCTTGCGGGATTGTCCGGTTGGGAGCCCTTGCTCCTTTTTCTTGCCGGCATCGTTCTCCTGAGTCTGGAACTTTTGGTCACCCCGGGATTTGGGGTAGCAGGAGTGACCGGGATTGGGGCCTTGGTTTTTTCTCTCTACCTTACTTTCAGGACCACGCGAATTTTCTTTACCGTGGCGCTTTCCGAAACTCTCCTTTATCTGGCTGTTTTAGGGGTGATTTTCCTGGGTCTCCTTTTTTTCCTTCCTCAGAATCCTATCTGGAGGAAGATAGGGCTTTGGGAACGAAGCCCTGTTCGGGAAGGGGAGAAAGTCTCTTCTCCTTACGAACACCTCTTGGGGAAAGAGGGGGTTACGAAGACCATCCTTCGTCCGGCCGGTGTTGTTGAGATTGAAGGAAGACCATACGATGTGGTCAGTCGGGGAGAATTCATCGAGAAGGGAACAAAGGTAGTGGTGGACGTGGTGCAGGGTAGTACCATCATTGTGCGACAAAGGAAGGAGGGCGAGCTATGAATATAAGTGGATACATCATTTCTGCGGTGATCATTCTTGTGGTGGTCATCGTATTCTTTTCCCTGGTGCCTCTGGGGCTTTGGATTTCGGCTCTGGCAGCGGGGGTGCGGGTGAGCATCATCACCCTCATCGGGATGCGATTGCGCCGAGTTCCTCCAGCAAGCATCATTCTCCCCCTCATTAAGGCTACCAAGGCTGGTTTGGACTTAAGCGTGGGGTCCCTTGAGGCCCACTATCTTGCAGGGGGTAATGTTGACCGGGTGGTCATCTCTCTTATCGCGGCCGAGCGGGCGGGTATTCCTCTCTCTTTCCAGAAGACCTGCGCCATCGACCTTGCCGGACGCAATGTCCTCGAGGCAGTACAGATGAGTGTTCTGCCCAAGGTAATCGAAACACCGACGGTGGCGGCAGTGGCCAAAGACGGTATTGAACTCAAGGTCAAGGCTCGAGTAACAGTACGAACCAATATCGATCGTTTAATCGGCGGAGCAACTGAAGCAACTATTATTGCCCGGGTGGGTGAGGGAATCGTTACTACCATTGGTTCTTCGCATTCCCACAAAGAGGTTCTTGAAAATCCCGACACCATCTCAAAGACAGTTCTTGATAAGGGGTTGGATGCTGGTACAGCCTTTGAGATTCTCTCTATCGACATTGCGGACATCGATGTGGGAGAAAACATTGGCGCAAGGCTCCAAACCGATCAGGCCGAGGCGGACAAGAGAGTGGCACAGGCGAAAGCTGAGGAACGAAGGGCCCTGGCCATTGCTCGAGAGCAGGAGATGAAGGCCTATACCCAAGAGATGCGGGCCAAGGTCGTAGAAGCAGAAGCAGAGATCCCTCGGGCTTTAGCGCATGCTTTGCAGGAGGGGAAGATGGGGTTTCTTGACTACTACTCCCTTCAGAACCTTCAGGCGGACACCCGTATGAGGGAGAGACTGGGGAAGGAGGAAGAAAAGGGTGCCGAGTGATACAAAGAGGACCGGAGAGAAGATTCTTCCTTTCCCAAAGAGATTCAAAGAGGAGCTTACTCTCTTTTTCCTCTTCCACGAGGTTTTCTCTGAACCAGCGTGCCGGAGGATGCATCCCCTCTTTCGTTTATCCTTGCGGAAGGTGCTTCGAGGTAAATAGAGGAATAGTCTGGAGCATGGAATACCGAGGCGACGGCCCGGTTTGCTGTGGTTGGCCTGTTCCCCCTTTGGTATCAAACCAACGGGTCTACCTGGTTGCAGAGCCATTTTTGGGTCGGTTCGCTACGTTGTGCACTAGAGCTTCAGCGCATTATTAGGCAATCGGGTTGGTGGGTGCGAATTGCTCGATGAATATTTGAGAGGAGGCCATGCCACATGCCAATCTCAATCCTTGTGGGATATGCGACAAACTATGGTTCCACCCAGGAAGTTGCCGAGAACATCGCGGTGACGCTCCGCGAGTATGGGTTTACGGTGGATATTCGATCCCTGCGGGAGGTGCGCACGCTTACAGAATACCATGCAGTGGTCGTGGGTGCACCGCTTTTCATGTTTCGTTGGCACAAGGACGCAATACGTTTTCTGGTGCGACATCGCGAGGTCCTTGTCGAAAAGCCAGTGGCAGTTTTTGCCCTCGGGCCAGTTCGTGATCCCCACGACGAAAAGGAGTGGCAGGATGCACGAGCTCAGCTTCAAAGAGCTCTGAGCAGATTCCCCTGGCTTTCGCCAGTCGTTTGTGAAGTCTTTGGTGGAAGGTTCAACCCAACGAGTTTGCGCTTTCCCATCAAGATGTTCGCCGGGAAAATGTCGGCCGGCGATCTGCGAGACTGGAGCGCAATCCGCCCTTGGACGGAGAGCCTCGCTGAGGGATTGAGAAGCCGTTTCGCCCTGGCAGGGTAATAGCTGAGCGTGTTCCACCTTGGAATCAAGGTCATGCTTGGGGTATCTCTACCTTTACGACGATGTGGTACTCATTCCTTTTGGGGTTCAAAGCTTGCGAGCGGCGTAAGTCCTTGGGAACTTCCTCAAAGGAGGGGTAAGGTCAGGCTTTGGGGTATGCACCCCTTTCCTTGGTGTATTTCCCCCCC
>FMSI01005802.1_pt1 | contig 11643 bp, 11 predicted proteins | sample 1504471 | NCBI WGS metagenome assembly FMSI01 (sample SAMEA4475357, study PRJEB15587) | soil metagenome | biome: Soil; feature: Field | place: India | collected 2015-03-11 | depth 0 m
ATTGCTATTGAGGCAGCTATTGATATATGTAATCATATAATATCTCAGAATGGTTTTAGACCCCCACAAGACTATGCGGATACTTTTAAAGTACTTACAGAACAAGGAATCTTTGAGAATGAATTTCTAACTCCATTAAGAAATATGGTGAAATTTAGGAACAGACTTGTACATATATACTGGGAAGTTGATAGTAAAGAGATTTATCTGATATTTAGGAATAAAAAAGAATCATAGGTATGGAAGAAAGGATAAATATAGCAGATATCTTTCTCAACTCTTTTAAATTCTGAAAGATATCCAGCCATAAGGACAGGTAAAGTAGTGGTATGGGTTCGGATAAGAATTAAAGAATATAAACACTCTGTATAACTAGCGATAAAGACTAAAATAGATACCGCAATAAGCCCGGGAACTACTAATGGAAGTACCAATCTTTTCAAAATGTGGATGGGATTAGCTCCATCTACAAGAGCTGATTCCTCTAATTATAAAGGAGCCATACCAAAGAAACCCTTAAGATACCAAATGCTGGTGGAGATTATCCAGACAGAATGATTAATACTTACTCCCCAATAGGTATCTACCAAGCGAAATCTTGCCATAAGATAAAAAATAGGTAGAAAAGAAAATTTAAAAGTAGCCCCTGGAAAGGCAGTAGAAGCAGTACCAGGGTCTCCTTGGGGCATAATACAAATAAGATAAAAGCTCCTTATAACACCTATAAGTCTTAATAGATCCACCAATCTTGGGAAGATTTGCCCTTATACCTTCCAGTACAGCGCCATCCTTTACGATTAGTAACACTGATAGTTATTTTTTGCGCTGATGCTAGATTTAAGAAGGGAAGAATAAACCAACCAATCCCCTTTTTACCCTTCATTCTTAAGCCTTCTATTCTTCCTCCAATTTAAACCCTAATTCCCACAATTTCTTATATTTTCCATTTAAAAATAAAAGTTCCTCATGGGTTCCTTCTTCCATAATTCTTCCATCTTCTAATACAAAAATCCTATCAGTGGAGACCACAGTAGAAAGCCTATGGGCAATTATTAATGTGGTTTTTCCCTTCATAAGTCTTTCCAAAGCCTGATTCACAAGATCCTCGGATTCGGCATCAAGAGAAGATGTAGCCTCATCTAAAAGAAGTATGGGAGAATTCTTCAAAATTGCTCTTGCAATAGCAATTCTCTGTCTTTGCCCACCCGAAAGGGAAACTCCCCTTTCTCCTACTCTTGTATACAATCCATCAGGAAGTTTCATAATAAAATCATAGGCGTTAGCTTCTTTTAATGCCCAAATTATATCCTCTTTATTTGCATCTAATTTCCCATATCTTACATTTTCATAAATAGTATTATTGAATAAAAAGATATCCTGAGGAACATAAGAAATTAAATCTCTCAGTTCTTTTAAAGAATATTTCCTCAATTCCTTTCCAAATAAATAGATTTCTCCATCATAATTGGGATAAAAACCTAAAAGAAGCTTAAAAAGGGTACTCTTTCCTCCCCCGCTTTCTCCTACAAAAGCAATCTTCATATTATTTGCAACCTTAAAAGATATTCCTTTTAAAACTTGCCCATTTCCATTATATGAGAATTTCACATTATTGAACTCTAAGACATAATCTCTATTGGTTTTTATATTTTCTTCCTTAATCGAGATTTTTCGGATCTCTTCCTCTACAGGCTTATCCAGCACTTCAAAAATTCTTTCTGCTCCTGCAAGGGAAGTTTGTAAGTTAGTTAAAAAATTACCAATAGATCCAAAAAGCCAGAAGATAGGGCCCATAAGTTGTATAATTGCTGTTAATTCTCCAAAGGTTATTTTATCATTCATAATTAAAAGTCCTCCAACTAAAAGCTCTCCAAAGAAGATAAAATAACCAATAGAATAATTAAAGGAAGATAGAAGAGAATTATAATGAACCCTCTTCATAGCAAGTTTATAAAAGGAGAGATTTAGCTCTAAAAATTTCTTATAAATAATATCTCCAATATTAAAGCTTCTTATTATGAAGGCTCCTCCCACCAGATCTGAAAATTTCTGTATTATCTTAGATATAGATTTCTGAATATCATCACTTATTCTTCTTAAGGGTCTCATAAAAAGAGAATTAATGATAACATTTACTGAACCTACCAAAATAGCATATAAGAACATAACCCTGTTGATAGAGAAAATTACAGCGGCAGATCCAACAGCACTTATAATGGCCATAAATAATACCATAACCTGCCAAGAGTATACACCTTCCGCAGTATTAACATCATAGTTAAATCGAGATAAAAAATCACCAGTATGGGTTTTCTCATATTCCTTAATGGGAAGAGAAACTACATGATAAAAAAGTCTGCTTCTTATAATGACAATAGTCCTTCTAATTGTGTACATATATATGTAGGAAAAAATAGGAAATACAAGAAAAAGAATCCCAAAACACGTAGCAATATACTTAATCCCAGAAATAAGCATTTCTCTATTTTTATATATCATCCCATCGGTTATAATTTTTAAACTCATAGCTGCAAAATAATTGAAAAAGAAGTTCTGAGATGCTGTGATAAGCATAGAAATTGTATAAGAAAGTCCTAATAATTGATTTCCTCCATCCTTCCACATAAAGGAAAAAAGTCTAATTAATCTACTATTCATGAATTAGCGCCTCCCAACTCAAATAAAGAGTTATGTTCCAGTTGTCTAAAATAGAGTTTATAGTAAGCTCCTTTTTTATTTAAAAGTTCTTCATGGGTTCCTTCTTCTACAATTTCTCCATCTTCAATAACTAAAATCCTATTCACAAATTTTATAGATGAGAATCTATGAGCAGAGATTAATACAGTCTTATCCCTTAATACATTTTCTAAAATGTTTTGGATTTGAAGCTCAGTCTCTGTATCTAGAGCAGAAGTTGCCTCATCAAGAAGATAGATCTCAGCATTATCTCTTAACAAAAATCTTGAAAGAGCAATTCTTTGCTTTTCTCCTCCAGAAAGTTTTACTCCCCTCTCTCCTATCTCCTCATCAAATCCTCCTAAGTCTGAGAGAATAAAATCATATGCTAACATCTTAATAGAAACCCCTTCAATTTCTTGATCAGTAGCATCCAATCTCCCATATCTTATATTCTCCTTAACTGATTCTGGGAAAAGATATATATCTTGATTTGCAATAGAAATTTTCTTCCTTAGAGAAGATAAATCCCAATCATTTATATTTACCCCTAAGATTTTTATATTACCCCCTGTAGGTTTATACAAACCAAGAATAAGTTTTATCACAGTAGACTTACCACTTCCACTTCCCCCTACTATTGCTACTTTTTCTCCTTCTTTGATAGAAAAACTAACATTTTTTAATACCCCATTAACCCCATCATAAGAGAAATATACCTCTTGAAACTCAATAGCGTAGGGATAATTTTTTTCTTCAACTTTTACATTTCCATTTTCTTCTTCCCCTTGAGACAAGACTTCCTCAATTCTTTTTAATCCTGCCTTTGCCTTCTGATAGTTACTTAGAATATTGGGAAGAATATTTACAGGATTAAGAAAAACATTCATAATCTCAATAAAAGCTATTATGTCACCAAAGGTTATCTCTCCTTTTATTACTAAATCTCCTCCATATAGAAACATGAGTAAAAAGGGTCCTATTTGAATTGTTCCCTTTATAGGATCTAAAAGGGCCTCAAATTTTATTGATTTAATCCCTTCTCTAAAGGCCTTTTTTAATTCATAATTAAAAATTTTTGAGATTTCTTCTTTTAAATTAAAGGATTTGACAATATATACTCCCGATAAAGTATCTTGGAAAATAGTATTTACGTATCCAAAAGCATCTTGCTGCCTTTTTGTAAACCTTTCTATGGGTCTACTTATTAAAATAGCTCCTAAAAAACAAAGAGGAATTACAGCAAAACTAAAAAGAGTTAATTTCCAGTTTATAATAAAGGCCAAGATTAAACCCAATACAAAACCTACTGGTTGATACAATATATCATTTAAAGAACTGCCTAAGAAGTTTTGAATTAGTGATAAATCGTTAGATATAGCAGAAACAAAATCTCCTGTGGTATTTTTTTCTATATAAGATAATTTAATTTTATTTAACTTATCAGCAATTTTTAGTCTCAAATTCATTAAGTTTTTTTCAGTAAATTTTCCAAAAGAATAAGATTTAATATATTCCAAAAATATTTTTATAAACATAATACCAATTACAAGGAAAAATACCCTTGTAAACATCTCTCTGTTCTTTTCTAAAATAGAATCGGCAATATTTTTCTCAAGATATATAAGGGATGTATTAATAAAAGCTAAAGTGATGGAAAGAAGGGAAATTACTATAAATAGAGGAAAATTCCCTTTTATTATCTTAAAAATGGTGAGCCTATCTTTATCCCTCATAAATCCCACTCCTTTAAAATTTTAAAATTTAACTTTAAAAATTTTAAAATTGAAAATTAAAAATGTCAATATTTTTATCAAAAAATTTAAAAGAGGGGTAAGGGATTAAATTATTATGAGGGAATAGAGATTAACTTCCTGCTTCTTCTAATCTTCTAACTACAAAATCCTTTGGAAGAGAAATCAAGAAATATCCTGCTCGCGGGCCAGAATCTTGATTAAGAAAGGAAAGGTATATAAGCTGGAAAGCCCTTTTTCCAGGTATATCAAACTCCTGGGAAAGTTGATAGATGTAGGTTTGAAGCTCTTCCCCATCCCATGTCTTTTCTTTAATCTTCTCTCCTAAGGTTCTTAAGAATTCCTTTTCCTTTGGAGAGAAGGCTTTAGTAATTTCTGGAAGTTTCTCCTGCAGTTTAAACTTTAAATAAGAAGGCGCATAATTTTCAAGCCAATTTTTTACATAATTTACTCTATTTAAAATCTCTGGAAACTTATCTAACTCCTTCCCATATCCACTTCTCAATAACATTTCCTTTAAAACCTCTTCATTTCCTAAGGAGATCTGAGCAAGGGTAATTATATGTCGCAAGGGAACCTGAGGCCCTGACTCCTTTGGAATATCCTTCACCTGAGATATCTCAAAAACCCTTGCCAGTTCCATCTTTTCCTCAGGAGTACCTTCTAAACCATAATAGATTCTTTCCAATCTTTCATAATCTTCTGCAAGAAGAATATATCCATTTACTGGATCAAAATCTATATGCTTATCAGGCTTATATCTCAAAATAAGATATCTTACTAAAAAAGGTGGGAGGATTTTCAGAATCTCATTTATAGATATAGCTATACCTTTAGAGCTAGACATGGCTCCCTTTCCCTTTAAATATATCCATTCATAGATAAAGGGATATGGAGGAGAATACCAAAATATCTCCTCTACTATTACCTTCCCTGTATCATAGGATCCACCAGAGGTAGCATGATCCTTTCCAAAGGGTTCCACTGTTACCCCAAAAATCTTCCATCTTCCCGGCCAATCCAATCTCCAAGGTAATTTTGCCTCTCCTTTACTATAATCTGCAACTCCCCGATGGCCACATTTACAAACATATTCCACCTGATGTTTTCTTGTATCAAAGGAAATTATCTTAGTAGTAGTTAATTTTCCACATTTTTCGCATTTTGGAAGAAGAGGAACAAAATCCTTCTCTAAATTTCTTCCTGCAATTTCATTAAGAATCTTTGTAATTTTCTCATTATTCTCTAAGGTAGCATCTATTATTGGTGTATAAATCCCTTCTTTATATGCTTCATGAATTCTTATAACTTCTGCTTCTATACCCAATTCTCTTATGGCATCTAAAAAGGGATTTAAAAAATGCTCAGAATAATTCTCATGGCATCCTTCAGGATCTGGGATTTCTGAAATTGGTTTTCCTACATGTTCCTCATAGGAGGCTGGTAAAAAGGGATATACCTTTCTCAATGGATCGAAGGAATCTGCTATATAGATAAATCGAACCTCTGATCCTTGTTCTCTTAGTGCCCTGGCAATGGCATCCCCAGTCAATATTTCCCTTAGGTTTCCTAAATGAATAGGACCAGAAGGGGTAATACCAGTTGCAACTACATTCTTCTTCCCCTTAATCTTTATTATCTCTTGAGCAGTTAAATCTGCCCAATGGGGAGTCTTTCCTACCATACAGAATATTTTCCCTTTGCAAGATCTTCGCAGAAACTTCCTATATTCTCTAATTCTTGATTAATTATATCCTCTACAGGTTTTGCCACATCATAAATTGAAATTCCATCCTCCAATATCAATTGTGCGGTAGCTATCATAGGCTGATCAATGGTCTTTCCAATTTGACTACATAACCACACATACACTTCCTTAATACCAGAGATATTTTGATATATTTCATTAGCTAATTTATGAGTGAGAATATTATATATTTTACCCACATGGCTTACGGGATTTTTTCCTGCCGCAGCCTCAGTTCCCATGGGGCGATTTAATGCGATTACTCCATTTACTCTATTTCCTCTTCCCACCTGTCCTGAATCTCCATCCTCTGCAGAGGTTCCCAAAACACTAAGATATATTCCATCCAGTCCCCTTTCTGGATCATCTAAGGTATTAATATCAACAATTATTTTTTCAAAGGATTGATCCTTCTCTTGAACAAATTTCTCAATTTCATTCTTTATCACTTCTTTTTTATCAAAATAATCCTTAACACTATTTACAAACCTATCAATTAATGGAAGAGCAATAGTAAGCTGTAAAATCCTCTTTCTTCTAAATCCCATTATCTTAATATCCTCTCCCACTTCGGGATGAATAGCCTTAAATTCAGGAGAATTTAAATATCTTTCAAGATCTATCACTAATCTTTCAGTAGCAGTAAGGGGGGCATATCCCACAGAAGCAGAAGTATCATTGGCAGGAAGTAATCCCTTTCTTCTTCTAAATATATCTGTTAACTCTGGAGATCCAGGCTTCAATTCCACTTGAAATTTAATATGTTTCTCGGGATCCACAAATCTTAAATTTTTTCTTATCCAATCCTTTGCAGTCTCAATAACAACCTCTTCCACTGGAATTTTTACTCCGTCCACCTCCGATGTTGCCCTATCCCCAATAACCAAAAGCATTGGTTTTATAACTCTTCCACCAATACCAATTTTTCTTTCAACTTCTCCTGCAACAAGAAGACTTTTATCAATATTATGATGAAGAACATTCCCAGCTACCCTTATATATTCCTGAGATAAATTAACAGAAATTTGATCCATTATAGCGTCACATATGGAATCAGGATGTCCTACACCCTTTCTTTCTACCAACTCTACTCCATGTTCCTCCACAGATAGAGAATTCAATTTTTCCACAAATATATTTCTCATTTCTTCTTCCTCCTTAGAAGGATATTTTTAAAAACTCAAAAAATAATATCATAAGTTTGTTTCAATTACAATATTTTGCTTTTTTTATTTCTCAACTTTTCCCTTAATTAAATACCAAAGATACAAATCTGTCTCCCCTGGAGCTTTGCCAAATTCAAAGGAAAGATTAAAAAACAAATTTTCAATATGTAAATATTTTTTTTCATTCCAGTTTTTGGGGATCTCTTCTATTATTTTTTCGTTATATAAAATTTTTAATATGTGTTTATCTAATATTGATACATCGAATTTTCCAGTGTTTCTTAGAAAATGGCTCGCCTCCTTCCATCCTATACCCTTGGCAGATTTAACCAAAATCCTTCTCCCTTCAGCTGAAGAAAGTTCCCATATATCTCTTAATTTTCCAATAAGCTTTCTATTCTCAACTATGTATTCGCTCCTTTTTATTGGATACCTATGTCCCACTTCTTTTAATTCCTCAATTAATTTTCCCAATGGTAGATTTGCAAATTTATTTTTTCCAATAATATTTTGTGCCTTTATTCCCCCTTGAGCAAACCAATTTGCAGTTAAAACACAAAAGGATAATTCAGAAAATAGATCTAATTCTGTTCCATAAAGTCCAAGATTTTCAAATTCCATTATTCTTTCTTCCACTAAATTTTTTGCTTCCTCCTCAATACCTCTTAATTTTTCCACCAAATTTTTATATTTTGACATCTATAAAATCTCCAAAAAATATTCCCTTAGGACTTACATCGCAATAAAAGGCAAAAAAGATACCCCCTTCTTCTTTTAGTCGATTAATACTTTCAAAGAATTTTTTATCCATATCTTTATAAGGCATAACCAATCTTGCATCATTTCTTTGAACCACAAAAATTATCCATTTCTCAAAATCCCATTTTCTCATCTCCTCCATATGTCTTGCTCCCCTCTTCGTGGGAGCATCAGGAAACAAACCAATATTGTTTTTTACTAATGTTACAGATTTCACTTCAACCAATATTCTACGATTTATTAAAAAATCAAATCTACTACCCCCGAAATTAAACTCTCTCCTTAGATCCTTTACCTTTACAGGAAAAAGCTCAAGATTTTCATAAAATATTTTATTAGCCAATCCTGCATTTAGGGAAACATAAGTATTATTTTCAAAACCTAAAACAGCTTCCCAATTTGTTTTTCTCCATCCATTCACCTTATTCTCTATAAATATTCTTGCTCCTGGATAAATTACTTCTTTAAGTCTTCCCGGATTGGGAAGATATGCCATCTCTTCCCTTCCTTTATAAGAAATATATAATCTAAATCTTTTTTCTCTTCTTATAACTTCTGCCTTTTGCAAGTTTTCAAATAGCATTTAAAGGTTCTATACTCTAAATAATCTTAAAGGTTTCTCTCTCTGCTCTTTTCCCCAAATATATTGGTCATATATTAATTTCACTAAATTTTCATCAAATTCCTTTAATTGAGAAGGAGTTTTCCCCTCCTCAAAATACCTAAGAATAATATCTAAAGTGGAGTAATCTATACCCAAGGAAAGCTCATCGGAAATTCCAGGAAAAAGGTCAGGAGACGGTGGTTTATCTATTATTCTTTTGGGAACACCTAAGATTTTAGCAAGTTCTTTAACCTCTGTTTTATAAAGATGAGAGATAGGAGCAATATCTGAAGAATCATCTCCATATCTCACATAATACCCAATTAATTCTTCTGTAAGATTATTACATCCCACAACTAAATAATTCTTCATCTCTGCAAAAAAATATAAAAGAGCCATCCTTAATCTATGCTTTATTCTATAGTATGCTATCCCCTCATAAAACCAATTTAGCTTAGCACTTAATTTCTCTTTTTGAGCAAAAAATACAGGTTTTCTTAGAATTTTACTATATTCCTTGTATAAATATTTTACTGCCTTTCTCTTTAAAGGTTTAAATAAAAGCCAAAACAAAGGTATACTTCTATATACTCCCAATATCCATAAGGCTTTAGTTAATGAAAAGATTTTATACGGAATTTTAAGGTTTTTAACTATAAGTAATGCATCCTTTAGAGAGGATGGTTCAGAATCCATTTCGGGCATAATAAGGCCAAATACTTTTTCCTTTCCTACTGCTTCCTTTAAAAGGTAAGATACTACTGCAGAGTCAATACCCCCACTTACCCCTAAAACATACCCCTCTTTCCCCTCTTCCTCTAATTTTTCCTGCAGGAATTTTATAATCCTCTTACGCTCTTTTTCTATTTCCATTTGCCCTTATTAAAATTCAATTCGTTTTTAACTGCTAAAAATATTATTCCCAAAATAGCAAAATAAGAGAATAAATTAAAAACTTCTTTAATTATAAGACTAACAGCCCAGAGGATTAAAGAAATATTTAAATATCTAAAGAGAAAGATAAAAAAGATAAAGGTTAAAAGGGCTCCAAAAAAAATAAGAATAAAGATAAGTAAAATCCTTTTATACTTTTCTAAATTTATTCTTTTTTCAATATCCTTTGAGATTATTCTCCACTCTTGATTTATCTCCTTCTCTAATACTGGAATTTTCAACATTTCTTCCATCCTTATCCAATCTTCAAAAATTTTTCTACATGAAGAACATTCTTCAAGATGTCTAAAGAAGTTTTCATCTATCTCAGGATAAAGAAATATCTTTTCTTTAAAATCTTTACAATCCAATCTATTCATCTCCCTTTATATAATTATAAATCCTTTTCTTTCCACGAAAAGCATAACTTTTTACTGTATTTAAGGGAATATCAAGCTTTTCACTAATTTCTTTATATGAATATCCCTGCTGATAGTAAAGTATAAGAACACCTCTTTCCATAGGATCTAAAATTTTCCAAATCTCTTGATTCTCTAATATCTTCTCGGGATTTTCCTCTATTCTTTCATAAAGATCCATATCAACAAAATAATCTTTTTTTCTAAAATAATCCATAGCCAAATTATGGGCTATTTTATATAAATATGACTTTGCAGTTTTTTCCTCCAAAGAAATTTTTATAACTCTTAAAAAAGTTTCTTGAAGAAGATCCTTTGCAGTTTCATCATCCCCAATTAACCTTCTTAAGTAGGAATATATTTCCTTCCCATAAAGTTTAAAATAATAGGAAATATCACCCATAGTCTATTATATAATACAGATTTTCTAAAAAGAAGGTTGCGTTGTATAATAAAAAAAATTTAAAGAAGGAAGGTGAAGGATATAATACTTAAAGCTCCATACAAGATAATAACTGATTTTTTAAGAGAAAAAATTTATAAAGAGTATGGACCTGGAGATAAAATCCCCTCGGAAAATGAGCTTGCAAACATGTTTAAAGTAAGCAAGCTTACCGCAAGGAAAGCTATTGATAAGTTGGTAAATGAAGGTTTATTAGTAAGAATTCAGGGAATAGGAACCTTTGTCTCAGACTTTACTAGAATCAATAAGAATTCAATAAAAGCAGTGGGTGTTTTAATAATGAATCGCTTTGATGATCGAGGTTTATCCATAACAGGAGGGATTGTAAAAACTTTAGAAAAATTCTATATCGCTCCCATAGTGGTAGATGTAGCTCAAAATGAGGGAAAATATATTTCCCATAAATTAAAAGTCTTGATAAATCAGGAAATCTCAGGATTAATAGTATCTCCAACTCAAACTTTACTTGAGGTTCCCATCTTTAAAAAACTTCTTTCCGATAATTTCCCCATGGTGTTTATAGATAGAAGTATCAATGATATGAGTATTCCTACTGTAGAATCAGATAATTACCTTGGTGGAGTTCTCCTTGGAAAGCACTTTAGAAAAAATCATAATGTTAAAAGGGCTCTCTTTGTAACTCAAGAAGGATGTGAGGTCACCAGTGTTAAAGATAGATATGAAGGATTTAAGGAAGGATTATGTAATGACGTAGATATATTTATTGCAGATAGGATAGAAAATATAAAGAAAATAATCCCTGACATAAAGAAAGGAGCTTATGAGGGCATATTCTTTTGTCATGATCCTTTAGCTATTGGGGGACTATTTTTCCTTTGGGAAGCTGGACTTAGACCTCCTGAAGATATTAAGATAGTAAGTTTTGATAACAGAGATATAGCAAAATATGCACTACCAAAACTTACTACAGTAAAACAAAATTTTGAGGTTATAGGTGAAGAATCTGCTTTATTTATGGTTAAAATTTTAAAAGGAGAAGAGGTTCCTAAAAGAAGTAAAATACCTGTAGAATTGGCGATAAGAAATTCCTGTGGTTGTAAAGAGGAAAACTACTAGATATCTCCCATAGGTATTCCACTTAAAAATTAATAAGGGTGTTGG
>FMSI01055642.1_pt1 | contig 11636 bp, 10 predicted proteins | sample 1504471 | NCBI WGS metagenome assembly FMSI01 (sample SAMEA4475357, study PRJEB15587) | soil metagenome | biome: Soil; feature: Field | place: India | collected 2015-03-11 | depth 0 m
CCCCCCAAAAAACGAAAATGTGAAATTAGCCTCAGAGAACGCTTCATTTGTGCAAAACTAAGCGGCTACAGTCTGTATGCACCGCTCTCTTCTTCTTGGCTTTCGAAAACCCGCTTGACGAGGGAAATCAACTCAAGGGGGCTGAAGGGTTTGGTCAAATACAAGTCAGCGCCATACTGATAACCTTGCAAGACATCTCTGTCTTGAGCCCTTGCGGTTAGCATGATGACAGGAATGTGACTGGTTTCAGGATCAGTCTTAAGCCGCTGAAGCGCCTCAAACCCGTCCATCCGAGGCATCATGACATCAAGGACAATGAGGTCAGGTTTCTCCGATTTCGCTTTTTCCAAGCACTCAACACCATCGTAAGCGGTGACGACTTCATAGCCTTGTCGTTCCAAGTTTACCTGAACGAGACGAACGATGTGTCTTTCATCGTCCACCACCAAGACACGTTTCTTCTGACCAGTTACCGGCTGCATTGTCATCAGAAATTCACCTCTCTCCTGCGGTCGGTCTCCAAAACAAAAATCATTCAAGCACGAAATCGCACTTAACACTTATAGCACTGAGGAGGTGTAGCGTCAAGGCGATTAAGTTCCTGTTATAATCGTTGCTGCGAGTTTCGCAAAGAGAAGGAGGAAAAGACCATGCCCGTAGTTGTCGTCGTCGGTGCTCAATGGGGAGATGAAGGAAAAGGAGCAATGGTTAATTCTTTGGCTCGTGAGGCAGACATTGTAGTGCGCTTTCAAGGAGGAGCCAACGCTGGGCATACTGTTGTCTACAAAGGTAAACCTGTTGCCTTGCATCTTATCCCCTCGGGCATCACTTATGAACACACAGTTTGCGTGATCGGGAATGGAGTAGTGGTTGACCCGAAAGCCCTGTTGGAGGAAATTGACGCTCTTTCCTCCCTCGGCATTTCAATCACGCCAGAACGATTGAGGATAAGTGACCGAGCACATTTGACTTTGCCTTACCATCGGATGCTTGATACAGCAAGGGAGATAGCTGGTGCTCGGCTGAGGTTAGGCACAACGAGAAGAGGTGTCGGTCCAACTTATGTTGACAAAGTTGATAGAGTTGGAGTTCGGGTCGGCGATCTCCGTCACCCCGAACGATTGGAGGAGAAACTGAGAACTAACTGGGAGCAAAAGCAAGCGTTTTTCAATGCCTTACCACCCGAGGACAGACCCGACTTCAATGAAGTCTTGGATGAGTTGCTTCAATACGCGCAAAAGTTGAACCCTTACATTTGCGACACAGTTACGTGGCTCAACGAACAAGCAGATGCTGGCAAACGAATTCTGCTTGAAGGTGCGCAAGGAACTGGTCTTGATGTTGATTTCGGCACTTATCCCTTCGTCACTTCTTCCAATACAACTGCAGGCGGTGCCTGCACCGGCAGTGGGTTGCCGCCGACGAAAATCGCTTCTGTGCTTGGAATTGCAAAAGCATATACAACCCGAGTTGGTGAAGGACCATTCCCAACAGAACTTCAAGGAGAAGAGCAAATAAAACTTCGCGAGAAAGGGCGTGAGTATGGGGCGACAACCGGGAGACCTCGTCGGTGCGGTTGGTTTGACACTGTCCTTGTGAGATATGCTGCTACAGTTAATGGCTGCACAGCCATAGCCTTGACAAAACTTGATGTCCTTTCGGGTTACCCTGAAGTCAAAATTTGCGTCGCTTACCGTTGGCACGGTGAGATATTGACAACTTTCCCTGCCGAAGTCTGCGCCCTTGAGGAAGTTGAACCTGTTTACGAAACTTTGCCAGGCTGGGATGAAAATCTGACCGAATGCAAATCGTGGGAGCAACTTCCAGCAAATGCTCAAAGGTTTGTGATGAGGTTGCAAGAGTTGATCGGTGTCCCTATCGCCACTGTCTCAGTTGGGCCTGAGCGCAGTTGCGTGCTCTCAGTCCCTGATGCACCACCAATTTGGTGAAGCGAATAAATGAAACCAACTGTTTGGGGCAAAGACCGAAGGGTTTTAGTGGTAGGGAAAATGTCCCTGCCACCTCTCATTGCTTCATTTGCCCAAAGTGTTTTGCATTGCCTGCAAGGTTTCTTTCAGTCTTTGACGGAGGCGAGCCCGCTTTGACTCAAGTCGAGCCTTCAACTCTTCTGTCAGGTAACCTTCCTCAATTGCTTCGGCGAGTTCCTCTTCAACTTCGGCTAACTCTTCGGCGATGTCTTCAACCAGTTCCCCCAGTTCTTCCAACCGTTCCGCTACATTCATCCTTTCGGTCTGTTCTGAGGTTTCCTTCCGTTCCTCTTCCTGCTCAATGCAGGTAGTCTCTACTGGTTTGCTGATTTCCTCAGTTGCCTTGGACACTGCCTTTTCAGCGACACTGGCCGCTTTTGCGACGACAGATTTAATCCACTCGGGCAACCCTGTTCTCAACAGTTCTGCCAATTCTTCTGATGATGTTATGACCAGTTCGGAGAATTCAACGGGTGACTTTTGTTGTCGGATTCTCAACACGGGTTCTCGCTTTCGTTCTTTCGGTTCTTCAACGATCTCCTCGCCGATGAGAACTTGCAACGCTCCAACCAATTGCGTTGTCGCTAATGACAAGGTTGATGGATCTGGGTCATCAGGTAACGGCGCGATAGGCAAACGAATGTCAAGTTCCTGTTGAAGCCAGTTGACAAGTTCGTTAAATTGTTTTCCGGCTCCGACCAATTTCTCTGGTCTCATCCCTGGTGGCAGGTCAGCGGAATGCCTTGCTTCCTTTCTCAATGCCTCTGCCATCTGCAACGCTGCCCGCAGCCTTTTTCGTTTTTGCTCTTGTTGTTCCATTGTTTCGTCCCTCCTTCATCGTTTTTGCTCTTTTGCGCTTCACAACTTACGCATTCGTTCCCTCAACAACCTTTTCGCCTCGCGAATTCTCCACTTGACAGTTGTTAACGGCACGCTGATGAAAGTAGAGATGCGTTTCAAGGGCATATCTTCAAAGTAATGAAGCCAGATGACTAACCGATACATCTCAGGCAAATCTTGAAGGGCTTGATACAATTGCTCGTAACGCTCTCTTCGTTCCATGCCTTCAAAGGCATCTTCCTCAACTTGGGATTCCCACCGTTCAAGCAACAGTTCGTCAAGTTCCCATCGTTGGCGATGGTTCAGATGGCGCATCGCTTGATGGCGAGCAATAGCGTGTAACCAAGCGCCAAACTTTTGCGGGTCACGCAATGTCGGCAACGCTTTCAACGCAATCAGAAAGGTTTCCTGAGTTGCATCTTCAGCGTCGTCCCAAGAGCCAGAAACTTGGTAAGCAACAGCGAGCACAGCAGAGCGATACCTACGAACGAGTTCATCAAAGGCTTCCAAATCACCTGCCATTGCTGCCAGAACAACCAAAACATCTTCCTTGACTTTTTGCCACTCGGGCGCTATTGCATTCGCCGCCTCGCTTCACTTTCAACAAACCTGCTCGTCATCGTTTTTGTGGTATTAAGTGCACCGAACTAACGAGACACAATCAACCGCTTGCTTGTTTTTGGTCTCGCCGAACCTATCGCATCAAGTTCCTCTCTGCCATAGAATAGAGCGCTTGACGAGCCCGAAGGATAGGATAATTTGATTATGCCAAAATTTCGGTAGCGAGTTTTTGAACTCAAGGAGCGAGGTGGAATGAAGATGGCAGGAAAATTGTCGTTGTTGCATGTTGAACCGAACGGAGAGGTCGGTAAGGCTCATTTGATTGTTGACACAAGTGTCAAGTCTCCTTTTCCAGTCAGGTCCTTTTTGTTTGGCAAATTTTGTGAGCACCTCGGTGCGAACATTTATCACGGCATGGACGCACAAATCCTTGACAACCCTACTTTTGGTAAGTGGCAGTTTTGGGCTGGCGATGACCACCCTGACGGCGGCACGAGAACAATGACCGACCGAGGTCAGATCGCAAACCGAATTCGTGGACATGGAAGGTGGATGGGATGGCCGGACCCAGAACGAGTCATTGACGCTTACTTCAATGGCTGTGCTTACCCTTGGTTTATGACAGGTGGACGAGATGAAGTTCGGTGTAGCCCAGATGTCGGTCCAAACGGAGGTCGGGCTCAAAGAGTTGAAGTCCTTCGCTCGCACCCCAACACCCCGCATGGAATTGTCCAATGGATTTATTTGCCTCTGCACCGAACGAGAGGCTATGAATTCCGCATAATCGCAAGGTCAGTTTTTGAGCCTAAACCGATTGACTTGACAGTTGCTTTGGTGGAAACTGGCGAAGTGGTGGCTCGGACGAGAGTCTCACTCCAGACAAGTTGGCAGACATACGCTGGTCGCTTTGAAATTCCCAAGGAGGCACCTACGACAGCGTTATATCAATTTGCTGTCGTCGCCGAAGCGCCGGCACACTTTGTGCTTGACAGAATTTTGCTTTATCCAAATGACCACATTAACGGCGCTGACCCAGATGTCATTCGCTTCCTCAAAGAAGCGAGATTGCCGATTCTGCGTTGGCCTGGTGGCAATTTTGTCTCAGGTTACCATTGGCAGTGGGGAATTGGTCCGGTTGACAAGCGCCCAACTGTCCCCAATCCTGCGTGGGAGGGTTTGGAGTTCAACTTGTTTGGGACGGATGAGTTTATCGCATTTTGCCGCACTGTTGGATGCGAACCTTTAATTTGCATCAATGCAGGTGATGGGACTCCCGAAGAGGCTGCTGCTTGGGTTGAATATTGCAATGGTTCTCCTGACACACCGATGGGGAAATTGAGGGCGCAGAACGGTCACCCCGAACCATACAATGTCCGTTTCTGGGAAATCGGCAACGAACTTTATGGGCGTTGGCAAGTCTTTTGGACGACACCAGATGGCTACCTTGACAGATATTTGCGGTTTCGGGAAGCGATGTTGAAAGTTGACCCCAACATCTATGTGCTCGCTTGCGGGTACGGAAACGAACCTCTTTCTGGATGGAACATGAGGCTCATTGAAGGCGCTCGAGAGAAACTCAAATGCGTCACTGACCATATCTTGACAGGCGGTGCAGTTGACGCAAACACCGACCCGATAGAACTTTTCCATGCCTTCATGGGTTATGCTACCGTGCTTGGGGAACGATACTCACAATTGCGGGAAAGAATGCTTGCGGTTGGGATAAGTGAACCGAGATTAGCTATCACTGAATTGCAGTTATTTGCCCGCTTTGTTGGTGAGGTTCGTCAAGATGGGAAGTTAGCACCTTGGACTATGCCATCGCAAGATTCAATCTCGGAAGCGCTGTATCTCGCAACGATTGTCAATATGTGCATCCGATTAGGAGACTTCGTTGAGTTAATCACCCATTCCGCAACTGTCAATCATGGTGGGGGATTGAGGAAAGAGCGGGAACGAGTTTACGCCAACCCAGTCCATTACGCCCATGTGCTTTTGAGAGACCTTGCAGGGGGAACACCTTTAGGCTTACAACTTGCTTGTGCCACTTACAACACCGGTCGTTCATTCGGTCACATCCCACCTTTGCAAAAAGTTCCCATCCTTGACCCAATTGCTGTTTTAAGCCCAGAGGGCGAATTAATTCTGACGATTGTCCATCGTTGTGCAACAAGCGGACCTGTTGATTTAACTGTTCAACTGAAGGACTTTAGTGTCAAGGATGTTGAGGTCACAATCCTCGCAGGGGAGACATGGTATGACCGAAACACGAGGGGCAACCCCACCAAAGTTGTCCCTCAAAAATCCCCTGCTGTCGTGAAAGACAATAACACTGTGAATCTCACTTTGCCTCCCTTCTCTTTGACCAAATTGAGACTGCGCTAAAAAGCCCTTTTCAGCAAATTCGGTTTGCGAGTGCGAGGGTGAAAAATGTCATGCCCAAGTTTGTGTGCATAGTTGAATTTGCGAAGGTAGTCCCTTTGTGCGGTATCATAATGGGTTTTGCGCTTGCTTGCTTTAATTGCACCTCATCGTCCAAATCTGTGGGAACTGTCAAGTTCCCAGATGAGCCACCAAAGTATCCGATGTACGACGAGGATGGGGTTGACGATGAAAGAAGATGGACTGTTTACAATATCCATGATCCGGCGATAGGCAAAGACGGCGAATTCTATTACCTCTTTTCAACAGATGTCCGTGTCGGCGGACCGGCAAGACCTGGGATACAAGTTCGCCGGTCACGAGATTTAATCCGTTGGGAATGGTTCGGCTATGCATTTGAAGGTATTCCGAAACCTGCATTGGAATGGATTCCGAGAGGGAGAGGAATTTGGGCACCAGATGTTGTCAAGATTGGCGAGCACTTTTACCTTTACTACTGTGTTTCCATCTTCGGCACTAACCGTTCTTACATCGGTGTTGCGCGGAGCAAATCTTTGTCAGGACCTTGGGAAGATTTAGGCGAGGTTATCAAGACGACTTGGGGTGACGAAGCAAACGCAATTGACCCCAATGTCGTTCTTGACAGAGATGGTCAACCTTGGCTCGTCTATGGCTCATACTTTGGTGGCATTTACATAACACCCCTTGACCCTAAAACAGGGAAGGCAATTGACCCAAGCAAAAAAATTTTGCTGGCAAGGCGAGCGGCATCAGTGCAAGGAGCAGTTGAAGGTGCTTTCGTCGTTTACAATCCCGACTTTGACATGTTCTACCTGTTTGTCTCCTACGACTCGCTGTTCCGAGATTACAATGTCCGAGTTGCCCGCTCAAAAGAATTGACTGGACCATACCTTGATTACAATGGTCGTGCAATGACAGATACATCAGCCGAACCTTGGAAAGTTGGCACAAAGATACTTGGTGGCTATAGTTTCATAGGTGGCGAAACTTGGTTGGCACCTGGTCATTGTTCCATTTTGAGAGACCTTGAAAAGGGTTGGTTTATGGTCCACCATGTTCGCGAGTGGCGTAACCCTTCATGGATGTATCTTCACGTCCGCAAAATGGTTTGGACAAGAGAAGGTTGGCCAGTGGTCTCCCCGCAAAGATACGCCGGCGAGGAGGAGCAGGAGATTCCCGAGCAACTTTTAGGCGGAGAATGGGAAATGGTCGTCCTTGACCCTGCCGATAATCTTCCCATCCCCTCTCGAGCAATTCAAATCAATGCCCAAAGTTCAAAAGTTCTAAAGGTCGGCAGAAACGATTTCACTTTCGTTTACGATGGGGAAGAATACGAGGGCAAGGTGTTGCCTGCTTGGGATTGGGAGAGATGGCGACCGACGCTCCTTTTCACAGGAATCAACAGAAGGGGAACAGCGCTGTGGGGCAAAAAGGTGAAGTGAATCAAGCACCACAGTAGCGTTAAACCCCTCATCAATTACGCTCCAAGGGCTTTACAAATTCGGATTCAGTGTCTAAAATTTTTAACGGCTTTTGGGCTACTCCAAAATGTCTCCTTTTGGCTCACCTATGCAAAATTCACGCAAGTGAGTTCGTGAGGAGGTGAATGAACGATGGCAGCAATGGTTAAGCCACTCGCCGATAAGGTGCTCGTCAAGGTGGTGGAAGAAGAGGAAAAAACGCCTGGAGGAATCTACTTGCCTGACACAGCAAAAGAGAAACCGTTCAAAGGTAAAGTCGTTGCTGTTGGTTCTGGTAAACAGTTGAAGGATGGGCGCATCGTGCCCTTTGAGGATTTAGGTGTCAAGCCAGGCGATACCGTGATTTTCAGCAAGTATGCTGGAACGGAGATCAAACTTAACGGCGAAAGGCATATCTTGCTCAGCGCAGATGACATTTATGCGGTAGTGGAGGAGTGACCATAAGGTGGGCATTGAAATGAGTAATTGAACACACCATGTTGGAGGAGGTGTAGGTAGAATGCCAGCAAAGCAATTTTTGTTCCGAGAACATGCTCGACAAGCAATGGCTCGTGGGGCGTTTAAAGTCGCTCAAGCAGTTGCAGCCACTCTCGGTCCGAAAGGGCGATTGGTTGTATTAGACCGTAAGTGGGGTTCGCCGCTCATCACCAAAGACGGGGTGACTGTTGCTAAGGAAATTGAATTGACCAATAAGTTTGAAGATTTGGGCGCTCGTCTAATGCGAGAAACAGCCAGCAAAACAAACGATGTCGCAGGAGATGGAACAACCACGGCAGTCGTTCTGGCTGCAGCAATGTTGAGGGAAGGATTGAAGGTCGTAGCCGCTGGCGTTAACCCCGTCTTCCTGAAGCGTGGCATGGAAAAGGCTCTGAGGGAAGCAGTGGAGCAACTGCGCAATCTCGCTATACCCGTAACGAGCAAAGAAGAAGTTCAACATGTTGCTACTATCGCCGGCAACGACCCTGAAATCGGTGAAATTATCGCCGATGCAATGGACAAGGTTGGTAAGGACGGCGTGATCACGATTGAAGAGGGCAAAGGGACTAAAACGAGTGTTGAAGTTGTTGAGGGCATGCAATTTGACAGAGGCTACATCTCTCCCTACTTCATCACCGACCCAGAAACAATGAGGTGCGTGCTTGAGGACCCATTAATCTTCATCAACGAAAAGAAACTGACATCTGCCCTTGAATTAGTTCCGTTGCTGGAAAAGGTCGCTCGTGCCGGCCGCCCACTGCTGATAATTGCAGAGAATGTTGAAGGAGATGCTTTGGCTACTTTGGTTGTCAACAAACTGCGCGGTGTCCTTCAATGCTGTGCGGTGAAAGCACCTGCTTTCGGTGAACGGAGAAAGGCTATCCTGCAAGACATCGCTATCTTGACAGGTGGTAAGTTCTTCAGTGAGGATTTGGGTGTCAAGATTGAGAGCATTCAACTGGAGGAACTGGGGACTGCCCGGAGAGTTATCGTTGAGAAGGAGAAAACGACAATTGTTGAAGGTGGAGGGCGCAAAGAAGAAATTGCCGCTCGCATCCAGCAAATCAGAAAGCAGATTGAAGAGACGGAGAGTGACTATGACCGAGAGAAACTTGAAGAGCGATTGGCGAAACTTGCTGGCGGTGTCGCTGTCATTAAAGTTGGCGCTCCAACGGAAACTGAGTTGAAGGAAAGAAAGCACCGGTTTGAAGACGCATTGAACGCAACAAAGGCTGCAGTTGAGGAAGGAATATTGCCAGGCGGCGGTGCCGCACTTGTCTATGTGGCTGCCAAGTTGAAGGAACCAGAAGATAGTCATCGCGATGAGAGAATTGGGTTCAGAATTGTCAAGCGAGCCTTAGAAGAACCCTTGCGCCAAATCGCTGAGAACTCCGGCGTTGACGGTTCCATCATCGTAGAGCAGGTGAGGACGAAACAGCAAGAAACTGCAAACGAACGCTTTGGATACGATGCTCTAAGCGGAGAAATTGTTGATTTGGTCAAAGCAGGAATCGTTGACCCGTTAAAGGTTGTCCGAACTGCCCTGGAGAATGCTGTCAGCATCGCCACTTTGTTACTAACGACTGAAGCATTAGTTGTAGAGAAGCCTGAAGAGAAGCCTGAGGGGAAGAAAGAATGAACTGAACTTTGACAATGCTGAAAAGAGAGGTGTGGTGGGTGGAAAGCCTTTACCACACCTCTTGATTTTTTGGAACTTTGCGTTATCATATTGCGGGCAGAAGTCAATCAGTTCCGCAAAGAAATTTGTTTCGGAGGTGCTTCCAGCAGTGGAACAAGAACGGGAACTCATCGTTTCGCCCTATGTGGTTTTGAACGATTTGCAGTATCAACTTGTTGAAAAATTGCCTGAGGGGATAAGGAGCAAGTTTTTGCTCACCTTAGCTGTCTCTGAGCGTGCACGGCAAATCGTTGAAAGCGCTGATCGCGAAGGAATGGACGAAAACCCCATCACCCGCGCTCTGCGGGAAGTAAGCGAAGGACGATACCAAATTCGCGTGACGGACGAAAGTTTCTTGAAGGCACTGCAAGGGAAGCCCGAAGAAACAGACATATTCCCGTATCGCCCTTGATTTGGACAGGTTTGTTGGAGAAACCAATAAAGTCAAGGGGGGTTGAGATGGGAAGTTACATCTCTGAACGAAGAATACCTGCAACTATGGCCACTCAGCATCCTGATAATGCGTCGCCTCCATACTGGAAGACTGACGGTGATGCTTTCATAAGTTCTTACGACGAGGTTTACGAATGCTTCCTAGACTTCTCCGAATTGGGCTGCGAGGAATACATGTGGGACTGGGAAGGCAAGTTCGTTGACGAAGCCGTCGTTGATAGGCTTTACAGCGAACACTTCAATTTCTTCCTGCAACGACAATTGGGACGAGATGTTTTCTTGACTTTCCGCTTGCCTAACATCTGGCTTGAACGGGGCTACAGGTTGGCGAGAGCATACATGAGCATACTTACCGCTGAAGAACTTGCCCGTGACTTGAACATGTTCACTCCACCTTTGTTTGAAGTTATTTTGCCGATGTGCGATGAAGCGTGGAAGTTGATTTACTTGCAAGAGAGTTTTGAACAGGCTGCCGATTTGGAACGCCAAATGTTCGGCAACAGTCGCCCACTATATCGGCTTCACGTCATTCCGTTAATTGAAACCCCAGAGTTGCTCACAAACGCAAAAATCATGCTGGACGATTATCTCAGGCAGCATAAGGAAAAATTGGGAGACGAACCACCTTATATTCGCGCTTTCATAGCCCGCTCTGACCCTGCACTGAACAGCGGGATTGTGACTGCAGTTTTGGCAGCAAAAGGGGCTTTGTGCGAATTTGCTGATTTTGAGGAAGAAACGGGAATCCCAGTTTACCCCATCGTTGGAGTTGGAAGCCTTCCGTTTCGGGGTGGTCTTTCACCCTTCACGGTGGACCAATTCTTGATTGAATACGAGGGGGTGAGAACTGTAACAATCCAATCGGCATTCAGATATGATTACCCAAAGGATGCCGTTGAACGATCTATTCGCGATTTGAACTTATCCTTGCGATTTCGTTGGGGCAAGAAACCTCGTTGGCAAGAAGGGGACAAGGAAAGGTTAACGCGCCTCATTCAAATTTTCGCCCAAAACTATCAAGAAGTCGTAGAAGGGATAGCGGAGTTAATTAACGAATTGGCAGCATTAGTCCCACGCCGCCGAGAGAGGATGCTCCATATAGGCTTGTTTGGTTATCCGAGAGGGCTCAGAGGAAAAGTTCTCCCCCGTGCCATCCCCTTCACAGCAGCATTATACTCCCTCGGCATACCTCCAGAGTTTTTAGGCGTAGGACGAGGGTTAGTTCAGGCTGAAAGAGAAGGGTTACTTGACACATTGTTCCGCTATTATCGCAACTTGAAGCTTGACCTGAAGCAAGCAGGGGGGTTCCTATGTTGGGAAAATTTAGCTCTGCTTGAACGGGAATCGCCTCTGTGGTCCAAAATTCGTGAGGACATTGAGTTGTTTCAACGCTTCCTTGGCGTAGATTTAGGTCCCAAAGAGACTGACCACTATCTTCACCGCAACTTGGTCTCAAGCATATACCATCTTTGGCGACACGGTGGGGATGGGAAACGGTTACGGTACTACATTGTTGAGGCGGGGCAAATAAGAAGATCGCTGGGATGAACTCTTAGCCCTATTGTGTTGTCTCCACAAATGCTCAATTCTGCCCTTGACAAGGGACTACCAGAAGTGTCATCTTTTAGATGACCGCTGAAAAGCGGTGAATGTAATCAAAGGGAGGCGATGACCGATGATGTGGACTTACTGTGGAGCCGGAATGGGTGGTCGTTCTTGCTCAAAAAACTTCGGTCAATCACTCCGTTCAAAAAA
>FMSI01045991.1_pt1 | contig 11633 bp, 15 predicted proteins | sample 1504471 | NCBI WGS metagenome assembly FMSI01 (sample SAMEA4475357, study PRJEB15587) | soil metagenome | biome: Soil; feature: Field | place: India | collected 2015-03-11 | depth 0 m
CTGTAAAGTTCATGTAAAGTTTGGCCACCTGCAGAAATGGCAACATCAGCCCAGTCCATCAATCTAACCATATCTTTCGAACTACAAAAACCTGTAAACTCCGCGTCAACTCCATTTATCTTTTCAGATACAATCTTCATATTTATATTATACCATTTTTTATTTATATCTTCAATAACACTAATTAAAATATCTTTTGGCGGATTACCCCCCAATGTAACGAGAATATTTTTAACCAAACCATCTCTATCTCTAACATCTACATCCCAAAAAGGTTTCCTCAAGAATATGAAATCTTCACCACACAAAACTCTATCATATCCACTATAAAAATCTTCATCTGCCACAGAATTTAGGATATAACCCACATCATAGTCCAACCTCCTAAAATCATCATAAATAACAAGCTTTTCTGTTCTTTCATGAATCTTTTTATAGAATTCTTTTTCCGCAAAATATGAATCCACAAACACAAGGGTTTTGTTATCAATTCTTCCAAAATCGAAGTTTTCCAACCAATTACACTTCGTAAACCTCTCCCCTTCGAAAAAAATCTCTTTCAAATTCTCACCTCTGACTAAAAGTTCCACAGACAAGCCAAACTCCTTCAAATACTGAACTAACCCAATGTTCCTTGTAATATGCCCATACCCAATTCCATCCCCACCTTCAGTCAATACCAAAACTTTTTCAATATGCTCCAATCGAAAAGGGAACTTCCAAACTAAACTCATTTAACCCTACTCTTCTCAAGTATCTCTGCACTTCTGTACAGATCCTGAAGTTTCAAAATCCTAATACCCTCTTCCAACTCTTCTTCGAGAGTATCAAAAATTTTTTTCTGAACAATTTTCTGATTTATAAATTTTAGCCAAGGTTTCTCATTAAAAAGTTTGAGAATATCTTTGAGTTCAAAAAACTCCTTCTTCCAAAAAAGATAATCATACACTGTGCACAAAAGAGCATAGTCCTCTGGGGTATCGAGAGTAATTCTGATATCTTCTCCTCTCTCATCATCGTCGGCATATACATTAACTATCTTAAACCTACCTTTCATCGTCTTATAAAAATATGGACAGACATGTTCTCTTTCATACTGTTTGTCGGCTTTTTGATGTGCTTCCTCAAGAATATCGAAATTAAAAACCTCTACATCAAGCCCATGAGGGAATGTCCTTTCTAAATTGTTTGAAGTATAATCTGCTTTTTCTTCTATATGTTTCTTTATACATTTATCCATTATTTTCCAATCTATACAGGGACAATCGCTGGTGATCCTCACAATTATGTCAGATTTTGCCTCTTTTGCCACAAAATAATACCGTGACAACACATCCTCTTTACTCCCCCTAAACCACTTTACCTGCTCTTTTTCTGCAATTTTTATGATTTTGTCATCATCAGTATCTGTTGTAGTTGCAATAATAATTTCATTGACTTTTTTCGATTTCTGAACCCTTCTAATTACCTGCTGAAGTACCGTTATGTAAGTATCAAAAGGTAGATTTAATAAAACCTTTTCCGGTAACCTTGTGGAAGAAACCCTTGCTTGAATGATAGCAGAGATATTTTTCATAGATAACCTTTTGACTTTATATAGTTTAATGTTTTTTCAATAATATTCAATAATTCACCAGAATATTGTACCACTATTTCAAATAACTCAGATAACTCCTCTAAACTGTAATCATGAACAATATGATTTCTTACATCCTTCATTTTTATTAAAAGTTTATGATCATCAACGAATCCCCGTTTTTCTGCTCTGATTATACTGTCAAGTCTCGTACCATCTTCCACCAACTCTATAATATCGATTATTCTAAGCAATTTATTCATATAAATATCAAGCAATCTTGCATATCTGCTACAAAGTGCTTCAAAAATCTCAAGTTCATCCAAATTGTATTCTCTCTTTATTCCGATCTCATTAGCTCGATTAAGAGAATAGACCAACTGATTTTTACCTCTTTCAACAAGACCAACTATTTCAGACAATATCGCCTTTTTATCAGTCAATTCTCACTCCTTCTAAGTAAATATTTTTTTTGAAATTTTGAGACTCTTCCGCATACCCTTTTGAGACAACTAAGTCTATTTTTCTAAACCCCAATTTTTCATACAGTTCTGCTTTGATATCTAATATCTTCTCAAAATTTATAACCTTTGAAACCACCATTATATCAATATCTCCACCTTTTTTGGAATTATCTAATCTCGAACCGAAAATGTATATCTCAGAATTGGTATCATATCTTTTAATCACTTCCTTGATATTTTTGAGTTCCTCTTCTGATAATCTCATCTTAAAATTTCACTCAAGACATTAAAAATTTTCTCAATCTCATCATCTTTCAACCCATAAAAGATTGGCAGACTCACCGCTTCCTCATAATAACTATACATTTTTGGTAAATTCTCACTTCCATAACCCAATTTCCTATAATATGGTTGCCGATTTATAGGTATATAGTGAACCTGCAATCCAACCCCATTTTCCCACATGATATTAAAAAATTGTGCTTTAGTAAAATCAAATTTAGAAAAATCTACCCTGACAACATAAAGATGGTAAGAAGAATTTTCATTGTAATCATACAACGGTTTCACAAATTCAAAATTTTTAAAGAACTCGTCATATCTTCTTGCTATCTCTCTTCTTTTTTGCACAAACATATCTAACTTTTTCAATTGACTAATACCCAAAGCACACTGGAAATCTGTAATACGATAATTAAAACCCAAATTCACCATCTCATAATACCACGGATTTTTTAGCCCATTTTCATCAAAAGCCATCTCACTGTTTTCAAATTCACTCCTGATTATCCCATGCCCTCTGAGAGTCATTAATTTTTTATAGATCTCTTCATCGTTTGTGGTGATCGCCCCACCTTCACCTGTGGTGATATGTTTTACAGGGTGAAATGAGAAAATAGAGCAGTCGGAATATTTACAACTTCCTACCTTCAAATCACCAAATCTCGCCCCCAAAGCATGGGCACAGTCTTCCAAAATCTTTATTCCGAATTTTTCTTTAATGTATTTTAATTTTTCGTAATCAACAGGATTCCCGCTGAAATTAACCACATATAAGGCATTTATAGATTTATCTTTTTCAAGTATTTCAACACATTTATCCAAATCGATATTACCGTCATCACTAATATCAACAAAAACAGGTATAGCACCGGCATAGAGGATCGAGTTTGATGTGGCAACGAAAGAATTGGGAGTGGTTAAAACCTTATCACCCTTTTTTAATAAAACAAGTGATGCCAAATGTAGTGCAGCAGTACCATTTGCCACAGCCACAGCATATTTTGATCCTGTCTTTTCACACAGTAGATTTTCAAACTCAACTACATTTGGACCTGTGGTCAAAAAATCTGACCTTAAAACCTCAACCACCTCTTTTATGTCATTTTCATCAATAAATTGACGACCGTAGGGGATAAGTGTCATATTAAAAGCTCGTCTAAAGTTTGAGTTTTCACAATATCTGTTTTTATAATATCTTTATCCGCAGTGACAAGAACTGCATCTATACTCAATGCTGTTGCAACTATTATTGCATCAGGAATTTTGAGATTTTTATTCTTCCTAATTTTTATAGTGTTTTCTTTTATTTCAGAATTGATATCAATTATATTGAATCTGCCAATGATATTTCTCAAGGAAACTTCTGAATTAGGGGATAATCTTGGAAAAGAGAGAAGTTCAATTTCTGTCACAAAAGAAATAAAATAAAAATTCTCTTTAAGTATTGCTTTTGAATTTATAGCATATATCACTTGATTAGTATCAAGCAAATATCTCATTATCCCAATCTTTCCTAACACTTTTTTGATACTCCACAGGATCTATATTTTTAAACTCATCAATTGTATAATTAGAGAAGTCTATGATAGAAGGTTTAATCGTCCTCACTTTCTTAACCTTTGAATCGATCTGTAACCTTTCAATCAAATCTTCGATCTGATCGGATTCGATCTCTAAAAGAACTTTGCCCATTTAGTCCTCCTTCATACTACTAATTATATTGAGCAGTTCCTCCTTTGTCAACCACCATGTGTTGTTATCACTCCGGTAAGAAAATCCATCAGGCAATTTTTTCCCACCGTTGCCAAACTCTTTGGGTGCTTCCCAATTTAAAAATTCTGGTATAATACGAAAATGATCCGAATACTCCCTCGTATGCCTTGCATCATCCTCAGGTATCATCACCTCGTGCATCTTTTCACCAGGTCTGATACCGATCTCTCTTATTTCTGCCTCAGGAGCAATAGCCTGAGCAAAATCGATCATTTTCATACTCGGAATTTTTGGAACAAATATTTCTCCACCCATCATCAGTTTAAAGGCTTTTAAAACAAGCTCCACTGCTTGATTTAGAGTAATCCAGAATCTTGTCATATCCCTATGTGTGATAGTTATTACTCCCTCCTCTTTCTGCTTTAAAAATAGAGGCAGTACGGATCCCCTGCTACCTAACACATTCCCATAACGCACAACGGCAAATTTTGTCACCCTACCACCAGCATAGGCGTTACCAGCCACAAAAAGCTTATCTGAACAGAGTTTTGTCGCTCCATATAAGTTTATAGGGATCGCAGCCTTATCGGTGGAAAGAGCTACAACCTTTTTCACATTATTATCGATACAAGCCTCAATGATATTTTGGGCACCTAAAATATTAGTCTTTATAAACTCAAAAGGGTTATACTCTGCAGCAGGTACCTGTTTTAATGCAGCAGCGTGAACCACATAGTCTATCCCATAAAACGCTCTATAAAGTCTATCCTTATCCCTTACATCACCTAAAAAGAACCTCAACCTTTTGTCATTTCCAAATTCTTGAGCCATCTCATACTGCTTAAATTCATCCCTGCTGAATATAACAACCCTTTTTGGTTCACAGTGCTTTAATATATATTTAACAAATGTTTTTCCAAACGAACCTGTACCACCAGTGATGAGAATACTTTTATCTTTAAACATTCTTCCCTCCATTTTTCTTAAAGCTAATAGATACTTTTTTATCATTATAGCAGGAAGATACTGCAAATTCACTGCATTCTTTGGAGATCTTCTGTATAAAATCTATCAATTCCTTTGTAAAAATTTTAACTGATGATCTTTTTGAGGTTCTCATGGTACACCTCCTTTTCTTAATCTTAAAAAGATGTTAACAACATCTATGCCAAATCTCAGGGAAAACTTTTCAACTTTTTAAAACTTCAAAAAGATTGAAAACAGAAAAAAATGATGGTATCTTTCAAAAATGGTAGAATTGGTAAGTTTTTTCTCATTAGGTTTTTTTGGCGGGTTTGGTCATTGTATTTTCATGTGCAACCCATTTGTCATCTATATAGCAAGTAAATTTGCCCCAAATACTCCAGGGTATGTAAACTTTCTAATCCCACAATTGAAATATAACATAGGACGAATACTAACTTACTCACTTTTAGGTCTCATCTTTGGCAGTATTACAACAGTAAGCTCACTTTTTTCAAATATGGTAATTTTTCAGAAAATCATCTCCATTTTGGCTGGCGTATTTCTCATATTTTACGGAATATCTGATCTTTCTGGATTTAGAGTCGTTTCAAAGATCGAAGACAATATCTTTACCAAGAAAATCAGATCGGTGATCTCCCGATTTCAATTCAATTCCCCTTTCATCACCGGTATTGTTCTTGGTTTTTTACCGTGTGGATTACTATACGGAGCACTCATCGGTGTATCCTCAATGAATAACCCCATCAGATCTTCTATTTCGATGGGATTATTCGGAGTGGGAACTTCCTTTGCTCTTATCATTGTTGCCATATTTGGAAATATCATATTAAAATACAGGCTATTCTTCAGGATCGTAAGCTTTTTTATAATGCTTGGAATGGGGGCATTTTTTATCTATTCAGGTTTAAAATTTTAATCCTTAGGGAATTTAGAACCACAAAAAGAGAGCTGATACTCATGAAAATAGCAGAAAATACGGGGTGAATCTTACCCATCATCGCCAAGGGGATCGCTATAAAATTGTACGAAAATGCCCAGAAAAGATTCTCTATGATGATCTTTCTCGTTTTCTTGGCTAATCTAAAAAACTTTTCTACCAACGATATATCACTATTCATAAAAACAGCATCGGCACTTTCAAGGGCAATATCGGTACCTTTTCCCATAGCAATACCTATAAATGCCTGCTTAAGGGAGGGTGCATCATTGATACCATCCCCCAACATCATAGGGAATTTATCAATATGCTCTTTGACAACCTCAGATTTTTGAATAGGTGTTAACGAACTTTTTATAATGATTTTCTCAAAACCCTTCAAAACCGATTCTGTGGTTTCCTTTGTGTCTCCAGTAATCACATAGATCTCATACCGATTTTTCAGCAGATAATTATACACCTCTTTAAAAGACTCTTTAATACTATCAAAAAGTGAAATCAAACCTATCAACTGACCATCAAAAGCAACAAACACATTTGTCCACCCCTTTTCTGATAGCTCCTGCAAATCCCTTTTTGCTGAATCAGTTAAAGTGATCCCCATATCGATCATGAGAGCTATATTACCAACCAAAAGCTTCTTATCCCCTTCAACTACTCCCGACATTCCATACCCAGGTATCTCTTTTACATCTGTCACCGGTAGAAATTCTGCAGTATAAGATTGTACGATACTCTTTGCAATTACATGCTTAGAAAACCTTTCGATTGAAGCAGCCAGTTTCATCACATCGATATCTGTGTAAGACTTAACAGATACTATCGATGGATGACCTTCAGTTATAGTCCCAGTTTTGTCAAAAAATACTGCTTTCACCTTTGAGGCATTTTCTAAAATAGACCCCTCTTTAATCAAAATTCCCGACCTAAAAGCTATAGAGGTTGATATCAGTATAGCCAATGGTGTAGCAAGCCCCATAGCACATGGACAGGCAATCACAAGTACAGAGACTGCTGTTAGAAATGAGTTTACAAAGTTATGCCCTATATTTATCCAATATAAGAATGTCCCTAACGAAATCATGATAACAATAGGCACAAATAATACAGTTATCTTATCAGCCAATCTCTGAAAATAAAAGCTACTTTCCTGAGCTGATTTTATAGCCTCGGCAATCTTGCTCAAAGATGAATCCTTCACTCCTGAAGAGGCCTTTATGACGATAGTTCCATTCAAATTTATCGTTCCAGAAAAGACATCGCTACCTATTTTTTTGAAAACAGGTACACTCTCTCCAGTAAACATGGATTGATCCACTTCCGATTCTCCATACACTACAACTCCATCCACAGGGATACTCTCACCTGGAAGCACCTCCACAATATCTCCAGAATTTACCGCAGATGCCTTGACAACCACAGGCATTAATTCCCCTGAAAGGTATTTCTCACTATCGAAATATTCAAATTTTTTAACCTGTTTTGGCTGGAGATTATAGAGCAGTGATATCTCTTTTGTGGCACTTATTTTAGCCTCTGTTTCTATATATCTACCAAGAAGAATGAGAGTAATTATCGTTGCCGATGTATCAAAATATATCTCTCCACCAGAAAAGATACTATAAACACTGTAAAAATAAGCAGAATATGCCCCTAAAAATACCAAAGTATCCATATTCACTGTTTTAGATTTGAGGGATTTAAATGTGTTTGTGGCAAATGGTAAACCAGAGTAAAAAACCACAGGAGTGGCAAGAATCATAGCAATAAATCTGAACATATTCTTGAGATTTTCTTCCATCCCCTGAAAATAACCAGCATATAAAGCGATGGAATAGATCATTAGTTGCATTGAAAAAAAAGCACCTACACTGAATCTTAAGAAATAATCTTTCTTCACCTTCGTATAGTAATCCGATGATGAAATCTGAGAGGATGGAACAGGTATATACCCCAAATTTGCAATACCGTTTAATATGGTTTCCAAATCTATTTGATTTTTATCCCATCTAAGTCTCACCTTATGTGTGGCATAATTCACCCTCACATACAAAACACCTTTTAGTTTTGCTAAATAGTTTTCGATAAGCCATATACAAGCCGCACATCTAATATTTGTAGCTATAAATTCTATCTCTGAATAATCGTCGTATACTATAACATCATCGATAAAAGTATCATCACTCACGCGAACTATCGATACAGGACCAGGTTTGAAATCTCTTCTTTTTCTGTAAAAACTCTCAAAACCTCCATCCTTTATAATATGGTAAACACTCTGACACCCCGGACAGCAAAAATGTAATTTTTGCCCATCCGATTCTTCGACGATTGCTGTATTCTTGTTAAATTTTAAAAGACAATGACTACATTCAACTGTAGTATCACTATTTTTCGTCGTCATCGTCATCGAGGATTCTATATTTTATACCTTCAGAGTCATCAAAATGTTTCCTTTTGTATGCCCAAAAGAAAAAAAAGAGTGCCAATCCACCCATTATAAGGCTAATCGGCACAAGTATATAAAGTGATGACATAAGTTAGAACTTCATCGCTAAGTAAAGAGGAATGAAAAGCATCGCTATTATTGAAAGAATCATGATAATTGTCCCTAATCTCATAGTCCACCTCTCATTTTTTAATGTATATAGGCTTTTCCAGCCTAATATTCTCATTATCTACCATCAAATCGAAAATAATTACATAGTTACTTTCAACTAATTGGTTTACCGCAAGCATAAATTTTTCATCTTTTATGTCTGAACTCTGCTTTATCATCATCCTTGTGGATGGAGATTCCAACTTTATAGAGTTTATCTTTATTTTGCCAGTACTTTTCAAAATACCTTCTATTTTAACACTGGTTCCATCGTAAACTAACGAACCTATTTCAGGAGCAATTCCGTATTGGGATATCAATCTATTTTGTTTGTCATATCTCAATGCAGCTCCATAGGTATCTTTTTCCACCTTCCCATCAAAAAATTTCAAACCAAAATAAAACGAACTAAGTAAAAGCAACACTCCAGCTACAACAAGGGCAACGGTCATTCTCATCTATTTTACTCCCGACTTTTTAGCAAAAGGCTTCCTAAAAGTTATCCTCTTTTTGAGCTCTTTGTTATTTTCATCTTTTATGACAATATCGATGTCTAAAAGCTGATTCTTTTCTGCAATCTCCTTAGGAATCTTTATAAAAACATTTTCCACCTTTTTCTCTTTTGGTAAAACTTTTATACTGCTCGATGGTTCGAGTGTCAAAGGGATCGATGTCACTGCTGTTATTGTAAAACTCTTCTCCTTGTTGGATAAATTCTCAGCTATAAACTGAAATCCATTTACTGCAACATCACCAGTAAATCTTGGGTAAAACTTCGGATTAGTGATCAATTCCACTGAGTAAGACTTAATATTAACTGCAGCAACAACAGTTGCCACTAAAAATACCGCCGTTGCCAAGCCACTTATAAGCACTGTGGGTCGTTTTAGATTTTTATCATTCTTAGGTCCAAAAAGGTATGCAAAAAGGGAACTTTTCCCTCTCTTAGACATCACAGACTCACAGGCATCAATACATTTGGCACAGTTTATACAAGCTGAATTAAGTCCCTGTCTGATATCAATACCAGTAGAACAAACCTTTACACAAGATAAACAGTTGATACATTCACTCTTAGTTTCAGGTTTCATATAAACTGCTAAGGTGTGATCATCATATAGTATAGACTGAATCATCGAATAAGGGCAAACAGTGGCGCAAAATCTGTATCTTACCAAATATATATCAAGGAAAACAATTATTGCCAAAGTAATTATAAAACCTAATGTAACGGGATGTATATACCCTTTATTGAAAAGATTTGAAAAAAACTTATAAGGATCGACAAAATAGAAAACCATATTAAGAGATATTATTAAACTTATCATTACAAGGTAGAAAATGTATAGACTCTTTTTGGGACCTGCGGACTTTTCCTTGTTATCCATAAAAGAAGTGACTTCCATAGTAACCGATTGGGGGCAAAGCCATCCACACCAAATTCTACCGTAAACGAGTGTCATCATGATAAAGAAAAAAGTAAAGAAAAGTGTAATAAGTAAAACAAAAAAGAAATTATAAATAGGAAGACTTAAACCAAATAGATAAAGAACTAATTCCGACACATCAAATCTGATAAGACTATTCCCATTTATCTTTACAAACGGAATAACAAGTGCAGTTATAATCAAAATCCAACGAACTAATCTCCTCTTTTCTTGGTAGTTATTGTTCATCGTCATCTTCCAGCATCCTGTATTTAGCCCTTTCCACCTTATCTTTCCTCTTCGGTAGATAATAGTAAACAATCGCTAATATCAACAAACCCACCAAAACGAAACCGAAAACTACCAGAAAAAAATGATCTATCGCCATATAAACCTTCCTTAAATTATACAAAAAGGCGGGATAAACCCGCCAAAACTATTTTTTCATACTCTCTTCAAATGCCTTTTCTTGAGTCCAACCTGTAAACGCAGGGGTATAAGCATATATATAATATAAACAAAATACTACCAATGAAATGAAAAGGATCAACCAACCCACAGGCAATACATTTTTGGTATCCTCTCTTTCAAACTTGGAAAAATCATCAAACTCTTCTCTATATTCAGCCATACATACCCCCTACTGTTTTTTGAGAGATTTTGCGTACTCTACAAGAGCCCAGATCTTCTCTCTTGTAAATTGGTTAGCATACCCTGGCATAGCGCCTTCAGCACCGTTTGCTATAATTATGAAAAGCTCTTTTTCTGTTCTTGTGCTGTCAGCAAAGGCTGGTCCAATATTCCCCTCAGCATTCTTACCATGACAGCCAACACATTCGATCTTGTAAAGTCTCTGCCCTTCTGCCACTGCTTCAGCTTTTCCAGCCAATGGGCTCTTTTCTTCTACAGAATTTGGGTCAACAGTAACCACATTCTTCTTAGCTACAGATGTTCCAAGCTGCTGAAGGTATGCAACTATGGCATCCATCTCATTCTTGGTTTTTAGAGCTTCGATATCTTCCTGTTTGTATTGGATCCCCAAAACTTTCAAACCAGCCACTGTTTTTTCAATATCTATCTTTTTGTTGCTCAAGAATGCATACTTTGGCATGTTGGATTTTTCGTAGAATGCCTGAGGGTTTGCCATATGTTGATAATGCCAGTCATCGGGATATTTACCGCCGATCCTTGCCAAATCTGGACCTGTCCTTTTAGAACCCCAGAGATGTGGTCTGTCATAATAGAATTCACCAGCCTTAGAGTAATCACCGTATCTTAATACATCAGCTTTAAGAGGTCTTACGGTCTGAGTATGACAGTTCATACAACCTTCTCTCATATACACATCCCTACCAGCAAGCTGTAGGGGAGTGAATGGTTGCAAATTTTCCAACTTAGGATGCATCTCAGGTCTCATCATAGGGTAAAACATAGTCACAAATGTACCGATAAGTACTGTAATCGTTGCTACTATTGTGAATAAAAATGCTTTGCTGTAAAGGCTATTCTTGTTGTGCGACATAGTAGCCCCCCTTATGCATTTGCCGCAGCCAATTTAGCTGCAAGCTCTTTCTTCCCTTTTTGTATGGTCATAAATACATTGTAGAGGAAGAAAAGCATACCGATTACAAATATCACGCCAGCTATC